>Ga0302198_10001589_pt1 | contig 24794 bp, 15 predicted proteins | sample II_Bog_N2_2_FD_193521 | JGI IMG/M metagenome (GOLD analysis project Ga0302198, IMG submission 193521) | Peat permafrost microbial communities from Stordalen Mire near Abisko, Sweden - II_Bog_N2_2 | ecosystem: Environmental > Terrestrial > Soil > Wetlands > Peat | place: Sweden: Abisko... | reverse complement strand
GCCGTCACGCCCAGCACGGCCGGGGTCACCGTCAGCGAGCCCGGAGCATAAGTGATGGCATAATTGGCCGGGTTGAACGTGCCGCCCGTGGCCGCACTGGGCGTGATCAGGTAAGGCGAACCGGCCACGGTGGCGTTGGTCGCGCCACCATTGTTGCCGACGGCTAAAGTGACCGTGCCGATGGCGTCCCCATTCTGCAAACCGCTGGCGCTGAACTGAGTGCTGCCACCCAGGGCCAGCATCTGGCCATAAACCTTGGTGGCGGGGTTCGCCGTGACCGTCAACGGGGCCGGGGTCACCGTCAGTGCCCCGTTGACCAGGACGAAGGCGTAATTGGTCGCGTGCAGAGTGCCCAACTGGTTGGTGATGATATATGATCCAACCGGGCTGGTGGCCCCCGCCCCCACCGTCAGCACGGGTGTACCGCTGATCACCGCCGCCGTATCGCCGTTGATGAAACCCGCGTAACTGACTGTTGGGGCCGGATTGGCCGCCCCGTAGGCCCGGCTCTGCGGATTCACCGTCACGGTGATTGTCCCCAACGCCGATGGCATCACGGTCAGCGTGCCGTTGGTCAGACTGAAGGTGTAATTCGTCGCGGTCAGGGTGCCCAATTGATTCGTGATGACATACACGCCCACCGGACTGCCGGCGGTCGCCGCCGTGGTCAACGCGGGTGCGCCGCCGATCACCGCCGCTGTATCACCGTTGACAAACCCGGTGAAGGAGGCGGTTAGGATTGGTGTCGGAGCCCCGTAGAATTGGTTTGTGTTGTTGGCGGTCACGCCCAGCACGACGGGAGTGACCGTCAGCGTACCGTTGGCCAAAACCAAGGTGTAATTGGTCGCGTGCAGGGTGCCCAATTGATTCGTAATGACATACGCGCCCACCGGGCTGGTGGCCCCCGCCCCCACCATCAGCACGGGCGCACCGCTGATCACCGCCGTCGTGTCCCCGTTGAGGAAACCCGAGTAGCTAACCATCGGGGCCGGGTTGGCCGCCCCGTAGGCCCGGCTCAGCGGGTTCACCGCCACCGTCAACGCCGCCGGGGTGACCGTCAGCAGGCCGTTCTGCAGGTTGAAGATATAGTTGGTCGCCGACAGGGTGCCGATATGAATGTTGATGATGTTAGCCCCGACCGGGCTGGTGGCACTGGCGCCCGTGGACACGATCGGCGCACCACTAATCACCGCCGCTGTGTCGCCATTGACAAAGCCCGAGTAACTGACCGTCAGGACCGGGTTGGTCGCCCCGTAGGCGCGACTTTGCGGAGTGGGCACCACCGTGATCACCCCCGGGTTGACCGTCAACGTGCCCGGGGCATAGGTGACCGTATAATTGGTCCGGTTGAACGTGCCGCCCGTGGCCGCGCTGGGCGTGATGGTGTAGCCGCCGGCCGCCGCCGTGGCCGCCCCGCCATTGTTGCCCACCGCCAGGGTCACTGAACCGATGGTCTCCCCGTTCTGCAAGCCGCTGCTGGTGAACTCGGTGTTGTTGCTGCCAAAATTCATTGTCTGGCCATACCCCTTGACGGCGGCGTTCGCCGTGACGGTCAGCGGGGCCGGCGTGATGGTCAACGTGCCCGGAGTGTAAGTGATCGCGTAATTGGCCGGGTTGAACGTGCCGCCCGTGGCCGCACTGGGCGTGAGGGGATAGCCGCCCACCGCCGCCGTGGCCGCGCCACCGTTGTTGCCGAGGGTCAGCGTGACCGAACCAAGGGTCTCCCCGTTCTGCAAACCGCTGGCGCCGAACTGGGTGCTCGCACCGCCCGAGGCCAGGGTCTGCCCATAGACCTTGGTGGCGGGGTTCGCCGTGATGGTCAGCGGGGCTGGAGTCACCATCAGCGAGCCCGGAGCGTAAGTGATGGTATAATTGGCCGGATTAAAGGTGCCGCCCGTGGCGGCGCTCGGCGTGATCAGGTAGGGCGAACCGGTCACGGCGGCATTAGTCGCGCCGCCATTGTTACTGGCGGCCAGTGTCACCGAGCCAATGGTGTCCCCGTTCTGCAAGCCGCTGGCGTTAAACTGGGTGCTGCTCCCCCCCATGGCCAGGGTCTGCCCATAGGCCTTGGCGGCGGCATTGGCTGTGATCGTCAGTGGAGCCCGGGTCACGGTCAGCGTCCCGTTGACCAGGCTGAAACCATAGTTGGTCGCATGCAGAGTGCCTAATTGATTCGTAATGACATACGTGCCCACCGGACTCGTCACGCCCGCTCCCGCCGTCAGCACGGGCGCACCGCTGATCACCGCCGCCGTGTCCCCATTGAGGAAGCCCGAGTAACTGACCGTCGGGACCGGGTTGGCCGCCCCGTAAACCCGGCTCTGCGGGTTCACCGTCACGGTAATGGTCGCCAACACCACCGTCAGGGTGCCGTTGGTCAGGCTGAAGGTGTAATTCGTCGAGGTCAATGTGCCCGGCGCGGTGGCGATGACATACGGGCCCACCGGACTGGCGGCCGTCGCCGCCGTCGTCAGCATCGGCGCGCCGCCCACGTCACTGTGGCCCAGACTTTCACCGTTGACAAACCCGGTGAAGGTGGCCGTCAACGGCGGCGTGGGTGCCTCGTAAAGTTGGTTCGTGCTGTTGGCCGTTACGCCCAGCACGGCCGGAATGACCGTCAGTGTGCCATTGGCATAGGTGATCGCGTAATTGGCCGGATTGAACGTGCCGCCCGTGGCCGCACTGGGCGTGATCAGGTAGGGCGAACCGGCCACCGCCGCCGTGGCTGCGCCACCATTGTTACTGACCGCCAGGGTCACCGAGCCGATGGTCTCCCCGTTTTGCAAGCCGCTGGGGGTGAACTGGGTGCTGCCAACCCCCAAAGCCAGGGTCTGACCATAAACCTTGGTGACAGCGTTGGCCGTAACCGTCAGGGGAGCCGGGGTGACGGTCAGCAAACCCGGAGAGTAAGTGATGGCGTAATTGGCCGGGTTGAAGGTGCCACCCGTGGCCGCGCCCGGGGTGATGAGGTAGCTCCCCACCGCCGCCGTGGCCGCGCCGCCATTATTACTGGCGACCAGAGTCACCGAGCCAATCGTGTCCCCGTTCTGCAAACCACTGGCGGTGAACTGGAGACTCCCACCGCCCATGGCCAGGGTCTTGCCATAGACCTTGGTGGCGGGGTTGGCCGCAATCGTCAGCGGGGCCGGCAGTATGTTGACACTGACATTCCCGGTGACCGTGGGGTAATCGGCGGTGTCCGTCGGAGTAAAGGTGACGGACGCACTCAAGGTGCCGGCCGGCGGGTTCATGGCGGGTGAGTTGAAGGTGAAGGTGCCGGCAAGCGCCGCTCCCGCTGTGTTGGTCACGATGCCGCTGAGGGTTGAGGCGCTCAAGGGTTGGCCGTAGGTGAGGCTGGTGGCGGACAGACTTCCCTCAATGGCACACGTCATCCCGGACGGATTAGTATAGGAAATACTATCATAGGAAATCTCCGGCGCGAAGCTGCTTTCAATTCCCACCGCGTTATAGCAGGTCGCGGTGAAATAGTAGGTGGACCCGGCGGCGAGCCCCGCGAACGTAAAAACCGTGTTGGTTCCCGCATCCGTCTTATTGGTGTAAACCCCGGAGGCGGTACCGTAATAGACGTAATAACCCGCAACGGCCGGGTCGGTGCTGGCAGTCCACCCCAGCGTCACCAAGCCGGGCGGGGCCGGTTGCCCGTAGGCCGTCGAGAAAAAAATCATCCATAGGATGCTGCAAAGGGAGCGCCAGCCCCCGTTTTTTATAAGGAGTTTCATCGTGAATAACTTACCGGTCTGCAACGGGTCATGGAAATCAGTCCCGACTTTTGATGAATCGAAACGGGTCCGTTTTACGGGCGGTTTTTTCAGGCCATTAACTGGCCGGGGTGGGTCCGGCGCCGCCGACGAAGCCTAAGCTGCCGGCCTGGATTGGGCGGTTGGATGGAATTAACGTTGGCTGTGTGCAGTATAATACCTGTCAATCTAGGGTCTGTTATCATATCTGAGAATCGGGTTGTCAGATTAACGTATGAGTTTATCGGGTTTAAGCAAGTTAATTCTCTGGCCGGGCGGGGCCAGTTGTCTTCGTGTGGTCGTGTCAGGATGTGTCATAAGATTTTCCAGCAGGAACCAAGCCACTTGCCGGATTCGGGAAATCATCAGTGCAACCAGGCGTTCCACCATCGTCTTGAGCCTTTCAGACTATAATGATTACACCGCAACCCACTCCCCCACAAAACCCGCCCCCGATTCTCGAAAGTGGCAGTCTCGCCGGGAAATTTTTGCCGGTTAATCACCCGGCGCCCGGCATTATGTGCCATCTTTCCCAGATCCATACAAAGGCGCTGGCAAAATCCTGCGGGCGCTCCCGCACCCAGGCGGTCACTTTTTCCGGCGCGAACCAGGCGCCGGTTTCAATTTCCTCCGGGTGCAGTTCAAACGGCCCTTCGGCGGCGCATTGGTAAATCCAGCAAAATTCCCAGCCCGTTTCCGGACCGGCCGGGATTTTGAACCGGCGCGCCGGCGGTTGCGCCACCACCAGGCCGATTTCCTCGCGCAATTCGCGCACGGCGCAGTCATCGTAAGCCTCCCCCGCATCCACATGGCCGGACGACGAGGAATCCCACCGGCCGGCCGCCGTGTCCTTCTTCAGGGACCGCTTTTGCAGGAACACTTCGCCCCGCGCATTGAACACCAAAACATGCACCGCGCGATGCCACAGCCCGCGGGCGTGAACCTCCCGGCGCGGTGCCCGGCCGATGACCTCGTCGCGTTCGTTGACCACATCAAAAATTTCTTCGCTCATGCGTGGCCCCGGATGGCCGGAACCACCTTATCAATGGAATAAAACTAGGTGATATTCAAGCGGGAACGGGAAAGTCTTCAAATTGTAACCGGAACCGCCCCCGTTTGGCCGGCCCTGAAAAGCTACGGCGTTTGCAGCCGGAAGAACTCCTGGCGGTTGGTCGGCGCGAGCGTTAAAAAGTTAATGCCATTGGTCACCACCGGCGTATTCGTGACCGGCGTCCAAACGGCGTTCCCCCCCAGCCCGGCGCTGGCGTAAAGCGCGAGCCCGTTCATCCAGGCCGGCCAACTCAGGGTCAGTGCGCCCCCCGCCGGCGTGAACTCCAGGCTCGCGGCCGTGAGCGTTTCCACCGGCAGCGTCAACGCGCTGATTTGCACCGCATCCATCCGGCCGTCGTAATCGGGATCGCCGGCAAACTGGCTGCGGCCCAAATAATTGGCGTCCCCCGCCACATCGGACGGCAGCAGGTTGACGCTGGCATTCACGGCCACCGCCCGCCCGTTGATGAACATCACCGCCTGGCGCCCGTCCAACACCACCGCCACCTGCGTCCAAACATTCGTCGGCAGCGGGGTCGGCGAATCCAAATCCCGCGCCTCCGCCGCGCCGTTGGGGGTGATTTCAAAACGCAGGGCGCCGTTGCCCGCTTTGGTCGTGAGCATGGCATAACTCGTGTCATTCGCGCCGAAATCAAAAATGCGCTGCCACTCAGCACCCCCGGCCCATTCCACCCACGCCGAAAATGTTTTCATCGCCCCCACCCCCGCCGGCAAACGGACATATTGATTCCCCCCGGCCAGATTCAAAAAGGAACCGCGAACGGCGTCCACCCCTGTGGTCGCCCCGTTCTCCAAAATCCCGTTGAACCCCCCGTTGGCATCCGCCGCCCCCTGGTCAAAAGCATACGCCGCCGTCCAATCCAAGTTCGTGGGATTCGGAAAAACCGTCACCGAATTCGTGGCCCGGCGTCCCTGCGGGTCGGCCGCCACCAGCTTGATGCAATAATATCCATTGGTGGCCGCCGCCCCGTCCGCGGGAATGGCAAAGCCGCCGGTGCTGATGCCGGCGAAGGGACCGGCCGCCAGATTGGTGGAATTGGCCGTGCAATAATCAACCGTCCAGGTCAGCCCCGTGGCGGACAGCGGGGCGTCGGCGTAGTCGGTCGCGGTTCCCGCAAAGGGAATGGTCGCCCCGGGTTGATAATGGGAATCCGCCGGCGGGGCGGCAATCACCGGTAGCGGCGCGACCATTTCCGCCGCCGAGAGCGCCCGCCCGTAAACGCGCAGCGAGCGGATCTGGCCGTTGAAATAGGGATCCGCCGGAAACTGGCTGCGCCCGAACCACACATTCGTCGGCACGATGTCCGCCGCCGTCAACGTCAGGGTCGTGTTGGTGATCACGGCCGCGCCGTTGATATAGAGTATGCCGCGCGCGCCGTCCGTGGTCACGGCCATCTGCGTCCACACGTTGGTGGGCAGGGCGCTGGGGGCGTCCAGATGCTCCTCCCCGCCAATGCCGCCGGCGCTGATGGTAAAGCGGGGATGACCCGTGGCCGCCAGCGGGGTCAAAAATGCATAACTGTTCGTCCCGTTCCCAAAATCAAAAACGCGCTGCCACGCCGCGCCCCCGTTCCACTTAAACACCGCCGCCAACGTCTGCGCATTGGCCGCCCCCGCCGGCACCGTGACAAATTGATTGGTTCCGTCCAGCATGAGCGTATTGCCCAGCAGCGCGTCATTGAGGATGGTGGCGCCATTTTGCAGCAAACCGTAAAACTGGCCGTCGTCGTCGCGCGCATCCATGTGAAACTGCCAGGCGGCGGACCAGTCGTTGGTGAACACCGGCCAGCCCGCGCTGTTCCAGGTAAACGGCTCCAGGTCAAACGTCGGCGCGCCCCCGTCATCCGCGTCCAGATAGTGATAACCGAAATAATAATTTCCGTTGTCATTCAGGATTCCGATCTGGCCCGGGGCCAGATATTTCCCCGTGGTCGCCAAAAAAAGCGTCCCCCCGCTGGATAGCATGTTCACCCCGTTCTGGTCGAGGTAGGGGCCGGTCACGGTCGGGCTGCGCCCCACGCGGATGTTGTAGGTGCTGTCAATCCCGTCGCAACACGTGCCCCAATTGACAAACAGATAGAAATAATTGGCGTAATGATAAAGATACGACGCCTCGATCGGATCCCCACTGGCGGCATTATCCGCCGCCAGGGCATAGACCGTCGTGTTCGTGGCGTTGCGTTTGCCGGTGGTCGCATCCAACTGGATCAGGTGAATCCCGCTCCAAAAGGAACCGAACGACATCCATAAATTGCCCGCTCCATCCAGCGTGACGCTCGGATCAATCGTGTTGTAATTCACGCTCGAACCGGACTGAATCACCGCCCCCTGGTCCGTCCACAGATAACTCGCGTTGCCGGGATCCAGGGTCGGATTCGTCGCCAGGCCGATGGCGGAAACCTGGCTGCCAAACGTTGAAACCGCGTAGTAAAGATGATATTCGCCGTTGAAATAAAGCACGTCCGGCGCCCAGAAATCGCCCGTGAAACCGGGGACCGCATTGGTGGTCCAATTCGGGGGTTGGGCAAACACGTTCGGGCCCGTGACCCAGTATCGCTTGTCCCCGGACGATTTTGAAGGGATGTTCTGGCCCGTGCCATAGACAAAATAACGCCCGTCACACTGTATCACCGTTGACGGATCGTGAATGGCCAGACTGCCACGCAGATCCGGGGGCGACGCCGGCAACCCGCCCGCGCACAGCCAGAGCCCCGTGACGATTAACAAAAGCGGAGGTTTCACAGGCGATTACCGCCCCTTGATGCGCAGCACGGTCAGGGAATGCGGCATGAAACTCAGGGAAAAGCCCGGCGCGGCATTATTGATCACCGACGTGACCGGGGACAGTAGCTCCGGTTCGCCGATGACATTGACGTCCGATAAATGGGCGCCGGCCAGCACCGTGATGCCGGCCTGGGGTTCCACGGCGGTCACGCCGTCCAGTTTGATGTCCGCCGGGGTGGCGGCGGCGCCGGGGTTGACCACTTTGAGGATGATCTCCCCGGTTTGATCGTCATGCGTGGCGCTGGCATACAAGTTTTGCACGCCGGACGGGGAGGTTTCCACGCCTTCCAAGTCGGTCGGTAAAACCTCATCGCCCCGGTTGCAACTGAACAACTGCTGCACATAATAATTCGGCGTCGCCATGACGTGCAGGCTGTCCACCCAGATCAAATCCGGCCGCCACTGCCAGGCTTCCGTGTTGCCAAACAACGGCGCATAGGACGCCATGCGCACCACCCCGGCGTTCCGCTCCAGCCCCGTCATATACGCCGCTTCGGACAATGCACACACCAGGTTGTTCTCGTTTTTCGGGCTGACGGCCGCGACACTTTGCGCCGCATATTCCCCCATGAACACCTTCGGACCGTTGGCGTCGTAATGATCGTAACGGTGCGTGTTGCTGAAAAACCAGTCCGGGGTGGCGTAACAATGTTCGTCCACCAAGTCCGCGTTCAACTCGCGCAATTGGGACCAGGCGAATTTAAAGCGCTCGTCCCCCGGGTCCGGTCCGGCGGCCGCCACCAGTTGAATTTCCGGATAACGCGCTTTCATCGCCTTGGCGAACGGCGCGTAACGGTCAATATATTGCCGGCCCCATTGTTCATTGCCCACGCCCAGCAATTTCAGGTGGAAGGGTTCGGGATGACCCAGCGCCGCGCGTTTGCCTCCCCAGACACTCGTCACCGGGCCGTTGGCAAACTCGACCAGGTCCAGCGCGTCCTGAATGTAATTCGTCAACGCCTCCGGCGGACACAGCTCGCCCGAGTTAAACTGGCAGGCCATGCCGCAGTTCAAAATCGGCAGCGGTGAAGCGCCGATATCCTCGCACAATTGAAAGTATTCAAAAAAACCCAGGCCGAACGACTGGAAATAATCCGGCGTCGGCCGGTGCAGAAATTCATAGTTCCAGCGGTTGATCAACAGGCGGCGTTCGGCCACCGGCCCAATCGTGTTTTTCCATTGGTAACGCCGCGCGAGCACACTCCCCTCCACAATGCAACCGCCCGGAAAGCGCAGGAAACCCGGCTTCAGATCCGCCAGCTTTTGCACCATGTCCGCCCGCAAGCCCCCCGGCCGGTTTTTCCACGTGTGCGCCGGAAACAACGACACCATGTCCACCTCCACCGTGCCTTTGCCCACCACCAGCAACGCCAGCCGCGCTTTGGCATCCGTATCTTTCGGATGCAGCGTGGCCGTGCATTCGCGCCAGTCATTGGTGAACCCCTTCACCGGCACCGAGTCCAGCAGCGTCCCGTCGCCGCCATAAAGCTGCACCCGCAACTCCGGCGTCCCCGCCACGCCGCGCACTTGGGCCGAGAAATCGTAGGTTTCCCCCCGGCGGATACCCATGCCGCGAAAGCCCTCGTTCGAGATTCCCAGCGGGGCCGTCCCCTGCGAGGCGATGCGGACATAATGCGGATTCGCCTCGTCGAACGGCGCGTCCTCCCGCACGGTGATCTCCCCCTTGGCCAGGCTGGGGGAAATCTTGGTCCAGCCCATCAACGGTTCCGGAAACTCGAAGCCCCGGTTCTTGACCAACTCCGCGTAGAGCCCGCCATCCGCACCGAAATTGATGTCCTCAAAAAAAATCCCCCACATCGCCGGGTTGATTTTGGCGCCCGGCCGGCCGGCCTGCACTTCAATCGTCGCCGCCCGGCCGGCGAGAGCCGCCAGCAGCAGGCCGCCGACCAGCCAGGTTCGCCCGGGGGTTCGTCGCGTCATGGCCATAGTCATAAGGGATGCGGATTTGAACACAAGCTCAAGCTCGATGGGAATAAATAAAAATACGGGGCATGGGCGCACCATGCCCCGTTGTGGGTCGGATCGCCACCCGGTCGCCCGGACGGGCTATTGCAACCGGTAGAACCGGGCCGTGCCCGTCGCCGGCATGGTGACCTGATAGTTTCCGCCCACGGTGGTTGGCAGAGTGCCGGCCGCCGACCAAACCGCCCCCGCCCCCAGGGCCGGCGAGGACACCAGATTCACCAGCGCCGATGCCGTCGGCCAGGTGATGACCAGGTTGCCCCCGGAGGATTTGGCCGTCAGGGAAACATTCGTGGACGTGCCGATGAACTGATTCGGCCCCAGGGCGTGATCCGCCGCGACTTGCGCCGCCGTCAGCGGCCCGTTATAAATGCGGAACTCATCCAGCGAGGCGTTCAGCGTGGGATCGGCCGTGTAAAGGGAATGCCCGATGTAATTATACAGATCGTAACCCAGGGTGTAGTTGAGAATGCTGCCGCTGTTATAAGTCGGTCCGGCATAAGCCACCGGGTCCATCAGATTGTTGAACATGCTGTTCTGCGCCGCGAGCACCCCGTTCGTGTAGAGGTATTCCCCGCCGGCCTGGGGATCATACACCACCACCAGATGCAGGTTCGTCAACCCATCCAGGGCGCTGCCCGCCCCGGCATCCCATTCGCCATTGTTGCCCGGATCCCCCTGGCCAAAGTTGGCCGAGCAATTCGTGCTCCCGGTGTGCGGCTGCAAACTGATGTAATTTTCCCCGTTCGTGCCCGTGTCGTCCACGCCGCCAAAGGCGAAGAGATTGGCCCAGGTGTGAATCGGTGAACCAAAGCTCGCCCACACTTCAATGGTCACTTGGTTCAGCCCGCTGAGAATCCCCGACGGCAGTTGGATGTAACCCGTGCTGCCGTCCAGCACCACCTGCGAACCCGTCAACGTCGCCCCGCCCATCAGCGTCCCATCCCAGGTCGGGCTGTTGCCGGGCACGGAATCCGCCAGGTCGGTGCCGCTGGTCTCACTGAACTTGTATTCATGGATCAGCGTGGTCGCGGCCGCCACCGTCAGCACCAGGCTGTTCGTGCTCGTAAACGCCCCGAGTTTGGCCGTGAGCGTGGCGCTGCCGGCGCCGACCGCGGTCACCACCCCGTTCGTGTCCACGGTGGCCACGTTCGGATTGCTAGAAGTATAAACCGGATGCCCAATCGCCACGGGATCCAGACCCGGTTCCGAAGAACTCAGCAACACCCCGGTGACGGCCGGATAATCGCCCACCAACTCGAGTTGTTGGAACGTGCCCGGCGGGACATTCGTGAGCAGCAGGGGTTGGAAATAAATCTGTTGCAAGACCCCGCCCAGGGGCACCGTGTTCACGAGCGTGTTCGCGCCATTATCGGTGATCACCACGTCGGTGGTGTCCTCCCCCTTGCCGTAGGCCCTGAGGATGCCCCGCGAAATCCAGTTAACCACCGCGCCGCTGAAGTTCTCCGGCGCGAGGAACGTTCCCCCGCCCACGTTGATGGACCGCGTGCCATCGGATTGCGCAAACGCCGTATCCATGTTCACATAGCCGTTGACCAGAAAAGCGGCGTTGTCATAAATGTTCAAATGCCCCCCCAGCCACAGCCCCGCCCCGAGAAAACTGTTGTATTGTGCGTTGCTGTACAAGTTCATCGTGACATACGGGGCGCCGGTGTAAAACCACGAGTCGCCGATCCCCATCGCCGCGCCGCTGGTGGACACCACCGCATTGTCTCGCAAATTCACATAACTGCGCAGCCCGGGCGCCGGGTTGTTTTGCACCGGAAACAGCAGCCACTTGAAATTAAGCGTGCCATACACGTTGAGGGTCACCCCCCATTCCGGCCCGAAGATCGTGTCGTAAGTGCCGCTGCCGGGACTTTCCACGGCACCCGCCGGGATCGTGATCACCGAATCACCATTGGCGGCATCCAGCCACACATTGGCATCCACGGTGCCGGGGGGCACCCCCACCGGAGTCCAGTTCGTCGCCACGTTCCAGAGCGTATTCCCCGGCGTTCCGTTCCAATGGGAATCCTGGGCCGAACTGCCGGGCGCCAGGCACAGCGCCAGTCCGGCGACCGCCAGGCCGCCGATTGCTTTTAACATCATTTTTTGAATCATAGCTCGTATTGGGTTTTATGGGTCATCCGCCCCCCACGATCGAAACCGGCGGTCCGGTGAGGGAATCCGGCCCGGGACGGCCTGATGATTCGACTTGGGTGGCTTATACCCATACATGCGCCATCCACCCCCCAAACCCGACAAACTATTTTTCACCCCCTTCACAAATCTGGCGGCGGAGGATCGGCCGATGCTTCTCCTTACCCCTGAACCTTGACGTGTACGAGGGTGCTGACGCTTGTGGAGATGGCAGAGCGCGAGCGGCGACGGCGTTTTCGACCCGCCAGCCCATGGCCCCGCAACCCCACGCCCTTCGCTCCAGGCACCGGCGGCGCCTTTGAACTCGTAGGAGACGACGTCAGGAGGCTCTGAATGATAGCCTTCACGACCCTTTGACCTACCAACCCCCACTATGTCACCCCGCGTCACCCGCCACCGTTTCCGCCCTGTCCACCAGCTTGTCCGCCGTAGCTTTAGCGTAGGAGGAAGCTTCAGCGACGGCGGATTTCCCGCTTTCCGTTTTGGTTTTCTCTGCGTTCTTAAGAAACAACTGCTGGAAGTGGTTGCCTTGCAGTCAGTCGCCCGGAAACGGACTGCACCCCGGGCAGGGGTGCCAGAGCCACCCAACCTGAAACCATCCACTTGCGAAGGAGTTTCTTCCTCAATCAGCACCCGCAGGGCGTCCCCGCTCTTCTCCTCCTTCCGGGGGCGGAAGCCGGGCTGAGGGCGGCCTTTTACCCTGATTTTACCCCGCCGCCGCGCCCTACGGATGGCCCGCCAACGGCACCGGACTCGCATTCAACGCCAGCGCCTCCTGCAGCATGATCCGGGCAAACACCCAGTCGAACCAAAACCCCAGTTCCCCATCCCCCCGCTCCAATCCGTCGCCAAACCGGGCCTCAATGGCGTCCCGCCCCAGCTTCAATTCCGCCGCCGCCTCGCCGGTCCGGCCCAGTTGGTGATCCGCCATGGCCAGCAGCACCTGCACCGTGGCCGTGCGGGGCTGGTTCGCCTCTGAATAAGCCCGGCTGCGGCGGCACCATTCCACCGCCCGGGTGTAATTCCCCCGGCGATATTCCCACAACGCCAGCGAAACCGAACCCCACGCCGCGTGAAAAATCGCGTCCGTAGTGTCGCTGTTCAAGTTGGCAAACGCCGCCGCCGCCGTATCCGCCAACGGCCGCAAGGCATCCATCGTCGGACCGTCCACCGGGCGCAGCAAACTGATTTTCAACGTGCGCTCCGCCACCACCGGATTCGCCGTGCCCGCCAGCCGCGTCATCGTTTCGTGACGGAAGCGCGCATACCCCGCCTCATCCCCCATATGGGCGAGCACCGCCCCCTGCCGCAACACATCCAGCGAGGAAACATCCCAACCATCCAACTGATCCACCTGCAACATCACGCCAAAACGATCCGCCGCCGGCCGCCAGCGGTTTTGCAGCGCGTGCCACTCCCCCAGCGCGCGCAAGACCGCCGCGCCCTCCAGCGTCGCCTGCGCCGGCGGCATCCCCCCCAGAAACCGGTCCGCCTCGTCAAACTTTTCTTCGTTGACCAAGATTTCCGCCTGCGTGATTCGCTCCCGCGCCTCCGCCTGCCGCCGCAACTTCGATTCGTTGTCGCGCGCCTCCTCCGCCATTTGCCGCAGTTGACTCTGCTTTTGTTCCGCCGCCCGCGCCTTGAAAAACAGCCAGGTCGAGGTTCCCAGCCCCGCAATCAACACCAGCGCCACCGCGCCGATGGCCGCAAACACCCCCTGGTTGCGGCGCACCAGTTTTTGGAACCGGTAGATCCGGCTCGGCGGCCGCGCCACCACCGGTTCATGGTTCAGATGCCGCTGCACATCCATGGCCACCCCGTTCGCCGTTTCATAACGCCGCGTGCGATCCTTCTCCAACGCCTTCATCACGATCCAGTCCAAATCCCCCCGCAATTGCAAAATCAACTTCTGCGGCTCCACCCGGCGGTGTTGCGCCGTGGCCGTCAGCTCGCCCCCCAGCAGCGTGTGCAGCTTCGTGGATGGCCGCGGCGGCTCCGTCTCCCGCAACGTCCGCCGCATCGCCTCCAACCCCGATTGCACCAGCTCCTTTGCGTCAAACGGCGTTTTGCCCGTCAGCAGCTCATACAACAGCACCCCGAGACTGTAAATGTCGCTCCGTGTGTCCACATCCAGACCGCTCATCTCCGCCTGTTCCGGGCTCATGTAAGCCGGCGTGCCGATCAGTTGTTCGTAAGCCGTGAACAGCGTCTTCTCCGTCAGTGGCGTGAGCGTGGCCTTGGCGATGCCGAAATCAATCACCTTCGGCACCGGCACCCCGTCGTGCAGCGTTACCAGGATGTTTGAGGGCTTGATGTCCCGATGGATGACTCCCTTTTGATGCGCGTGCTGGATCGCGTGGCAAATTTGGATGAACAGGTGCAACCGCAACCCCGTGTTCAATTGGTGTTCGTCGCAGTATTGCGTGATTTTCACCCCGCGCACCAATTCCATCACGAAATACGGGCGACCCGTCTCCGTCGCCCCCGCGTCCAGCACCCGGGCGATGTTCGGATGATCCATCAAGGCCAGCGCCTGCCGTTCCGCCTCGAACCGGGCGATCACACTTTTCGTGTCCATCCCCAGCTTGATCACCTTCAGCGCGATCCGGCGGCGCACCGGCTCCTCCTGTTCCGCCATATACACCACCCCGCAACCGCCCTCCCCGATCTTTTGCAACAACTTGTAACGCCCGATATGCGTGCCCAACCCCTTCATCAAGTCCGCTGCCGGCGCTGGTTCCGCCCCCTCCGCCACACAATCCCGGATGCTGAACCCCGTCGCCGACTCGAAGAACTCCGCCGCCGCGCCCTCCGCCGCAAGGAGCGACTCCACCCGCCGGCGCAACCCCGGATCCTCCGCGCACGCCTGCTCCAGAAACGCCTGTCGCGCCCGGGCTCCCGTGAGATTTCGCGCCGCCTCAAACAGGGCTTCCTCTTGCTGCCGGGAGTTGCTCATCGCTGGGCCGGGGTGATTTTTTTTTGGGGGGGGCTCGGGCGGCCCTCAAGGCTGCACCTGGAGCGACTGAAACAACCACACCCGGGCATACGCCCACTGGCGCTCCACCGTGCGTTCCGTCACCCCCAGATTTTCCGCCACCTCCTGATTCGTCAGGCCGCCAAAAAATTTCATGATCACAATGCGCGCCTTCTGCGGGTCTTCCGCCTCCAATTTTTCCAGCGCCTCATCCATCAGCAGCACCTTTTCATCCGGCGACGCCGCGTGCAGCTCCAAATCCTCAACGTTCAACCGCACCATCCCCCCGCCCCGTTTCAACCGTGATTTGCGCCGGGCGTTTTCCACCAGAATCCGCCGCATGGCCTCCGCCGCCGCCCCGTAAAAATGCGCCCGGTTCTGCCAGGTCCGGTCCCCGTCCCCCACCAGCCGCAGCCACGCCTCGTGCAACAGCGCCGTCGCCTGCAGCGTCTGCTCCGTTGACTCCTGCGCCATGCGCATCGCCGCCAGCCGCCGCAACTCGTCATAAACCAGCGGCAGCAAATCCGTCGAGGCCCGGCCGTCGCCCTGCCGGAGCGCCTGCAAGCCCAGGGTGACCTGGCCGGCCGGCTCCGCCACCCCGGCCCCGCGTTGACTGTGTAAAGGATCGTTCATCTGAATTGATAACATCGGCTCACCTCAATAGACCACCACTCCGGGAAACCGTCAACGGGAATTCCCCCCGGGCACTGGCCGCCGATGCGGCCGAAATGCAATCGGCCACGGACGGCCGCCTGGCCGAGCATCTGGCCACCGTGTTGGCGGCCCGCTACGCCTCCACCCTGGCCGGCTGGGACGGCCAGCCCACCGAGGAATTCCGGCAGAAACTGAAAATCTTGCGCAGTCTGTGCCGGGACATTGCCGAATTGCGGCGCGGGGACCATGGCCGCCAGCGGTTGCAGCTTGAGCAGGACCGGGTCGAAGAGCAGCGCGAGAAAACCGAAGCCGAAGTGGTGGCCAAGTTCGAGCAGTGGGCCAAGCAGCCGGCGGTGCAGGACTGGCTGTGCCAGACCTGGGTGCCCCTCGAAGAGCGGATGCGCCGCAAACGGGAAATGTTCAACCTGCCGACCGAGGACGACGCGGCGGAAGGCCGGCCGGCGGCCCCCAAAACCGATCCGACCGACCCGCCGGCAGACGCCATGGTTACCGACGTGGACGACGACGAAGCCTCCACGTCAATCCCAGACAACGCTACCCCTGCCGTCCGAGACCCAAGACCCGAGACCCGAGACCCAAAAGGGGGGTCAAGCCCGGTCAAGGTCAGTCAAGGTGATGGTTCCCGGCGAGCGGCGGGGCGGGGGCCATCCACCCCGGAGGAACCCGATCCCGCCGACTCTCTGACCGGCAACCATCCGTTGCGCTTCGACGCAACCGGGGTGGGCACGGAAAATTTCCACCCTGGAGGATAAGGCATAATCCCACCAACCATTATGAAACCTATTTGCACCTGCCGCCGTCTGTGCTATTGTTAATGTATGCTTGAGCCGCTTTCATCATCGCGCTGGGATTTCTCAACGGCGGCGCACCTGTTGAACCGGGCGGGCTTTGGCGGTTCCCCGGCCGAGATCACCCGGCTGGTCGGACTCGGGCCGGACCCGGCGGTGGCGTCGCTGCTGGATTACGAGCTGATTCCCGACCCGACCCCCAACCCCGACTGGGCGCACCCGGATCCCGAACGCATGCAACGCGAGCAGGACGTGCGCAAGTCCGGCACCCCCGAGGCCAGGCGCCAGTTGCAGATGGAGGAGAACCAATCCATCCAGCGCTCCATGATCGAGTTGCGCGGCTGGTGGCTGCGCCGCATGGCCTATGGTCCCCGGCCGTTCCAGGAAAAAATGGTCCTCTTCTGGCACGGCCATTTCGCCACCAGCATGGACAAGGTCCGCGACCCCTATTACATGTGGCGGCAGAATGAACTGTTCCGCCGGCTGGCCACGGGCAACTGGGAACTGCTGCTGCTGGAGGCGGGGCAGGATCCCGCCATGCTGATCTGGCTGGATCAGGCCCAGAGCCGCAAGGCCCATCCCAACGAAAATTTCGCCCGCGAGGTCATGGAACTGTTTTCCCTGGGCGAAGGCCATTATACCGAACACGACATCACCGAAGCCGCGCGCGCCTTCACGGGCTGGTCGCTGGACCGGTTGAGCCAGCAATATGTTTACCGGCCGTTCATCCATGACGACGGCGAGAAGGTCGTGCTGGGCCGCCGGGGCGATCTGAATGGCGCGGATGTCATCGCCCAAATCGTGGCCCAGCCCCAGGCGGCGCGGTTTATCACCGCCAAACTCTGGAATTACTTCGCGGGGGAGATGCCTTCGCCGGAATTGAACACCGCGCTGGCCGGGGTCTTTCGCGAATCCGGCAACACCTTCAAGCCCTTCCTCCGCGTGATGTTTCGCAGCGCGGAATTTTACGATGCCAGCCTGATTCGCAACCAGGTGAAAAGCCCGGTGCAATGGCTGGTGGGCAGTGTGCGGATGCTCGAATGCGAACTGCCGCCGCCCCTGGTCAGCATGGGCATGCTCCGCCAACTGGGCCAGGATCTGTTTGCACCCCCGAATGTCAAGGGCTGGGACGGCGGCATCACCTGGATCACCACCAACACCCTGCTCACCCGGTATAATGATGCCCAGTCGCTCGTGCGCGGGACCGTGCCCAATTTGTCCGCCGCCGACCTCGCCCGCAAGGCCGGCGGCCAGGGCGGCCAGGTGGCCGCCCACATTGCCCAATCCCTCCGCATGGGCGGCGTGGACCCGGATAAAATCCTCACCCCAACCGAGCGCGCCAATAAAAACGAGCTGGTCGCGGCGCTGGAACGCCGCCTCTTGCAGGCGCCCCTCTCCGGCGATCAGGAAGACATCCTCAACCAATTTCTCGCACCCCGTCCCCAGTTGAACCACGACGACATCCTGAACGTGATCCGGCTGGTGATGAGCACCCCGGAATATCAAGTGGCCTGACGCGCCGTTCCACCCGCCCCGATTATGAAAAACGAAATCTCCCTCCAAACCCGCCGGCAGTTTTTGCGCACCACCATGCTGGGCAGCGCGCTCTCGTGGACCGTCCCCGCTTTTCTTGCCGAGACCTTCAACGCCCTCCACGCCCAGGCCGCCGATGCCGCCACCCAGTTTGCCACCGGCAAAGATTCGACCATTCTCGTGGTGCTCCAGATGGCCGGCGGGAACGACGGCATCAACACCGTCGTGCCTTACAGCAGCGATTATTACCGCCAGGCGCGCCCGCACCTCGGTTTGACCGCCGAGCAGGTTTTAAAAGTCAATGGCGACATCGGCTTTCACAGCGCCCTCACCGGGTTCAAGGAATTATACGACGCCGGCCGGTTGTCCGTCATTCAGGGCGTGGGTTACCCCAACCCGAACCGTTCACACTTCCGCTCGACGGAAATCTGGCAGACCGCCTCCGACGAGGATAAAATTGAGAAATACGGCTGGCTGGGCCGCTATTTTGACAACGCCTGCGCCGGGTCCGATCCGGCGGTCGGCGTGACCATTGGCAGCCAGTTGCCCGAGGCGTTCTTCGCCCGGCAACCCAGGGGCATCGTGTTCAACAACCCCCAGAATTACCGGTTCTTGTCCGGCGCCCATCCCAGGCCCGGCGAAACGGACCTGACCGAGGATTCCTATAAAAAGTTGAACGAACTGGAAATGTCCAACCCGCAACCGGACGACAATTCCGGCGGCAGCATTGGCTCCCTCCCGGCCGGCATGCCCATGCAGGGCGGCCGCGCGGTGGATTTCATCACCCGCACCGCCATGGACGCCCAGATGAGTTCGGAAGAAGTGCGGGCCATCGCCGCGCGCGTCAAGAACCAAGCCGTCTTTCCCGCCTCGCAACTGGGCAACTCCCTGGGCCTCGTGTCCAAGCTCATTGGCGGCGGGCTGCCCACGCGGGTGTATTACGTTTCCCAGGGCGGCTACGACACGCACACCAACCAGGTGGGCACGCAGCAGCGGCTGCTGCAGGACCTGGGCGATTCCCTGAAATCCTTCGTGGCCGACCTCCAGGCGCAGGGCAACCTGTCCCGCGTGCTGGTGATGACCTTCAGCGAATTCGGCCGGCGCGTGGCCGAAAACGCCAGCGGCGGCACCGATCACGGCGCGGCCGCCCCGGTGTTTGTGATCGGCGACCGCGTGAAGGCCGGCCTGCTGGGCCGGTATCCCAGCCTGGCCCCGGCCGATTTGTATGAGGGCGATATTCGCTATAACGTGGATTTCCGCAGCGTCTACGCGGCGGTGCTGGAAGACTGGCTGAAGACCCCCAGCGCCCCGATCCTGGGCCGGCAGTTCACGCCACTCAAGGTGGTGTGAGGCAAATCTGATCGCTCTGGGCGACGCCGGTGAAATCACCCGGTCTTACGAGCCGGAGCCTTAAACTCCAGCCGGAGCGCCGCCAGAAAGCCCGCCGCCTTGGCCAGTGTCTCCTCGTATTCCGCCGCCGGAACCGAATCCGCCACGATGCCCGCGCCCGTGCTGAAATACGCCGTCCCGCCCTGGCACACCGCCGTGCGGATGGAAATGCTCAACTGGCTTTCGCGGTTGAACCCCAGATAACCGTGGCAGCCCGTATACGGTCCGCGCGCGACGGGCTCCAGTTCGTCAATGATTTCCATGGCCCGAAATTTGGGCGCGCCCGTGATGCTGCCGCCCGGGAAACACGCGGCCAGCGCCGCCAAATGCGTCACCTCCGGGCGCAACCGGCCCTCCACCGTCGAGACCAGATGCTGCACCTGGGCGAAGCGTTCCAGCCGCGCCAGTTCCGGGGTTTGCACGGAACCAAACTCGCAGACTTTGCCCAGGTCGTTGCGCAGCAGATCGGTGATCATCACCAGTTCGGCGAGTTCCTTGGGGCTGGTCTGGAGTTCATAGGCCAGCCGGGCGTCACGCGCCGGGTCGGCGTCGCGCGGGCGCGTGCCCTTGATCGGCCGCGTGCGGATGTGCGCGCCGCTCAGCCGCAAAAACAGTTCGGGCGACGACGAGGCGATTTGAAAATCGCCGCCATCAAAAAACGCGGCGAACGGCGCGGGCGAAACGGCCGTCAGGCGTTGAAACAGCTCCCAGCCCGAACCGGGAAAGTCCGCCGCCAGCCGCTGGGACAGGTTCACCTGATAAATGTCGCCCGCCCGGATGTAACCCCGCGCGCGTTCCACCGCCGCGATGAAATCGGCCCGCGACCGGTTGGAAACCACACCGCCGGCGGCCGGGGCGCTGACGGGTTCGCGCGGCGGCAGACCGGGCGGTTCCGTTTGCAAGGCCGCCTGCCAAAACTGTAATTGTTCGCGCGCCCGCGCCTCACTGCGGGAACCGTCGGGGCACAAACCGGTGGCGACCACAAACACCCGGCCCAATTGATGGTCAAAAACCGTCAGGCTGTCGTAAAAACCCACGTGACAGTCGGGCAGTTCAAGGTCATTGACGGTGCGATGCGGGAGTTTGGGCTCGGTGAAATTTTTCAGATCATAGCCCCAGTAACCAAAGCAGCCGCCCAGCGGAAACGGCAGGTCAATTTCATCCAACACCTCACAACGCGCCATCAATGCGTCCAGGATGTGCCAGGGATTGCCAAATTGAACCTGCAAACCGGGCTCTCCCGGCCCACTGGAATCGTCCCCTGCCTTGGCACGAGTTTGTCCGGGTTGAACATCGTGAAAAATCTCGCAGCGCGAACCCCATGAGCGGAAAGTCAGAAACGGCCGCGCGGCCACCAGCGAGTAACGCGCGGCCGCCGACTCAAAGGCCGCCGTGCGCAGCAGCACCACGCCCGGCGCACCGCGCAATTCATCCACCAGCGACTCGGGGGTGTGTGCCGTGGCGATGGGATGAATCAACGGACGCATATTTGCGGGTGCCCGTTAACGAAACGCCGGGGCCGGCATCTCGGGGGGCGTGAGCTGGCGCCGGTATTCCAAGATGAGATCAACGGCCGCCGCCGGGTCGTCCACAAATTGAACGAGCCCCAAGTCGTTGGGGGCGATGTAAGCGGGCATTTCCAAATGTTTCCTCATCCAGTCGAACAGCCCCTGCCAATGTTCGCTGCCATACAGGATCAGCGGGCATTTCGGGATGCGCCCGGTCTGCACCAGCGTGGCCACTTCAAAAAATTCGTCCAGCGTGCCAAACCCCCCGGGCATGTAGATGAAGCCCAGGCTGTATTTGACGAAACACACCTTGCGCGAAAAAAAGTAGTGGAACCGGATCGGGATGTTGGCGAAGCGGTTGCCGGCTTGTTCATGCGGCAGCTCAATGTTGAGGCCCACGGATTTGCCCCCGCCCTGCGCCGCCCCCTCGTTGGCGGCCTCCATGATGCCCGGCCCGCCACCCGTGACCACCGCGAGCTGGTGCTGGGCCAGCCCCCGGGCGATCTCCTGCGCCGCCTTATAATAAGGGCTGTCCACCGGCGTGCGGGCGGAGCCGAAAATCGTGACCGCCGGCCCGACCTGGGACATGGTTTGGAACGAGTCCACAAACTCGGCCATGATGCGGAAGATCCGCCAGGGATCCTCCTGGATGAAGTGATTGGAATCAGTCATGCGCAAAACATAGTGCCCGGGTGGCCATGAAACAAGCCCGGAGGGAACGGCGCAAAATTCAAAGTTCAAACCACCGGTGGGTAATTTCGATCCGCAAGGCTGGACGCCAGCCGACGGCTGGCTCCGGCGACTGAGCGCGCGGCTTAAATCGTTTCACAGCTTCTGTTCCAACTTCTCAATGCGACTTTCCAGCGCGGTCACCTTTTCCTCCAACTCTTTTTTGGAGTATTTGCTGCCGAACAGCTTGGCCACCCAGTCCTGAATCCCCGTCATGCTGAGAAACCCCACGCAGATAACAATGGTGATGGACCAATCAATGAGTCGGTCGGGTGTCATAATTTTTTGTCGGGTTGTGTTTTTGTGAGTTTCACGCGAGCCGCCCAATATAGAAATCCCGGAGTGGCGGGACACCAGCCGGCGGCTCGCTCCGGCGACCGGTTGGGCCACTCAATGTGAATTGGTCTTTGCATCAGCGTCCGTCAATAATTTCCGAATCTGTCTAAAACGCCAACTCGCCCGGCCGGCAATGGCCGCCGCCAGAAAATAGCCGGGAAAAATAATCACGCGCGCCGCGGGTTGCAGCAAAGACATCGAGAAGGCAAGGCCGACGAACATCATCGCGATCCCGAAATAAGCACGCTGCGCCCGCCGTGCGATGGCGTCATCCGATGCGTCCGACCGCCAGCGGCGACGGTGCAACAAAATCAATGTTCTGGCTTTCGATTGGTCCATGGCGTGTGAATCCGGCCGGCCGGCACTCGGGTGCAATTTGCGTTTATCCATTTCCGGCATGGGGCAAAGGTATTTTTGCCGTTCCTGATTGTCAAACAAGTGTTTCCAAAGTGTGGGCCGCACTTGGAAGAGTGCGGCGGGGCCGTCCCATACGCTTTAACGCTTCAACGCTTTAACGCTTTTTAACACCCTTCCAGCCCGGCCCTGCCAAGGCGGCGGCCCCGCCGTTTCGGTTTTTCCTTTTGGTCCGGGCCGCGCGGACCCTAGAATTGCGGGGATGTCGCAAATGTTGAAGTCGTCCGGCCTGATGGCCATGGCCACACTCATGAGCCGGATTCTGGGCATGGGGCGGGAAATGGTGTATGCCAGTTTCATGGGAGATGGTTGGGTGGCCAGCGCCTTCACCATGGCGTTCACCATCCCCAACTTGTTCCGCCGGCTGCTGGGCGAGGGGGCGCTGACGGCCGCCTTCATTCCCATCTTCAAGGAAAAGGAAAAGCGCGCGGGCGAAGTGGAGATGTGGCGCACGGCCAACGCCGTGATTTCCGGCCTGGTCATCGCCACCTCGGCCATCATCGCCCTGGTCATGCTCGGCCTCTCCCTCGTGTTGGCGGTGCATCAATTCGAGCCGCAAACCGAACTCATGCTGCGGTTGTTGTGGATGATGTTTCCCTACCTGCTGCTCGTCTGTCTCACGGCCACGTTCATGGGCATGCTCAACGCCCGGGGTTATTTTTTCATCCCCGCCCTCGGGGCGACCATGCTCAACGTGGTGATGATCGCCTCCGTCCTGTGGTTGGCCCCGCACTTTGGCCGGTCACTGCCCCAACAAATTTTCGCGCTCGCCGTGGGGGTGCTCGTGGCCGGCGTGGCCCAGGGGGCGTTTCAACTGCCCGCCCTGTGGCGGGACGGTTTCGCCTACCGCTGGGTCTCCCCGTTTGGCGATGAAACCGTGCGGCTCGTCGTGCGCCGGATGATCCCGGGGACGCTCGGGCTGGCGGCCTTTCAAATCAACGTCCTGCTCACGCAAAGCATCTCCTTCGGGGTGGACCCGCACATCGTCGCCTCCTTCAACTACGCCGTGCGGCTCATGGAACTGCCGCAGGGCATGTTCGGCATTTCCCTCGCCACCTTCCTGCTGCCCACGCTGGCGGGGCTGGCGGCGGAGAAAAACTTCCCCGAGTTCCGTCGCACGCTGCGCCAGGGGCTGTCCACGCTGTTCTTTGCCAACCTCATCGCCGCCATTCTGCTGGTCGTGCTGGCGGAGCCCATCATCCGGCTGCTCTTTGAGCGGGGCCAATTCAACGGGGAATCGACGCAACGCGCCACGCTGGCGTTGATGTGTCTGGCGCCCGGCCTGGTGGCCTTTTCCACCGTCAACGTGCTGGTTCGGGCCTTTTACGCCATGGGGGACACCCGGACGCCGATGAAGATCAGCATTGCCTGTCTGCTATTGAACCTGGGACTGGTCGCCGCGCTGGTGATCCCCCTGCATCAGGGCGGCCTGGGGATTGCCAACACCCTGTCCTCGTGCCTGAACCTGGGGCTGCTGGCGTTTGCGCTGCGCCGCAAGCTGGGGCGGCTGGACTGGGAGCCGCTCCGCCAAACCTTCCTGCCGCTGCTGGCCGCCGGCGCGGTGGCCGCGCTGCTGGCCTGGCTGGGCTGGCGGGGCTGGGAGGACCGGCTGGGGCACGCGACGCTCCTTCGCAAAATCGGCGCGGTGTTCGCCCCGGCGCTGCTGGCCGGGGCGGTCTATCTGGGCATCGCCCTGGCCTGCCGCATCCCGGCGGCGAAAGAAATCTGGGTGAGGGTCAGGGCGCGCGGGTTGAAACGTTGAAGCCGTCAGACGGGGACCACGGCGGTCCAGCAGTTCCGACCGAAAAAGGCGAGAAATTGTTCCCGGACATTTTCCGCCGCCGCCGCCGTTTCAAAAATGGCAAACGTCGTGGAGCCGCTGCCGGACATCAGGGTGGCCAGTGCGCCGTATTCGCGGAGAAATTTCTGGAACACCTCCAGCACCGGATATTTTTCCAGGGCGGGGGCTTCCAGGGAATTATACATCTCGGCGCGCACGGCCGGCCAGTCCTTCGTATGCAACGCCGCCGCCAGTTGCGCCGCCCGGCCCGGACGCCCCTGGAGCGCCTCGGGAAAGCGCGCCAGGTTTTGGTAGGCCCACGGGGTGGAAATCCCGAAGCCGGGATGGATCAGGAAAAACGCCGTGCCCGCCAGCGCCGGAAACACCGCCAGCGACCGCACCACTTCGCCGCGCCCCGTGGCCAGCGCCGGCTGGTCTTGCAGGAAGAAATTCACATCCGAGCCCAGGCCCGCCGCCAGTTCCCCCAATCGGTCCGCGCCCAGCGGCCGCCCAAACAACTCGTTCAAACCCAGCAGCGTCGTGGCTGCGTTGCCGCTGCCGCCGCCCAGGCCGGCGGCCTGCGGGATTTTCTTTTCCAAATGGATTTTCACCCCGTCATGGATGCCCGCCGCCTGCAAAAATGCCGTGGCCGCGCGATGTACCAGATTCCGTCCATCCACCGGCAGGCCGGGGTCATTGCAGGTCAGTTCAATCCCCGCGCCCGCCCGGGTCAGGGCCAGTTCATCACAGAGACGGACCGGTTGCATGATCGTTTCCAGTTCATGATACCCGTCGGCGCGCCGCCCGAGGATGTTCAGGATCAGGTTGACTTTACAGGGGGATGGCTTTTGCAAGGACATGGCCGGTTCCAATGCAAAACGCGCCAACCGGGAGGAGTTGGCGCGTTAG
>Ga0302198_10001563_pt1 | contig 25019 bp, 21 predicted proteins | sample II_Bog_N2_2_FD_193521 | JGI IMG/M metagenome (GOLD analysis project Ga0302198, IMG submission 193521) | Peat permafrost microbial communities from Stordalen Mire near Abisko, Sweden - II_Bog_N2_2 | ecosystem: Environmental > Terrestrial > Soil > Wetlands > Peat | place: Sweden: Abisko... | reverse complement strand
CTTCGCGCGCAGGACCGGTGGCGGCAGGCTGGCGAGATGGACGCCATGGCTCGCCGCATTGGCTGCATTGGCGGTGTCGCCGGTCATCTGCCACAGCCCGTCGAGCATCCGCCAGGCCATCGGCAGCGCGGCATTGATGGCGATGGCGGTCTGCAACGCGGCAATCGCCTGCGGGGCGTCGCGGCGGGCAACATGGCACAGGCCGCGTTCCTGCCACATCTGGCTGTATTGGGGTTGCAGCGCGGCGAGGCGGTCAAGCGTGGCGAGCGCTTCATCGGTGCGCTGCAAATGGCGCAGCGCGATTGCCGCGATCAGCAGCAAGTCACGGTTTTCGGGATGGGCGGCGAGCAGCGGGCCGACACCGTCGAGTGCGGCCTGATGGTTCCCTTGCGCCTGCAGGGCGCGCAACCGAATGACTTCGGATTCGAGCGGGGACATCGTCGGGGGGGCGGGGCGGGTCTGTTGCGAAGCCATGATGCGCGCTTCTCTCGGCAATCGGCGGGCCATTGTCAAAGTCATCGTTGGGATGGTCAAAGCGCTTAAAAAAGGGCGGCGCCCGAAAGCGCCGCCCCTTTCCGCCCCGGCACCGCCGTCGCGGTGCCGGGATCGGGTATTCACATCAGAACTTGGTGCTGACTTTCACGCCATAGACCAGCGGGCGCACCGGAATTTCGGTCTTGATGAATTCGGCCGAAGAGGTGTTGGTGCTGGCATGGCTGTTGGTCAGGTTTTCACCGAACACGGTAAAAGTCCAGTTTTCGCGGCTGAACCCGAACGAGGCATCCAGCAACGCATAACCGGACATCTTGTAGCGCAGCAACGTGCTGCCCGGGATGACCGTGCCGTTTGGTCCGGCAAACGACGAGATGCCGTCGGCAACATCACCCGATGGATAGCTCGACGGTTCGTTGTACATCGAACTGGTGTAGGTAACCCCGCCCGCAACGAACCAGTTCATGTCGGCCTTGCCGGCAAATTCATAGCGGGCGCGCGCATTGGCCTGCACATGCGGGCTGAACGGCGTGGTGCTGCCGACAGTACCGAACGGGCTGGCGGCCGTTAGAGGCACGGCAGGATTGGCGCTGTTGTACAACGTCTTGATGCATTGGCCAATATCGGCCGCAGGGCCGATGTTCTCCTGGAAGCACGGCGAACTCGACTGCTTGGAGTCGTTGTAGGTTGCGGAACCCTGGATCGACAGGCCGTTGATCGGACGAGCGACGACCTGCGCCTCGACGCCCTTGATGTGATAGCTGGGCCCGTTGGTGGCAAAGGCGGTGTTGCCGAAGCCGGCGGCCGGGTTGAAATACAGGAGCTGGGCGTCCTTCCAGATCATGTAATAGGCCGACATGTTGAACTGCACTTTGTGGTTCAGCAGGTCGGTCTTGAACCCGATTTCCCAGTTGGTCAGGGAGTCAGGCGTATAGCCGTTTGGCTTGGCGAACTGTTTGTACGTTCCATCGGCCGACTTCGCGACGTCGTCTGAAGAACCGTCGGAGGGACCACTGCGGTTAAACCCGCCAGGGCGGAAGCCCTGGCTAAACAGGGCGTAGACCAACGTGCGCGGCTGCGGCTTCCACGACAGCACACCGCGGCTCTTGAACCCGGTATATTTCACGTGGTCGTTGTTGCCGTTGATGTTGACGCCTTCATCGCAAGTCAGTGCCTGATAGCAGGCGGGCGTGAACGACCCGTATTGCGAACCGGTTTCGAATTCGGTGTAATCGAAATAGCGCGTGCCGCCGGTCAGAGTCAGCGTCGGCAGGATGTCGAAGTCAACCGAACCGAAAAAGGCAACCTGCTGATACCCGCGCTGCGTGTCTTCACCGAAGGCCACTGCGGGATTGCGCTGGCCGGGGATGTTGACGGTCGAACCGGCAATGGGTGAAACCGAACCGACGCAATCAGAGGCGAGAGTCGAAGCCGTGCAACCCGGGATCGTGCGGTAAGCCCAGTCGTTGTCATCTTCCACCCGGAATTTTTCATAATAGGCGCCGACAATGGCCCGAAGGCGCTTGCCCTCTGGCGAGGTAACGCGGAATTCGTGGCTCTGGTGCGTGGTCTTGACCTGATCGGTCCAGTAGGCGTTCGGCGCGTAGCAATGAGTCTTTCCGCTGTTCCAGTAATGATCATAACCAGTGCCGCCTGTGCACTGATAAAATGTGCCGTAAGTCGCACGCGCATAGTTGGTATAATCGCCCTGCGACTGAATGTGGCGCGACATGTACGAGCCGGTATAGACAACTTTGAAGTCGCCAACTTTACCGTTCACGGTCCAGGCGGTGTTCCAGTATTTGTCATCGTTGTAATTGGGTTCAAACAGGGTCGACGACATGCCCGGGATCGGCTGATAATCATAGCTGTAGGACTGGGTAGCGAACGATCCGCGTGCATTCTGCGACTGAAACGATTCAGTCAGCAGTACGTCCCAGTCGGGCGCCACCGCCCATGCCAGTTCTACACGGCCACCGACGTATTCCAGCGGGTTCGCGTTTTTCTGGACCATGTTGGCATTGTCGTACTGGCCGTTGTTGGACTGCGCTGACGCCGGCAGCGTCTGGAAACCCACGCCGTTGGTGTTGGCCGGAGTACCAAGCATAGAATTGCCAAGGTCGGTATTCATGCGGGTAAACGTCGAATAGACGTTGTTGATATACCCACCATGGTGATCGTCATAAAATACGGCGCGCACGGCCAGCTTGTCCTGGATGATCGGAATGTTGATCATCGCGTTGAACGAGGCGTTGGCGGCGCCGCCTGCGGTCCCGCCAAAGCTGCCTTCCATCTTGCCTTCGAACTTGTCGAGCTTGGGCTTGGCCGTGATATAGCGCACCGCGCCGGCTTCGGCGCCCCCGCCGAACAGCGTGCCCTGCGGTCCTTCGAGCACTTCGACGCGCTCGATGTCGGCGACATAGACGTCGGCGTTATGGCCCGGGAACTGCATCGACTGGTCGTCGAGATAGAGCGCGACGTTGGGGAAGGGCGAAATCGTCGCGGCTGACTGCGTGGCGCCCATCCCGGCCGAAAGACCGCGCATGAAGATCACGCCCTGGCCCGGTCCGTTGTTTCCGAACGTCACGTTGGGGGTATATTTAAGCAGATCGTTGAACGTAGAGACGTTCAATTTGCTGAGCGAGTCCGCGCTGAGCGCCTGGAGCGTCATCGGCACGTCCTGCAGCGACTGATCGCGGCGGTTGGCAGTCACGATGATTTCGCCCGATGGCGCCGTCGCGGCGGTCGCCGCCGGTGCCTCTGCATGGGCGGTGCCGCTTAGCGCAAATAGCGCAGAGCTTGCGAAAAGCCCGACTTTCAGCATCTGGATACTGGTTTTCATAGAACCCCCCTGGGTTTTTTGCCGTTCGGAACGGCGATCGCCGAAATCATGCCTGGAACGGTATGCAGATGCTTGCGCGTGCAAAAACTGCAACCATCAAATTGGCTGTGCCCCCGGTGCCGCCTCCGAGCTGATGGGTTGGCAGTCAATCAAGTGCCGCTTTTCCCTGGGTCAGGGTATGCCGGTGAGTTCTCGGTCATACAAGGCATTATGAGAATTTATGTGGGGGTCATGACCTTAATGATCGACCGTAGATGTCAACCGGAAGGGTCGGAATATTTTCATGCGAGATTTGCAATACACATTCATTTCATGACGCAAATGTTACAATCATGATTTGATTTTATAGTGATTTATAAGGATGTTTACAAGGTTTTGTAAAATATTGATCGGAAGTTGGCTTGATATATATTTGCAAAGCCGTCAGGGCTCTTACTGCGAAAAATGCGCACGGGTGCTGCGGTGGTGATTTGATCAATATCAATTAGTCTGGACAAAACTGGCGGTCTTGTTGCGAAAAATGGCGAATTGCCGATTCGCTGCAAATGGAGTTCAGCCGCGCCGTTCGACACTTGGCCGCAATGGGGTGGTGTCGGTCCAACAAGGGTGTTGCCTGCGCTTCCTCGGCGCGTGCGGCGCGCCATTCGGCCGGGCGCCTGCGTCATCCGGTTCGGCACTTGTGTTCCCCAAATGTTCAGGGTAGGCGGGGGCATGGCCAAACCAAAACGTCGCTATGTCTGCCAGGCCTGTGGCAGCGTCACCACTCGCTGGCAGGGGCAGTGCCCCGATTGTTCGGAATGGAACACGCTTGCCGAAGAGGCGCCGGAAACCGTGTTTTCCGCGCGGCACGATCTTTCGGGCGGCGGGCGCAGGGTCAATTTCGTCCCGCTCGATCATCCGGTCGAACTGCCGCCGCGCCGACAGACCGGGCTGGCCGAATTCGACCGGGCGCTCGGCGGCGGGCTGGTTGCGGGCTCGGCGGTGCTGATGGGCGGCGATCCGGGGATCGGCAAATCGACCCTGCTGCTTCAGGCGGCGGCGCGCATCGCGGCGAGCGGCGCCAGCGCAGTCTATATCAGCGGCGAGGAAGCTTCGGATCAGGTGCGGCTGCGCGCAGGGCGGCTGGGCCTGGGCACGGCGCCGCTGTTGCTCGCTTCGGCGACATCGGTGCGCGACATCCTGACCACGCTGTCATCGATGCCGCCGCCCGCGCTGGTGGTGATCGATTCGATCCAGACGATGCATTCCGACACGATCGAGGGCGCGCCCGGCACGGTCAGCCAGGTGCGCGCCTGTGCCTTTGAACTGATCCGCTATGCCAAGGAAAGCGGCGCGGCGGTGGTTCTGGTCGGCCATGTGACCAAAGACGGCACGATCGCCGGGCCGCGCGTGCTCGAACACATGGTCGACGTGGTGATGAGCTTTGAAGGCGAGCGCAGTCATCAATACCGCATCTTGCGCGCGCTCAAGAACCGGTTTGGCGCGGTCGACGAGATCGGTGTCTTTGCCATGGCCGGGGCGGGACTGGAGGAAGTGGGCAACCCTTCGTTGCTGTTCCTCTCTGGCCGATCCGATCCGGTGCCCGGCAGCGCGGTCTTTCCCGCGCTCGAAGGCACTCGCCCGGTACTCGTCGAGATTCAGGCGTTGACCGTTCGTCTGGCCAGCGGGGCAACCCCGCGCCGCGCCGTGGTCGGGTGGGACAGCGGACGGCTGGCGATGCTGCTCGCCGTGCTCGAAGCGCGCTGCGGGCTCAATTTCTCCTCTGCCGAAGTCTATCTCAATGTCGCGGGCGGCTATCGCCTGACCGATCCGGCCGCCGACCTTGCGGTTGCCGCCGCGCTCGTTTCGGCGTTGGCCGACCGACCGCTCGCTGCCGATGCGGTCTGGTTCGGCGAAGTTTCGCTGGCGGGCGAAGTGCGCCCGGTTGCCCATGCCGGAATCCGCCTGCGCGAAGCGGCCAAGCTCGGTTTTGGCCAGACCTTTGGGCCGGGCGGAATCGACGTCGAAGGCGGCGCGCGCCATACCCCGCTGACGCTGTTGCCAAATCTCGTTGACCGCATCGTGGGCGCAGCTTAGGTCGGCCCCATGAGCGGCTTTGACTATGTCGTGTTCCTCGTCGTCGGCCTGGCCGCGATCGCCGGATTCTTTCGCGGCTTTGTCGAGGAAGTGCTGGCGCTGGCGGCGTGGTGCCTGGCGCTTTTGGCGGTCCATTATGGCCATGCCGCGCTGACCGGGGCCTTGACCGCCGAAGTGGGCAGTGAAACCGGGGCCGGGGTGCTGGCCTTTGGCATCCTGCTGGCGGTGCCCTATTTCGGAACGAAGCTGGTCGCCCGACACCTTGGCAGCGCCAGTCGCGGCTCGATGCTCGGGCCGATCGATCGCGTGCTCGGCTTTGGCTTTGGGGCGATCAAGGGCTTTGTCATCATGGTCCTGGCCTTTTCGCTGCTGGTCTTTGCCTATGACGTGGTCTGGGGCGCGAAGGGACGACCGGCCTGGATCCGGGACGCGCGGACTTATCCCTTTCTCAATGCCGCCAGCGATGAATTGCTGTCGATGGTCGGCGAGCGGCGGAGCGAAGCGGTCAAATCGGTGCGGACCCGCGGCGAGGATGCCACGCTCGACGCCGCAACCGGGGCCGACGAAACGTCGACCGAGGCCGAGAGCCGCCCCACCCATACGCCGCCCCGTCATGCGCATCGCCATCGCCCGGCGGCGGACGCGGCCGAATGAACGCGCAGCGCGCGGTGACGCTTTACACCCCGGCTGTCCTCGCCGCCGCGACGGGGCTTGCCGCCTGGCCATGGGATGAGACGCTGGCGTTCAAGGGGCAGGCGCGGTCGCGCACTTGCGGCAGCGTGCTGGCCATGGGGCTTGCGCTTGATGACGCGGGGCACATTGTCGCGATCGGTATCCGTGCGCACGCGTGCGCCATTGGTCAGGCCGCCGCGCATGCCTTTGCGAGCGCCGCAACCGGGCAGAACCGCGCCGCGATTGCCGCCGCGCGCGCTGCTTTGAGCGACTGGCTGACAGGCGAGGGGGACTTGCCGGATTGGCCTGGGCTCGACGTGATCGCTGCGGCGCGCGCCTATCCGGCGCGCCATGGGGCGATCGTGCTGGCCTGGGATGCGGCGCTCGATGCGCTTGCCGACTGATCGCGCGCCAACAGGCGCTGGCGCAATCGCGCGGTTGTGCCTATCGCGCGTATCCGCCGTGTGCCCAACTGCAATCAGGTAACAATGCTGCCTTCATCACCGCCCGTCTTGCCGCCTTCGCCACCCATCCTGCCGCCTTCGCCCCTGCGCCTGCGTCTCGATGCGGCTGCACTGGCCGCCAATTGGCTGGCGCTCGATCGATTGAGCGGCGCGGCGCGCGCAGGCGCGGCGGTCAAGGCCGATGCCTATGGTCTGGGCGCGGCGCAAGTCGTGCCGGTTCTGGCCGGGGCCGGGTGCCGCGACTGGTTTGTCGCGCACTGGCGCGAAGTGCCCGATGTCATCGCGCATGTTGCGCCAGAGCAGGTTGCGGTGCTGCATGGGCCGCTCGATCATGCCGATGTGGCGTTTGCGCGGGCCACGGGTGTTCGTCCGGTGCTCAATTCGCTGGCACAAGCGGCGCGCTGGCTCGATGGCGGCGGCGGGGCGTGCCACATCATGGTCGATACCGGGATCAACCGGCTCGGTCTGGCCATGGCCGACTTGTCCGATCCCGTGCTGGCGCGGCTCGATGTCGATCTGTGCATCAGCCACCTCGCCAGCGCGGACGAAGATGTCGCGCAAAATGCCGAACAACTCGCCCGGTTCGAATCGGCAAAAGGCATGGTCCGCGCGCGGCGCTACAGCCTTGCCAACAGCGCCGGGATCGCCCTTGGCAGCGCCTATCATGCGGACCTGACGCGTCCGGGGATCGCGCTTTACGGCGGCATCGCGCGAAAGGAACTCGCCGGCGTGGTGCGCCGAGTCGCTACGCCCGAGGCGGCGGTGATTCAGGTTCGCGACATCGCGGCGGGCGATCGGGTGGGGTATAACGCCACATTTGTTGCGCCGCGCGCGATGCGGTTGGGCGTTGTCGCGCTCGGATATGCCGACGGCTATCTGCGGTGCTGGTCAAACCGTGGCGCGCTCTGTCGCGACGGGGTGCGCCTGCCGGTGGCGGGCCGGGTGTCGATGGACCTTACGGCAATCGACCTTTCTGCGGCACCGGACGTGCGCGAAGGCGACTGGCTGGCAGTCGATTACGACCTGCCGCAGGCGGCGGCGCAGAGCGGACTTTCCCAATATGAACTGCTGACCCTCTTGCACCGGCGTTTCGCAAGATTTAGCTGACAGCATTGAGGGTAACGCGGCTTTTGTTGCAATGCACATGCTGCGGCTGCTAGTGTTCGACACCTTATCTGGAAGCGGGGCGTTACACGATGGCGAATACGGCGAAAGACGGCGAAACGGTCATCATCAAGAAATACGCCAACCGGCGTTTGTACAACACGCGCACGAGCAGCTACATCACGCTCGATCACCTTGCCCAGATGGTCAAGGAAAACATTGATTTTAAAGTGATTGATGCCAAAACCGGCGCCGATTTGACGCACACCATCCTCACCCAGATCATCATGGACGAAGAGGCCGGCGGCACCCAGATGCTGCCCACGAATTTCCTGCGTCAGCTTATTTCGATGTACGGCAATTCGATGCAGGCGCTGCTGCCGGGCTATCTCGAAGCCTCGATGGAACATTTCCGCGAAAATCAGGTAAAGCTGCGCAAGGCGATCGAGGACAGCATCGGCGCCAATCCTCTGGCCCAGCTCGCCCAGCGCAACATGGAAATCTTCAAGGCCGCTGCGTCCGCCTTTGTGCCGGGTGCTGCTGCGGGGGCTGCGGAAAAAGCGGCAACCGGCGATCACGAAGAGCTTTCGACGCTGCGCCAGCAGGTCGAGGAAATGCAAAAGAAGCTCGACAAACTGGTGAAGTAGGAAAAACGGCGACATCCGGCATGGTGCCGGGTGTTGCCCGAATCTGTGCAGCCCCCTAACCGGGGCGGATGACCAGCACCAAGATCAAGCACGCGCTGCCCGTCAAGCGGGCCGAAGACTTTGCCCAGTGGTATCAGGCGGTGATCGCCGAAGCCGAGCTTGCCGAGGAATCCGGCGTGCGCGGCTGCATGGTGATCAAGCCCTGGGGCTATGGCATCTGGGAACGCATTCAAAAGTTGATGGACGAGCGGATCAAGGCCGCGGGCGTCGACAATTGCTATTTCCCGTTGTTCATCCCGCTGTCGTTTTTCGCCCGCGAGGCCGAACATGTCGAAGGCTTTGCCAAGGAAATGGCCGTGGTCACGCACCATCGCCTGATTTCCGATGGCGAAGGAGGGCTGATCCCCGATCCCGAGGCAAAGCTGGAAGAGCCGCTGGTCGTCCGGCCGACGTCGGAAACGGTGATCGGCGCGGCGATGGCGCGCTGGATTCAATCGTGGCGCGACCTGCCGATGCTGACCAACCAGTGGGCCAATGTCGTGCGTTGGGAAATGCGTACGCGGATGTTCCTGCGCACGAGCGAATTTCTGTGGCAGGAAGGGCATACGGCCCATGCCGACGAAGCCGACGCGATGACCGAGACTCTGCGCGCGCTCGAAATGTACCGCAGCTTTGCCGAAGACGTGCTGGCGATGCCGGTGGTCGCCGGACCCAAGCCCGAAAACGAACGTTTCCCCGGCGCGGTCGAGACATTCTCGATCGAGGCGATGATGCAGGACGGCAAGGCGCTTCAGGCCGGCACGTCGCATTACCTCGGCACCACGTTCGCGCAAGCGGCGGGTATCCGCTATCAGGACAGGGAGGGCCAGCAGGTGCTGTGCCACACCACCAGTTGGGGGGTGTCGACGCGTCTGATCGGCGGGGTGATCATGACCCATGGCGATGACGACGGGTTGCGCACGCCGCCGCAAGTTGCGCCGCACCAGATCGTGATCCTGCCGATGCTGCGCGACAACGACGGCGATGACGCGCTGCTCGCCTATTGCGAAGCCTTGCGCTCTGCGCTCTGCGCGCAGACCGTCTATGGCGAGCGCGTGCGCGTCCTGCTCGACAAGCGGCCGGGCAAGGCGACAGCCAAGCGCTGGGCCTGGGTCAAGAAAGGCGTGCCGCTGGTGCTGGAAATCGGCGGTCGCGATGCCGAAAACGGGCAGGTTTCGGTGCTTCGCCGCGACCGGCTGTGGCGCGAAGACGGCAAAGTCGATTTCGTCGCCATGCCGCAGGACCAGTTCGTGGCCACCGCCGCTGCCGAAATCGAGGCCTATGGCGAGGCGTTGCACAAAGAGGCGAGCGCCTGGCGCGACGCGCGGATCGAGCGCGGCATCACCGATCTGGCCGGACTGTCGGCCTATTTCGCCGAAGACCAGGCCATGCCGGGCTGGGTCGAGCTTGGCTGGTCGCGCCCGACCGGCGCTGCGCTCGATGCGGTTGTCGAACAGCTCAAGGCGTTGAAGCTCACCATCCGCAACACCCCGCTCCATGCGCCCGTGCCCGGCGGGACTTGCCTGTTTACGGGGTTGCCTGCGGTCGAAACGATCCTGGTCGCGCGGTCTTATTGACGAACGACCGGTGCGGCTTGCCCGCATCGGGCAGGGTGGTAGTCTGGCGCGATGAGATATACCCTTTTCGCCGCTGTCCTGTTGGCCACACCCGCCTTGGCCCCCATGGTCTTGGCCGCGCCTGTCGACGATGTGTCCGGGGCGCGGCTCAAGGCACGCGTCGAGCGGCTCGCCGCCTTTGGCACGCGCCACACGCTTTCGTCGCAGAGCGATCCCCGGCGCGGGATCGGCGCGGCGCGGGCCTGGGCAGACGCGGAATTTCGCACCGCGTGCGGCAATGCGGTCGAAGTGGTCAAGCCCGAGACCATGGTCACCGGCAGGCGCGTGCCCCAGCCGACGCGTCTGGTCGATGTCGTGGCGATCCAGCGCGGCACCGAGCGCCCCGACGAAGTGGTCATCGTTCAGGGCCATATCGATTCGATGCGCAGCGATGTGATGGACCCCGTCGGCGATGCGCCGGGCGCAAATGACGATGCTTCGGGCACGGCGCTCGTGCTCGAATCCGCACGCGTGCTGTGCCACAGCCATTTCCCCGGCACGATCGTCTATGCGGTGCTGTCCGGCGAAGAACAGGGGCTGCTTGGCGGAAAATTGCTCGCCGACTATGCCCGCGCGCAGCATTGGACCGTCAAGGCGGTGCTCAACAACGACATCGTCGGCAATTCGCGCGGGTCTGACGGGGCGGTCGACGATAGCCATGTCCGTGTCTTTTCCGAAGGACCGCGCGCCAATGCCGATGCCGCGCTGAACCATGCGCAAAGACTCTACGGCGGGGAAAACGACAGCCCGTCGCGCAATCTGTCGCGCTTCCTCGCCGGATTGGCCGAACCCGGGCTTGCCGTGCGCCAGATCTGGCGGGCCGACCGGATGGGGCGCGGCGGCGATCATCTTCCGTTTGAAGAGGCGGGCTATCCGGCCGTGCGCTTGACCGTCGCGGTCGAAAACTACGAAGCGCAGCACCAGGATCCGCGTGTCGAGGGCGGCCATACGTATGGCGATACGCCCGACCGCATGGACTTTGCCTATCTCGCGCGGGTAACCCGGCTCAATGTCCGCGCGTTGACCATGCTGGCGGCGGCGCCGATGCCGCCCGCCGCCGACATCAACGGCGCGGTCAAGGCGTTTACCACAATCGGTTGGAAGCCCGTTCCCGGCGCGGTCAGCTATGCGATCTGGAAACGCCGCACCGATGCCCCCGCGTGGGAGGACAAAGTGGTGACGACGACCGCCAGCAGCGCGCTGCTCGACGGCGTGCGTGCCGACGACTGGTTCTTTGGCGTCAGCGCGATTGGCGCCGACGGCAGCGCCAGCCCGATCGCCTCGGCGCTGCCGGGCGGCGGATTCGGGAATTAGCGATGCGAACTGGAAATCGGCGCTGAAGGGGCATCATGGGCAATCCGATTGAAACCGAGATCAAGCTCGCTGCCTCGCCGTCCATGCTGGAGCATCTTCGCGGGCATCCAAAACTGGCCGGGGCCGATGCGACCGGCACGATTATCACCACGTATTTCGATACCGCCGACCGGCGCCTCCGTCGCCGTGACGCAGCGCTGCGCATCCGTGTCGGCAGCAAGGGGCGCCAGCAAACCCTGAAACTGGCCTCGCCCGGTGAATCCGCCGTTCACCGGGTAGAGTGGAACGCGTCGATTGATGGCGATTTCCCAGACCTTGCTGCGTTTCCAGCCCGCCCCAGAGCAACGCTCGTGCAGATGCTCAAGGGCAACAGGCTGGAGCCCATCGGCTTGACCCGGATTGCGCGCACCACGCGCCGGGTCCGGTTTGGCGGCTCGCTCATCGAGATCGCCTTCGATGAGGGCACGATTGAGGCCGGTGATTGCCGCGAAGCGGTGGGCGAAATCGAATTGGAGCTGATGGAAGGCCGGTTTGCCGATGTCATCGATCTCGTGCTCGAATTGCCGCTGGGGCCTGAGCTTGCGTGGTCGCTGGCCAGCAAGAGCAACCGGTGTCAGGGGCTTGCTTTCGGGTCGCCGCCGGCCGCGATCCTGGCCCGGCCAGTGGGATTGCGGCGAAGCATGGACGCGGCTTGCGGTTTTCAGGCCATCGCGTGGAACTGTCTCGACCAACTGCTCGCCAATTACCCGATCGTCATCGCCTCGGGCGATCCCGAAGCGGTACACCAGTCGCGCGTTGCGGTGCGCCGCCTGTGCGCTGCGTTCAGCCTGTTTGGCGATGTGGTGGATGATGGCGATGCAGACGTGCTGCATGCCGAAATAAGGGCGGTCGCGGCGGGACTTGCCCCTGCTCGGGATCTGCATGTCCTGTTGGGCCGGGTCGAAGCGCTGGTTCGGGCCGAAGAGGCGGATGGCGCGGCATTGCTGGCGCATCTCGCCGCCCGTCGCGACGCGGCAATGCAAGCGGCCAAAGCCATGCTGGCTGCGGAACCGTTTCAGCGCCTGCTGTTTCGGTTTGCGGCCTGGATCGAGGGCGGCAGATGGCTGGCGCAGAAGGCGGAAACCGGCGGCAGCCTGCCGCTGGCGCCCTTTGCTGCCCGGGCGCTTTCCCGACGGCGGCGGCGATTGCAAAAGGCGGGAGGGCCAGATGGGGGAGGGCCAGATGGGGGATGGGGCGTGATCGACATGGCGGACGCCGAGCGCCACCGACTGAGGATCTGCGTGAAAAAGCTGCGCTATGCTGCCGACTTTTTTGCGCCGCTCTTTCGCGGCACCGCGCGCGGGGGATTTGTCAAAGGACTGGCAAAGCTTCAGGACAGTCTGGGCCAGCTCAACGACATGGCTGTCGCAGCGGCCGGCCGCGACCGGCTCTTTGCCGACCTTGATCCGATCACGGCGGCGCGCTTGGCCGCGCGCTTCGACGATGTGCTCGAAAGGCAAGGCGTGGCGCGGCGCAAGCTGCTGAAATCGGCCGAACGCGCCCTGTCGCAGGTCGTCGATGCCCCCGCATGGTGGAAAACGCATGGTGGAAAAATCCGTCAGGATGAGTAAAGTTCGCTGAATTTTCCCGTTCCGATGGCACCGGCAGGCTCCAATTGATCCATCTGCCAATTGATCCATCTGGTTGCAAACGGACAACAAGGCGCGCATGGCCGGGACAATGGTCCACCGATATACCGAAAAACCGCCCCAGGGCATGCCCACACGCCAGCAGGTGCTCGATTTCATCGCGACAAGCGACGAGCCTGCCGGAAAGCGCGAAATCGCGCGCGCCTTTGGGCTGAAGGGCACCGAAAAGATCGCGCTCAAGGCCTTGCTCAAGGACATGGCCGAAGAAGGGCTGATCGACGGCAATCGCACCGCGTTTCATCGCATGGGCGGCGTGCCGCGCGTGACCGTGCTGCGCGTGATCGAAATCGATGACGGGGATCCGGTCGCCGTGCCCGATGCCTGGCAGCCCGACGATGCCTCGCCCGCGCCGCGTCTGCGCGTGATCGAAACGCGGGGCAAAGGCGGGCGCAGCGCGACGAAGGACGGGGCCGCCCTGCGCCCCGGAGATCGCGTTTTGGCGCGTACCGAGGAAACCGACGCGGGCTGGGTGGCCCATCCGATGAAGAAGCTGCCCGCGATGGACGATCAGGTGCTGGGTGTGGTCGAATTAGACGGCACCGGCAAAGGCTGGCTTGCGCCGGTCGACAAACGCGTGCGCCATTCGGTGCCGATTTCCGATCTGGGCGGGGCAGAGGTCGGGCAACTCGTGCTCGCCGAGCCTGCCGGACGATCGCCGCGCGCCGGGGTCAAGGTGACCGCCGTGCTCGGCGATCCTCTGGCGCCGCGTGCGTTCAGCCTGATCGCCATTCACAAACACGGCATTCCGTTTGTCTTTGGCCAGGAAACGCTGGACGAAGCGCAGCGCGCCGCGCGCCTGCCGCCGTCGGAAGACGCGCGCGAAGACCTCACGCATTTGCCGATTGTCGCGATCGACCCGGCTGACGCGCGCGATCATGACGATGCGATCTGGGCCGAGCCCGACGGACAGGGCGGCTATCAAGCGGTCGTCGCGATTGCCGACGTCAGCTTTTACGTACGCCCCGGCGGCGCGATCGATCGCGAAGCGCGGCGGCGCGGCAATTCGGTCTATTTCCCCGATCGCGTCGTGCCGATGCTGCCCGAAGTGCTGAGCGCGGATGTCTGCTCGCTCAAGGCCGGTGCACCGCGCGCGGCGATGGCCTGTCATCTGACGATCGATGCGCATGGCCGGATTACCGCGTTTCGCTTTACACGGGCGCGGGTGCGCATTGCCGAAGTGATCGCCTATGAAGAAGCGCAGGCGCGCATCGACGGCGGCACCGCGGCGCCGCATCTCGAACATCTGTGGGGCGCCTGGCGCTTGCTCGAACAGGCGCGAAAGGCACGCGATCCGCTCGAGCTCGAATTGCCCGAGCGCCGCGTCGTGCTCGACGAAGCGGGGCGGATTGCCGAAATCGCGCTACGCGAACGACTCGATGCCCATCGCGTGGTCGAAGATTTCATGATCGCGGCCAATGTCGCGGCGGCCAAGGCGCTCGAAGCCAAAGTCGCGCCCGTGGTCTATCGCATTCACGAGCCGCCGAGCCGCGAAAAGCTGATCGCGCTCAAGGATTACCTCTCGACGTTCGGGCGCAAGCTGGCGCTCGGGCAAGTGATCACGCCCGGCCTGTTCAACCGCATGTTGAAAGACGTCAGCGACGAAGCCGAAAAGGCGCTGGTCATGGAAGCGGTGTTGCGCAGCCAGACCCAGGCGTATTACGGCCCGCGCAATGCCGGGCATTTCGGGCTCGCGCTGGGCAGCTATGCGCATTTCACTTCGCCGATCCGGCGTTATTCGGATCTTCTCGTCCATCGCGCGCTGATCGACGGCTATCTGCTCGAACAGCCGCGCCCGCCTGCCGAAGCGGACGTGCCTGCGACGAGCGGCCTGGCCGACCGCGATCGTGCCGACCTTGCCCGGATCAGCGAAGTGATCAGCGCTGCCGAACGCCGCGCAATGGAGGCCGAGCGCGAGACGATCGACCGCTATGTCGCGGCGTGGCTGTCGGTGCGCGTGGGCGAAGTGTTCGATACGCGGATTACCGGCGTGCAGAAATTCGGCCTGTTTGCGACGATCATCGGGCTGGGCGGCGATGGGCTGTGCCCGGTTTCGACGCTGGGCGCGGAACGGTTCGGCTATGACGAAAAGGCACAGCGCCTGATCGGCGAAGAAACCGGCGAGGTCTTTGCGATCGGCATGATCCTGAAGCTGCGCCTTGCCGAAGCGAACCCCTTGACCGGGGCGCTGAAATTCGAGCCGGTCGATCTCCATGCCGGGGCCAGCGCGATCGAACGACGCGGCGCGCATCTGGCGCGGACCGGCGAAGGAAAGCGCGGCGGCAACCATTTCGCGGGCAAACGCGGCCGCCCCGCCAACATCCGCCATCAGGGGCGCAAGCGCTGAAATCCTAGTGGATTGTTTTTGACATTTGCATCCCGCCATCCGGATAGCACGGTCGCAAATGTAAAAAACGGAAAATCCACTAGAATCAAAGGTTTCTAGTGGTCCGAAAAGATTCTGACATTTGCGCACTACCTAGCCGAGAGCGGTAGCAAATGTCAGAATCGGACCACTAGCTGACCGCGTCGATCCGGGCTTCGTCCGCGCCGCCCGGCACGATCATCAACACGCAAGGCAAGGTGCCCGCTTGTGCGGCGAAATGCGTGGCAAGCGGGCCGGGCGAGGGGCCGCCGGCCGCGCCGATCACCAGCGCCGAAACTTCGGGATGATCGCGCAGATAGGCGCGCACGACTTCGGGGCCATCGCCTGTCCGCACGACGATCGTCGGCGTCAGCCCGGATTCGCTGGCGAGGCTGCCGGCGGCGATTCCGGCGAGCATTTCCGCTCGGTCGCGGGCTTCTTCCTCGATGGTCGCCTGAATCGAGCCGAATGCGACGAAATCGCCCCGCGGCACGATCACGAGCAGATGGATCGCGGCCCCCGTGCGGCCTGCGCGCCGTGCGGCAAAGCGCAGCGCGCGGGCCGCTTCGGGAGTCTCGTTGACGATGACGAGATAGACCCTTCGCGTCGGGTCGCTTCTCGCTTGCGCTTGCCCGTCCTGTTGCGTCATCCTCATCGCTCCATCTGCTCTTTGCTTCATGGGGCCTGGATTTCACAAGCCTGGACCATTCGCATCCGCTTATCGGCTCATGCCATAATTCGTATGCGACGGGAACGCTTGGGCACTTGACCAATGGCGTGACCATGGTGAAATGATGGCGAACCCGGAATGGTGCCAATTTAACCTTAATGGCACTAATTCGATAAAATTAACGCCAAACTGGCAAATTTTACACCAGAACGGAAAGCTTGCCATGCCGATTGCCATCAAGATGCCCGCGCTTTCGCCGACCATGGAAGAAGGTACGCTTGCCCGTTGGCTGGTAAAGGCCGGCGATACGGTCAAATCGGGCGACATCCTGGCCGAGATCGAGACTGACAAGGCGACGATGGAATTCGAAGCCATCGACGACGGTGTGATCGTGGCGATCAACGTCGCCGAAGGCACCGAAGGAGTCAAAGTCGGTACGGTCATCGCAACGCTGGCCGGCGAAGACGAAGACACGAGCGCTGCACCGGCTGCCGCGCCGGCCCCGGTTGCGCCAGTTGCCGCCCCCGTCGTTGCTGCACCCGTCGTTGCTGCGCCTGCAACTCCAGCTCCGGCGCTTGTCCCGGCACTTGGCATTGCCAAGGGCAACCGCATTGTCGCCAGCCCGCTGGCCAAGCGGATTGCGGCTGCCAAGGGGATCGACCTTGCCGCCGTGAAGGGCAGCGGCCCCAATGGCCGTATCGTGCGTGCCGATCTCGATCGCGTGCCTGCGCCGATTGCGGTGTCTGCGGTCGCTCCGGCAGCAGCGGTTGCGCCCGCGCCGGCCGCGGCCCCGGCGGCGCCTGCCGCCGTGCCCGATTTCGGCATTCCCTTCGAAGCGGCAAAGCTCAACAATGTGCGCAAGACGATCGCGCGCCGCCTGACCGAGGCGAAGCAGACGATCCCGCATATCTATCTGACTGTCGATGTCCGCCTCGACGCGCTGCTCAAATTGCGCGCGCAGCTCAATGCAGCTCTCGAAGGGCAGGGGATCAAGCTGTCGGTCAATGACTTGTTGATCAAGGCGCTGGCCAAGGCGCTGGTGCAAGTGCCCAAGTGCAATGTCAGCTTTGCCGGTGACGAATTGCGCAGTTTCAAGCGCGCCGACATCTCGGTGGCGGTCGCTGCGCCTACGGGCCTGATCACGCCGATCATTGTCGATGCCGGCGCCAAGTCGGTTTCGGCCATCGCCAGCGAAATGAAGACGCTGGCGGGCAAGGCGCGCGACGGCAAGCTGCAGCCGCACGAATATCAGGGCGGAACGGCCAGCCTGTCGAATCTGGGCATGTTTGGCATCAAGCAGTTCGAAGCGGTGATCAACCCGCCGCAAGGGATGATCCTGGCCATCGGTGCGGGCGAACAGCGACCCTTTGTGGTCGACGGCGCGCTGGCCATTGCCACGGTCATGTCCGCCACCGGCAGCTTTGACCATCGTGCCATCGACGGCGCGGACGGCGCCGCCTTGATGCAGGCGTTCAAGACGCTGGTCGAAAATCCGCTGGCGCTTGTCGCATGAGCGATTCTGCCGAGCCCGTCTATCCGATCGGCGAACCGGCGATCCGCATCACGGCCATGCCTGCCGATGCCAACCCGGCCGGCGACATCTTTGGCGGATGGCTGATGGCGCAGATGGACATGGGGGCGGGGATCATCGCCGCGCGTCATTGCCATGGTCGCGCCGCGACGATCGCGGTCGAAGGCATGAAATTTCATCACCCGGTGCACATCGGCGACGAAGTTTCGGTCTATGCCCGGCTGATCTCGGTCGGCCGCACCTCGATGGTGATCGATGTTGAATCATGGCGTCGTGCGCGCACTGGTGACGAGCGCGAGCGCGTGACCCAGGCGCGCTTCATATTCGTGGCGATCGATGAAGATCGCCGCCCCAGGTCGGTCCCCCCCCTCCCGCAAATCCGGCCGGACACAAATCAAGGAGCAGAGCGTGGCTGAAACCTATGACGTGATCGTGCTGGGATCGGGCCCCGGCGGCTATGTGGCGGCGATCCGCTGCGCCCAGCTCGGGCTCAAGACGGCGATCGTCGAGCGCGAAAACCTGGGCGGAATCTGTCTCAACTGGGGCTGCATCCCGACCAAGGCGCTGTTGCGCTCGGCCGAAGTCTTTCATCAGATGAACCATGCCAAGGCCTATGGGCTGGCGGCCGACAATGTGCGCGCCGATCTTGGCGCCGTGGTGGCGCGTTCGCGCGGGGTGGCCAAACAGCTCAATCAGGGCGTCACCCACCTGATGAAAAAGAACAAGATCGCCGTGCACATGGGCACCGGCACGCTGAAAGGCACAGGGCAGCTCGAAGTCGTCGGCGAAAAAGGCACCGAGCTGCTCAGCGCAAAGCATATCATCGTGGCTACCGGTGCCCGTGCCCGCGATCTGCCCTTTGCCAAGGCAGACGGCAACCGCGTGTGGACCTATCGCCACGCGATGACGCCCAAGGAGCTGCCGAGCAAGCTGCTGGTCATCGGATCGGGCGCAATCGGTATCGAATTTGCCAGTTTCTATAACGACATGGGATCAAAGGTCACGGTCGTTGAAATGATGGATCGCGTGGTCCCGGTCGAAGATGCCGATGTTTCCGCGTTCCTGGAAAAGGCGCTGGTCAAACAGGGCATGACGATCCTGACCGGAACCGGCGTGGAATCGATCGAGGTCGGCGCCACCGGCATCAAGGCGAAGATCAAAGGGCGCGACGGCAAGATTGTCGAAGACAGCTTCAGCCATGTCATCGTCGCGGTCGGCGTTGTTGCCAATACCGAAAATATCGGGCTGGAAACGGTCGGGATCACGACCGAGCGCGGGATCATCGCGATCGACCCTTATGGTCGGACTTCGGCCAAGGGCGTGTGGGCTCTGGGCGATGTGACTCCGGGCCCCTGGCTGGCGCACAAGGCGAGCCATGAGGGCGTGACCGTGGCTGAAGCGATCGCCGCCGAACTGGGCAACAAAGAGGTTCATCCGCACCCGCTCGATCGCCGCAATATCCCCGGCTGTACGTATTGCCACCCGCAGATTGCCAGCGTCGGCCTGACCGAGGCCAAGGCGAAAGAAGCGGGCTATACCGTGCGCGCCGGGACATTCCCGTTCATCGGCAACGGCAAGGCAATCGCGCTGGGCGAACCCGAAGGCTTTGTGAAGACGGTGTTCGACGCGAAGACCGGCGAACTGCTTGGTGCGCACATGGTCGGCGCCGAAGTGACCGAGATGGTCCAGGGCTTTGTCGTCGGCAAGACGCTCGAAACCACCGAGGCCGAATTGATGCAGACTGTGTTTCCGCATCCGACGATCAGCGAGGCGATGCATGAATCCGTGCTCGCCGCTTATGGTCGCGCGCTGCACATCTGATTTGTCTGACACCAAAAAGGGAGGCATCGATCCATCGACGCCTCCCTTTTTTATGTGCTGTTTTCAGTAAGGCGCTTGATTTTGCTGCGCGTCGCCCGACGGTGGCAACGTGCGTGCGTCAAAGATGCGCTGCTGTTCGGGGCTCAAGGCGCCGTAAAATGCCTTGAGCGCCTGGGACTGGCGCTGCAGATCGGCCAGTTCAGCGCGCATTTCGGCCTCGACCAGATCCATCCGGTGCGGCGCGTCGAGCGTGCGGAACAGGCCCGATGCAGCCCGGCGCCGCATTTGCGCCTTGTCGGGAATGTCCGCCGCGCTGCGATAGAGCTGCCAGGCGCCTTCCTGCGGAGCCGAAAGGTGCAGCGCCACGTGCAACTGTTCGAGCGAGGATGCCCCGCTTGATGGGCCCATCGATTGCGCCTGCGCGGCACCGGCGACAAGCGCGATGCCGACAGCGAGCGCGGCGGCGATTTTGGTCCTGGTCGCTTGCATGGTGAACCGCCGATCAATTGCAGCCATTGGTCATCCAGTGATACTGCTTGTCCGTGTCGCTCCATTGCCACTTGCCGCAAGCGGGCTGTTGCGGCGCGGCCTGGGGTTGTGGCGCATACTGGGGTTGTGGCGCATACTGGGGCGCGTTGGCCATCGGCGGCGCTTCGCCCGTGTCGGGCCCGGGCGCGACCGGCTCGTTGTAATAGGGGTAATAGGGATAGCCGTAATAGGCATAAGGATAGCCCCAATACCAGGGGTCGGCCCAATAACCGAGATAGACGCCAAGCGGCGGCCCATAGAACCAGGGCCCACCCCAATAGCCGCCGCCGCGCCAAGCCGATCCACCGCGCCAGCCCGACCCGCCGCGATACCCAGAGCCGCCGCGCCAGCCGCCGGATGCCGCTGGTCCCGCGCGACCGCCGCCGCCTGCATGGCTGCCGCCTGCACGACCCCCGCCACCGCCTCCGTGACCGCCGCCTCCGCCGTGACTTTGCGCGCTGGCCAATGCCGGCGTCAGCGCCAGGGCTGCGGCGGCAACAATGCTGGAGAGATGTTTCATCGCCCGTTCCTTATCCCGTCGGCGTCAGTCCGGCTGACCATCCCTTTCCGGGCTCCGCGCCAGATGATGGCGGGCGGACGCCAAAGGCAAGGAAAATCACAGGCTCGCGACACCGATCGCGGACTCTCTTATCGCCTGCTTTCCTGAACCTGTGCTGACCGGACAAGTCAGGCGCATGGCAGGGTGCGCTTGCATCGGTTCAGGACCACTGCCTCGGGATATTGGCGGTGCGTTTGTCGCCGCGATTGACGACGGCGAATTGCGGCAGGCTGATCCTGCCGCTGGCGAGCAGCCCGGCTTGCTGGGTCAAAAATTCGTCAGCGCTGCGCGGAACACCGGCAGCGGCGAGGTGATGTTGCAGAAAACGATGCCGCGTACACAGCCCGCCGTTACCGTCGCTGACCAACTCGCGTTCGAAATGAATGCCCTGATAGGCTTCGCGCGAACGCACCACGGTTGCCAGTTCGAACTGCCCCTCGCCAAAATCGACCATGAACGGCGTGCCAAGCGGAACGTCGAGCAGGCCTTCGATCAACGCGCCCGATACCGAAAGATTGCGCAGCATGACCGGGTAATAGTGATCTGCGTGGATCACCCCGATCGAACGGAACATGGCGCGGCGTTCGTGGCGCTGTCTGGCCGGGCCGCTCGGTTCGAGCACCCAGTCTTCGGCGGGCAGATCCTTGAACAGATCCTCCACCGGGATCGGCTTGCTGAACAGATAGCCCTGAACATGGCCGATTTTCAGCTCGCGCACCATGGCCAGTTGATCGAACGATTCGACGCCTTCGGCAATCGTCTCCATCCCCAGCGCCTCGGCCAGAGTGACGATCGCGCTGATGATCGCGCGGTTGCGATTGGCATTGCTGGTCGCGCCGCGGATAAAGCTCTGGTCGATCTTGATCTTGTCGAACGGCGCGTTTTTCAGATAGGCAAGGCTCGAATAGCCGGTGCCGAAATCGTCGAGCACCAGCCGCACGCCCAGCCCTTTGAGCACTTTGAACATCGTGTCGGTGGCTTCGCCTTCCTGAAGGAAGACGCTTTCAGTGATTTCCAGCTCCAGCCGGTCCGGATCGAGCCCCGTCTGGGCCAGGGCCAGGGCCACGACTTTGGGAAACTGCGGATCGGCAAACTGGACCGGAGAGACATTGACCGCGACCCGCGTGCGACCGGGCCATTTGGCCGCGTCTTCGCAGGCCTTGCGCAAAATCCATTCACCGATCCGGCAGATCATCGTCGATTCCTCGGCGATCGGGATAAACAGCGCCGGCGAAATCATTCCGCGCTCGGGGTGAATCCAGCGCACCAACGCCTCTGTCCCGACCACGCGATTGCTCGAAAGATCGACCAGCGGCTGATAGCGCAGCTCGAATTCGCCCTTGGCCAGGGCATCGTGCATGGTCTCTTCAAGCTGGCGCCGCTGTTCGGCGGTTTCGAGCATTTCTTTCGAATAGAACCGGAAGCGTCCGCGTCCGGAATGCTTTGCCGCATAAAGCGCAAGATCGGCATTGCGCACCATGTCGTCGACCGTTTCGCCGTCGTAAGGGCTGACCGCGATCCCGACCGAAGCCCCGATCGTGCAGCGGTCGCCCGCGATGGAATAAGGCTCTGACAGCATGGTGATGATCCGCGACGCCAGATCGCCCAGTCGGCCGCGATCATCGACGTCGGGCAGGATGACCTTGAATTCGTCGCCGCCCAGTCGGCAAATGCGGTCCTTGTCGCCGACCACTTTGATCAGCCGCTGTGCCACTTGTTTGAGCAAGGCATCGCCGACCGCATGGCCGAGCGTATCGTTGACCTGTTTGAAGCGGTCGAGGTCGATCAGCATGACGGCGCAAGGGCGGCGCTGCGGGGCAAACGCGGCAACGGTACGTTCGAGCACGCTGGTCATCGCGCGACGGTTGAGCAGCCCGGTCAAGGCGTCGGTGGTCGCCATTTGCGAGGCTTCTTCGGCGCTTTGCCGATCGCTGGTCACATCGACGATATGGCCGCGAAACCCCGCAAAGGCGCCATCAGTGGAAATGATCGGCTCCCCCGAAATCGACCACAGCGTTTCCGCATCGCCCATTTCGCTACGCGCGATGACACGCTCGAACCGCCCCTTGCGGGCAAACACAAAGGGCAATGTCCGCTGCCCGTCGATCCCGGCGCGCGGCGCCACAAACAGCCCGAGAAAATCGAGCCCGGTCGCATCGTCGCGATGAACCAGCGGATTCAGCAACGGGGACGAGAGGTAGCAAATGTGCCCGTCCGCATCGGTCGACCAGAATCCGCCAAGATTGAGCGCCTCAAACGTTGCGCACATCTCGTCCGCCTCTGTCCCGCGCAGCGCCAGCGTCCTTTGCGGCGCGGCACGGGCAGGGGAGTCGGCTTTCTGGGTCTTGAGGCGTGAATAGATACTTCTCACGAAGCACTTGTCCCTCGGGTCAGCAAAATCAGCTTCCCGATTAACAGACGTTTGCTTTCAAATAGGTAAAATAACCGATCTGGATGGCTTTCGGCGCTCGACGGGGCGGCGATTGCGCGTGATCATCGGCTCAGGCGGCAATCCGCTCGAAGTGACGAAAGCCGTCTTCGATTGCCGGCACGATCTGGACCAGTTCAAAATAGGGCTTTGCAAACAAGGCGCTATCCCGCAGTCGTTCCATCACGAAATAGAAGTCGATCAGGTCGTCCGCTTCAAAGACCGCGACATCGGAGCAAAACCCGGTGAACGCTTCGGCATCGAAGTTCCGAATGGTTACGGCATCGTCTTTCAGGGCATCGTCTTTCAGGGCATCGGCCAGCGCGGTCGATCCGATCGCGTTGCGGTCGGCCCGCGACAGGCGAAGCCATGAGGGAAGCGGCTGCTCGCATTCTGGAGGCGGCAGGGCTTGCAGCACTCAACACCAATGCGGTTGCTGAAAAGGCGGGTGTCAGCGTCGGCAGCCTGTACCAGTACTTTCCCGCCAAGGAATCGCTGCTGGTCACCCTGATCCGTCGCAATCGCGCCCGGTTGACCGAGGCCGATAGCGCGGGAACGCGCGCAAGCGGGCAATCGCGAGCTACGATCGGTGATCGATGGGTTTATCCGTGCCGCGCTGTGCCACCAACTCGATCGTCCGCGCCTGGCGAGCAGTCTTGAATATGCCGAAGCGATGCTGCCGATCGACGACGAGACCGAGGCGCTCAGGCGCGCGCTTGTCGGCGCCGTCGCAGACGCGCTGAAGGCGCATGGCATCGCGGACCCGGATACGGCTGCCCGCGATCTTGTCGCCATGACCCACGGCATGATCGATGCCGCCGGCCTGTTTGGCGAAACCGACATCGGCCCGCTGGAACAGCGCGTCCGGCATGCAGTTTACGGGTATCTGGATTTGGGCAACCCCGCACGACAATATGCTGCGGCGCGCAGATCCGCAGCCACTGATTTGCCCCACCCCATGGGGAAGGGCAAATCAGGTCAATTTCTGCGTCGCGGTGGCTGGACCGGATCAGTCCTTTTCGTCGATCAGCGATTCGCCGTCCTGTTCTTCTTCGAAAAGGACCGCATTCGCGCCGGTCGCCGACAGGCGCACTTTGTTGCCCTCCACTTCAGCCACCAGGCCGCCCGACAGATAGTGGTAGTGCCCGCCATGAGCGCCGTTGCCTGTCTTGGTCAGCTTGATGCGATCCCCTTCGACCGCCTTGACCGTGCCAAGGTGTGCGCCATCGGCGCCGATGATTTCCATGTTCTCTTTTACCAGATCAAGATTGCTCATTTTTTTCTCTCCATTGGGTCAGGGATTGCGCATGGCAAATGCGACTCGAGTTCAGCGCAAAGTGCGACCCAAATCGCCGCGCACGATCCGCATGTTACGCTGGTTTACCCGGAAGAACGCGTCAAATATATCGCCAATTATCGGAATTGTGCCGACGCATGCATGAACGGCCAGATTGGTCAGCATTCTGCCGATTGCCATGCGTGACACGCCGAGGTTGCGCACTTCCCAGATAATGAAAGTCGAAAAAGGGTGGTCATGACATCGCCCCCGCCCGGAATCATGCCCCCGAAATCAACCCGTAGACAGCGTCAATGCCGAACTTGCGATTGGTGCCGGCAATCCCGCGCCCAACCGCAACGCCTGGAAACATGGCGCGCGATCTGCGGGGACACTGGAGGCGCTGGCGCCGGTGCGAACGTTGGGGCGGCTGCTGGACGAGGGGAGTTAGTGCATAAAGCTTCATAACAATCTGGGGACGAACGCGAGAAGCAGACGCCCCCTGCGTTCGACACCGTTGAAGTAAACATCGGCATGCCTACCATTACCGACGTGGCGCGGGAACATACAGTTGAGGCGGTTGAAACGCTCGTGAGTGTGATGCGCGACGGTGAGCAACCCGGTACGGCGCGCGTATCTGCGGGCAATGCGATCCTTGATCGTGGCTGGGGCAGGCCAAAACAAGAGTTGGGCGTTGAAGTGACGAACAATGAGGCTCTTGTTGAGGCGCTGGAGCGTGGCCGCAAGCGTGTGCTCGCCTATGAGGCCGAAGTGCCGAAACGCAATGACCGGCTTGACGGTTAGAACTTTCTCGGTTCAGCTAGATCACATTGACCGGCGGCATACTCCCGACCATTGGCGCTCAAATGTATTGATCCACTGTATCTATT
>Ga0302198_10001549_pt1 | contig 25112 bp, 23 predicted proteins | sample II_Bog_N2_2_FD_193521 | JGI IMG/M metagenome (GOLD analysis project Ga0302198, IMG submission 193521) | Peat permafrost microbial communities from Stordalen Mire near Abisko, Sweden - II_Bog_N2_2 | ecosystem: Environmental > Terrestrial > Soil > Wetlands > Peat | place: Sweden: Abisko... | reverse complement strand
CCCATCTGGTACTCACTGTCGGACGGATGCTGCTGGAATGGGGAGCGAATGCGCGCACCGTTCATGAGGCGATTTCCAGCACCGCCACCGGATTGGGGTGTGATTCTGCGGAAGCATTCTGCCAGCACGCGGCCATCATCACTGTCCTCCGTCGCGGCACGGAGTCGCACACACAGATGGGGAAGGTCGGGGAGCATGTTGTCAATCTCCGTCGCACCCAGAATCTCCAAGAAATCATCCAGCAGGTTGTCCACTGTGATCTCACCTGCGCCGAAGCGCAGAGGGAAGTGGAACTAGTGCCGACAAAAACAAAACACTACTCCATTTGGTTCATTTGTCTGGCGACTGGGCTGGCCTGTAGCGCCTTTGGCCGACTCTTTAAGTCGGATTGGGTTTCGTTTTTTCCAACACTGATCGGAGCGGGTGTCGGTCAGTATGTGCGACACACCCTCTTTCATAAAAAGTATAATATTTTCCTCACCGCTGGAACCGTGAGCCTGGTCGCAGCCTTGTTAGCTGGATTCGGGGCCAGGGCCTTGGGAAGTGTCCACCTCCCACTCGCCATGGTGGCCTCGGTGCTGCTTCTGGTACCGGGTATTCCCGTGCTCAACGCCCAGATCGATGTCATCGAGGGTAAGCCAAACCTTGCTGCAGCGCGGGCGCTACGCATCACCTTCCTGCTGCTCTTCATGGCTCTTGGACTTGCACTTGCGCAAGGAGTCGTGCTTCTGGGAGTGCCGACGTTGCCGGAGTCCAAGACTGTGGAGTTGGATCTCTGGATACGCATTCTCCATCAGGCGTTCTTCGGAGGTCTGGCCGCCGCCGGATTCGGAGTCCTCTTCAACACCCCTCCTCGCATTCTTGGCCTCTGCTTCGCCTCCGGTGCCTTTGCCCTGGCTATCCGGACCGTCGGTCAGAGTTACGATCTCGGACTTCCTCTCTCCTCCTTTATCGCCGCGCTTGCGCTGGCGACCGTTGATCGTACCTGGCATCAGTCACAGACACCGCTTGGTTCCGTGCTCGCCGTGGTGGGTTGCATCGCCATGGTTCCCGGAAGTTTGGCTGCCAAGGGGCTCATGGGCCTCTTTGCCGTGATTCGTGCGAAACCCGAAGACACCCTGCTTCTGGCCTCGACGGCGCAGACCATGATCATCGTCACCTTTACCCTCGTGGCCATTGGAATTGGACTCATTATCCCCACCTTGGTCTATCCCCAGAAACAAATCCCGGGATAAAAAGCTGTCCATGCGGCAAGTGAACGATAAATTGTAACACCCCCTTTTACTACTATGTCTGTAACCTTCCAACACGGGCAAGAAGACCCTCTGTTCACGCTCGGTGAGTTTCCTGTCCGCCTCATCACACTGCTGGTGGCGGCTCACTGCCTGACCCTGATCGCCTGCTCCCTGTTGCTCTCGGCCGGGCATGGTGCCTGGCTTGATCTCTTTTCCTACAGCAGCGCCGGAGTTGCCCAAGGGCAGATCTGGCGTCTCTTCAGCTATGCTTTCGTTGCTACCCCAGACATCTGGTTTCTCTTCGAGATGTTGATGCTCTACTACTTTGGCAAGGAGGTGGAGAATGGTCTCGGTTGGCAGCGCTTCGGGATCCTCTATGCAGGACTGATCCTGCTCGGCCCCTTGCTCCTGCAGGCCTTTGGCTACGCCGGTATTCCGCAGTTTGCCATCGGGGCGCAGGAGGTTGATTTCGCCGTCTTTGCCGCCTTTGTGGCGATGCATCCGGGAGCGCAGTTCTTCTTTGGCATGGCAGCCCGTTGGGTGTTTGTGGCCCTGGTCTCGATTTCATCGCTGCAATATCTTGCCGTGCATCAGGCTCCCCGCGTCCTTGTGCTGATCTCTTCCAGTCTGCTCGCCATCATGCTCATGCGTCGCGCCGGTTTTGAAGAGCCGCTGTTTGGCTGGGGCTTCCAGTGGACGCTACCGAGTTTCAAGAAACCAGATTCCCGATTTTCAGTCGTTTCAGGGGGTCTCTCCTCGGTTTCCGCCAAAGACTCGATTCCGAAGCCGCCGCATGTGGATCCTGAGGTGGAAATGGACCGTCTGCTTGAAAAGATCAGCAGCAAGGGAATCGAAAGCCTAAGTCGCGAGGAGCGCACGGCCCTGGAGAATGCCCGCCGGGCTATTCTTCAGCGTGAAGGCGGCGGACGCTAGCGTAGCAGGAAGATGACTGACTCCGTGGCACAGCTTCGGGAGATTATTGCCCGATTGCGGGCTCCGGGAGGCTGTCCTTGGGATCGCGAACAGACAGCAGATTCCTTGCGGACGTCACTTTTGGAAGAGGCCTATGAAGTGGTTGATGCCATCGAGCGAAACCATCAGGCTGATCTGGAGGAGGAACTTGGAGATCTCCTCATCAACATCGTGATGCAGGCCGAGATCGCCTCAGAGAGTGCTGCATTCACACTTGAGTCCATTGCCTCCGTGGCCGCCGAGAAACTGATCCGTCGCCACCCCCATGTCTTTGGCACAAAGGGGAAATTTGGTGAGAGCTCCGCCGACTCCAGTGAAGCCGTACTGAACCAGTGGGAGGAAATCAAGCGGGCCGAGCGGTTGGCTAAGCAGGCAGGGGAGGGGGATGCTGCCGAGATATCGCATCTTGATGGAGTGGCGCGTGCCTTTCCCGTGCTGGTACGGGCACAGAAGATTCAGAAAAAGGCCGCCAAGGTCGGCTTCGACTGGGTTTCCACACAGGATGTCATCGACAAAGTGCGCGAGGAGATCGTTGAAGTAGAAGCCGAACTGGCCGCGCCTGCAACTCCCTTGCACAAGCAACGCCTGACTGAGGAAATCGGTGATCTTCTCTTCGCCGTGGTGAATCTTTCCCGTACCCTTTCCATCGATGCAGAGTCCTCGCTTCAGGCCGCCACCGACAAGTTCACCCGTCGATTTCTTGCCATGGAACGGAAACTCTCTCCGGGGCAAAATTTTGCCAACCTCACCTTCGAGGAGATGAATGCCCTCTGGGATCAGGCGAAACGCGCTGAAAAGGTGCGTGGGAACGCAGCTTTGTCATTCGAGCCGAATGGGCAAGAAGTCAGAGCGCCGCAGCGCGAGGATGCCTGGTCGGGGACGACCGGCAGACAACAAACTAAATGAACCCGATGAGTGCCGTGGAACCTCTTCCAATTTCCCTTGCCGTCATTTCCTTTAACGAGGAAAAGCGGATTACAAAATGCTTTGAAAGCGTGAAGGGACTCGTCCGGGAAATCATCGTGGTCGACAGCGAATCGACTGATGCGACTGTCGCTGTTTCCGAGGCGGCCGGCGCCCGAATCATCCATCAGCCGTGGCTCGGACATCGCGCGCAGAAACAGGTGGCGCTTGATCATTGCACCCAGCCCTGGGTGCTGATGCTCGACTGTGACGAGGAGCTTTCCGTGGAGCTCCGCGCTTCCATTGTGGAGTTTTTCAAAAGTGGTGACGCCAACTGGTTTCAGGGAGGGCGATTCAACCGCAAGGTCTGCTTTCTGGGACGATGGATCACGCATGGAGACTGGTATCCCGATCATCAGCTCCGGCTTGTCCAGCGGGACAAGGCCCGCATCGTTGGAAAGGATCCCCATGACAAGGTGGAGTTGCAGGGGCGTTTCAAACAGCTTCGGGGAGATCTGCTCCATGATTCCTTTCCGACGATCAAGAGCTACCTCGACAAGATCACCCCGTATTCGGACGATTTTCTGGAATTGCAGATCAAGGAGGGGAAACGCTGGTCGCTCTCGGCGAACTTGCTCAGGCCGCTCTGGCGCTTCTTCCGAGCCTATGTCTTGAGACTCGGATTTCTCGACGGATTTCCAGGTTTCTGGATCGCTTACGCCACAGCCTTCTCCGTCTTCATCCGCTACAGCCGGAAGTATGAACAGGAAGTCTGGGAAAAGAAAAAGTCAGAGTGAAGAATGTAGAAAACTGATCGCTGCTGCTTTTGAGGTCTATCGGCGGTGCTGCTCGATCGTTGTATGTTATATACAGATTTTGACGGCACTTTACTCCCGTAAAGCGGTGTCGCTCCTTTGGGGCTGTCCTCCAGATGAGGACTGTCTTCCGCGCCTCTTCCCAGAGGCTTGGTTCTCGTGCGCCTTGCCCCGCATCAAAACTTCCTGCGTCTGAGGGGGCAGGTGTTTTTAGTGCGTTACCCTGCATCATTAGCCTTGGTTGCAGTCTATTTATTCCCTGAGGGTGTAATACCTTGAAGCTTGCTTCGGATTTTTCAGTTCGGTCTTGGTCTACCTTCCCCAATGCCTCGGAGCTTGCTCCGGGGTTCTTTACTTGGAATCCATCGCTTTCTGTAAATGTTGATCAACGGCGGCATCTATTACCATTCTATCGCGAGTCAAAAACATTTCCAATTCTGCAATTTCCTGCGGATTTACCGCATCTTTTTTGGCTTTCAAAGCAGCAAGCCTTTCTTCTGTTCGTATTTTATTAATATATGCAGATTGTATATTGTAATCTCCTCCTTTCCCTAGGAGAAGTTGGGCAATTTCGTCTTTCGTCTTATCCTTAATATCATCCCATTTAAGCAGAATCCCTTGCTGCTCATTGGTCCCAAGCACTTGCTTCGCGATCTCGGGTGCACAGAGTGGTTTGAATGTTTTATTTTGTGTAGGATTTGTTTCTTCAGTCTTACCGGTCTTTGTATCTGTAATAAACAAATTAAATCTATTGGCCATATTCGAGTTTTGAACAAACACAGCCTGATATCGACCGATATCACCTTGGATGTACTTAATAGTTAGAGCGATGATTATTGCTGCAAGAATAATGGAGGCTGAGATTGCATAGTCTTTCATATTTTTATTAGTCGAATTTAATTTTGCACAGAATAGCCTGCTATTTCTTGCAGTGTATAGTATATTTTACCTGCGGTTAAAAGACAGCATGGTTCACTACTACACCCTCAACTTTAAAGCGATAAACCCTGAAGAGATAGGATTGATCAAAAAGGGAAAAGCCGTTTACTCACTTTAGGACAGCGAGGATGATGGCTGTAAGAAGCAGTGCTGCGCCGCTGATTCTGGTGAGCCAGAATTCGCGGGCTGCCTTCCCCTTTGATGGCATCGACGAGGACTGACCAGATGGTGCGGGAGGCGTAGAGGATGTTGATGAGAATTGCCTCCCCAAAAAAGGTGGGAGGCATGATGCAAGGAGGCCTTCAATTCCTCCAGGTAGCCTACGGAATAGAGAAACGCGGTGGCCAAGGCTCCGAGTGCGAAGAAAATGGCTTTGATTTAAACTAAAAAAGCAATTGGACAGGATTGAAGAAAAATGAATTACGGGAAAAAGCCAGTTCACCCAATGTGTGAACGATAATGTTTCTGTAACTCATACCTGTTAATCTTGTTAATCCTGTCTAGCATAATAGCCCAACCAGCGCGGCAGGATATAAGCTGCACTCTATGGTTACATCACTTTTTCAGAGTATCCAAATACTTCTGATATTGCTTCTGCTGGTTCTCCCATGAGTCGAGAATCTTCTCGAATCTACTAACGTCAGCTTCCTGCCTCATTAATAACTGCTCTTGTGCGGCAAGCAATGTCTCGGTGCGCTTGTGGATCTCCGCCTGCCCGAGCAGTAATGCGGTGCAACTCTCCGACCTTTCTGCCGGTGCAACGACGTCTTCATCTGCCTTTCTAAAAACCATTGTACCCCCCCGATATTGACCACCTAAATTGTCTGACCAAGTGCCTTCAAGTCTTGAACTATTGATCCATTTCAATTCTATCTGCATTTTGGTTCCTGGTGCGCCCAGGTTGTAAATCGCAGCGAACATAATTTCCTTACTACCTACAATTCCCGAGGTGACCTTCCATCCGAAGGTGTGATTCCTTCCAGCAGGATACCCGCCATATCCTGAAAGCTCAGAAGAGTCAGTCGTAAACCAACCTTCATGAGTGTAGATTTGCCCCTGATACTCCATATCTATCAACCAATGCCCCTGCAGTTCAGGCTGATGCTGTGTAGTACTCGTATCGTTTGTCGTAGCCTGCTCTGAAGTGCTAAGTGTATTTAAAAGTCCCTGCAATACAGGCTGACGTTGTGCGGTCCTCGTATCGCTTGTCGTAGCCTGGGCTGAAGCGCTAAGGCTAGTGAAAAAAGAGAACATGGCAGCGACTGCCGATAGCCCGGTGATGAGATAAATCGAACTTTTCATAGTGTAAGTGTGTTCAGGTGCTTTCTAACGTACTTTAGGATAGGATGCTATGTTGTTGCAGTAAGGGATAGCAGTCCTTCCTTGAGGAACACAGAAAAAGGCTGATTTTCTAGAGGCGAAAAAACTCCTCGTTTCTCGCTTCGCCTATCCCCGCTAAAGCACGACGCGGTAAGGTTGTTTAATCGTAATATTGCTGCTCGATTAGCAATTTTCTAAGTCGGGAGTTTGGCGTTCGCGGCGACGAGTTTTTCGTAGAGGGGCATCAGAGCCTCGGGAATGATGCGGGTTCCCGCGATCATCGGCATGAAGTTCTGGTCTCCCGGCCAGCGTGGCACGATGTGCAGGTGAATGTGCTCCTCGTATCCCGCGCCACCGGCAGTTCCGAGGTTGAATCCGACATTGAATCCCTGTGCCTGAGCCACTTCCCGGAGGAGCAGTTGTGCACGGAGCGAGAGATTCCAGAGATCAAGCACCTCATCCGGGGAGAGATCCTCCATGCGTCCGGTGCGCCGGTAAGGAACGGCCATCAGATGTCCCGCCGCATAAGGATATTTGTTCATCATCAGGAAGGCGTTCTTGTTGCGCGTGATGACGAGATGGGAGGCATCGTTGGAAGTATTGGCAGCTGACGCGAAGAAATCCTCTTCGTTGGATCGGTCACGCTGGAAATATTCCACGCGCCAGGGGGACCAAAGGTATTCGAGATGTTCTTTCGGAAAGTCCATGGGATTAGTTCATGCCTTTGATTTGATCAATTTGCCAGACATTCGAGCACGGCTTGGGCGGCGCGTTCCGAGGCGGAGGAAGCCTCCCTGCTGCCGAGGGTGGCAACGACTTCGGCCAGATCGGCTGCAAGGTGTTCACGGGCCTCCGTGCTGTTGAGCAGTCGTAACGCTTCGTCGGCAAGGGCGGCGGGAGTGGCATCATGCTGGATGAATTCCCTGATCACGGGGCGCTCGGCCAGAATATTGACAATGCCTAGATAGGGAACCCGGATCACCCGGATGCCGACTTCATAGGTGAGCCAGGCGACACGATAGACGAGCGCATAGGGAAGACCAAGGCAGGCGGCTTCCAGCGTGGCTGTCCCCGAGCAGACGAGTCCGACTGCCGCGCGTTGCATGAGATCGCGGGAATTTCCGGTGGAGATCGTGATAGGTGCCTTGGAACCCGAGATCATCTCCTGAAGCAACTCGGCGTGATGTGGGGTTGCTGCCGCCACTTCGAAGCGGACATCCGGACGGGAACGGTGCACGAGTTCGGCAGCACCGAGCATGGAGGGGAAGATTTTCGTCACTTCCCGCGTGCGGGAGCCGGGGAAGAGACCAAGCAAGTTTTCCTCCCGCTGCGCCGTCGGAACGGCATGAAGCTCTCCAGCCATCGGGTGTCCTGAGAAAACGGTGCGGAGGCCCGAGGGGTCGTAGATTTTTTTCTCGAAGGGAAAGATACAGATCATCAGGTCGAGGGCACGCGCCATCTCGGGAATGCGGCGGCGATTCCAGGCCCAGACCTGAGGACTGATGTAGTAAATGATCCGGGTCGGGATGCGGCGTTTGCGGACAGCCTTGGCAAGCCGAAGATTAAATCCTGGGTAGTCGATGAGGATCAGTGCCTCCGGTGGATTTGCGGCAAGCTCATCGAGGAAGGCCTCGAATTTTTTCTTAAAATAGCCGTAGTGACGGAGCACATCCCAGAGGCCGAGCACGCCCGCTTCGGCGATCCAGTTGTCGAGCGATCCCCCGGAAACCGTTGCTTCCCCGGCCATCTTCGGTCCCCCCTTTCCCGTGAAGCGAACGCCGGGAGAGGCTTCACGGAGCGATCGCATGAGGGCGCTTCCATGGGTATCACCACTCGATTCACCCGCGACGAGCGCGAGATGGCGTGCCGGGGCCATACTAACTAGAGCACGGGAGCGGCTGGAGCCTTCTTTCTCGGATCCGCTTCTTCAATCTGTTTGGTGATGCGGATGGCGAGATCAAGTGCCGCTGCCGCTTCGTGACCCGTGACGCGCGGCTGGATTCCCTCGCGGGCGCAGGTGATGAAGGAGGCGAGTTCGCGCTGGAGCGGTTCCCCCTTGATAACCTTGACCCGTTCCCGTTTGATCGATCCCTCCTTGAGCCGGAGGATATAGCCGTTCTGTTTCTGATAGTTGAGCGAGAGATAGGCATCCTCCTGAAAGATGCGGATCTTACGCACCTTGTCCCGACTGATGCGGCTGGCCGTCAGATTAGCCACGCAGCCGTTTTCAAAGCGGATACGGACATTGGCGATATCCTCCCCCTTGCTCAGTACGGCGATGCCGACCGCATCGACGCTGATGACAGGGGATCGGACAAGATGGAGCAGGATCTCAAGATCATGGATCATGACATCCAGCACGACGCCGATATCCATGCTCCGGTTCGGATAGGGGGAGAGTCTTGTCACTTCAAGGAAGCGGGGATTGGCGAGCTGCTGCTCCAGCGCCTCAAGCGCGGGATTGAAGCGCTCGATGTGGCCGATCTGAAGGATACGGTTGTGCGCGGTTGCCGTGGCCGCGAGGTCAAGAGCCTGTGCGGTGTTGGTAGCGATCGGTTTCTCGATCAGGAGATGTTTTCCCTGCTGGAGCAGGTAGGTGCCAACTTCATGATGGGATTCCGTCGGTGTGGCGACCGAGGCGACATCCACGAGGGTGGCGAATTCTTCCAGCGTATCGCAGGGCTTGCCCCCGTAGCGGGCGGCGACCTTCACCGCATTTGCCTTGTTGGCGTCATAGATGGCCGTGAGTTCGCAATCGGGGAGTTCGCTGTAAATGCGGGCGTGATTGATACCGATGCTGCCTGGGCCGACAACGCCGGCGCGGATTGTATTCATGATGTGATACCCCAGAGGGTGATGTTATGGTGGGTTGCGAGTTCACGAAGCTGATCTTCCTGAAGGAGGAGGGTTCGTCCGGCTTCGACGGCGATAGCCGTCACCCTTGCTGCGGCCGCCGTTTCCAGCGTGCGGGGGCCGATGACCGGAACATCGAAGCGCATGTCCTGGCGGGGTTTGGAGGCCTTGACGACAACCGCTTCACCCTGACCCAGTTCTCCGCCGCGTTTGATTGTGGCATCCGTGCCGTCAAATCCTTCGACAGCCAGCACGGTTCCCTTCTTGACCACGACGGTCTGGCCGATGTCGAGTCGGCTGACTTCCTTTGCAATGCCGAGGCCGTAGGCAATGTCGGTGATGAGTCGCGCTTTGGGCTTGGGACCTGCGATCAATCCCTCGGTGGCGAGGTGTTTTTCCAAAAAGGTGGTGGCGATAAGGAGTGGGACACCCGCCTTTTCCAACTCCCCGGCAATGGCTCCGAACAGCGTCTCGGCATTCCGTTCGCGGAGGGTTGCCAGCAGGATGAGGGCGCGAAAATCCGGGCGCAGGTCGAAGAGATGCTTCGGGGCGATCTGTCCCGCCATCATCGAGGCGGTGGCACCACTCTGCTTGGCGGCATCAACAAGACGGCCCAGTTGGCCAACTTTCATCCAATGCATCTCATCGACGAGAGCGGCGAGAGAGGGATCGGTTTCCCCTTCAAAGGCGGCTGCGACGATGTGTTTCACGCCAGCTTCGCGTGCGCCCTGCACGGCAAACTGAGGGTAGGAACCGTTACCGGCGATGAGGAAGAGAGATTCGGGTTTCTGCACAGGAAACGAGGGATAATACCAAATCCTAACGGCAACTAGGTCGTACTGGCAGCTAGAAAAATTATCAAGGAAGCTTCATGCTCCTCAGGCATGAAGATTTTCCTGATGTCGGCGCTGCTTTTCGCATCCCTTTTTTCGGTGGTGGAAGCTTCCGAATGGAGGCTCACGGATAAGGAGGCATCACGGGAAATAATTGTACAAAAGGGCGATCGCTTGCTCGTTGAACTCCCGGCCAATCCGACGACGGGGTATTCGTGGAATCTTCAGCTACAAGGTGACAACATCCTGAGTCAGGGGAAATCACAGTATAAGCCTTCGGACAAATCGGGAAACCTCGTCGGTTCTGGAGGAACGGAAATCTGGAAATTCCGGGCGCAGCATCCCGGCTCCACGAGGCTCGATTTTTCCTATGCGCGTCCTTGGGAGAAGGGGGTGCTCCCGGTGCGCATTCTTCACTTCCCTGTTACGGTGAAGCTATGAAGCGAGTGATTCACTGGTTTCGTCGTGATCTGCGAATCACTGACAATACGGCTCTGAACGCCGCGGTTGCGGCCGGAGAAGAGGTGATTCCGGTTTACATAGAAAGTAAATGGAAAGACTCCCATCGCTGGACGGGGTCTGCACGACAGGAGTTTCTGTGCGGTGCGCTTGGATCACTGGCAAAGAATCTGGAGGCCGTCGGCGGGCGCTTGATCATCCGACAGGGAGATGCTGTAGCGGAATTGGAACGCTTGGCAGGTGAGAGCGGAGCGACAGGAATCTTTGCCAACCGTGATCCCGATCCCTTTGGACGCGCCGTGGAGAGTCGCCTCTCCACAATGTGCCGGGATCGTGGTCTCGAACTCTCCTTGCACAAGGATGTCTGTGTGCATGAACGGGACGAGGTGCTGACCGGACAGAGAACTCCATTCCGTGTTTTCACCCCGTATTCCAAGGCCTGGTTTTCACTACCCAAGCCCATGCCGACCGGTGCGATTCGTTCCCTTAAAGCTCCCTCTGACATCCACTCGCTTCCACTGCCGGAGCTGTCGCACTGGGGTCTGAGTTCGACGATTTCCATCCCGGAAGCAGGGGAAAGGGCTGCGCGGGAACGGCTGAAACGATTTCTTGCGGACTCTGTTGCTTCCTACGGAGAACGGCGCGACTTTCCCTCGGTTTCAGGAACCTCGCACCTCTCTCAGGATCTGCGCTTCGGCCTGATCTCCCCACGCCAGATTTATATGGGGGCAAAGCAGTTGGAGGAGAACCTTCCTCCTGATGGTCGCAGGAGTGCCATAAAGTTCCTAACTGAGATCGTCTGGAGGGAGTTTTACATGCAGTTGCTCTGGCACTCTCCTGAGGTGCTGGAGCAGGAGTTTAACAGTTCGTGGCGCGGTATGGAATGGCCGGGGCTTCCGGGACATCCCGATGCTTTCAGGAGGTGGTGTGAGGGGCGCACCGGATTTCCGATTGTGGATGCGGCGATGCGTCAATTGGCGGCGACAGGTTGGATGCACAACCGTGCCCGCATGATCGTCGCGATGTTCCTGACAAAGGATCTTCATCTCGACTGGCGGTTGGGTGAGGAGTTCTTCATGCGTTCTCTGGTGGACGGTGAGATCGCGAGTAATAATGGCGGTTGGCAATGGAGTGCCGGGACAGGAGCAGATGCCGCCCCTTATTTTAGGATTCAAAATCCCTGGAGTCAGACCAAACGCTACGATCCTCAGGGAGAGTACATTCGTCGGTGGGTGCCAGAGCTCAACAATGTCTCCACTGCTTCCCTGCTGGAGCCTCCCTCCGATGCCCACCCGATCGCCGCCGGGTATCCGGCTCCGATGCTCGATCATGCTCGCGAGCGGGATGTCACCCTGGAAAACTTTGCCAGACATAAGGCCCGTGTGTAGTGAGTCCCGTTCTCTCGGAAAAATGAGAGAGCGGGAATCTGTGGAAAGCTCAGACATCCGCGAGAAGCGTTTACCTCAGACAGCGAGTACATAGTTTTTCACCTGAAAGGAGTATTTTTTCGGAAAGTCTTCGACAATAGGAAGAAAGAAAGATAATCGTTGCGGCGTATGAAAATTACTTCCTCACTCAAGATGATGGCCGTAGCTACGCTGACGATGAGCTTTAGCGCTCTGACCGCCCACGCCGTGGTGGTGGCCCCCAACACGTACATCACGCAGACCATCAGCTACGTTCCCGTGACCATCGACCTGACCATTAAGTCACTAACGCCGAAAACCATCGTCTATACCAACAGTTACGGCGTGTATGGGGCAACTAATGGGCTTGCTTTTCGTGAAGATCACAACACGACCAATACCAACACCGGAGTCAAAACCTATTATTATAATGGTGCGGCGGCGACAGTATCGACGAAATTTGGCAATGCGGATTTTGTCGCGGCACTCTTCACCAACGGGATCCTTACCAACGGCACTCCCGCGAATTGGAAAATCGTTGCGCAAGTCTATGGTGGTCTGGGTGAGGGGGCCAATTTTTACGCACAGAATGGAACCAACCTCGTCAACATTGGCGATAACATTAGCGCCACCTTCCCGCCGTCCCTTGCTGACTCTTATTCATCAGTCCAGACCTACAACAGCAACAATACGGAGATCGGACAGACACTCAAAGGCTCTACTACTTATGAAGGCCCCATGTCTGTCAGTTTGACTGTTCCCACAGGAATTAACAGCAGTGTGCATTACGACTTCTCTGGCCTGGGGAAGGGTTCATCCTCGGATCTCGGCTATACGTATACCGGGCCAAACAACTCGACAAACTTTACTGAAATCACGGTTTCCGGGGCCTTCAGTCTGGAAAATGGTGTGGGAAGCACTTACGACAGAAATAGCAATCCGGAGACAATCGAAGGAACCGTCAGCTTCGGAGCCTCCAAATCCGTTCCACAGACAAATAGCGACTCCAACTGGTAATTCTCTGACTCAGCAATAACAGAAGGTTTTACACTCCCTCCCTGGCGCTAAGCCGGGGAGGGAGTTTCCTTTTTTGCGGGGGGTAGGCGCATTCCCATTCCTCCGTTTGCAATGATTGCTCCAATCCTGTAGTAAGGAGACCCCATGCATGTTCGTCTGACCAAGGATTTCACATTTGAAGCGGCCCAGACTCTGCCCAATGTTCCGACTGATCACAAATGCAGGCGGATGCACGGGCACAGTTTCAAGGTCGAGATTTCCATTGAGGGGGAGGTCGATCCCGTCACCGGCTGGTTTTATGATCATGCCCGGATCAGCAAGGCAATGAATCCGCTGCTTGAACTGATCGATCATTCCTACCTGAATGAAATTCCAGGACTGGAAAATCCCACCATTGAGAATATGTGTGCGTGGCTCTGGGGGCATCTTGCCCCGCAGCTTCCAGGACTCTCCGAGATAGTGCTTCATGAAACCCCGACCGCTCGCTGTAGCTATCGAGGCAACTAATCCCTGCCCAGATGATTCTTGATCTGCTGGGGCATTCCCATCTCTACGAGGAAGTTCACCCCTCTTTTCCAAAAGCCTTTGTATGGCTTCAGTCATTCGATCCTGTGACACCCGATGGCAGGTATGAGATCGACGGACCGGGCGTGGTCGCCATTGTGCAGCGCTACGAGACCGCACCCCAAGATACGAAGAAGTGGGAAACTCACCGTGTGCATGGTGACATTCAGGTGATCTACTCGGGCGAGGAATTCATCGGCTATGCAAACCGTGACGAGTTGAGCGTGAAAACTCCCTATAGTCCCGAGAAGGATGCGGAGTTTTATTCTCCCCCCTCGGTTCCAGCCTCCGCGTTTCTGCTGAAAGCAGGTTCATTTGCCGTCTTCCTTCCCCACGATGCCCACCAACCGGGTGTGATGACAGGTCAGCCCGGTCCGATCTTGAAAGTCGTGGTGAAGTTCCGTCTGTAAGCGATCAGGCGATCGCCAGCGCTTCCGTAGGTGCTCCTCCGAGGAGGGGCTGGTGCTTGGAGGGATTCCGATGCTTCGGCTTGGAGACCAGCATGTAGATGGAGGGAACGACGAAGAGGGTGAAGAAAGTTCCGATAATCATCCCGGATACCAGGACGATACCGATGCTGTTTCGGGCGCCTGCGCCGGGGCCGGAGGCAAAGATCAGCGGTGTGTGTCCAAAGACGGTAGCCGCCGTGGTCATCAGGATCGGTCGCAGGCGTGTCCCCGATGCAGTCAGGATGGAGTGCCATTTGTCCATGCCTCCCTCCTGGAGTTTATTGGCAAACTCAACGATCAGAATGCCGTTTTTGGCGACAAGTCCGAAGAGGGTGATCAGTCCCACCTCGCTGTAAATGTTGATGCTTGTCGCACCGAGGAAGGTGAAGAGCAGCGCGCCGGATAGGGCGAGCGGGACAGAGCCGAAGATGATGATAAAAGGATCCCGAAAGCTCTCGAACTGGGCCGCCAGAACGAGGAAGATCAGAATGAAGGAGACGATCATGGTGCCGATCAGCGTGTTTCCCTCCTGTCGGAGCTGGCGGGATTCCCCGGAATAATCAAGGACGAAGCCACGAGGCAGAATCTCGGCGGCCCTTTTCTCCAGTACCTTGAGCGCCTGATCCACGGTGATTCCGGGAGGAATCAGGCAGGAAATCTTGGCGGAGTTGAGCTGCTGGAAGCGATTGATCTGACGGGGTTCGGTGGTGCGCTTGAGCGTGGCAAAGGTTGAGAGCTGCACCAACTGCTTGTCGGGACCGGTGACATAGAGTTTTCCGAGTGCATCGGGATCAAGGCGGAATTCCCTGCGTAGCTGGGGGATGACCTTGTAGCTGCGTCCCTGAATGCTGAAGCGGTTCACATAGTTGCCGCCAAGCAGGGTGCCAAGATCGGCTCCAACCTGCTGCAAATCAAGTCCCAGCGCTGCCACCTTGTTTCGATCGAAGACAATCTCAACTTGGGGTTGGTCGAATTTGAGATCGCTGTCCGCATAGATGAAGATGCCACTTGCGAAGGCGGTTTTCACGAGATCGTTGGCAGCTTCGAGAAGCTCGCGGGGCTCGGCGGTGGAGGAGATCACAAACTCAACACGGAAATTACTCCCTCCGGGCAAGGATGGTGGTGTGGTGGCAATCACCCTGACCCCTGGAATTCCCGCAAACTTCTGACTTAGAATTGCGGCGAGCTGATCACAGGTTCGCTTCCGTTGGCTGGAGGGAATGGTGCGAATACCACCGAATCCACCGCTGGGATTATTGATTTGAAAGGTATGCCATGTCTCCGGCAGCGACTTGTAGGCATCAAAAATTAGGTCGGAATAGAGCAGTGTCTGATCAATGGTGGAGAACGGGGATGCCTGAACGATGCAAAAAACGATTCCCTGATCTTCCTTGGGCGCAAGTTCATGGGGAGAAAAGAGCCAAAAAGCGGGAATCAGTAGGATCCAGATAAACGCGATGGAAAGCACGGCTATCCGGTGAGCGAGCATAGAAGAGAGCAGGTGCACATATCCCTTCTGAAGCGCAGTAAAACGGCGGTTTACCCAGCCTGCATAGCCCCTGGTGTCATCACCGCGCCGCAGAAGGCGCGAAGACATCATCGGGGAAAGGGTCAGCGCAACGATGCCGGAGATGAAGACGGCACCTGCAAGGGTCAGGGCAAACTCACGGAAGAGGGCTCCGGTGAGTCCTCCCTGAATCCCGATCGGCGTGTACACGGCAGCAAGCGTGATCGTCATGGCGATGATCGGCCCAAGGAGTTCGCGTCCGCTGATGATGGCCGCCTGATAAGGGGTGCGTCCCTCGTGCAGATGACGTTCCACATTTTCAACGACCACGATGGCATCATCCACGACAAGACCGACCGCCAGCACAACAGCCAGCAGGGTCAGCAGATTCACCGTGAATCCGAAGAGAATCATGATGAAAGCCGTGCCGATGAGCGAAATGGGGATCGCCACGACGGGGATCAGCACGGAGCGAGCCGATCCGAGAAAGAGGAAGATGACGAGAATGACGATTCCGAGTGTTTCAGAGAGGGTCTTGAACACATCCTTGATGGCATCGCTGATGTAGTCACTGGAGTCGTAGGGGATATCCAGCGTCATGCCCGGAGGAAGAAGCTTGCGCAGCTCCGGCACCTGATCACGCACCAGTTTGCAGACATCCAGGGTATTGGCCGTCGGCAGACACCAGATACCGAGGAACTTCGCGTTTTTTCCGTCAAAGCGGACATCGGAGTCATAATCCTCAGCACCCATGTCAACATCGGCAACATCCTGAAGGCGTACGAGGACACCATTTTTCTGTTTTACAACGAGCTGTCGGAACTCCTCTGGCGTGGTGAGGTTGGTATTAGCGACAAGGTTGATGGCGGTCATTGTCCCCTTTGTCTTTCCAACTGCGGCAAGATAGTTGTTGGCCTGAAGGGCAACCCTCACATCGGAAGCCGAGACGCCGAGTGCCGCCAGACGGTCGGGCTTGAGCCAGATCCGCATGGCGATCACGCGGGCGCCAAGGACATCCGCCCTCTGAATCCCGGTGATGGCTGTCAACTTGGGTTGGATGACCCGGGTGAGAAAATCAGTGAGCTGGTTCGGTTCCATGTTTGGATCCGAAAATCCGAGATACATGGCGGCGCGGAGTTCATCGGCGTTCTGAAGCGCAATGATGGGATTCTCCGCTTCCGGGGGCAGATCATTGCGAACCTGCGCGAGTTTCGCCTGAATCTGTGTCAGTGCAGCATTCGGATCGTAATTGAGCTTCAGGTGAACCGTGATGGTGCTGACGCCCTGTGCGCTGGAACTCTCGATGTAATCGATCCCCTCCGCCGCCGCGATGACGCGTTCAAGCGGAGTGGTGATGTAACCGCGCACCAAATCGGCATTCGCTCCGATATAGTTGGTGGTGACCTGGATGACGGCAATATCGCTGCGCGGATACTGGCGGACATTGAGCATGCGGATTGACTGCACGCCAGCCAGCAGGATGACAAAGCTGATCACGAGCGCCAGCACGGGGCGCTTAATGAAAAGATCGGTGAAATGCATGATCGGGAAAAGAGAGGGCAAGCCGGAGAGCGCTTAGCTCTGCTCGGGCTTGGGCTCCGGATTATTTCCCGGTTGCACGCTATTGTTGATGTTGACCGCACCTCCCTGACGAAGTTTGAAGATTCCCGCAGTGGCGATCTGATCTCCGTCCTTGAGGCCCTTGAGGACTTCAATCTGATCCCCATGCGTTTTGCCGAGCACCACTGACTGCTCTCTAACGCCAAGGTAGTCGACTCCGTCGGGGCCCTTCATCTGTTCGATCACAAAGACCGAATCGCCGTAGGGTGCGTACTGGATTGAGGTGGCAGGAATCAGGACAACATGTTTTTTCTCCGGAAGGAGTGTCTGCACGGCGGCAAACATGCCGGAGCGAAGCAGGTGTCCGGTATTGCGAACCGTAGCCTGAACCTGGATGTTGCGCGTGGAGGTATCGACGATTGAGTTGATGGCATTGATGGTCCCCATGAAAACCTTGTCAGGCAGCCCGTCAGCCTGGATTCGCACTTCCTGTCCTACGGAGAGATTCCCGAGATATTGCTGGGGCAGGGCAAAGTTCACATAAATGGGATCCAGGGATTCGAGTTGAACGATCGGATCGCCGCTCTTGAGATACTGTCCGACATTGATCTGACGGATCCCGATGGCTCCGCTGAAAGGGGCCCGGATGGTCTTTCTGTCGATCGTCGCCTGTGTTTCATCAACAGAGGCGACTGCTGCGTCATAGCCGCTTTTAGCCTCATCAAAAGCGGATGTTGCAATGACGTGTTTTTCACTCAGATCCTGTGCCCGTTGCAGATTTTGACGTGCGAGCTCAAGTTTTGCCTTTGCGGTGCGGAGTTGTGCTTCTTCCTGGCGGGTGTCGAGCTGCACCAGTAGCTGTCCATTGGTTGCCGCACTACCTGAATCGAAATCAATGGTCGTGACGATACCGGGAAGATCGGCGCTGAGCATCACCCCCTGTGGAGAGGCCAACGAGCCGACTGCATCCAGCACGGGTACCTGGTCGGTTTCCTTCACGATCAGTGACGTGACGGTATCAGGAGGCATTTTGAAGGCTTTTCCCTTGGCGATGGCTTGCGTGATCTGAAGTGTTTTGATCCCTCCCAGCACCAGCACGAAAACAACCATCACGGAAATGGAAATCCAAAAGACCAGCTTTGGATGCCTGGGAGGCGTCGGATCATCGGCCAAGGTGATCACGTCCGGCGAGGCTGGGGTGATAGCCTGATTTAGGGATAGGAATTCGTCACTCATGATTACTTAATGGCATTAAGTAATCAGTGCGGAAAGCTACGGTCAAGTGGTAATGCAATTCAGCAAAGAAACAAAGCTACGGCTTTTTGTTCTTGTGAATCACCCTTTTGCGACGAGTTGCTTGGGCGGCCTTTTTCACATCGGGATCTGGCTTTGTTCTGCTGTCTGCAGGGCCTTCCCACATGCGGAATCCGCCAATGAAGGCATTGGCATTGTTTCCAGAAATGCACGCTGGTGGGAGTTCCTTGAGTTTTTTCACATTGCCGCCACCTAGGACGACATAGTCCGGCAGGATGGCGGCGGTGAGGATTTCGACGGTCTCGAAGACATGTTTTTTCCAACGGGCTTTGCCACTTTTTTCCATACCTCGAACGCCGACATAATCTTCAAAGGTTTTCTTTTTAAACGGGAGATGGCCGAGTTCCAATGGAAGGAGGGTTTCGTCGGTGACCACTGCGCTGCCCAGTCCAGTACCAAGTCCCAGGAAGAGCATCTTGCCTCCCTTATAGCTGCCAAGCGCCTGCATGGCGGCATCGTTGATCATTTTGACGGGACATCCGAAGCTCTTTTCATAGTCAAAATCGACCCAGCCTTTTCCCAGATTAAAGGGTTCTATGACAGGGGCATTGTTATGAATGGGGGCGGGAAAACCGATCGAGACCACATCGAACGTCCACCCTTCGGCAAGCTTCTGGACATCCTTTACCATCTGGCTGGGAGTGAATTCGGGACCCGATGGCATCTTCCGTGGGTCTTTTTCCCCACTGAGGAGAATTTTGACATGGGTGCCGCCGATATCGATGGAAAGTACGTTCATGGTGGGAGGGGATGGATGTGCAACCGGAGATGTGACTGTTCCGCGGTCCGTGGTCAAGAACTACACATCAACCACTCGTCAAAAATGACCCCCGCTGCGGCAACAGGCGGTCGTCTTGATTGAGAGGGTCGATAGAATGAATGAAATACCGAGATGAGATGCAGGATGCGCCGTCAGTGGCTGGTGGCCTCAAAAAATCGGGTCATCTCGCCCATCGCCTTGTCACGGATCTCATCCTTTTCCATGAGGATACCATGTTTTGACTCCGGGAATGAGACGAGCTTGGCATGAGGGATTGTTGACGAAGCTTCTGATTCGGCCTGATTGATGACCAATTGATCGTTCCCTGCCTCAAAGATGAGCGTCGGTACGGTGATGGAGGACTCCTGGGATCTGATTTTAGCGGTTTCACTCAGCGAGGCATTGACCCAGTCATTCGAAGGCCCTCCGACCACGGTTTTTGGATGGAGGATTTTTACCTCCCGATCCGCCTGCCAGCGCGGTAGCGAATGGGTAAGAGCATTGTCGGCATAAGGTGCCTCTGGATTGAAATCATGCCTGCCGATGGCATAGTGCCTGCCGAGTCCGACAAACCGCGCCCCGCCGACGATGAACCGGGCGAGCCATTCCGGATAGGGCTGGGTATTGATCTGAAACATCGGCGCCGAGAGAACGATGGCGCTGAAGGGGGGAGGGGAGGCGTGTTGCTCCAGATAGAGGGCTGCGATGGCACCACCCATGGAGTTGGCGATCAGGAACAGTCCCTTGGAAGAGGGATGGATCGGGTGAACGACGTTCTCCATGAAGGCGTTCAGATCGTCGGCATACTTTCTAAAGTGGTCGATGCTTCCGATCTGCGAGTTAAACGGCACGAGGTGAGGGGAGAGTCCCTGTCCCCGGTGGTCATAGGAGAGGAGACTGTAACCCTGATGGTAGAGATCGTAGAAGAGTTCGCCGTACTGGAGCCACGTTTGGGAGAAACCGTTGATGATCACGATCATTCCCTTTGCCTGCGGGTGGATGAAGCGAATGCCACTGAGAGTGTGCTTCCCATCGGCGCTTCGGAAGCTGAACCGCTCCCCGGACTTCATGAACGGAATCACGGCGGATTTGTAGGTGCTCGCATAGTTTCCTTCTGAAATCGCACGGCAGGGCGGGATGCAGAAAAACACCGCCATCAGAACACAAACTGCACGAAGGGAAAATATCATGGGGGATTTTATCATGAACGGAGAATTACCTGATGAGAGGAAAATTTCATTTCCTTTGAAAATCATAGTAACACGCCATGAAAAAACTTGTCTCCACCCTTTCACTCCTCACCTTTCTGTCAATCGGCACGGTTGTCCATGCAGCCGATGCCTATCCGCTCACAACCTGCGTGGTCTCCGGTGAGAAACTCAATGAGATGGGGCCGCCTGTTGTCATCAACTACAAGGGGACCGAAGTTCATTTCTGCTGCAACAGTTGCATTAAAAAATTCAATGCAAACCCCGACCAGTACCTTGCGAAGCTAAAAGCTGCCCAAACTCCCGCCAAACAGTGAATGGCAGGATTCTGCTCTGTACGGCGCTTTTGGCGGTACCCTTGCTGACAAATGCCTGTTCTCCTCCCTCCCCAAAGGACGGGAAGGAGGAAAAAGTGTCGAAGGCCAAGGTGGTCTGGACATGCTCCATGCATCCTCAGATCAGGCAGGATCATCCCGGGAGTTGCCCCATTTGCGGAATGGCTTTGGTGCAACTGCATTCCCATGATGATGGGGTGACCAATGCTGCGGAGTCCTCGCCGTCCCCGATAGCCGCTGCGATGGAGGCACCAACTCCCGCTGCCTCCTCACCTGTGGGGATGAACCCTCTCTCAGAATCGGTGATTCATCTGGACGAGGCACGCAGTTCCGTGGCGAGCATTCAGACCTCCTCCGTGGAGAGTCGCGCCGTGCAACGGAAGATCGACCTCTTTGGGGAGATTGCCTACATTCCTGATCGGAATGTTGATTTCACCTGGTATTACGGTGGGCGGGTTGAAAAGGTGCTGGTAAATTTCAACACCACCGAGGTGCAGTCAGGAGAGCCGATTCTTCAGGTCTACAGCGATGAGGCGGTGGCCGATCAACGCGCCTACCTCGGCGTACTGCGTGATCGCTGGCAGTCTACCTTTTACCAACGGAAACTCTATGACACCCAGCTGGCCTCCATTGCCGAGCGACTGATGCGGGTCGGTATGTCCGGAGATGAGTTTCGGGAGTTGGAGAGAAAGGGACGTGTGCAGTATGAGTTCACAATCCGCGCCCCACGATCAGGAAGTATTCTCGGTTCGCTGCCCAGTGTCGGAGAACGCTTCACCCCCGACAAGGTGCTCTTCCAGATCGCGCCGTTGGATGAAGTATGGTTTGTGGCCGATGTCTATGAACAGGATCTCGGGCTGCTGAGACTCGGACAGCAGATCACCCTCAAATGTCCTGCTCATCCCGATGCGATCTTCAAAGGCACGTTGGTCTACATCGATCGTCAGGTGGATCCACAGAAGCGCACGATCAAGGCCCGCTTTTTGGTTTCGAATTCCAAACGATTGCTGCTTCCCCAGTTATCGGCAACGGGACTGCTGCAACTGGGAACGCAGACTTCCCTTCTTGCGATCCCCTCCTCTTCGGTCATCGACACTGGAAAACGCCAAATCGTGTATGTGGAAAGCGCTCCCCACACTTACGAACTCCGTCCCGTGACCATCGGGCCGGAAGGAGAGATACCGAGTGAGGGAAGCACCCGGTGGGTGCCGGTGCTCAAAGGGCTTGAATCGGGGGAAAAGGTGGTGAGTTCGGGAGCCTTCCTGATTGATGCCGAGGCCCAGATGCAGGGGATTTCTGCTTCCAATGCCACGAACAATGGCACGAACACACCAAGCCACTAGCACCGCATGATCGAACGTCTTGTCCGCTGGTGTCTTGCCAACAAGGCGCTTGTTCTGCTGGCAACGCTCCTCATTGTCGTTGCTGGAGTTCAGGCGATTATCTACACACCAGTCGACGCGATTCCCGATCTGAGTGAAAATCAGGTGATCGTTTTGGCAGACTGGGCGGGCCGATCAGCTCAGGAGGTGGAGGATCAGATCACCTATCCGCTTTCCACGTCGCTTGAGGGACTTCCGGGGGTCAAGGAGGTGCGCGCACAATCAGCATTTGGGTTCTCCATGCTCACGGTGATTTTCCGAGATGATATCGATGTCTATTTTGCACGGACACGGGTACTGGAGAGGCTGAATTCACTTCCGTTCAAATTACCTGATGGAGTCATTGCCAAGCTCGGGCCGGACGCCACCAGCATCGGGTGGATCTACGAGTATTATCTCGATGATTCCCCCGCGCGAGCCAAGGGGAAGGGGTATGATTTGGGACAACTGCGGGCTCTTCAGGATTGGTTTGTCAGATTTCAGTTCAACGCCGTTCCCGGTGTGGCCGAGGTGGCAAGTGTGGGAGGGTTCATCAGGCAGTACCAGATCGATGTGAATCCCAACGGTCTTCGCTCCTACAATCTTTCGCTCTCCAGCGTGGTAGAGAAGGTGAAGGGAGCGAGTCAGAATGTCGGCGGTGGAAACATCGAGGTGGCGGGGCGTGACATCACTATAAGAGGTCTGGCGCTCGTTCACTCCCCGGAAGATTTGAAAGCGATTCCTGTCGGTTATTTTCAAGGAAGGCCCGTTCTGCTGCAGCAAGTTGCCACTGTCAGTCTCGGACCGGAGCCCCGGCGTGGAGTGCTCGATTCGGGAGGTCGCGAGGTGGTCGGTGGAATCGTCGTGATGCGCTACGGTGAGAGTACCAGGGAGGTGATTCGACATCTCAAGGAGAAGATCGGCGAAATCAGCAAAGGATTGCCCCCTGGTGTGGTCATCAAACCGTTTTATGATCGCAGCGAGCTGATTGACCGCGCGGTCGGGACACTCCGAATCACCCTGATTGAAGAGATCATTCTGGTGACCTTGGCCCATATCATTTTCCTGGGGCATCTGAGGAGTGTCGTCATTGTCACCCTGCCCTTGCCGCTCTCCATCCTGATTGCCTTTATTCTGATGAAACTGACGGGCGTTACTTCCAACATCATGTCGTTGAGCGGTATTGCCATCGCCATCGGCGTGCTTGTTGACGCCGGAGTGGTGGTGGCCGAGGCGGTGATTCGGGAAGCTCATTCCGTCCAGGAAGGGAAAGTGCCCGGTCTCTCCTATCCACAGGATATGGCCCAGATCGTTCTGCGAGCCACGCATCTGGTCATTAGGCCGATCTTTTTCGCCATGGCGATCATCCTGTTGGCCTTCATCCCAGTCTTTGCCCTGGGTGGGGAAGCGGGAAAACTCTTTCACCCGCTCGCCTTCACCAAGACTTTTGCCATGGCCGGAGCCACGGTGCTTGCACTGACATTGGTCCCGGTACTCGCGGCACTCTTTGTCCGGGGAAAACTCCATGACGAGAACGAGAATCCCATCATGCGGGTGCTTCTCAGAATCTATCGTCCGATTCTCAGCTGGGCGCTTGGACATCGCAAAAGTGTGATTCTCGTTGCGGTGGCGATTTTGGTAGGGGCGCTCCTGCTTGGACGTGGGATCGGCTGGGACTTCATGCCGCCGCTAAATGAGAGGGCGCTCCTGTTCATGCCGACGACGTTGCCGAGTGCATCCCTGCCGGAGATCAACCGCGTGATGTCGGCCCAGAACAAGATCCTCGCCTCCTTCCCCGAGGTGGAGAGTGTGGTGGGTAAACTAGGCCGCGCCGATACTGCCACAGATCCCGCTCCGGTCTCGATGATCGAAACGACCATCATGCTCAAACCGATCTCGCACTGGAGGAGTGGCATGACCCAAGAAAAGCTGCGCGCCGAGATGTTGGAGCAAATGCAGAGGTTTCCAGGTTTTGTCCCCGCCTTCCTTCAACCGATTGAGAACCGTATCCTCATGCTCAACACGGGGATTCGCGGCCAGGTTGCCGTCAAACTCTTCGGCCCCGAACTCCCACAACTCGAAAAACTGGCTGTCGATGTGGAGCGGATTCTCAAGAGTGTTCCCGGTGCCGTCGATGTCTACGCTGAGCGCGTAGTTGACACCCCCTATCTCGAAATTTCTGTTCGTCGTGACGATGCCGCACGCTACGGGGTTCCGATTGAAGAAATCACCAGTACGATTGAGACCGCCATCGGCGGAGCCACTCTGGATACGACGATCGAGGGGAGGCAGCGCATCCCGATCCGTGTGCGCTATCCACGGGAAATGCGGGGCGATTTACCTTCTCTGGAACAGGTGCTGGTCATCTCGATGACAGGGGACAGCATCCCCCTCTCCAAGGTGGCGGATTTTCACCTCAATACCGGCCCCGCCATGATCTCCAGCGAGAACGGAATGATGAGGGTCTTTGTCCAGGCGAATGTCCTGAACCGGCCGCTGGCGTCGTTTGTCCAGGATGCCCAGAAAAAGATCTCCGAGGAAATGCCGCTTCCTCCCGGAGTCTTTATCTCCTGGGGAGGACAGTATGAGAAGTTGCTGGCTGCCTCCAGAACGCTGCTATTGATCTGCCCTCTGGTGATCCTGATCATCTTTGTCCTCCTCTTTCTGACGTACAACTCCTGGAAGGAGGCGGCTCATGTGCTGCTCGCCGTGCCATTTGCACTTTCCGGAGGCCTCTACCTGCAATGGCTTCTGGGCTATCACTTCAGCGTGGCTGTAGCCGTGGGGTATATCGCCCTCTTTGGCACGGCGGTTCAGACAGGTGTGATCATGGTGATCTATCTCAATGAGGCATTGAATGCCAAAATCGCGGAGAAGGGGGATGCCCTGACTCTTCAGGACCTGAGGGGTGCCGTCATGCAGGGAGCCTTGCTCCGTCTCAGGCCGAAAGTGATGACCGTCTCCACGATCGTCGCGAGTTTGCTGGTGATTCTTCTGCCTGCCTTTTCGGGAGAGCGCACTGGGATTGAAATCATGCGTCCGATCGCCGTACCTGTCATCGGGGGGATGATCAGCAGTCTGATCCATATTCTGGTTGTGACTCCGGTGCTCTTTCTGGCCATGAGGGAAAGAGAGTTCTTAAAGAAAGCCGGCAAGTGCCTTCCTGAGTGAGACGGCGTCTCTTCTCGCCGTTGACAATTGCCGTTCCCTCCGTAGGCTCTTGTTCTACAAAAATGGATCGTCAGACTCTTGAACCGCATCCCCCGGAATCACGGGTTGAGGCAGATTTTGTGCCTTCGGCT
>Ga0302198_10001547_pt1 | contig 25121 bp, 21 predicted proteins | sample II_Bog_N2_2_FD_193521 | JGI IMG/M metagenome (GOLD analysis project Ga0302198, IMG submission 193521) | Peat permafrost microbial communities from Stordalen Mire near Abisko, Sweden - II_Bog_N2_2 | ecosystem: Environmental > Terrestrial > Soil > Wetlands > Peat | place: Sweden: Abisko... | reverse complement strand
CCCCTGGATTCCCACCCCCAACGCCACCGTCGACACCACCCATCCCTACCGCATCGCACTCGACGAAGGCCGCTCCATCGCCGTCTTCTTCTACGATGGCCCCTCCTCGCGCGCCGTCGCGTTCGAGGGCCTGCTCAACTCCGGCGAATCCTTCGGCAGCCGCCTGCTCAGCGGCTTCCGCCCGCGCCCCGCAGACGACGCCGGCAAGGCCGAGCTCTCCCACATCGCCACCGACGGCGAGTCCTACGGCCACCACCACAAGTACGGCGAGATGGCCCTCTCCTACGCCATGCACTGGATCGAGGACAACGGACACGCCAAGCTCACCAACTATGGTGAGTTCCTGGCAAAGTTCCCGCCCGAGTGGGAGGCAGAGGTCGTCGAAGACACCTCCTGGTCCTGCGTCCACGGCGTCGAGCGCTGGCGCTCCAACTGCGGCTGCAACGGAGGCAAACCCGGCTGGAACCAGGAATGGCGCGCTCCCCTCCGCGAAGCTCTCGACTTCCTCCGCGACGCCACCGCCCCGCTCGCCGAGGCGCTCGCCGCAAACCTCCTCACCGATCTCTGGACCGCCCGCGACGCCTACATCGAAGTCGTCCTCGACCGCTCGACCCCGTCCAAGGACCGCTTCTTCGCTCGCCACGCCACCCACGTCCTCGCCCCCGACGAGCGCGTCGCCGCCCTCGAACTGATGGAGCTCGAGCGCCACACCCAGCTCATGTACACCTCCTGCGGCTGGTTCTTCGACGAAGTCTCCGGCATCGAAACCATCCAGATCATCGCCTATGCCGGCCGCGTCCTCCAGCTCGCGTCCAAGCTCTTCGGCCCCGCCGGCGTCGCCCTCGAAGACCAGTTCCTCGCCATCCTCGCCCGCGCCAAATCCAACCTCCCCGAAATCGGAGACGGCGCCGAGCTCTATCGCAAATACGTCACCGGCATCCGCATCGGCCTCGACCAGGTCGGCGCCCACTACGCCATCAGCTCCGTCTTCCGCAGCTACCCAGAGGATGGCGAGCTCTTCTGCTTCGACCTCCACCGCGACGCCCACCAGTCCTTCACCTCCGGCCGCGGCAAGGTCGCCCTCGGCCGCGCCAACATCCGCTCCCGCATCACCGAGGAGGCGGAAGACATCTTCTTCGCCGTCCTCCACCTCGGCGACCAGAACCTCTCCGCCGCCATCCGCCGCTACTCCAAACAAACCCCCGACGACGTCGCCGCCTTCGCCGCCTTCTCCGCCGACGTCGGCGTTGCCATCCGCCGCGCCAACCTCCCCGAAGTCATCCGCCTCATCGACCGCTTCTTCGGCACCCTCGCCTACTCGCTCACCTCGCTCTTCGCCGACGAGCAGCACCGCATCCTCCGTACCATCCTCGACCGCACCCTCGCCGAGATGGAAGAGTCCCTGCGCAAAATCTACGACGACCACGCCTCGCTGCTCCGCTACCTTACCGAGAGTGGCATGTCCGCGCCCCCCGCGCTCGCCATCGCCGCCAACTTCGCCATCAACTCCAGCCTCCGCCGCGCCATCGAGTCCGACAACTTCGATACCGGCGAGATTGAAGCCCTCTTCATCCGAGCCACCGCCGACCAGATCACCCTCGACATCCCCGTCCTCACCTTCGCCGCCGCCGAACGCATGAAGCGCGCCATGGTCGCCCTCGAAGCCGCCGCCACCTCCGACAACTCCATGATCGCCGCCCTGCGAACCGCGGTCGCCGTCGCCACCGGCCTACGCACCATGCCCTTCGACGTCAACCTTTGGCAGGCGCAGAACATCTGGAACGACCTCTTCCTCCGCAGTGACAAAAACTACTGGTCCCCCGAGTGGAAACTCGCCTTCAAAAAACTAGGCGAAGCCCTCTACATCCGCGTAGACCAACTAGTAATCGACGAAGGCATCTCCCCCCCGTAAGCGCAGGATCTACATACATCTAATGTCTAAGTGATTGATTATTATGGCTCCGTCATCCTGAGCGGAGCCTCTCGCAGCGGTATCGCGAGTGGCGGAGTCGAAGGACCTGCCATCCAGCCAGTCGGACCGCGAACGTTGGCCCATTTCTGGCGAGGATTTCGTCTTGCTTGGGTGGGATGGAATCCGCCGGGTGCCCCATCCAAGCTCCCCTTGAGGGGATGTTAATAGTCAGGTGTAATCTGGGTTCCTCACCCATGCGAACTAATTTTGCAGGCAGCATTCTCTGCGCCGTCGGCCTGTTCATCCGGCGCGCACGGCTTCTAAGCCGGTGGTTGTGGGTTCAAGCCCCGCCTCGCCCACCATTTAGAATCAGCGACTTGCAGAAGTACTCTCAAAACCGGTAGTAATTGGTCGCAGAACGGCTATGGGAGAAATCTGTAGGACTGCAAATGGCATCTGATGTTTTCAGCCGCCGCTGAGCCGCGGCTGATTCCCAACTGCAGACGTCCTCCTGCAATGAGATCGGCGGAACCGGCGTCCTCCGCCATGTAATGAGGGTTCTCATACCGCATGTCGATCACGCCGGTGCCAATCTCAATCTTTTTCGTTCTCGCGCCGACTGCCGCGAGCAGTGGAAACGGTGACTCCCCTCTGAAACTGAGAGTTCTTTGGAGGCTTTCCATAGCCAACTTCGTAATCGTCTGTGAGTTCTTCTTTGCTCATAGTTAGCTGGCCCTTTCGTTATCCCTGCTGTTGAATGTTTCCCCAGTATCTAAATGCACCGCGTCGAGCTTGGTCAGCCTCTGCCAACGGCGAATGATGGTGTCAACGTAGAGCGGATCAAGCTCAAACCCATAGCATCGCCGCCCCGACCGTTCGGCAGCGATCACGGCAGTGCCCGAGCCCAGAAACGGATCAAGAACTAGGTCGCCCCTGGCCGTACAGTCCTTGATCGCGTCGGTCACCAACGCAACGGGTTGCCAATGTTGAAGCTGACGTTGATCGAACCGCGATACGGCGCGGGGTGGACGTCGACGACGAGGGGCTCGGTTGAGACCGGTGGCGCTGGGGCCTTCGCGGGAACAGGCTTCTGTGCCAGGAGAATGGAGGGGGACGGAGCTAGAAGGAGAGCGACGGCGATGCGGAGGATTTTCACTAGGTCTCGATGGAGAAAAGCTGGATGAAGTTGCGGGATTGCGACGTGAGAGACGCGACTGGATCGGAGAACCATTATGATGCGCTCCACTCGGGGGTGTAAAGGAGTGATGCGGATCGGAGGGCAATCAGCAAGAAGGACGTGAATGATTGCTGCATATCCGGGGCCCTCGAGTACAATTACGCGCATAGAAACAAGCAGAGTCGAGGCCAGATGCTGCATGCGGCCACCTGCTCTTGCGACTATGCAAGCGTAAGTTCAAAACTCTTCTGGAGTGAGCTGATGCGTCTCTCTGCTTTGATTTCCTCTCTTGGTCTATCCGCGGTTGCGATTGCTTTAGCAGGCTGTAATCTGGGTGTCCCTCCATCAAGCGTCACAGCTCCGGTTGCGGGCGTCGCGCTCCAGGGCAAGGTGCATGGCGGCCAGCAGCCTATCGTTGGCGCGGCCATGCAGCTCTGGGCTGCCGGCACGACTGACCCCTCAGGCAATGTGACCCCGCCGAGCGCGTTGCTGCTGGGCCCCGTTTTCACCGACGCCAGCGGCAGCTTCAGCATCACCAACAAATATAATTGCCCGTCTGCCGGCACCCAGGTCTATATCACCGCCAGGGGAGGCAATGCGGGAGGCGGCGCCAATTCTCAGACCGTCCTGATGTCGATACTGGGATCGTGCGGCTCGCTCACTCCGTCGACCTTTATCTTTATCAATGAAGAGACCACGGTGATCGCGGCCGAGGTGGTTCTCGGCAGCACCGATGGCACTTTTGACGCCAATGACAACATCACCGGCGCGCAACTGGACAACGCAGTATCGCTGACCGCTGCTTTCTCCGAGGCGCTTGAGTTCGTCGACCCGAGCACAGGCGTCGTGCCCGGACCGGCAGCGCCGGGAGGACCCCAGACCTATGTTCCTGGCATTAATACGCTGGCTGACGTTCTCGCGGCCTGCGTCAATACTGGCGGAGGGCTCTCCGGAGACAACACCCCGTGCGGCAATCTGTTTGCCGAGACAACCTACCCCGGCGGGACGAATCCCACCACGAATCGAACGGTTCCAGCCGGGCCCACCCCCACGGATACGCTGCAGGCGATGGTGAATTACGTCATCTATACAGTAAAGAATTCAGAGCTGGATCTCAGCTATGGAACGAATCTCTATATGCTGATTACAGCCAACCCTCCGTATGTGCCCTATCTGCAGGGCACGCCTCCGCTGCTCTTTCCCCCGGGAGTGAGTATGTTCGAAGCTACAGCCACCGGTGACGGGGTTGTGCATATTCCGTTCTCATCGCAAGGATCGGGAGCGTTTGCGCTTGCGGTTGGGGACACGACCTCTGCCGCCGGCACGAATCTATTTCTCTCGACCTCTGACGTCGCAGGTACTCCGGTTAGCGCGACGATATGCCAGACGAATCCGAATAATGGGCAGTGCCTGGGCGCGCCCGTCCCTTCCTTTCAGTTTGTAACCGACTCAGGCGGCAATTACAGCTTTGCCGTGTTTGTGACAGCGTCGGCGCCGATCCCTAGCAGCCCGTTCTACGTGAACCTGACAGACAGCAATGGCAACCTGCTCGATTCGGTGAGTGTCACTCTGACGACGAACTGAAATTATGATGGCCAACTTTATCTCGAGATTCGTGACGGCGCTGGTTACGTCGGGCGCGCTGCTCACGCTGATCCCATGTGGAACCGCGCAGACTCCCGCGCCTACAACCGCGGCTCCGGTGGTCGCCCGGACTGATGCGTCGGCCGAGGAGCGTAGTCGCGAGATGAAGGTGCTGGGCATCGCTGAGCTGCAGCCGAGTCTTACGCCCCGCAATATCGGCCAGCCGGGTAACGTCAACTTCGATGAGGCCAAAGCCAATCCGTATCCCAAACTCCCCGAGCTTCTGGTGATGAACGATGGGACGAAGGTGAAGACGGCCGCGCAGTGGAAGAAGCGCCGCGAAGAGATCAAGGCGATGTTTGACGAGAACGTCTACGGCAAGGGATCCCACGAAGCAATTCAATGAGTACTGGGATCTCCACGCCAACAACGCCAAGGAATTCCGCGATCACCTCGCCGCTATCAACGCCGTAATCCATTCCCCCACCGCCACCGCCGCCCTCCGCGCCGACGACCAGAAGCTCCGCACCTTTTCCCTCGGCCCCGCCGGGGGCCACCCGGGAGTCGCTCCCTTCACCCTCCTCATCGCCGACGGCAAAGTTTTATCGAGCCTCCCCGACAAATCCTCCTCCAGCGCCTCCACCACGACCCTGCCCAACGCGGCCCAATACCTCAAAGCAGCCGACTTCCGCACCCTCTTCCCGCCCGCCAGCAAGGCCCACCTCATCCGTACCGGCTTCGTCAACTGCCACTCCGGCGCCTGCGACCTAATCCTCGCCCCCATCCCTCCCAGCCGATAGCGCCGTCTCACCCGCGTCATACTGACCACGCCCCTTTGAAGCGTCATTCCGACTAGAAGAGTCAGAATTTCTGTCGCTGCACCTCGCCCCTCACGACGAGCCCCCCTAGCCGAACCGTGTACCCAGAAATCTCTGTGGTCCTCTTTTTTCGTCTATGATCTCTTGATTCGCTTTTCCCCCCACCCCAAAACACTGTCAAGCCCCTCCAGCCCTCCAAAACCGACCTAACCCCAACAAACTAAACATAAAACCCACCCAAAATTAGATAGCAGATGAGTTATGGTCAACCTGTTATCCTTAAAGCAGTAGGTAGAAACAGGTCTTACCGGAACTCCCTGGGACGCAAACCTAAGCGCGTCGCCACTTGTTTGTCATTCCCGCAGGGAATCCGCTTTTCGCTTTAGTACCAGAAAGGGAGTCAAAGTGTATATACGGGCGTATATACGTGTCCGTAACCCATTTTGAATCAACACTCATTTGGAGATACCCAGCCGCAACCCCTTTACTATCAACAAATCTCGGGTGTATACCCAGGAGGCACTTCTACCCGCAACTGACAACTAGCAACAGCCCTTCTCAGCTTCTCCAGTGCAGCGTCACCGGCCCGTCCATCGGATGCTCGCCCGTCCCGCGCAGCCGAGCCTGCTTCAGCGCGAAGTACCACTTCGCCGGCTTGTCCGCATCGTCGATCAGCATCAGCGCCGGACCGTAGCGCAGTCCAGCCGCCTGCTCGACCATGGTTTCCTGGTCCTGCCGTACGAAGATCGCTCCAAAGTGCTTCAGTACCGGCGTAAGGAACGGCACCCAGCCAAGCACGTTCCAAGCCGCGCAAACGTCGATCCGGCAAGTCGACGGTGTCACCGGAGTCACCGTGGTCAGGCTGGCGAACCATTTGTTGCCCGCGCGAATCGTCTCGTAGCGCCGGTTCGGCAGCACAAAGTCGATCGTCGTCGTCACCGGCCCGTCCGCACCCAGCAGCTTGTACGGCAGGCTGTTGCTGGAAGGCGCGTGAGCGGCCATGCGAAAGCCCGCGTTCCGCCCGCTGTTTTCAGCGTCCAGAATCGGTTCGAATTGCTTCTCCTTCGCGTGAATGCTGCCCTTTGACCGCCACCACCACGACTGGTGAACAAATGGGCCATGCGCAGGATCCATCAGCCCGATGATTCCGTGGTCGACATTGCACGGCAGATCGGCCGCCAGATGCGCGCTCTTGAACTTCGCCGAAAACTTCGGCACCTCAGGCACCGCCGGCAGGTTCGAGTTGGGCAGATTTGAATTGGGTGCCCCATCCAAGCTCCGCTTGGGTGGGATCGAGCCACGAATTCCCGCTCCGGGTTCTGGCACGTAAACCCACGCGTAGCCGTCGCGCTCCTCGCACGCATACGCGCTGGCAAAGATCTTGGTCGCGTCCAGCGTGTCCGCATCGGTCAGCGACGGAATCAGTTGGCACTGCCCAGTACATGGCTCGAACTCCCAGCCGTGGTACTTGCAGATCACGCGCTCGCCGTCGAACCAGCCAGCCGACAGCGGAATCCCGCGGTGCGGACACAGGTCGCGCATCGCAAAGATGCTGCCGTCTGATTTTCGCCCGAGCAGCAAGGGATGCCCGAGCAGCAGCGCCGTCTTCGTCTTGCCCCGCGGCAGCTTGTCCGCCCGCAGCGCCGGATACCAGTCGCCGAAGATCAGTTCCGCCGAAGGTCCCGGAACCGCCGCAATGTCCACCAATTCGCTCACGTTATCCAATATAGTCGCGAAGGAAACAGTACCCTTAGAAGACCCCAGACACCTCCACATGACGAACGCCGCAAACCATATCCCGAAGCGTCCGCTCAGCACCACGCTCACGCTGGTCGCGCTCTGGATCGCGTTCTACGCCAGCTTCACCCTTTTCCGCCCCGCGCTGCTGGACGACGCCGACTCCGTCCACGCCGAGGTCGCCCGCGAGATGCTGCTGCGCCACGATTGGGTGACGCTCTACGCCAACGGCATCCGCTACCTGGAGAAAGCGCCTCTCCTCTACTGGTCGATGGCGCTGTGCATGCGCGTCTCGCAACTGCTCGGCCACGGATCGGCAAGCTGCCTCGCCGTCGCCGCCCGTATCCCGCTCGCGCTCACCGTCCTCGCGCTCGCCTTCGCCGTCGAAACCTTCGCCCGCCGAGCCTTTCGCAGTGCGCGCGCAGGCCTCTACGCCGCGCTGATCCTGCTCTCCTCGCCCGGCATCTTCCTCTTCACCCGGATGAACCTGCCCGACGCCATGGTCTGCCTCTGGCTCACGCTCGGGCTGCTCTGCTTCTGGCTGACGGAACAGCGGCGAGGGGAAGAGGGAACAGCGAACGGGGAACGAAGCCCTACCGAATCCACGCGCGCAAGCGCGTCCAGGACAGCACGAAGTGCCTGTTACGCCTTCGCTGCCTGCTGCGCGCTTAACGTTCTCACCAAAGGCCTCATCGGCCTTGTCTTTCCCATCGCCATTGTCGCGGTCTATCTAATGCTTACCCGCGGCCTGCGCGGCGCCTTCACCCGCATCCGCCAGCTTCACCCGCTGACGAGCGCGGCTGTCTTCCTCGCCATCGCTGTGCCGTGGCACATCCTGATCGCCCTCGCGAACCCCACGCAAGGCCATCCCGGCGAACTCACCTTCGCCGCGGGCCACTGGCAAGTGCCGCTGCCGACGGACGGAAACGTCCACGGCTGGACGTGGTTTTACTTCGTCAACGAGCAGGTGCTGCGCTACCTCAACCTGCGAGTACCGCGAGACTACGACACCGTTCCGCTTTACCTCTTCTGGGGTCTGATCTTCATTTGGCTCATGCCCTGGTCCGCATTCGTCTTCAAAGCCGCGGCGCCGATTCGAGTTTTCTTCCGCCATGCTCGTGCGGGCAGGCGTCGTCTGCGCGCGTTGACCCAGACCAAGCCGGACAGCCCCAGCTTAAGTTCTCTACGGCCTTACTATCGCGACCTCGCAATGACATTTCGAACTCCGTTGATGCTCTGCACCTGGGCCGGTTTTGTTCTACTCTTCTTTGGATTCTCCACTCGCCAGGAGTATTACGTGCTCCCCGCTCTACCTCCAATAGCAATCTTGATCGCTGGTTGGATGGCGGACGACAGCAGAATCCGATGGCAACCGGTTACGCAGGGGGCGAAGAATACTCGTCGCGCCAACCTCCGCTGTACCGCCGTGCTGCTTGCCTTCTGTGCGATCTTCGCTGCGGCGGCGATCTGGTTCCTGCTGCACACGCAGAAGCCCGCGGCGAACACTGACCTGGCTGCGCTTCTGCAGCAGAACCCTGGCGACTACGCGATGAGCATGGGTCACTTTATGGATCTGAACACGCAGGCGCTTGGGCTGTTCCGGCTGCCGCTCGCGCTGGCGGCCGCGAGCCTCTTCCTCGGCCCGCTCGCGTCGTTCCTACTGCGTAAGCGAGCGCAGCCGCACGCCGCCAATCTTGCACTGGCTGCCGGAGCCTTCGGATTCCTGCTCGCCGCGCATTTGGGCCTACAAACCTTCGCGCCGGTGCTCAGTTCTGCGCAGCTTGCGGAGGCCATCGCGCCGCAGGTGCATGCGGACGACCTCGTCGTCATCCACCAGGAATATGAGTATGGCTCGACGCTCGGCTTCTATTTGCAGCGCCCGCATTACGACTTCGCGGGGCTGCTCGGCCGCGCCGCGCCAGTTGCTGGAGCAGCAATCGAACCGCCTACTCCTGACGAACTCGCCGGCGTCGACTTCCATCCCGTCGCCATCAATCCGATCCACATCCTTACCGACACCAGCTACAACGGCACCGCAAGGTATGGCCGCAGCTCGAACCTCTGGTACGGCAGCTTCTTCCCCGACGCGCCGGCGATCTTCGAGACCTCGCAAACCCTCGCGCAGAAGTGGTCCGGCCCGCAGCGCATCTTCCTTTGGCAGGACCTCGCAGGCGAGCCCAGCCCGCTGCCCGCATCGCTCGCGCCCGTCTACGTCGTCGCCAAATCCGGCGGCAAAGAGATCGTCAGCAATCAGCCGAACCGCTGATAGCCATCGAAATACTTAACACCGATGAGCGCCGATTGAAACGATTAGAGAGCGAAGCCTGATATTGAGCGGAAGCGGGAGCGAAACATGGGGATTCTTCGTTGCGCTCGAAATGACAACCAATTACTCGGAATGCTGATTCAAACGTTTTCGAGGATTGGATGCCGGAACTCTTAGTTCGCCGAGGGCTGCTCGACGTGGTCGATGACAAAGACGTCGACGGGAGCTTTGGTAGGTTCGAACTTCAGCCCGAGTTGTTCCTGCACGGCGGTGAAGAGGCCCGGAGGCGCGTTGGGGTCGGTTGATTTGGCCTCGTCGAAGGTGTAGCGGATGGAAAAGTCGTAGCGGCCCTTGAGTCCGGTCTGGTCGACCAGCGGGCGGTCGAGGTAGAACTGTTCGCCGAGGATGAAGTTGGCCATATCGGCGCTGGTGTAGGCAACAGTCTGTTCGGTGCCGTGGCCGTTGCCTTCCTGGTCGGGCTGCGCGTCGGGGTTGGCGGCGGGTTTGAGTTTCGGACCACCTTTGATCACGCGGATGGCATAGATGGAAAGCTCGCGCTGGTCGTGATGAAACTTGAGCTGGAAGCGCTCGGCGAGGAGCTTCTGCAGCATCTCCTGCTGCTGGCGCAGGCTGGGCTCGCCGGGAGTATCGGTGGTGCCCTCAATGTCGTAACGGTCGTGGAAGAGCGAGTCGGGCGCATCGACGATCTGGCGTGGGTGAATGGAGTAGGCAAACATGATGAGAGTGGCGACGCTTTGATTGCGGATGATGAAGCGATCGCCGGTGGCGTCGAATCCCTGACGGCTCGAAGCGGGATCGTGGGGCTTGATGGTGGCGACCGCGAACGACGGATGCGCGTCGGGGGCCATGGGCTTGACCGGCGTGGGCGTCTGCGCGAGCGCACCGGACGCGGCGAGAGTTAGGGCGGCTACGGCCAATTTCCATGGACGGATTCGCATCGGGAGGCTCCTGGATGGCAAACAGAAATACGCAGAGACGTTACGGTTGGTTCGGTGTGCTCCCCTTTGCTAGTCGATGTCTCGCTGCTGCAGCAGCATCTGCGCTGCGACGGGGAAGGCCAGGGCCAGCGCCGAGCGAAGCGCAATCTCGAGACCGAGGTGGTCGGCAAAGCTCGGTGGTCCCTCGGGGGTCAGGGAGAATTCGGTCAGAGAAAGGTCCGGAAGTGTGATCGAGGGCCACTTGTACTTCACCACTTCTTTGGCGATGAGATACACCAGCACAACGCCAATCGCCAACAGCACGCCGTGACCCCGCGCCAGTACCGAGGCGAAGTACGTGAGGCCGAAGAATAGCCCCGCGAGCAGCAGGCCAGACGCGCAGTGCAGGCAGAAGATGGAAAGGAAAGAGACAGGCGCGCCGGAGAGAATAATGGGGCCGCTGTCAGAGGCGGCGCGGTGGACTGCCAACGCCAGCACCAGGTTCGCCGCGACGATGAGAAGCAACAATTGCGCCATACCGTAGCCCCAGTCGCTCCACACAAAGAAGGCGCGGGTGCGGGGTCGGCTGAGGAGAAACGAACCACTGTCTGCGCCGAGATCGCGGCCCACGCCGAAGCTGCCGAATTTCAATGCGAAGAAGGCCAGCGGAAGCATCAGAATCGCAGCCACGAACAGGTAGATCTCGGACGGATTGCCCGGGTCGCGGTTACCTCCGACCAGGGAACCGACAGGAATTTTGAGCACGGCCCAAAATAGTAGCCCGACCAGCACGAGGCCGACGGCAAAGGTGATGCGGGATTCACGCCAATACTTCCACAGATACATTGGTCTTCCCCTTTCCAACGACTTCCAGAAAAATCTCCGAGAGGTTCAACGGCGTGACGTCGAGCACGGTTGCGCCCTGACTTTGCAGGTGGGCCGCAAACGCGTCGGCATTGGCGCGGACGACATATTCCGTCGTGCCCTCGCCGGTATTGGAGCTGACGATGTCCGGCCACTCGGCCAGCGGACGCGCCTCGCCGACTACGCGGATGCGGCGGAAGTTGGTGCGCATGTCGTCGAGCCGGCCCTCCAGCAGCAGTTTGCCGTGATCGATGATGCCCACCCACTCGGCGATGCGCTCGACTTCGGAGAGATGATGCGACGAGAGGAAGAGCGTGCGGCCCTCGTTGGCGAAGTCTTCGACCATCACGCGCAGAAGCTGGTCGGTGACGACCGGGTCAAGGCCCGCGGTCGGCTCGTCGAGCATGATCAGCTCGGCTCCCTGGGCCAGCGCCAGCAGCAGGCAAAGCTTGGTGCGATTGCCGGTGGAAAGCTTCTTGAACTTGCGCTTCATGTCGAGTTCAAGCACCTCGGCGTACTTGGCGGCGAGCTCGTCCGACCAGCGGGGAAAGAATCCGCGATTGAAGCGCACCAGGTCGTTGCCCGTCATCCACGGGATCAGCATCTTGTCGATGACCAGGCCGGTGCGTTCGAGGATGGCGGGACTTTGCGTGCGCGGATCTAGGCCGAGCACGCGCATCTCGCCGCCCGACGCTTGGGCCAGTCCTGCCAGCATGCGGATGGTGGTCGTCTTGCCCGCGCCGTTGCGGCCTAGAAACCCGTAGACCGCGCCGCGCGGCACATGCAGGTCGAGCCCGTCCACGGCATGGATGTCGCCGAAGTGTTTGTGCAGCGCATGGGTTTCAATTGCGAGATCGCTCATTGTGCCTCTCCCGTCACTGTGACACTTCCAGATTGTCGTACGAGTTTTCCAGTAGTTGCAGCAACTCCGCGCGCGCCAGCCGGAGCTGTTTCGCCTCGACCGCCAGTTGCATCGCCATCGGCCGTAGCCGGCGCAGCTTCTCCGACTTCATCAGGCCGGGGCTCTGGCTGTTGACGTAGCAGCCGCCGCCGGGGACGGTGCGCAGAATGCCGTCGCGCTCCAGGTTCTGATACGCGCGGGCAACGGTATTGGGGTTGACGCGCAGTTCGGCAGCCAGCTTGCGCACCGACGGCAAGGCGTCATCCAGCTTTAGCGCGGCGGCGGCAATCGCATGCTTCACCTGCGATTCAATCTGGAGATAGATGGGAGTTCCCAGGCCGGGTTGTACGCGGATGATCATACTGTATGCATACAGTAGTACGGTTATGAGATCGTGTCAATAAGAACATTGAGGGACCGTCCGGCAGGACAGATTTAGGCCACGCGCGCGATGCGGCCGTTGGTCAGTTCGAAGTGTTCGCCGCGCCAGACTACCGTGTGCGATGCGAAGCTCCAGGCCCAGAACGCCAGCCCGAAGAAGTCGCGCAGTGGCAACAGCCAGATATCGCGCAGCACCTGTTCATCACGCAGCACGCCCACACCCACCGTCAACGCCACCGAAACGCGTGCCAGCACCACCATGCTCAGCAGGGTGAAGCTCCACAGCGCGAAGCCCGAGGCGATGCAGTTCAGCACCGCCCACGGGATGCAGTAGGTGATGCCGAGCCCCACATAGCCCCAGCGGCGCGAGTCTCGGGTAGACCGCGCCCAGCGCAGTTGATGGTCCCAGAAGCCGCGGAAGTCGTACGCGGGCACAGTTGTCTCCACCGTCTCGCCGCATAGCTCCACGCGGTAGCCGGCGCGGGCGATGCGCACGCCGATCTCGTAGTCGTCGGCCAGGTAGTCCACCAACGGCTCGAGCCCGCCGGCTCCCGCCAGCGCCGTGCGTGAGACAGCCAGTGTCGAGCCGAGGCCGAAATGAATGCCGCCCTCGATCTTGCGCGCTGTCAGTACACCGGGGAGGAAGTCGGTCGAAATGCCCAGAGCCTCCAGCCGCGCCCACAGGGTCAGCCCCTGACCTTCGGCAGCGGTGCGGCCCAGGTACGGAACGGTGACCATACCGACCTTCGGGGCTTCGATACCGGCCGGGGTGCCAAAGCAGCTCATCACGCGCGTCAGGTAGTTGGGCGAGACGCGAATGTCGCTATCGTTAATAAGGATGTAGTCGTAGCTGGCCTGGCGCAGCATCTGGATCAGGTTGCTGACTTTGCCCGACGTGCCCAGCCGCTCCGGGCACACGATCAGCCGGATGGCGCAGGCAGGGAACTCCGCGCGCAGGTGTTCGATCTGCTCGGCGGCCGGGTCGTCCATGCTACTGACGCCGAATAGGATCTCGAATTTGCCCGCGTATTCCTGGGCGCAGTGGCTAACAAAGCCGGCGTACATGCGTGCATCGACGCCCTTCAGCGGCTTAAGGATGCTCACATCCGGCGCGTATCCGGCCCCGCTCGCACTGGCACGGACAATCCGGCGCCAGGAATGCTCGAAGTCGCGCGCACCCCACAACGCCAGCAGCATGTAGACCAACCCGCCCACAGTCAGTAGCGTCGTGACTGCCTCGACCGCCGTCGCCATGCAACTAGTCTACCGAAGTCGCGTGTAGACAACGTATAGTTGCTGGCAGCGGGATGCACAGAAGGCGCGGGGGTTCAGCAATCATGATCGAGCGGAGTGGTAACGCGCAACGAACTTTCATCGGCAGGCTCTGCCTCGCGGCTACGCTGCTTGCTATCCCTGCATTCGCTCAGACGGCCGCGCCGCCCGTGTTCGCAGTGGCGACGGTCAAGGTGGACAAGTCTGGCAGCACCGGGTCCCACAGCGGGTGGAAGGGGATGACCTTTACCTCAATCAACGTGCAACTGAAGAACCTCATGCAATATCAGGCCTTCGGACTCCCGGAGCCGCGCATTCTGGGCGGGCCAAAGTGGTTGGACTCGGAGCGGTTCGATATCGAGGCGAAGATGGACGACGCGACCGTTGCTCAACTTAAAGCGCTTCCCCCGGAACAGCGCAACCAGCAGATGCAGTCCATGTTCCAGCAGCTCCTTGCCGACCGGTTTCAATTGAAGACGCACTGGGAGACGCGTGAGCTTCCGGTCTACGCTCTGGTGGTCGCGAATCCGAAGAATGGCCCAACGCTGACGAAGGCGAAGGATCCGCTCCATAGCGGGACAGCGGGGGGCAACGGTATGCTCCAGGCCAACAGCGCCACTCTAGCGGACATCGCGCAAGTTATGACGCAGGAAGCGTCCAGCGAGCTGGGCCGAGTCGTCATCGACAAGACCGGCATCGAGGGCAAGTACGACATCCGGCTGAAGTGGACGCCTGACCTCGGCGCCGGCAGCGGCCCGGAGAGCAGCGCGCCGCCACCGACCGGCCCTTCCATCTTCACGGCCGTGCAGGAGCAGCTTGGGCTGAAGTTGGAATCCACAAAGGGCCCGGTAAAGGTTCTCGTCATCGACAGCGTGGAGATGCCCTCAGCGAATTAGCTCCTCCCGCTCTGATTTTTCTTTCCCACGAATTCCACACCGCCGCGGGTCCGGCCCGGCGAAATCGTGCCACAATGCGATATCACCTTAAACCTCAGCCGGGAGGAAACCTCAATGGGTTTTACGCGACGCGACTTTCTTATGCGGGTCGGCCAGGCGGGTGGCTACGCCGCTGCATTTGCGACCATGCAGTCTCTGGGTCTGATGCCGATGCGCGGCGAGCAGCCGGGCCCGATCCGCGGCGAAGCGGGTGTCGGAAGGGGCACGAAGGTGGTCATTCTCGGCGCTGGGATTGGAGGCCTGGTCTCCGCGTATGAGTTGAAGAAGCTGGGATACGAGGTCACGGTGCTGGAGGCACGCGAGCGGCCCGGCGGACGTAACTGGACCGGGCGAAAAGGGACAGCGATCGAGTTCATCGACGGCACCACGCAGACTATCGACTGGGAAGAGGGAAACTACCAGAACCTGGGTTGCGCGCGCATTCCGAGCACGCACCTGGCCATGCTGAACTACTGTCGCGAGCTGGGCGTGGCGCTGGAGGTCGAGGTAAACACGTCGCGCTCCACGCTGCTGCAGAACGACCATGCCAACGGCGGCAAGCCGGTGCCGCAGCGCAAGGCGATCAACGATACGCGCGGGCGGGTTAGCGAGCTGCTCTCCAAATGCATTGCGCAGGGCGCGCTCGACCAGGAACTCACGAAAGACGATCGCGAGCGGATGCAGGTCTTCCTGACCCAGTACGGCCCGCTCGATGCTGGCGGCACGTATGTGGGGTCGGACCGCGCCGGAATGAAGATATACCCCGGGGCCGGACCGCAGACCGCCGTCATCGAGGAGCCGCAGGACCTGCACCTGCTACTCGACGAGAGCTTCTGGACCGGGATGCTCTACGAAGAGGTGCAGGACTGGCAGGCGACCATGTTCCAGCCGGTGGGCGGCATCGATCGCATTCCGTATGCGTTCGCGCGAGAACTTGGCCCGGTCGTGCAGCTCGGCTCGCCCGTGACGGAGGTGCGCAAGACAGCGGCCGGCGCGAGGATCACCTACACGCAGAAGGGCGCGACCAAACAGATCGAAGCGGCCTACTGCATCACCACGCTGCCGTTCTCCATCCTGAAGCGAATTCCGAACGACTTCTCCACGCCCTACAAGCAGGCCATCGAAGGCTCGACGATGATGAGCTCGATGAAGATCGCATGGGAGAGCCGGCGCTTCTGGGAGACGGACTTCAACATCTACGGCGGGCTGTCGTTTGTGTCGCAGGGACTCAGCCCGGTCTGGTATCCCAGCGCAAAGCTTTTCAGTCCGACCGGCATCGTCGTCGCGGGCTACACGGATGAAATGATGCTTCCCGGTTTTGCCGACATGACGCTGGAGCAGAAGTTCGCCCTGTCGCGAGCTTCGGTCGAGAAGCTGCATTCGGGCTATGGCAAGGAGCTCCAGAAGCCCATGTTCTGCGGCTGGAAGCACGTGAAGTGGAACGAGGGCTCGTGGATCTCGGGCTACGGCGGGCCCTCCGGGTACGACGTCGTGACCCAGCCGGACGGCCCGTTCTACTTCGCCGGCGACACCACCAGCCACATCGTCGCCTGGCAGGAGGGCGCGGCGGTGAGCGCGCGGCGGGTGGTAAACATGATCAACGAAAGAGTGAAGGCGTCTGCATCGGCCTAAAGCCCATAGAATCAATGGGCTCGATTCGTAGGAAGGCGGGTATCGCTAATCCGGAGGGATCGAGGAATTGGTGAGGGGTTTTCCACTTTCGCACGGGGTTCCACAGGAGATGCACTGCTGGTGCGTCTTGTGCGGGGCGGGGGTGAGGCATAGGCTCAATCTATGGTGGGAATGCAGATTAGCGCGCAGCAAACGTCGTACCACGAAGGTTGCAGGACTGCCTTGCGGAGGATTGCGGGCGGGGCGGGATTTTAGGCGGTTTCGGAGGAGTATCGAAACCCGCTGGCATTGCGACCTTGCGAAGAATTCCACAGCGTTTTCCGGGGATTTTGGCAGCTTTGATTTTGGGAGTGGGTGTAACCCGCTCGTAACGGGGGTATTTGCATTGGCAACACAATATGTTGTGCTTTATACTTGACACACCCCACAGAGGGCGGTACTTTCACGACTGCGTAATAAAAGAGTCGAAACGAAACGTACAGGCAATTCCGGTCGGCATTCCGCCTTGAACACACCTTCGGTCGAGCCTGAGCGCTCGATTCGGTACCGGCGGTAGGCAGGCCCCTTAAAAGCGCAGGTTGAAGTGGAACGGCTGAGGAATTGAGCCGGCAGGGAATGGCCTTTGCAAAACCGGCCAGTACGCGCCGTCCCCCGGAACTGTTATTGCTCTAGAAGCAGGGAACGCAAAGACTTAGGCAGGATTGCAGAGCTCGAAAGCAGCAGTATCAGATATATATAGAGAAGAAGAAGGAGATACTCCCCCCGATGAACCCAATTCAGACCGCCGCGAACAATGTTTCCGCGACCCAGACGGATGCCCAAGGCAGCACCAACGCACGCCCTGCCTCTGGCCGTAATGCGGGCCTCGCCTTTTCGCGCCACTTTACGCGGCCGGGGATTTCTCCGTTTGACGAGATTACCTGGGAGCTGCGGGATGCTGTCATCCAGGACTACAAGGGGCGGACGATCTTCGAGCAGAAGAATGTGGAGGTTCCGGCGGACTGGTCAATGACGGCGACCAACATTGTGGCGTCGAAGTACCTGCATGGGCAGGTGGGGACGCCGGAGCGCGAGTCTGGGGTGCGCGCACTGATTACGCGCGTGGCGGAGTCGATTCGGGACTGGGGGATTGCGGGCGGATACTTTGCGACGCCGGCGGATGCTGCGACCTTCTTTGCGGAGCTGAGCCATCTGCTGCTGAACCAGAAGGTAGCGTTCAACTCGCCGGTATGGTTCAACGTGGGATGCGACCGGCTGGAGCCGAATTCGGACGCGCAGAACTGGCACTGGAACCCGGCGACGGGACAGATTGAGTTTTCGGTGACGGGCTACTCCAAGCCGCAGTGCTCGGCGTGCTTCATCAATTCAGTGAACGATTCGCTGGACTCGATTCTGACGCTGGCGAAGACTGAGGGCATGCTGTTCAAGTGGGGTTCGGGCGCGGGGTCGAATTTGAGTTCGATTCGCGGCTCTATGGAGACGCTGAGCGGCGGCGGCACGGCGAGCGGGCCGCTGAGCTTCATGCGCGGATTCGATGCGTTTGCGGGCGTGATCAAGAGTGGCGGCAAGACGCGTCGTGCGGCGAAGATGGTGATTCTGAACATCGACCATCCAGACATTGAGGACTTTGTCGAGTGCAAGGTGAAGGAAGAGAAGAAGGCGTGGCACCTGGTGCAGGCGGGCTATGACGGTTCGGGGCCGGACAGCGAGGCGTACAGCTCGATCTTCTTCCAGAACGCGAACAATTCGGTACGCGTGACGGATGAGTTTATGCATGCGGTTGAATCGGATGGAACCTTCACCACCCGGACGGTGAAGGGCCGCGAGCCAGTGAAGGAGTATCGCGCGCGCGACCTGATGCACAAGATTGCCGAAGCGACGTGGCAGTGCGGCGATCCGGGCATGCAGTACGACACCACCATCAACCGCTGGCACACCAGCAAGAACACGGCGCGGATCAATGCGTCCAATCCTTGCAGCGAGTACATGTTCCTGGACGACTCGGCGTGCAACCTGGCGAGCTTCAACCTGCTGAAGTTCCTGACGCCGGGCGGACAGTTCGATATTGCTGCATATCGTTACGCGATTGCGATTTTGACGACGGCGATGGAGATCATCGTGGACGCGGCGGGCTATCCGACCGAGCAGATTGCGAAGAACTCGCACGACTACCGGCCGCTGGGGCTGGGGTATGCGAATCTGGGCGCGCTGCTGATGGCGTTCGGCCTGCCGTACGATTCGGACGCCGGACGCGATTTCGCCGCGACGCTGACCTCGATCCTGTGCGGAGATGCTTATTGGCAGTCGGCGCGGATTGCGGAAACGTGCGCACCGCTGGGTGCGGCCACGCCGTTGACGCAGCGCGCGGAGATTACGGGTGGCGCTTGCCCTGGGTTTTATGTCAACCGCGAGCCGTTCCTGGATGTGATCCGCATGCATCGCGCGGAAGTAAATAATATTGGCAAGCCGAGCGTAGTGAGCCCGCGCACCACAGCGGAGCCGTTCCACGTGCCGCAGCTCGACCAGTTGATCGCCGCATCGCGCCACGCTTGGGATGGAGCGCTGGCACATGGCGAACGCCACGGCTTCCGCAACTCGCAGGTAACCGTGCTGGCGCCTACCGGGACGATCGGCTTCATGATGGACTGCGATACCACGGGCGTTGAGCCTGACCTGGCGCTGGTGAAGTTCAAGAAGCTGGTGGGCGGCGGCATGATCAAGATCGTCAATTCGACGGTGCCGTCGGCGCTGATCAAGCTGGGCTACAACGAGGCGGAGGTCAACGCGATCGTCAGCTACATCGACGCGACCGGGACGATTGAAGGCGCGCCGGGGATCAAGCCGGAACACCTGGCGGTGTTCGATTGCAGCTTCAAACCAGCGAAGGGGACCCGGTCGATCCACTACATGGGCCACATCAAGATGATGGCGGCGACGCAGCCGTTCCTGTCGGGCGCGATTTCGAAGACGGTGAATCTGCCGCAGGATTGCTCGGTGGAGGACATTGCCGAGGCGTATCTGGAAGCGTGGCGTCAGGGCATCAAGGCGGTTGCGATTTATCGCGACAACTCGAAAGGAACGCAGCCGCTGAACGTGACTGCGCAGACCGACGCGGACAGGAAGGGGACCAAGGCTATGGCCGCGGCGCCGATTGCTGCTGCCGAGGTCGTCGCACCTGTGTCCACGGGTATCTCGCCGGAGGCCGCGCAGGCACTGGCAGCTGCGGCTGCCGCGTCGGCTACCGTGGTTGCGCAGCAGCAGATTGCCGCGCTCGAAGCGCAGATGCGCTCGATGACAGAAGCATCGACGCAAAACGCCGATGCGCTGGATTCCCAGGCGCCGCCGCGCGCGGTACGCCACCGGTTACCGGCGGAGCGCGCTTCGGTTACGCACAAGTTCGGGCTGGGCGGACACGAAGGCTACATCACCGTCGGGCTGTATCCGAATGGTTTCCCGGGCGAGATCTTTATCCGCATGGCCAAGGAAGGTTCAACAGTCTCCGGACTGATGGACTCGTTCGCGACGGCGGTTTCGATCTCCCTGCAGCACGGGGTGCCGCTGCGGGTGTTGTGCGAGAAGTTCGCGCACACGCGGTTCGAGCCTTCAGGCTGGACGGGCAACCCGGAGATCGGCTACGCGAAGTCAATCATGGATTACATCTTCCGCTGGATCCAGATGCGCTTTCTCTCGGGACAGCAGCTCGATCTCTTCGCGGGACTGACGCCGCACGCCAGCGTGCCGGTAGAGGGCACGGTGACCGAGCCGGGCGGCACGGTCAATTTTGCGGTGCCGGAAGCCAGCGAGAGTGGGTCGAAAGAGGTCCGCATTTCAACCGAAGCGCCGGATCGGACGGCCGCAGCTTCTATTCCCGAAGGCGATCTTCTGCCGCAGGCTCCGGTGGCGCGCGGCCAGCATCTTACCGTTCCCTCCGCGCTGGCTTCGCTCGCGGCGGATGCCAGCCCACAGACGATTCTGCAGCGCGAGGCGCGCGGGCAATCCGGGCATGTTCCGTTGTCCGACCAGGACATCTTCAATAATGGTGCAAGCAACCAGTTCAGCAGCCCGTACGATCGCGCTCGCACGATGCAGGAGAACGCGCGCAATGACTTCGGAGGCCGCACGCCGCCGCAGCAGGGCATTGCGCCAGAGCCGACGGCCCGCGACCTCGCTGCCCACTCCGGACTTGCGGATATGGGGCAACGGATCACCGACAACATAGAGGACCGCGGTCTGTATGGAGCGAGCGGCGGGGCATCGGTTCATCCCTCCGACCGGATGAAGGAGATGTATGAGATGGGCGACTCGCCTTCGTGCGCCACATGCGGAGCCATCATGACGCGGTCCGGTTCGTGCTATCGCTGCATGAGCTGTGGGAGCACGAGCGGTTGCTCCTAGGTACCTGTAGATACTCGTCTTACTCTGTCTCTGTCTGTTGTTGTTGATATCTCGAATCCCACACCGCCCAGTCGCGCGCACTGCTGGTGAAGCCTCTCGGGAACCCACCCTCACCAGGGGCGGAAGACGGAACAGTGGGATCGCCTGCAAGCCTCACGATGCTCACCAGATTAGGCGACGGCTTGCGTCAGCATCAAGTGCACTCCATACGAACTCCTCTTGATCCAATTCCTATCAGGACAACTGGTTCAAGAAAAGTCGGACACTCCAAGTGGAATTTGGCCGCAAGTGTGCCACCAAGTCTCTGCGGGATACGATAGGAGAACGTAAATGGAGCTCGATTTTACAGGTCTAACGGTTGCCATTGGTGGCGCCGCGTCCCCCATTGGGTATGCGATCGCCAACGCCTTCGCCGCGTCCGGTGCTCGCGTTTTCTGCGCCGATCGCAGTGCTCTTCCCACTTGGCCGTCCTTGCCCGATGGCATCGAGAAGACGTCCGTTGATCTGGGTGAGGCAGCTGCGGTTGAAACCTGGATCAGGAACACCGAAGCAACCGCCGGCGGTCCGGTCAATATCCTTGTTAGCAATGCTGGCGGCGTCGCCGGTCAGACTTCCACCTCGATCGAGTCGGTGAGCGACGCGGATTGGCAAAGCATCATCAACGCAAACTTGACGACGTGCTTCAATCTGAGCCGGGCGGTGGTATCTGGTATGAAAAAGGCTGGCCGCGGCGTGATCGTCAATATAGGTTCTGGCGCATCGGAGCGCGCCTCGCTCACAGGGGTACAGGCCTATTGTGCGGCTAAGCATGCAGTTTTGGGCCTGACACGACAATTGGCGCACGAACTGGGCCCGTTCGGCATACGCGTCAATTGCATCGCTCCCGGCTTCATCCTCACCAATGCAGCGACACGCCGGCAGTGGAGCGAGCTTGGCGATGCAGGACAACACGCTCTCATTCACTCGATCGCGTTGCGCCGGCTAGGCCAACCTGTTGATATTGCGAATGCGGTGCTCCTGATTGCTTCCGATTATGCGTCATTCATTTCTGGAGAAATCATCGCTGTAAACGGTGGGCGTTGACGGTTGAAGGCACGGACAATTGAGGTTGAAGCCGTGGTCAGCTTCCCCAATCTTCGGTGTTTGTTGAAGCCTTGAGTGCAGTGGTATAAACACAGAATACGCGTGAAAACCCCTAGTGGTGGACATTTATGAGGCCGACAGGCAAAGGTACGCCTCCCAGGATTGCCTTAGTAACTGGAGGTGCCCGCGGCATAGGGCGGAGGTGCGCCCTTCGTCTGGCTGAAAAAGATTTTTCCATTGCCTTGGTCGACCTTCTGGTTCCAGAAATGGAAGAGGTCAGACAGGAAATCGAGCGTCACGGCGGACGAGCGATCTGTCTTGAGGCTGATGTCGCGGATCATTCGCGGGCGAAGGAAATTGTCAGCGAGGTCCACGCAAAACTGGGAAGAGTCGATTTCCTGCTCAACAATGCAGGAAGGTCGATGCCAAAAGGCATATTGGAGATCACCGAAGACGAGTTCGATCGTACAATCGCCATCAATCTCAAGAGTTGCTTTAACTACATTCAGCCGACAGTGCCGCTTATGCGTGCCACGGGCGAGGGACGCATTGTCTGCATGTCATCGCTCAACGCCTATTCCGGGGGCGTTACCGCTGCCGTCAGCCGATTCGCATACGCTGCGGCAAAGGCGGGAATACTGGGGATGGTCCGGGCGCTCGCAAAGGAACTTGGTCCACAGATTCACATCAACGCCGTCTGTCCAGGTTTAATCGCCACCGAGGTCCCCAAGAATGAGGTGATCAATGCTCGAGGGGCCGAGATTGCAGAGAATGGCATTGCTCTCAAACGAATTGGATGTACAGACGATGTGGCGCAACTGGTAATGTTTCTTGCTACGTCGGATCCTTGCTTCATAACCGGCCAGGCATTTGTAGTGGATGGTTTTCAATTCCAGATGTGAGGCTGATGCACAGCGAAGCGAGAGATGAGGAGCAACCGAAAATATTGCGGCGACGGGCAATCATCGCCTGCTTCGCCGGCAATCTCTTTGAGTTGTACGATTTTGTCGTTTTTGGTTTCTTCGCCATCCAAATCGGACAAGCCGTTTTTCCATCTCATGATCCGATCACTTCACTTTTGGCCAGTTTTGCGACGTACGGCACCGGTTTTCTTACGCGGCCAATCGGCGCAATCGTCTTAGGAAGCTACGGTGATCGGCGAGGACGCAAGACCGCGCTTTCTCTGACGATCATTCTAATGGCGCTCGCCACTGGACTGACTGGCCTTGTTCCTACGTATGCTCGCGCTGGTATTTGGTCGCCGATCCTGCTTGTTCTGTTCCGGTTGTTACAAGGCTTCTCCACCGGAGGCGAGTGGGGGGGCGCAACAACTTTTATGGTGGAATATGCGCCTTCCGGGCGGCGCGGCTTTTTTGGAAGCTTGCAGCAGACCAGCACAGCAGCCGCGCAGTTAATGGCAATCTGCAGCGCGCTCGCATTGAATAGCTGGATGTCGAAAAGCGCCTTGAATAGTTGGGGCTGGCGATTACCCTTTCTGCTGGGTTTTGTGATGGCCCCTTTGGGTTACTATCTCAGGGCGCGAGTCGCGGAAACACCAGCATTCAGACATACTGAAGCCGCTAGCGGCCTAGTCGCCTCTCCGTTGAAGGTGGTTCTCACGGAATATCGACGCGAGCTTATTACCTGTTTCGGGATAACGACCATGTGGACTGTGGCGAGCTATGTTTTTATAACCTTCATGGCAACCTATGCGGCGCAGTCCCTTCATTTATCCGCGAGCGTGGCATTGAAGGCCGTTACTGTGGCCGTGTTAGCTAATCTGTTTCTCATCCCCGTCAGCGGAATTCTATCCGACAAAATCGGGCCAGCACCGATCTTTCTAGCCGCGGCCATTGGATATTTGATTTTGAGTATCCCGTTTTTCATGTATATAGCGTCCGCCAGGACGTTCACATCGGTAGCGCTGGTTAGCTTGGTAGCCGGCGCACTTTACGGCATGATGAATGGCGCGGCGCCTTCCATGCTTTCTGGACTCTTCCCGACGAATGTGCGTTATACCGCCCTATCGATGGGCTATAACAGTGGTGTCATGATCTTTGGCGGGTTTGCGCCTTTCATATCGACATGGCTCGTGAAAACCACAGGTTCAGCCGCAGGACCGGGCTTTTATCCAACCGTATGTGCTGCGATCAGTTTGTCGGCGCTGTTAGCCGCGCGGAAAACTATATTCAAACGTCTCGGACCCTAGCCGAAATGAGGAACCTGCTGACATGGCCGTAACAGATATCGGCTCCCAGAACCCCTGGGAATGGCACGAAAGTGTTTGGCGTAAGCTTGCGAGGCGTGTCAGCGCTGGCCCTGCGCTCGTCCCCAGAGTGTGGCCTGGCGCCGCCCAGTTTGCCGTTGCCCTCTCGTTTGACAGCGACCATGAAACCAATGAGCTCAGAAACGGCGGCAAGTCGATCAACAAGCTCAGCGTCGGTGAGTATGGCGCTCGTCGAGGTATTGTCCGGATCACAGAAATTCTGGAGAAGGCCAACGTCCCAGCTTCATTCTTTGTTCCCGCCGTATCCGCGCTGCTCCACCCGGAGCAGCAGGCACTTGCCGTCCTCAACGGACACGAGGTAGGGTTGCACGGCTGGATTCATGAATTGAATACGAAACTGACGTGCGATGCGGAGCGCGATTTGATGATGCGATCTGCCGATGTGCTGGAAAAGATCACCGGATCGCGGCCTCGCGGTCTCCGGACGGCTTCATGGGATTTTTCCGAGGACACCCTGCGTATCGCCACGGAGATGGGTCTTCTCTACGATAGTTCATTGATGGCGGACGATGATTGCTACGAGTTGTTGCTCGACGGTAGACCCACGGGTGTTGTCGAACTGCCGGTACAGTGGGCACGCGATGACGCGGTTTATTTTGGGATGGATAGATTTTCAGCGCTTCGGCCTTACACGCCGCCACGAAATGTCGTTGATATTTTCCTCGATGACCTCAAGCTTGCCTGCGAGGAGCATGGCATTTTCCAGTTGACGATGCACCCGCACATCATCGGCGTACGATCGCGTATTTGGATATTGAAGGAAGTCATAGACCGCGCAAAAGAGCTCGGCGCGTGGTTCGGCACACACGCCCAGATCGTCGAGTACGTTAAAGAAAATGCTTCTCGGTCGGCGGATTGAGCGAAAAGTTTCGCGCACCTGCTGCAGCAATCCGTTATCCAGGACCCGCATCGCAGTGATTACAGCCAACCGCTCACTGA
>Ga0302198_10001537_pt1 | contig 25218 bp, 17 predicted proteins | sample II_Bog_N2_2_FD_193521 | JGI IMG/M metagenome (GOLD analysis project Ga0302198, IMG submission 193521) | Peat permafrost microbial communities from Stordalen Mire near Abisko, Sweden - II_Bog_N2_2 | ecosystem: Environmental > Terrestrial > Soil > Wetlands > Peat | place: Sweden: Abisko... | reverse complement strand
GCTGGAATCCGAAGATGAAGGAATACATTTTTGGCGAGCGCAACGGAATTTACATCATCGACCTGCAGAAGACGCTGAAGCTGTTCAAGGACGCGTCGAAGTTTGTCACCGAACTGTGCGCCAGCGGCAAAACGATCCTGTTTGTCGGCACCAAGCGCCAGGCGCAGGACGCCGTGGCCGAAGAGGCCACCCGCGCGGGGATGCCGTACATCAACCAGCGCTGGCTGGGCGGGCTGCTGACCAACTGGGTGACGGTGCAGAAGAGTGTAAAGCGCCTTCAGGAACTGGACGAGATGGCCACGGATGGCCGCTATGAGCTGCTGACCAAGAAGGAAGTGATCAAGCTGGAGCGGGAGCGCAAGCACCTGCAGGCCAACCTGGCCGGCATCAAGACGATGAAGCGGCTGCCGGACGCGTTGTTTATCGTCGACTCGAACAACGAGGCGATTGCGGTGAAGGAAGCCCGCAAGCTGGGGATTCCGGTGGTTGCCGTTGTGGACACCAACTGCGACCCGACGGTGGTGGACTACGTGATTCCGGGTAACGACGACGCGCTGCGGGCGATTCGGCTGTTTACGTCGAAGATTGCCGACTCGGCAGCCGAGGGCGTGAACCTGGTGGGCGACAAGGCATTTGCCGAGGAGTTGCCTGAGCCGGTGGCGCTGGAAGCCGCGGCGGAAGCTGCGCCGGCGGAGGAAGTGGACCTGGAAGCGGCACTGGGCGGCGGCATTCGCAAGGCTCCGGCGGTGGTTGCAGCGCTGGACGAGGCGGAAGTGGCCGAGGGCTGAAGCCCGGTTTTTGGGCCGCACACAATGTGCGCAAGCTAAGGACAGCGTGGCCGCCAGTTAGACAGCCACGCTTTTCTTATGCCACCTGCGGTGGGCAGACGCAGCTTCGCTGCCATCTGTGGGAACACACGCTTTGTTTGACTTCCCGCGGCGCTGCCGGCCTGAGCGGGCCGGTGGGTAGGAATTGAAGGAACAGAAGCTCCGCAAGGAGCCGGGAAAAACAGGAAAAGAGAGATGACGACAGTGAGCGAAAAGATTGATGCCAAGCAAGTGAAGGAGCTTCGCGAGAAATCCGGAGCGCCCATGGGCGACTGCCTGAAGGCTTTGCAGGAAACCAAGGGACACATGGAAGACGCGTTTGTGGTGCTGCGCAAGCGCGGCATGGCCTCGGCGCAGAAGAAGGCGGCGCGGACCACCAACGAAGGCGCGGTGGGGACGTATATCCACGCGGGCGGCAAGATTGGTGTGCTGATTGAAGTGAATTGCGAGAGCGACTTTGTGGCCCGCACCGACGACTTTCAGGAACTGCTCAAGGACATCGCGATGCACATCGCGGCCAGCGATCCGCGCTACGTGAAGCCGGAGGACGTGACGGCCGAGGACCTGGAGCGTGAGAAGGATATCTTCCGCGCGCAGGCGGCGGCGACGGGCAAGCCGGCTCCAGTGATCGAACGGATTGTGGAAGGCAAGATGGCCAAGTTCTACGAGGAAGTCTGCCTGCTGGAGCAGCCGTTCATCAAGGACCAGGCGGTGAGCATCAAGGAGCTGATCGCGACCAAGGTGGGCAAGCTTGGCGAGAACCTGACGGTGCGGCGTTTTGCGCGGTTCAAGGTGGGCGCGCCTGATTGGACCGTGGCGCAGACCAAGGCTGTTGAGACAGCGGAGTAACGGAAAAGCCAGGGACTATTGATCCGGCAAGAAAACCGTGACATCGTATTCCCACCCATTTCCGCAAAAGACGCGGAAATGGATGGGGCACCCTGACAGTATTGAGTTGCAGGATCAATAGCGGAATAGGGACGTGGGGACTAAGGAAGGCTCGGAGCTTTGGCTCCGGGCCTTTTTGCGTTGGAATGGGGCCGCTGTGGTTTGCGGGTTGTCGAAAGCTGCCGGGGGCAGGATGCAGGCCCCTGGCCGAAGCAACTGGGGAAAAGTTTTCCTGCCGTCTGCAGACCCTTGCGCATCTTCCGATGCCTGGATGCAGCCCTTTGCTGTCAACGGCTTTGGTGGAATCCCAATGACTAGAGCCGTTTGGGAGATTCATGCGCAGAACTCTCCTGCTCTGCTTCAAGATCCCTTTCCCCTTCTTGATGCACTTCCTCTTTGTTTAGCGCCATTCCTGGTAATGGACCACTCCGGCGGCTTCCCATCGTATAAAGCATGTTTGCTTCTGTCGGTTTCGACGCGACGGGATTTCACCGGAAACTAACCTCATCGGGGCATGGCTCCGGGGTAGCAGCGTCCGCCAGGAGGATCGCATGTTGATTGGAAGAATCGTTGCCAAGGGGCTTTTGGCCGTCGTTGTGGCCTGCCCGTTTGGGGCCTTTGCCGGCCCAGTGAGCATCAACTTCAGCTCCCTTTCTCAGCCGGGCAGCAGTTGGACGTTTGAGGGAAGCAGCGTCACGCAACAGGGTTTCACCGTTGCGGGCAACGACTTTTACACGTGGCAGGCCTCGAGCCCGAACCTCCCCGGCCTGAACACCGCGAACACGTCTCTGTTCGACTTCTACGCGGGGACGGGCGACTCGATCGCCGCTGCAGGAAATACGGCGTTTACGCTCAACTCCATCGATCTGGCTCCGCTGATTGCCGGCGGGACGGGTACGTTCGACGTGACATTCACCGGGACCTTTGCCAACAGCTCCACCATCTCCCAGACCTTTGTTGTCAGCGACGGCGGCGGCTTGCAGACCTTTGACTTCTCAGGATTTTCAAACGTGGTCGACGTCTCATTCACGCAAGGATCGAACGGCGGGTATTACGCCTACCAGAACACGGCGTATCAATTCGACGACATCAATGCGACGCCAGCCGGCTCAACGGTCATTCCCGAGCCCAGCAGTCTGCTTCTGATGGGCAGTGGGCTGGCCGGCCTGGTGGGCCTGGCGCGCAGGAAGGCGATTGCGCGGGGCTGAGGGAGGGCCGCTAAAAGGAGAGCTTGAGAGCCACCGACGGGCCAGAGGAGTGCTTGGGGCCGGCGGCTGTGCCGTTTGCCAGTGAAGCGGCGGGGGCGCCGGCCGTGGAGTGACTGCCGAAGCTGGTGCCTGCGGAAAGAAATACGCCGTTGCCCAGGTCGGTGGTGGTGAACAGGGCGGAGGCTGAGGGGCGCTGCAGATCGCCGAGAGGCGTCCCAAGCCGGAACATGTCTTGATAGGAGAGCTTCAAGCCGCTTGCGGCAGTGTCGAGGGGCAACCGATAGCTGCCGCGCAGCAGCTGGTTGAGCGAGGGCAGGGCGTCAGGAGTAGTGCTGAATGACCAGCCCATGACATGGGTGGGGCCGTCGCTGGCAGGGAAGAGTGAGACAACACTGCTCTTGCGTCCACCCATGCGCGTGGAGCCGAATGGATTGCGGTAGACTCCGCTCTGCCGGCCCGGGCTCAGGCCGCTTGCCGCGCTATTGGGGCTCATCCCGCTGGCGGTGGAACCGCTCAGGCTGCCGAAGCGGGGGGCGAGCTGGAAAGGGTCCTGCAATGGGGCTTGAGTGGAGCGGCTGGCGGGGCTGAAGTTAACGCCATCGCCTCGGGACCAGGCGGGAACCTGGGTCTGGTTTTGGCCAAAGCCGGAGTCGGCGGAATCGAACCTGGGGAGTGCAGGGGCTGCGCCTGAGTTTGGTAGAGCCGGCGCGGGCGTGGCGGGGAGGGTTGCCGGCACGGCCTGAAGCGGATTTGGAGCGGTACTTTGTCCGTGCAGAAGGGCGCAGGACCCGGCGATCATGGAAAGCGCCAACACGCACGCGAGCCTTATGCCAGGAAGCTTGATCCCGGTACGCCGGAGCAAGGAAGCGGATTGAAGAGGCAGGCGCATGGGAACTCCACTGGAGCGAGAATAGCCTGAAAAGGCCGACTGTGCCAGCCTCAATTCGTGGGATGCGCTTGCAGGGGAAATTGGTTACCGGATGGGGCGGCCGAAGTGGTCGCAAATGGAACAGGCGGGCTGGTTGGCGGGTGCATCGAATGGGTTGGCAGCGCGAGGAAACCAATGGAGCGGCAGGTATGCGATACTCGAAAAAGCATGTACAAACGCATTGTTCTTAAGCTTTCGGGGGAAGTGCTGGCTGGGCCGCGAGGGTTCGGGCTAGACGCGGAGAAGGTGACCTCGATTACCGATGAGATCGTCGACGTACACGGTCTGGGCGTGGAGATTGGCATCGTGGTGGGCGGAGGAAACATCTTCCGCGGGGTCGCCGAGCAGGCCAAGGAGATGGACCGGGTGAGCGCCGACAACATGGGCATGCTGTCCACGGTGATCAACGCCATCGCCATGCAGGATGCCATTGAGCGGCGGGGCGTGCAGTGCCGGGTGATGAGCGCGGTGTTCATGAACCAGGTGGCGGAGCCGTACATTCGCCGCCGGGCGGTGCGGCACCTGGAAAAGGGCCGAGTGGTGATCTTTGCGGCGGGGATCGGGAATCCGTTCTTCTCATCGGATACGGCGGCCAGCCTGCGGGCCATGGAGATCAAGGCCGACGTGCTGCTGAAGGCGACCAAGGTGGAAGGCGTCTACAACGCCGACCCGGTGCTGGACAAGGATGCTGTGAAGTACGACGAGATTACTTATATGGAGATCCTGAGGCAGGGGCTGAAGGTGATGGACCTGACGGCGGTGAGCCTGTGCAAGGACAACAACCTGCCGATGATCATCTTCAACATGAACCGGCCGGGAAATATCAAGCGTGTGGTTCTGGGCGAGAAGGTGGGCTCGCTGGTGACGGCGTAAAAGCAGGGACCAAGGGACCGAGGGACTAAGGGACTGAGGGACTAAGAGCAGGGACTAGCGACTGAGATTTGTCCGTACCGGGCGGCTGGCTGAGGGCGTCTAACTGCCAATGGAAGCGCGCAAGCCAGCACGGCTGAATGCACTCACCGGATTGCGGTGCTTCGCGGCCATCAATATTGTCCTCTTTCATTTCTCCAATCCACAGTGGTTTGGCTGGCTGGCGCCGGTGGTCAACGCCGGTTATGTGTCGGTCAGCTTCTTCATCCTGCTGTCGGGGTTTGTGCTGGCGTATAACTACGCAGGGCGTGCGCGGGCGGGAGACCTCAAAAAGGGACGCTTCTGGGAGGCGCGGTTCACGCGTCTCTATCCCGTCTACCTGTTGAGCCTGCTGTTGAGCTGGCGTATGGTCCCGGCCGAATATGCAGCGCACACCCATGGCATGTTCTGGGCGGGGATGGCGCTGTCGCCGCTGCTGTTGCAGGGATGGATTCCGCAGATTGCCACGTTTTTGAATACCCCGGCGTGGACCATGTCGGCGGAGTCGGCGTATTACATCGCGTTTCCCTGGCTGGCGAAGATGAAAAAGCCGGAGCGGATGGGGCCGCAACTGGCCAGGATGGCCGCGGTGTGGGGGCTGGGGATGGTGCCCGGCCTTCTCTATATGGTGCTGAACCCGGACGGCATTGCGCACCCCGACCGGTGGAGTTACGGGCCGTGGCTGCAGGTGCTGAAGTACACGCCGCTGCCGCACCTGGCCAGCTTTGTCTTCGGGGTGATGCTGGCCAACCTGGATGAGCTGGTGCCGCGGCCGGGCAGGTTGCGGCTTAACCTGGGGCTGGCCGGCTTTGCGGGGATCCTCGGGATTCTGTCGCTGGGGCCGCTGGTTCCCTACGCCCTCTCTCACGACGGACTGCTGATGCCGCTGTTCGGCTGCGTGATTCTGGGGCTGGCCGGGGAGAACCCGCTGGCCACGCTGCTGGGCGCGCGGCCGCTGGTGTTTGTGGGCGAGGCCAGCTACTGCCTCTATCTGCTGCACTTCAACCTGTGGAACCTGATTCACGACTCGCATGTGCTGGAGCGGACGGGGCTGATCCGCTTCGACCCATGGATCAGCTATGTGCTGCTGATCGGACTGGCGCTGCTGGCGCTGTACCTGGTGGAGAAGCCGGCGCAACGGCTGCTGCGCGGGTGGATGGGCGTGACGCCCGCGAGCAAGGAACGGAAAGTGGAGCTGGCGAGCGCGGACAAAGACGGACCCTAGCCACCACCTGCGGTGCGGCAGACGGCACCCGCGGTGCGGCAGACGCTCGCTAGGCGCTCGCAGGAGGGTTGAGGTATCCCACCCTTGCGCCAGAAAGAAGGCGCAAGGATGGGGCACGGTTGCATTGCTTTCCGCCCTTGCAACAAGGAGCTGCGGCGGTGGGTTGCTACTCGAGGGCGACTTTGATCATGTCGGCGGAGCTGAGCTTGATGTCGGAGTTGACGCCTTCGAGGTGGTTGGCGCCGGCGTCGTCGAGATGGAGATCGAGGATGACGCCTTTGAGCGTGCTTCCGACGGCATTCGCGGCTCCGGGGCTGTCGGCGTGATTCCCTAAACTTCCCGACATTGGAGCGACGATGCCGGCAGTCGCGGTACCCGCTTCGGTCGTCAACGAGCCGTCTGTCGAATCCGGATCCAGGCCAGAGACCATGCCGATGGAGACGATGTGGCCATGGATGGGCTGGCTGGCGCCGCCTTTGAGCTGAAGGCGATCGAATTTGATGGCGAGGTTGGCGGTGCCGTTGCCGGCCTGTTTGGACCGGATCGAGACTACGGTGCCGATGAGTTGCGAACCCTTGGGAACGAGCGTGCCGTCGATCAGTTTTCCCAGTTTCAGCGTCTTTGCAGGCAGGATATCGCCGACCTTGGCGGACTTGGTGTTCAGATTGCCGGTAAACTCGGCGATCAGGACAGGGGCAGCGGTTTGGGCGACGGATGATGCAGGGCAGACGGCAAGAAGGCAGATAGCGATTGCCGACAGGAAGGACGATTTGTTCCCACAAGAGACGTGCAATTCATTGATCATCGATAAACCCCGCGGCGAGCCCTTCGTTTGAAAGGGTTTTCGGACACCGAACCAATATAAACCCAGCCGCACGGGATTTATCTGCGTCCTCGTCGCTTGGTTTCGATCCGTCCCTACGGGACGGAGGAGCATGGGGGGATGCTGACCCAGGACTTCTTCCTGGGCTACTCTCACGCTCTCCTTCTGGGAGAGGCTGAGCTGCCTGTTGAGTGCCTGTGGAGTCGGCAGCCTGCGCGCGAGAGCCAGGGGGGCTGGGCATGTTCTTGCTGAGGATTGTCTGAGTTAGTATGCTTGGCTTGGCACCGCAGGGACCTTCGGATTGATTCGAGCACTGGTTGATTTCGCATTGAAGAACCGCTGGCTGGTGCTGAGCGGGATGGTGGTGCTCGCCGCCTGGGGAATCATCTCGTTTCGCGCGCTGCCCATTGAGGCCTACCCCGACGTCGCCAACAACTACGTCCAGATCATCACCCAGTGGCCGGGGCGGTCGGCCGAGGAGATTGAGCGCCAGGTGACGGTGCCGGTCGAGATCCAGATGGCGGGGATTCCGCACTTGACGCATCTGCGTTCGACGACGCTGGCCGGGCTTTCGAGCCTGATGCTGATCTTCGACGACGACTCGAAGAGCGACGTGAACCGGGAGCACGTGCTGGAGCGGTTGAGCCAGGTGAGCCTGCCGGCGGGGCTGACGCCGCAGATGGGCACGGACTGGAGCCCGGTGGGGCAGATCTACTGGTACACGCTGGAGAGCGCGAATCCTTCCTACGACGTGATGGAGAAGAAGTCGCTCGAAGACTGGCTGCTGGAGAAGAGTTTCAAGGGCGTCAAGGGCGTGGTCGATGTGTCGAGCTTTGGCGGGCCGACCAAGGAGTATCAGATCAAGCTCGACCCGGAGAAGCTGGTCTTGTACGGCTTGTCGATTGCGCAGGTGGAGCAGCAGATTGCCAACAACAACACCAACGGCGGCGGCAGCTTTATCGAGCAGGGATCGCAGCAGATCAACGTGGTTTCGAAGGGCCTTTACACCACCGTCCAGGACATTGAAGACACGGTGGTGAAAACCCAGAACGGCGCCGCGGTCAGGGTGAAGGACATTGCCACGGTGGCGCAGGGAGCGAAGATCCGGCTGGGGCAGATCGGGCGGACTTCGAAGCCCTACACGGTTGTGAAAGGCGAGAACGTCTATGACGACGGCAAGCTGATTGACAATCCCGACACGGTGGAAGGGATCGTGCTGCTGCAGAAGGGCGACGACTCGGACCCCGTGCTTGAGGGAATTCACGAGGAAGTGGAGAAGCTGAACGGAAGCAAGGACCACGCGGGGATTCTGCCCAGGGGCGTGAAGGTGGCGCCGTTCCTAGACCGGTCGAAGCTGGTGGCCTACACGGTTGAGACCGTGGAGCACAACCTGACCGAGGGGATGATCCTGGTGGCGATCATCCTGTTTCTGTTTCTGGGCAATGTGCGCGGCGCCATTATTGTCACGCTGACCATTCCGTTTGCGCTGATGTTTGCTTCGATCTGCCTGGACCTGAGCCACATTCCGGCCAATTTGCTCTCGCTGGGGGCGCTGGATTTCGGGATGCTGGTGGACGGGTCGGTAGTGATGATCGAGAATATCGTCCGCCACCTGGCGCTGAAGGACGATACACGCACGCCGGGGCAGAAGATCCGCGACGCCTCGCACGAGGTGCTCAGGCCGGTGTTCTTTGCGCGCGCCATCATCATCGCCTCGTACCTGCCGATATTTACGCTGCAAGCGGTGGAAGGGCGGCTGTTCAAGCCCATGGCGTGGACAGTGACGTTTGCGCTGATGGGCGCGCTGCTGTTCGCGGTGGTGATTGCGCCGGTGATGGCCAGCCTGCTGTTCCGCAAGGGCGCCAAGGAGTGGCAGAACCCGATCATGGCGTGGCTGATCCGGCACTACCGGGTCTCGGTGCGGGCGGCGATTGTGCACCGGCGGGTGACGGTGGGCATCTCCGCGGCGCTGTTTCTGATTGCGGTTTATCTCACCGTCGGAGGGCCGATCGGCTCGGAGTTCTTGCCGCACCTGGACGAGGGGTCGATCTGGGTGCGGGGCACGCTGCCGCCCAGCGAAGGACCGACGGCGAGCATCGACTTTACCAACAAGGCGCGGCTGGTGATGGCTTCGTTTCCCGAGGTGACGGAGGTGGTGAGCCAGACGGGAAGGCCGGACGACGGGACGGACACCGCCGGTTTCTTCAACACCGAATACTTTGTGGACCTGAAGCGCAAGGAGGACTGGCGGCCGGTCTTCCACCGCAACAAGGAGAACCTGATTGCCGCCATGGACCAGGAACTGAGCAAGTTTCCAGGGGTGATCTGGAACTACTCGCAGCCCATCTCGGACAATATGGAAGAGGCGGTCTCCGGCGTGAAGGGCGAACTGGCGGTGAAGCTCTACGGCGACGACCTGCGCACGCTGGAGGCGACGGCAGACAAGATTCAGGATCAGATGGCGACAGTGCCCGGGGTGGGCGATCTGGGGATATTCAGGATCGTGGGTCAACCGAACCTCAATCTTCAAGTGGACCGCCAGGCGGCGGGGCGCTATGGCATCAACGTAGCCGACGTGCAGGACGCGGTGCAGACGGCGGTGGGGGCGAACGCGGTGACACAGGTGCAGCAGGGCGAGGCGCGGTTCGACGTGACGCTGCGCTACCAGCAGCAGTACCGCGACACGCGCGAGGCGATCGAGAACGTGCGCTTGCTGTCGCCGTCGGGAGAACGGGTCTCGCTTGCACAGTTGACGACGGCGGCGACCGGCGACGGGGCCGAACAGATCAATCGCGAGGCCGGGCAGCGGTACATTGCCATCAAGTACTCGGTGCGCAACCGCGATCTGGGATCTACGGTGGAAGAAGCGATTGCCAAGGTGGAGCGCAACGTGAAGCTGCCCACCGGCTATCATCTCGAATGGGCGGGCGAGTACGAGAGCCAGAAGCGGGCCAACAAGCGCATGGCGCTGATTGTGCCGATCACGGTGCTGGCGATTTTTCTGATCCTGTATACCATGTTCCGCTCGGCGAAGTGGGCGACGGTGATCCTGGTGAGCGTGGTGATGGCCTCGATTGGCGGACCGCTGGCTCTGTTTATCACGCACACAAATTTTTCGGTGTCGTCGGCGGTTGGTTTTCTGGCGCTGTTCGGGGTGTCGGTGGAGACGGGCGTGATCATGATCGAGTTCATCAACCAGCTGCGAGCGCGGCGCAAGGGGATGGAGGCTTCGAACCAGGAACACATTGTGGAGGCCGCTGTGGAAGGAGCGGTGCTGCGGCTGCGGCCGGTGATGATGACCATGCTGGTGGCCACGCTGGGCCTGCTGCCGGCGGCGCTCTCGCATGCCATCGGGTCGGACTCGCAGCGGCCGTTTGCGATTGTAATTGTGGGGGGATTGCTGGCCAACCTGGTGATCGGGGTGTTCCTGCTGCCGGCGCTGTATGTGTGGATTGCCCGGGAAGACGATGTTCTGCCGGCTGTGGAGGATGGGGACGCCTTCTAACCACCTGCCACCTGCGGTGCGGCAGACGGCACCTGCGGTGCGGCAGCCGGCACCTGCGGTGCGGCAGACGCTCGCTGTCCGCTCGCAGGAGGTTTGTGCTTTTTCACCCTTGCGATGGGGCATCCAGTAAGTCAGGCGGATGCGCGCTTTCCCACCCTTGCGACAGAAAAAAGTCGCAAGGAGGCGGCACGGGCCGCCAGAAGAAAGTCGCGAGGATGGGCACCCAGCTGGGATGGGTTCGTGCTTTCCCACCCTTGGCACAACGACAAGTACGTGCCAAGGGCGGGGCACCCGATCGCTTTTGCTTAACCGGAGATGACGCCCATTGTTGGTCGATGCGGAGTGGAGTTCATCGCAGCAAAAAGCCCAGCCGGATGGCTGGGCTTTTTGCTGCGATGATGAGGCCAGGCTACGGGCTTACGTACTGGAGGGCGTGGTTGCCGTGGGGCACCGCGGCTAATGCGGCAGGCGTCGCGCCGGTGGGATAAGGCGTGGAAATGGAGGACTGGAGTGCGCCTGTATCGGGGTTGAGAACGAAGCCTGAGACAGTGTCGCCGAGTTGGTTGGCGGTATAGACAAAACGGCCAAGCGACGGGTCGACTACGACAGCGACGGGGGTGGTATCCGTGGTATTGGTCTGGCCGCTGGAACTGATCGCCGCGGAGGGGGTACCGGTGCTAAGGGAAATGACGAAGGCCGAGACGGTGGAGTCGAGGCCGTTGGTGATGTAGAGATAGATGCCGCGCGGATCAATGGCGATGGCTGTGGGCTCGTTACCGGTCTTGAAGGGCCCGTTGATGAGGAAGTCAAGGGTGCTGCCGCTCTGGATGGTATAGCCGATCAGCTCGTTGGAGGCGAAGTCGGTGACATAGACGAAGCGGTTAGTGGGGTCGGAGACCAGCGCGGAGGGCTTGATGCCGGCCTTGTAGGGGCTGTTGGAGGCGGCCGTAAGGGCTCCGCCCGAGCCAACCACATAGCCGAAGACCCAGCCGGGATTGGCAGAGCTGGTTGTGACGCCGCCGGGATTGTAGGCCGACATGTCGTAAGCCGAGACATAGACCGCGCCGTTGTTGGCCAGCACATTCACGCCGGTCGGAATGACAGTGTCTGTGGCGAAGCCGGGGACGGTGAGCGGCATGGCGGCTACCGCCGAGCCGACGGTTCCGCTGGAGAGGGAGTAGGCGGTGATCAACGAGGGACTGGGCCCGGAGACGACGTAGAGGTAAGTTCCGGCTGTGTTGACCGCGACCGCCAGAGGCGAGGTGACGGAGGCAAGCACGTCCTTCTGCGTGAGCACGCCGTTGCCGGCCACGGCGAAGTGGACGACATTGCCCGCGGTGGTTGAGTCGCCTGCATTGACGACGTAGAGGTTGGAGTAGTCCGCGGTGACGGCCATGGAGACCGGATGGACTCCGCCGCTGGGAATGGCGGGCTGTCCGACCCGCAGGGCGCCTGTACCGGAGTCCGCGTCGTAGGTCTGAATCTGCCCGGCGCTTCCGGCGCTGGTGCCAGCGGAGTTGCCAACGAAGACGTAGTCGATGGTGTTGATGGCACAGGAGGTCAAGAGGGCGGACCCTGCAAGGCCGATGGTCGAGACCAGAAAGAGCTGGCTCAATTTGCTGAACTTCATGCGCTTCCTTCGTGGTGGGCCGTGAGATTCAAGCCCCAGGAAAACTCGTTTAGGTTGCCCCGTTCCGATTGTAAAAGGCCGTTACGGGGTGTTGCTACTGAATCCGGTTGCGCCGCCACCAAGGCCGGCCTCGGTCTACGGCGTACTGCCGGTCTTCGCGGTGTTATGCGGAATGGCGACCACGGCCGTGGGCTGCGCGTTCGAGGTAAACGGCGAGTCCTCGGAGTTGATGAGCGTGCCGGCGGTGGGGCTGAGCTCAAAGCCGGAAACCGTGCCGTTGGTTCCGTTGCCGAGAAAGTTGGCGGTGTACAGGAAATGGCTGGTCGAGGGGTCGATGCCGAGGGCGACTGGCTGTAGCCCGGTGGCGTAGTTGCCGAGGCTGGTGAGGGCGCCGCTGCTCATCGAGTAGGCAGTCACGGTGGAATCCTCGGAGTTGGCCACGTAAATGTAGGGGTAAACGGGGTCGGCGACGATGGCGCTGGGCTGGTTGCCGGCGGTGAATTGGTTGGTTCCGTTGTTGCCGCTGGTGAGCGGGGCCAGGGAGCCCGGATTGATCGAGGTGCTGGAGGCGACCGAGTAGCCGAGAACGTCGGCGTTGATGGCGTCGGTCACGTAAACATAGCTATTGGAGGGATCGCTGGCGATGGCCGAGGGGTGAGTTCCAGCCGCAAAGGGCGACCCGGCCAAGGCGGTGAGCGTGGCAATCGTCTGGTAGGGCTTGGCGTTGTTCGGGCAACTGAGCGTTCCGATGGCGAAGCCGAATACGTAACCGGTATTAGCCGTCGTATCCAAAGCGGAGACGAACAGGTTCTTGCCATCGGCGAGCACATGGATGGCCGTCGGCTGCACGATATCGTTGGCCGCGGGGCCGGTCAGGCCGAGCGGCACGTAGTAAGCGCCGTTGCACGCGTTGATGGGCGTATTGGGCTGCAGCGTGTCGCTGGGCGGCGAACCGCTGCCGACAATGATGGGAAACACGGCGATGGAGCCGGAGCAGGGGGCGGCGTTGGAGCAGACGGGCAGCGGCTGGTAGGTGTCCGCCACGAAGAGAGTCGTACCGCTGACGGCGACCGCCATGGGGAAGATGCCGGGAGTATTGTAGGTGTTCTGCGGGTAAACCTTGCCGTCGTTGCCGATGGCGAATTGCACGATGGAATTGTCGTCTTCGTTGACCACGTAGAGGTTGTACTGGTCGGAGGAAACGGCCTCGGCCACGGGATTGCGTCCGCCCGAAGGGAAGGGCGAGGTGGGGATCTGGCGCATGAAGCCGGATTCCTTGTTGATCTCGAAGACGTCAATCTGCCCGTAGTTGTTGGTTCCCGCGGCCCTGGAGCTGGTCACGAAGACGAAGTCGGTGGTCAGGGTGCCACAGGCGGTGACAAGCGAGGCCGCCAGCAGGCTGGCCGCAGAGACCAGCACGAGCTGGCTCGATTTCAAGAACTTCATGCGCATCTTTCGTCAACGGGCCGGAACAACGGGGCCCGAATAAACCGGTTTTGGAATCGAATGCCGGAGCGGGCAACTGAGTCGTCCGTCCTGCGTTCGGCTACGTTCTTGAAGACTGCAGATCACTGTCGAAATCCGGGCCGGGAGCCAGCCATCGGGCTGGCTCCCGGCCCTCACAACAAAACCTGATGGGAACGGCGTTCGGGTGTTTCTTCCTGCGCTGGGCCCCTTTGTCGAGTGTACAAGGCGGCAATTCGGCGATTTCTCAAAGAATGTTGCAAAATTGCCTGGAACGACTCCGGTGCACAGCGAAGGTCGAGATGCATTAGTTGGTACGTCCGTTCATGATGCACCAGGTGGCCGGTCCCGGAAGAGAGAACTGGCTGGTGCTGACCAAACTCCTGAGAACGCCGGAGTTGGGGTCAACATCGCGGCCGGTTACAAAGGAATCGTTGGCATCGGCCGAGTAAACGTACTGGTCGGAAGGGTCTTCGACCAGACACTGCGGGCCGGAGCCGGAACCGAAGGGCTCCCCGGCGATGAAGCTGAGCTGGTGAGTACTGGGGTCGATGACATAGCCGGAGTAGCCGCTCTCGGTGTTGTTTCCCTGGGTGTTATTGCCCTGATTGGCTACGTAAAGGTACTTGCCCTTGGACTCGACCAGCAAAAAGATGGGGTTGTTGAGGGTGGGGTCGTCGGCCACCACGCCGCCGGTCTGCGCCTGGAGAGCGCCGCCGCTTCCAATCGAGAAGGGCAGAATCTGGCTGGTTGCACCGGATCCGGGAACATCGGTACCTTCGTTGTCGAGAACGTAGATGTAACCGCTGCCGTTGACGATGGCCGTTGCCTCAAAGATGCTGAGCGGCTGCGAACTGTTCTGGTTGATGGTGAGCTGCCCAGTGCTGGAGTTGTATTGATAAGGGAAGGCCGAGTCCCCTGTCGCGGGGGTTCCGCTGATCGTCAGCAGGGAACTGGAGGCCAGGGTGAAGTCGATGGGATTGGCCGGAATCGGGAAGTAAGGCAAGCCCGCGCCGCCGTTGGCCGCGGTGACTTGGGCGTTGACCACTAATGACAGGCGGCCAGTGGTCTGGTTGACCTGGAAGATGGTTACATCGCCGCATGAGGTAGCCGAGGTTCCCAGCGCCTGCATGCAACTGTTGGGGTTGGCCGGCGTTGGAGTGGTGCCCGCGTAAGCGGCGCTGTCGGACGCATCGTGGTCAAGGGTCAGGATGAAGTTTCCCGTGGGGTCCGCGATCAGGCGGAAGGGATTGATGCCCTGGGTGTAAAAGGTCTCCTGGGCGGTGAGAATGCCGTTGCCGCCAACCGAGAACTCGGTGATGTTCGCGTTCTGGCAGGGGTCCGCAGTGGTGCAGACAGAGCCGCCGGCTGCGTTGGTGCCACGGTTGAGAACATAAAGGAAGCGGCTGCCGGTGATGAGGGCAGCGCGAACCGGGTTGGCGCCCCCGGAGGAGATAGGCAGGCCGTGAATGGGGTTCAGCTTACCGGTGTTGTGATCGACTACGAATCCGGAGATGATGCCGTTACCGGTGGACTGGGCCGTGATTGTCCCAGTCACGTACAAATAGCCTGTTGCATAACTTCTGACGCAAGATGTAATGCTGAGGGCGACAACAGCAGAGAGGGCGCTCAACAGAAGTGCCTTGCCGAATTTCGTAAACTTCATGCGAATCCTTCATCCTGGTCCGGCGTGCGCCGCCAAGTTTGCTAGTTCCACAGCAGAGCTGGGTTGGGATGGGTCCCTGCTGCATTGTAAAAGCCAAGGGTGCGTTGTGCCTAGTTTCCGTCGAAGACTGGGCAAAACAGGGCATATTTCAGGCGCTTCCTGCCGCAGCAGAGCCTTGAAACGGCACCCGGCGGGCTTCAAAGTGAGATTCGGGCGCGGTTTGGGATTGGACGCAGGAGCAGGGCCAAAGGTCACCTCCCACCTGCGGTGGGGCAGGCATCTGCGGTCCGGCAGAGGATCGCTATTCGCTCGCAGCAGACTCGTGCTCTCCCACCCATTCCGCCAAGAACGCGGAATGGATGGGGCACCCGGCTATCACGGATGCAGGGACCAGGGAATAGAGAATAGGGAATGCTGAGGTGCTGCACTGGGGAAGGCTTGGCCTGGGTGAAGGCGGACGCCTATGATTCCGAAATGGATGAACACGGCAATGAGCTGTCGCGGCTTGTGGACCAGCTGAACCGCGCGGCGACGGCGTCGAAGGCGGGCGAGAAGCGGTCGATCGATCAGCTGGTGGCGGTGGCGGTGGAGAGCCATGCGTCGGACATCATCCTGGTGGCCGGCTCGCCGGCGACGATGCGGGTGAACGGGGCGCTGACGGCGGACGCGGGGCCGGTGCTCTCGGCCGAGGCGATTCGCGGCATGCTGCTGCCCCTGCTGACGGCGGCGCAGGCAAAGGAGCTTGAGGAACGCAGGTGTGTGGACTTGTGCTTTGTACGCGGGGCGACGGGACGGTTTCGCGCCAATTTTCATTTTCAGCGCGGCACGCTGGCGGCGTCGATTCGGCTGCTGCCGGCGCAGATTCCTACGCTCGAGTGGCTGCATCTGCCGGCATCGCTTGCCGCATTGGCGGAGCGGCGGCAGGGGCTGGTACTGTTGACCGGGGCGACGGGGAGCGGCAAGACTTCGACGATGGCGGCGCTGATCGACCGCATCAATGCCAGCCGCCGCGACCATATTATTACCATCGAAGATCCGGTCGAATATCAGCACGCGAATCGGAAATCTCTGGTCGAGCAGATTGAGCTGGGCTCGGACACGCTGAGCTTTGCCGAGGCGGTGCGCGCGGTGCTGCGCCAGGATCCGGACGTGATCCTGGTGGGGGAGATGCGCGACAGCGAGACGATGGCCGCGGCGCTGACGGCGGCGGAGACCGGCCACTTGGTGCTGACCTCGCTGCATACGAACGACGCGGCGCAGACCATCTCGCGCATTCTCGACACGTTTCCCGCTGGCTACCAGTCGCAGATCAGGCAGCAGCTTTCGCTGGCTCTCTTGGCGATCGTCTCGCAGCAGCTTTTGCCGGCGGCGAATGGGGTGGGTCGGTATCCGGCGGTGGAGATCCTGCTGGCGACGGCGGCGATGCGCAACCTGATCCGGCGCGGGGACGATCATCAACTGCGCGCCAATATCGAGACTGGGCGCGGCGAAGGGATGCTGACCATGGAGCAGTCGCTGGCGGAGCTGGTGCGGGCCGGGCGCGTGGAGCGCGAGACGGCGTTCGCGCATAGCAGCCATCCCGAAGACCTGCGCCGGCATTTGATGGGCTAACGACCTGTGGTGGGGTTCGCCGCGGCGAATTCGCTTGCCGCTCGCATGGGACTTACCGGTCTCCCACCCATTCCGCAAAGGACGCGGAATGGATGGGGCACTGAGCACTTGGTTAGACAGCGGGTTTGCTGGTCATGTTGAAGACCAGCTTTGCGCCTTCGACGATGGTCTGGTGCGAGACTTCGACGCCGTTCACGGTTGCGCCGTTGACGGACACGCTTTGCGCGTAGAAATTTTCGCTGCTGTTGTTGCGGGCTTCGATGGTGGTTTGCTTGCCGTTGTCCATGGTGATGACGGCGCGGTTGAACAGCGGTGCGCCGAGCACGTAGGACGGGCGGCCGGGGCAGACGGGATAGAAGCCGAGCGCACTGAAGATAAACCAGGCGGCCATGGAGCCGGTGTCTTCGTCGCCGGCGTAGGTGTCGGGCGTATAGAGCTCGTTGAGCACGCGGCGCACCCAGTATTGGGTGCGGTCGGGGCGGCCGGCCAGGGCATAGAGATAGAGCACGTGATGGACCGGCTGGTTGGAGTGCGCGTACTGGCCAAAGTCAACCGCGGCCATCTCCGACATCTCGTGAATCTCTTCTTCGTAGACGCCGACCTTGAAGCGCGGCGGGGCGGCGAGGGTTTCGTCGAGGGCGGCTGCGAGGCGCTCCTTTCCACCGAGAGCCTGGGCCAGGCCGGCAACGTCGTGCGGGGCGGAGAAGCGATGCTGCCAGGCGGAGCCCTCAACGTAAGGACTGCCCCAGACGAAGGGATCGAAGGGCTCCAGCCAGGAGCCGTCGCGATGCTTGCCGCGCATGAAGCCGGTTTTGGGATCGAAGACCTTGTGCCAGTTCTGCGAGCGCTGCTCGAACATGCGGGCGTCGTCGGGCTTGCCGGCGGCGCGGGCCACCTGCGCAATGCAGAAGTCGCCGTAGGCGGAGTCGAGGGTTTCAATGGCGGATTGGTAGATTTCTTCGGCGGGCATGTAGCCAAGCTGGAGATACTGCTCAATGCCGCGCCGGCCATAGCCCTTGGCCAGATCGCCGGGGCCGGTGGCGTGGCGGTGGAGCGCGGCGTAGGCGCCCTGGACGTCGTAGCCCTGAATGTTTTTGCAGGCAGCGTCGCCGAAGACCGCGTCGATCAGGCTGCCGGTCATCAAGGGGCGGTAACCGGGGCAGGGGAACTGCGGCAGCCATCCGCCTTCGGCCGCGGCGTTGACCCAGGCTTGCAGAATTTCGCCCAGGCGCACGGGGTCAAGGATGGACATGAGCGGGTACCAGGCGCGATAGACGTCCCAGTAGCCGTGGTCGGCATACATGACGCCTGGCATGACCTTGTTGTTGTAGAGGCTGAAGTGGTGAAAGCCGCCCTGACCGTCGGGCTCGTACCACATGCGGGGGAACAGCGCGGCGCGGTAGAGCGCGGAGTAGAAGACCCGATTCTGCCGCTCGGTGCCGCCTTCCACGCGGATGCGGCCCAAATTGCGGGCCCATGCTTGATGCGCTTCTTCTGTAACCTGGTCGAAAGACTTGGAGCCGATCTCGATGTCGAGGTTGCGAGCGGCCTGCGCGGCGGAGATGAACGAATGGGCGACGCGGACGGTGATGGTGCGGCCGGCGGACTGGGCGAAGCGGGCGACGCCGACGCGGCGCGCGTTTTCCGGTTTGTCGCCGAGCTGCTTCACTTCAAAGGATTCGAGCGGGGATTCGAAGCGGAGAATGTACGTGGCGGCGAAGCCGGCTGGAACGCCGCCGGCGTTGGCGCGGGTGATGCCGGTGAGGGTGCGGCTGGTGGAGTCGAGGTGAAACTCGGCGTCCTCGCCGGGCAGGTCAATCATGAGGCCGGCGGGGTCGTTCTCGGCAAACTCGAGGCGGAGAACCGCGCCGCGCTCGGTGGGCGCCAGCTCCGCCGTGCAATTGTAGCGGAGCAGATTCAGCTTGACGTGATGGGGCTTGAAGACCGTTTCCGCGTGACGGTAGGAGGAGGAGCGATGCTCGGGGTCGGGGAAGGCCTGGCCGGTGAAGGGCAGCAGGGTGGCGTAGCCGTAGTCGCTCAGCCAGACGGCCAGCTGGTGGGTACAGCGGAAGCCCTGGATGCGTTGGTCGTGGACGTGGAAAAACCAGTCGGTGCCGGTGGCGGACTGGATAGTCCAGTGGGCCATGCCGAAGGGCATGGCGGCGATGGGCAGGGTGTTGCCGCGGGAGAAGCGGAAGGCGGAGTCAGTGCCCTGGAAGCAGTTGACGAGGTCGAGGGGGTCGGTGGAATTGGCGGCCGGCGGAGGGGCGGGTGCGGCGGGTGTCGGCTTGGGGGCGGGCTGCGCGGTTGCGGCAGGGTCCACGGCGGCCACGGCTACGCCGGCGGAGAGAATCTTAAGGAAGCTGCGGCGGGTGGCCTGGGTTGCGGGGGTGGCGGCTGGGTTGAGGGGCTGCTCGGTTGCGTCGAATCCGTCTTCGGTCATGGGCACACTCCGGGAACGGGCAATTTTAGCAGGGCTGTCCTTTCCGGTTCGAATTGCGCCGAGTTCCCCGGTTTTCGGAGCGAGTTGTGGCGCACCTTCAATGCCCCGGGCTCAGCCGAAACGAGCCTTCTCAGGGCAGAAAGACGAGGCGGGCGCCGTGCTCGGGGGTGTTCCACAGGGACTCGACGTGGGTGAGGGGCTCGGACTGGACGGCGAAGTTAAAGGGTTCGGTGGCTGCGGTCTGAAAGAACTCGGAGATGGTGGCCATGATCTGCGGGAGGGATGCGCTGTCGAAGCCGCCGCCGAGCAGTTCAAGGCCGGTGCTGCGCTCGTGGGAGTCATCCCTTTCCGGAGTTCTGAGAAGCGTGACGTGGTCCAAGGAAGTTCTTCTGAGACGAACGTGTTGGTGGATTCGTGCTATCCCACCCTCGGCGGAAAAACAAGGACCCGCCAAGGATGGGGCACCTATCAGCCTGGGTCGGGATACAAAGTCGGCGGTCGCCATGGCGCAGGCGCCCGTGCTCAGCTGGCTGGATTTTACAATGGCAGATTGAGCGCGGGTGCGACAGGCGAGAACTGTCTTTACAGCCCGGCCCCGCCCCTGACACACTAGGGAGTGGACACCCAGACAATCGTCATTCTCGACTTTGGTTCGCAGTATACGCAGCTGATTGCGCGGCGTATACGCGAGCAGAACGTCTTCTGCGTGGTGCTGCCCTGCACCGCGCCTCTCCCTGAAATTGAAGCGCACAAACCGCTGGGCGTGATTCTTTCAGGCGGGCCGTCGAGTGTGTACGACGCGGACGCGCCGGCCGCGGACGCTGGGGTTCTCCGGATGGGTGTGCCGGTACTTGGCATCTGCTACGGGCTGCACTTCATCGTGCATCACCTGGGCGGCAAGGTGAAGTCTGCGCCGCTGCGCGAGTATGGGCACGCGGAGGTGTTCATTGAAGACGTTGCCACGCCGCTGTTCAATGGGCTGCCGGCGAATATTCAGGTGTGGATGAGTCACGGCGATGAGGCGGAGCAACTGCCGGCGGGGTTTCATCGCACGGCCGTCACGTCGAATGCGCTGGCGGGGATTGCCAACGAAGAACGGAAGATCTGGGCGGTGCAGTTTCATCCCGAGGTGCACCACACGCCGCTGGGGCCGCAGCTGATCAAGAATTTTGTCTTCAACATCTGCGGGGCGGCCGGAGACTGGACTCCGGCGCACTTTATCCAAACGACGGTCGAGGGCATTCGCGCCAAGGTGGGCGGGGGCCATGTGATCTGTGGGCTGTCGGGCGGCGTGGACTCAAGCGTGGCCGCGGTGCTGGTGCACAAGGCCATTGGCAGCCAGCTGACGTGCATTTTTGTGAATAACGGCGTGCTGCGCAAGAACGAGTTTGAGAGCGTGCAGAAGAACCTGCGCGACAAGCTGGGGCTGAACATTGTGGCCGTGGATGCGAGCGATCGGTTCCTCAAGCAACTGGCCGGGGTGACCGATCCGGAGACCAAGCGCAAGCGGATTGGCGCGGAGTTTATTGCCGTGTTCGACGACGAGGCGACGCGGATTGCCAAGGAGACGGGGGGTGTGGACTGGCTGGTGCAAGGTACGCTCTATCCGGACGTGATTGAGTCGAGCAGCGTGAAGGGGCCGAGCCAGACCATCAAGAGCCACCACAACGTGGGCGGGCTGCCGGAGCACATGAAGCTGAAGCTGATTGAGCCGCTGCGCGACCTGTTCAAGGACGAAGTCCGGCGCATCGGCCGCGACCTGGGCATGCCGGAAGATGTGCTGGGACGGCAGCCGTTTCCCGGGCCGGGGCTCGCCGTGCGCATCCTGGGGGAAGTCACTCCTGACCGCGTGGCGCTGCTGCAGGAGGCCGACGAGATTGTGGTTGCGGAGATCAAGGCGGCGGGGCTTTACTCGAGCATCTGGCAGAGCTTTGCGGTGCTGTTGCCGGTGATGAGCGTGGGCGTGATGGGGGATCAGCGGACGTATGCCTACACCTGCGCGGTGCGGGCGGTGCACTCGGAAGACGGCATGACGGCGGACTGGACGCCGCTGCCGTACGACGTGCTGAAGCGCATCTCCAGCCGGATTGTGAACGAGGTGCGGGGGATCAATCGCGTGGTGTACGACATTACGAGCAAGCCCCCCGGCACCATCGAGTGGGAATAGCTGCGCTATGGCAGCCGCGCCTTCGGCGCCATTCGTGCTGGGCTTTGGTGCGCTTCAACTCCCCGTTTGCACGGAGCTGTGATTACGTTCGGAGACTGACGCGGAGACAGGCCCTGGACGCGTGTACCAGCCGAAGGTGATGGTGCCGAGAAGGATGACGCCGAGCATGCCGATCCAGGTGAGGCCGGCCATCTGGCTGACCTGGCTGATGCGGGACTCGACTTCGCGCATGTTGCGGCCGGCGAGCACGAAGCCGCTCTGCACACCGTTGATGCCCTGGACTCGCTCGATGACGGCGGCGATGCGGACGCTGTGCCCGCTGCCGAGCACAGGCTGCCAACTGAGCCGCTCTTCGCCGCGTTGACGGACATTGGAAAACACGCCTGCGGGCGGTATGGGAGTTTGGCCGTTCAGTTGGGCTTGCGAAGCGAGGGGATGGCCCTGGTCGTCATAGACAATGACGAACGGCGAGAGGCTGCGGGCAATATCCACGGATGCGGACGGGACAGCGGTGGCGGGCGCCACGCCTTGCTCGAGTCGGGCGGCGAGGTCGCCGGCGAGGGCAATCTGGGGATCGTTGGCGCCCTGGCGGAGCACGCTTTGCGGAATGGCATAGAGAGCCAGGGCGAGGCCGGTGGCGAGCGCGGTGAGAACCATGGCGTTGTAGACGAGGATGGGGCGAGCGAAGGTATCGCGCAGCATGGCGAAATGCTCCTTGGGGAGGGAAGTGGCGAGGTCGCGCAGCACGGTTGCTACGAGAGTGCGGCGGGAGAGTGTGGTGTCGGCGAGGGCGTCGCGGAAGGCCTGGCGCATGGCTGCTTCATAGGCCTGACGGAAGTGCGCAGGGTAGAAGCGCAAGGCGAGGGCGTAGAGGGATTCGCGGCGGGTGCCGTGCGAGGTCATGAGCGGCCTCGCTGTGGGAGCAAGCCGAGGGCCCGGGCGGTGGCGATTGTCTTCGCCAGTCGGCCAAGTTCGCCGGCAAGTGCGGCATCGCCCACAGCGGTCAGCCGGTAGTAGCGGCGGCGCTCATCGTCAGAGAAGCCGGACTCCTCGACCAGTCCGTCGCGCATCATGCGATCGAGAGAGCCGTAGAGAGTTCCCGGGCCCATCTGCACGCTGCCGCCCTCCGCTGTGCGTGCGTCTTTCATGATGTGGTAGCCGTGCTTGTCTCCCTGGGCCAGCGAGAGCAGAATGGCGAAGACGGCCGGTGAGAGAGGTGTTGTGGGTGCGATTCCAATTTCCATGAAGCAAATATATATCCATAACGGATATATCCGCAACAGAAATATTCGAGAAAAATCGAAAACTCTAGCTCTTTCTACTTGCCTTCCGGATCTGTTGCGGTTCTCAGACTGAGCGAGGCCACCTGCCGGGCCAGGTCGTCGATGCGAGCCAGCAGTTCGGCGTGATGCTTGTCGTCGACGGAGGGCTCGAAGGCTTCCACATAAAAGGTGCCGTTAGGCTCGAGCTCGCATTTGCGGACCTCGTGGAAGTCGTCAAACCCCTGGCGGTGGATGACGGAGAGCAGTTCCTCGCGTGAGAGCATCTCGCGGGTCATCGCCTTGGGGTCGAGCTGGCCGTTGCGGATGAGGATGGTGGACTGGCCTTCGAGCGCGCGGGTCAGGCGGCGGCTGCGAAACAGCACGCGCACGACCAGCCAGTTGATGGCCAGCAGGCCGAAGGCGCCGATGATGCCGCCAGTGACGGAGTTGTCGTCGCCGATGATGGCGTTCTGGACGGTGTTGGAGAGCGAGAGCAGGACGACCAGGTCAAAGGGATTGAGCTGGGCCAGTTCGCGCTTGCCGAAGATGCGCAGCAGCACCACCAGAACCAGGTACACGATCACGGGGCGGGCGAGCTTCTCAAGGATGGGAAGCGGCAGGTGGAACATGTTGTTGAAGAGGGGCTCGAAGTGCATGGAGCGAGGATACCGGGATGGGGTCGGGATTTCCAGAGGGTTGTGCAGCGGGTCGAAGGTTCATCGCATCCGTTCCGAAGTGCAGGCGCAGGTCCTTCGGCTCCTTGCGCTGTGCTTCGGTCGCTCAGCGGCTGTCTGGCTGGTCAGGAATAGTGCTTTCCCACACATTCGCCATGAAGCCGGCGAATGGATGGGGCACGGAGCCTAAAGCCACGCCCTTTCAAAGCACGGCTAAAGGAACTGCCTCCCTAGACGGCTGATGCGGCGGAGGGTTGGCTCATGGGGTGTGCGGCGATGCCCGTCTCCTGGTCCTTGTACTGGAGCTGGTAGAGCTTCCAGTAGAGGCCGCGCTGGGCGAGAAGCTGCTGGTGCGAGCCCATCTCGCGCAACTGGCCCTTGTGCATGACGAGGATGGTTTCGGCGCGCTGCACGGTGGAGAGGCGGTGCGCGATGAGGACCGAGGTGCGGCCTTCGACCATGCGCTCGAGGGCTCCGCGGATGCGCAGTTCGGTGTCGGTGTCGACCGAGGACGTGGCTTCGTCGAGGATGAGGATGCGGGGATTGTAGGCCAGGGCGCGGGCGAAGTTGATGAGCTGCTTTTGGCCGGTGGAGAGCGAGTTGCCGCGCTCCTGCACGGCTTCTTGAAAGCGGTTGGGCAGGCTGTCTATGAAGTCGAGCACGTTGACGTCGCGGGCGGCCTGGGTGAGAGTTGCCTCGTCGATCTCGTCATTGCCGAGCCGGATGTTTTCAGCCAGGGTGCCGGTGAACAGGAACGGGTCTTGCAGCACGACGGCGAAGTGGCGGCGCAGGGTGTTCAGGTCCTGAAGGCGGAGATCGACGCCGTCGACGAGGATCTGGCCGGCGGTGACGTCGTAGAAACGCATCATGAGGCTGGTGAGGGTGGTTTTGCCGGCGCCGGTGTGGCCGACGATGGCCACGGTCTGGCCGGGCTCAACGGTGAAGGAGACGTCTTTGAGAATCCATTCGATGTCGGGGATGGCAGCGAGCAGGGCGGCGTCGGGCGCGGGCATTGCCTCGGGGGCTAAAGCCCCGTCGGATGAGGTTGAGTTGATGTTCGGGCTGAAGCCCGTCCCCTTCATGCATGCGGCGTTGACCGCGTCCTGTTGCGCATCGGTCAGTTTCTGGTAGGTGAACCAGACGTGGCGGAACTCGATGCGGTTGCTGCCGTCGCCTGCGATGGGATGAGCGGGATTGACGATCTCGGGCGCGGTGTCGAGCAGCTTGAAGATGCGTTCGCAGGCGGCCATGGCCGATTGCAGGATGTTGAACTTGTCGCTGAGGTCCTGGATGGGCCGCCAGAAGCGCTGCGAGTACTGGATGAACATGGCCAGGACGCCGACGGTTACGGCAGAATGAGCCACCCCATTCGTGACCACAATGTGCAGCACCCCGAAGCCGCCGCGCCAGATGACCAGGGCGATGGCGACGGCGGAGAGCAGTTCCACGGTCGGGTAGTAGAGCGCGTAGGCGAAGATGGTGTCTTTGAAGGCGATCATGTGCAGGCGGTTGACGTCTTCAAAGTCCTGGTAGGCGCGCTGCTCGCGGTTAAAGAGCTGCACCACGGCCATGCCGGAGATGTGCTCCTGGGTGAAGCTGTTGATGCGGGCGATGGCGGCGCGGACGCGGCGGTAGCTCTCGCGCACGCTGTCGCGGAAGACGCGAGTGACCAGGAAGATGAGCGGCAGCACGGCAAAGGTAAGCAGCGCCAGACCCCAGTTGATGGCGAGCATGACCGCGGCCATGATGGTCAGCATGAAGAAGTCGTTGACGATGGCCAGGATGCCGTCGGTGAACATCTCGTTGACGGCGTCCACGTCAGAGGTGAGGCGTGTGACGAGGCGGCCGACGGCGTGGGTGTCGAAGAAGCCGACGTGCATGCGCTGCATGTGGCGGAAGATGTCGCGGCGCAGGTCGAACATGATCTTTTGCCCGGTCCATTGCATGAGGTAGGTCTCAATGAACGCGAAGCCATAAGAGAGAATCAG
>Ga0302198_10001533_pt1 | contig 25276 bp, 20 predicted proteins | sample II_Bog_N2_2_FD_193521 | JGI IMG/M metagenome (GOLD analysis project Ga0302198, IMG submission 193521) | Peat permafrost microbial communities from Stordalen Mire near Abisko, Sweden - II_Bog_N2_2 | ecosystem: Environmental > Terrestrial > Soil > Wetlands > Peat | place: Sweden: Abisko... | reverse complement strand
TTGTGGATCATCTTGACGAAGTGGCCTGCGCCTCCCGGGCCCACGTGTCCCCAGCCGGTGGTGGGAGACGGGGCGAGGGTTTCAAAGATGGGTCGCAGATACTCGACGGGATCTTTGTCGCCGCCGATCATCATGCTGTAACCCTCCTTCAGGCCCCACACGCCGCCGGAGGTGCCGACATCGACAAAGTCAAAGTGCTTACCGGCAATCTCATCGTGGCGTCGCTTAGAGTCCTTGTAGTTGGAGTTGCCGCCGTCGATCAGTATGTCGCCCGGATTCAACAGTGGCTCGAGTTTGGCAATGGTTTCGTCTACAGGCTTGCCCTGCGGCACCATGATCCAGATGGCCTTGCGGCCATGCAGGTTCTTCGCCAGGTCTTCCAGTGTGGACACGCCGAGATTGCCCGATGCCGTAAGTTTTGCGACCGCCTCCGCATTGAAGTCGAAGCCGACCACCTGGTGGCCGCCGAGACGCAGCCGCTCGGCCATGTTACCGCCCATCTTACCCAGACCTATCAATCCCAGTTGCATACCGCCTCCATTTTCTAGATAACTCCCAGAGTGACTAACTCCCGGCGTAACTGATCGGCGCCGGTAAAACGAATTCCCTTGGTGCCGACGCCCGTTGCGCCGGCCACGTTTTCCGGGCGATCGTCGATGAACAGAATCCGCTCCGCCGGCCGGCCCAGAATGTCCAGCGCCCGCTTGTAGATTGCCGGCTCGGGCTTACGCAGTCCCAGATAGCAAGAACTCAGGGATACCGCAAAATAACTGCGCAGACCGAAGCTTTCGAATCGGAATTCGTTGGTTTCGCGCGCTTCGTTGTTCAGCGCGCCGAGCATGCATTTATCCGATGCGGCAAGTTCCTCGAGGATTCCCAGGGCGCCGTTGGGCAGGAGCTTAGATTGGTTCAGCATGAAGCCGAAAAAATCGCCGGGTGAGAAGCGGCGCGGCTCATAGAAGACCACCACGTCCAGATATTCCTTGAGCGTGGTTTCACCCCGCTCCCAGGCGGGGTATGCGGCGGCATGGCGGGCTTCAAAGGGCTCCAGGTCGAGATGGAAATATTTCGCCGTGAGGGCGCGCTCGTCGTGGTCCCAACCATTGGTCAGCAGCACTCCGCCAACATCGAAAAGGATCACGTCGAAGGGGAACATCGGCGCCTTTCAGTATGCGTTTCGCTGATGAATGCCTGATGAAGCTTAAGTTTGACGGGCCGGCGATTGCGGACCTCCCCGCAGTTTGCCGGTCACTGAACTGTGTGCTGCTCCGGCGATACGATTCCGGGCCTGAAGGCCGGGGTGTATCGCGATCTCCTTTTTCAGGGGGTTGAAACCCCCTGCTCCCTCCGAATCCACAACCTGCTGGTCCATCGGATACAGCGGCGATATCAGGCTGGGTTCGCCGATCCATCTCCGCATTGATACTTGGCTTCGATGGCCAGCACCTTTTTGAATCGCCTGACAAATCTCTCTTCGTTGGCTATGAACCGTGCGCCGATGAATGCATTGATCACTTCGAAGGCCAGTTCCGAGCCGATGATGCGCGCGCCGAGCACCACTACGTTCATGTCGTCGTGCTCCACGCCCTGGTGCGCTGAGTAAGTGTCGTGACACATGCCGGCGCGGATGCCGGGAATCTTGTTCGCCGCCACGCACACGCCCACGCCCGAGCCGCAGATGAGGATGCCGCGCGGCGCATCGCCTCGCTTCAACGCGTCGCCTACCTTCTCGGCAAAGTCTGGATAGTCGTCGGGCAGGTCGCCTGTGTAGGCGCCCAGGTCCATGACTTCGTGGCTGCCCTGGGCGAGAAAGGCGCGCACTTCTTCCTTGAGAGAGAAGCCGGCATGGTCGGCGGCGATGACTAACTTCACGTTTACTCCTTCGGAGATAGTGGTTAGTGGCTAGTGATTAGTGACTAGTGGTTCGTTGTAAGCCGCCACGAAATGAGCCGTCACTCTGTCCGGATTTCACAGTTCGCTATCCACTGTCCACTAACCACTAATCCCTGTCTTACTTCACCAGTTTCTTTGCCCGTGCCGCGACGCTGTCTGCGCCGAATCCCAACTTATCTAGCACAATCGGTCCCGGCGCGGAAGCTCCAAAACGATCCAGCCCAATTACATCGCCGTCCAGCCCTACATACTTCCACCAGCCCAGCGTGGCTCCGGCTTCAACGGACAGTTTGGGTACGCCCGCCAGCAGCACGCTGGCCTTATACTCTGCGGTTTGCTCTTCGAAGATCTTCCAACTGGGGAAGCTGACCACGCGCGCGGCGATGCCTTCGTCCGCGAGCAGCTTGGCCGCATCCACGGCGGCCCACAGCTCCGAGCCGGTACCAATCAGAATCACCTGCGGGCTGGATACGTCTGGATTGGATACATCCTGGAGCACATACGCTCCCTTGCTCACGTCAGCGTAGGCGTCGTGCGCAGCCGGATCGATCACCGGCAGGTCCTGACGGCTAAGTGCGAAGAAGCTCGGGCCTTTGCGTTCGAGTGCGAGGCGCCACGCCGCTGCTGTTTCGTTGGCGTCGGCGGGGCGGAAGTCGGTGAGGCCGGGCACCGCGCGCAGGGCCATCAGGTGTTCGATTGGCTGGTGGGTGGGGCCATCTTCGCCAAGGCCGATGGAGTCGTGGGTGAAGATGAAGAGGGAGTGCGTCTGCATGAGCGAGGCCAGCCGGATGGCCGGTTTGGCGTAGTCACTGAAGACAAAGAATGTAGATCCAAACGGAATCAACCCGCCGTGAGCCGCCATGCCGTTGACTGCCGCGCTCATGCCGAACTCGCGCACACCGAAATAGACATTGCGCGCCGTGGGGTCCACGTGAAAGCTTTCGCCCGGCTTGAAGATGGTCTTGGTGGAAGAGGTCAGATCGGCGGCGCCACCGAATAGCTCCGGGACAACTCCGGCAATGGCGTTCATGACTGCGCCGCCGGCGTTGCGCGTGGCCTGCGGCTTGCCCGCCGGAAAGCTGGGAATCGCCTTCTCCCAGCCGGCCTTGAGTTGGCCCTTCTGGGTACGCTCAAACTCCGCGGCCAGCTCGGGATTGGCCGCCGCGTAGCCTGCGAAGAGAGACTTCCAATCGGCCTCCAGCGCGGCGCCGAGCTCGACGGCTTTGCGCCAGTTGGCCAGGGCATCTTCGGGCACATAAAAGCTCTTGTCCTCAGGGAAGCCGAAGAACTTTTTGGTGGCCGCAACGGCTTCGGCGCCCATCGCCTCACCATGCACCTTGTTGGTGCCGGCCTTGGGGCTGCCATAGCCGATGATGGTGCGCACAGCGATGATGGAGGGCTTGCCGGTCTCGGCTTTCGCGGCTTGAATGGCTGCTTCAATGGCTGCAAGGTCGTTGCCGTCAGCCACGCGCTGCACATGCCAGTGGTAGGCCTCGAACCGCTCCAGCGCGTCTTCGGTGTAACTCAACTCCGTGGGGCCGTCGAGAGAGATGAGATTGTCGTCGTAGATAAACGTCAGCTTACCCAGGCCCAGCGTGCCGGCCAACGAGGCTGCCTCGTGGCTGACGCCTTCCATCAGATCGCCGTCGCCGAGCAGCGCATAGGTGTGGTGATCGACCACTTCAAAGCCTGGCTCGTTGTAGATTGCAGCCAGATGCTTCTCCGCAATGGCCATGCCGACAGCCATGGCGATGCCCTGGCCAAGCGGTCCGGTGGTCACTTCCACGCCGTCGGTGTGGCCGTACTCGGGATGGCCGGGGGTGCGCGAGTGCCACTGGCGGAAGCTCTTCAGATCGTCGAGCGTTACGTTGTAGCCGGAGAGGAACAGGGTGGAGTAAAGCAGCGCCGAGGCGTGGCCGTTGGAGAGTACAAAGCGGTCACGGTCAGCCCACTTGGAGTGCGCGGGATTGTGCTTCATCAACTTGTGGAACAGCAGGTAAGCAATCGGCGCGCAGCCCAGCGGAGCGCCGGGATGGCCGCTCTTGGCCTTTTCCACCGTGTCCACGGCCAGCAGTCGCAATGTGTCGATTGAAAGTTGGTCCAGCGAAAGTCCCGCAATGCTCGAAGTCATAAGATCCCTCAGGGGCTAAAGCCCCTCGCTCGTGATGCTTTTGCGGCACGGCTGAAGCCGTGCCCTGTTACAAAGCCCCCGCAAGTTGCCATATTTGCGAGTTCCCCGCAGTGTTGTGGTGCGGCCCCACCGTTGAAGCATCAACATCCACAAAGGCTCGTTCAAAAGAGTGAGTGACTGCACTCGCCTTCATGCGTGCTCCTTGCCTTCAACCTGCACTTCCACATTGTAACCAAGCCAGCTGTCCGGCTCTGGCCAGCGCTGCGTCCATGCGAGCTTGCTGCTCTGCGCTCCCGCTTTGATATCCGCACAGTGGCCGGCGCTGCCCAGGCTGCGGCTATTGACCGCCTGCGTGGTCTGCCAGTTATCCGCACTCCAAACCAGCTTGAACGGCTTCCCGTCCAGAATGCGCAGTGTCTCGCCAACTGCAATTTTCTGGATGGGCCGGCGGCGGCTGTAAATCTCCAGGTCGCCGCGCCGACGCTTTCTGCCCTCGGGCTCGCAATAGCGCTCATACACCGGGTCGATGCGGTCAAAGACCTTGCCGTCCACGGCCGAGCGCAGCAGTTTCAAGTACTCCGCGTGTGCCCACACCAGAGGCACTGCCGATCCGCCGGGTTGACCCAGTCGCAGGCTCGTTCCCGGCAGGTTCGGTTCGTCCCACACCTGCTCCGGCATCATCTGGCCGCAGGTGGCGAAACCCTCGTAGGTCCTGATCAGTTCGGTGATATCGTGGCCCGCCGCAAGCTCGTAGTGGGCGCGTTCGCCGGTGAGCAGGGGCCAAACGTGGCCCTTGCCCCATCCCTGAAAAGGACCGCCATCGGGCTTGTCGCCGTAGCCGTCCCAGTTGTAGCGCAGCCAGCCCGGCCCCTGGGGCAGGCCGCGCTTCAACACTGCATCCACCACCTTGAGCGAGTCCACCATCAGCGGATCGCCGGCGCGGCACACGCCATAGCGGACCAGCTCCAGGAAGCCGGCATCGACGATCTCGCGCGCTTCGAACTCCACGCGCGTTCCCGGAGGGCGGTTTTGCAGCCGGATCGTCTCCGTGCCGCAACTCTCGCAGGCGTAGGCCTCGCCGCTCTCCGGCGGGCGAATGCGCATGTAGTGGCGCGTGACCCCCGGCAGCAGCACGCCTTCGTTGGTCACGGTCCAGTCTTCGAGGTGCTTTTCGATCCAGTCGGCAAACTCTTCGAGAAACACGGCCATCTCCACCGAGTCGTGGGCACGCGCAATCTCTGCCGCGCAAATCAGACCTGCAATCACGGCCGCCAGCGTGGAGGGCGAGTAGCCGGCGTTCTCTTCCCAGCGCTCCTGATGGGTGATGGGCGCATGCCGCACCAGAAAGCCTGCCGCACGCTCGACGAAGGGAAAAATATCCAGCTCGCCGAGTGCGTTCGCCTTCCACAGGCGCCAGGCGAGGATGATGGGGAAGGCGACCTCGTCGAGCTGAAGGCCGCTCCAGTAGGGAGTGCCGTCGATCCAGAAGTTCTGGGCGAAGCCGCCGTCGGGCTCCTGCGTGCAGGCCAGGTAGACGAGGGCGCGGCGGGCCGTTTCCGCGCGGCCGCAGGCAAGCAGGGCGGTTGCGGTCTGCACCATATCGCGGGTCCAGACGAGATGGTAGCCGCCCAGGTCGTCGTCGCTCTTGGACTGGCCCCAGGGGATGGACGCGGAGGCCACAAACGCGCCGGAGAAGGTCTTGTCCTCGTGCGCAAGCAGGACGTTGTGGCTGGTTCCCATCAGCTTGCCGCCATCGCAGGCCTTGGCCGCCAGCCACATTGGGTTAGCCGCACGGTGCCACTGCTCGATGAACCGGCTCTTGTGATCGACAAACGGCGTGGCCAGCGAGCTCATGGTCTTCTGCGCCGCGGTATGGTGGCCCTCGCCAATGCCAAAGGCCAGCGTGAACTCGATTGCACCATCCGCTGCTACACCCGTCAGGCCAAGCTCGCCCATCAACGCAATATTGCCGCCGGTTGCCGAGCCAAACTCCCAGTCCATGCGGAAGTTGTCCATCAGGTCGCGCCAGCCGTCGCTCGAGCCCACAAAGCCGCAGCTCACCCGGCTGAAGCCGCAACTGGCTCCCATGGCCAGCGACCAGTGGTCCTTCCAGGCCAGCAGAGCCTTGCGCCCGGCAATGTCCACCGCGCGCGCCGAATTGCCGGCCCCGCCGCCGTCGAGATGCGGCGCCAACAGCGCGTAAACCTTCAGACGGGGCAGCAGCGCTGCGTCGCCCTCAATGCGTACATGGGTCAGAACCACCGAGTGGTGCGGGTCGCAGACGATCTCCTTGGTGAGCGTATACCGGCCCTCGGGATCGCGGTTGATGTAGCGCACCCCCAGCGCCTCTGTATGGATGTACTCGAAGGTCGATTGCAGGTCGCGCTTTTCTTCGTGGACAAACGTTTCGCAGTCTGTGATCAGGAAACCCATGTCGCGGACCTGCGCCCGATCGATGGTGGGATGGTAGATCTCGTTCAAAATCCCGTGCGAGCAGGTAAACCAGATGCGGCTGGAGGCCGCATAGGCCGTGCCCACCGCATCTTTTACGCTGGAAGTCCAGCGCGGCTCCATGCCGGGCGCGCCAAAGGCCTCGCCCTGCTGCTCAAGCCACCGGTACAACGGCTTTTCGTTCATCGTCGCATCGCTCTTTTCGGATCGGGTGAAATCAGGATCGGGCTTGCATGGGAAGGGCAAATTGGGGGGAAGTCGCGCAAGGCTGTCCTCTGTATCGATGTTCCGGAGGCCCTGAAGGTTTCTTGCAAGGGGAAATTCAGCCCATCTCCGATCCCTGATCCCTGTTTTTGCACCCAACCCTTTGCTCCAGGCATCCATCCAAACATATGCGCATATGCGCCCGGTGCGGTGCGTGAAGATTTCGCTTCAAGGAAGCGGCTACCGCGCTCCCGGCTTCAGCTAACTGTTCTCTTCTGGGCAACGCCGGGCCGAGTCCTCACAGTACAATTTCAATCGAAGGAGATTTCCCCTATGCCGCACGAACTTCCGCCGCTTCCGTACGACTATGCCGCGCTCGAGCCGTTCATCGACGCGGAGACCATGAAGATCCACCACGACAAGCACCACCAGGCCTACATCAACAACCTGAACGCCGCGCTGGCCAATCACCCCGACCTGGCTGCCAAGTCAGTTGACGACCTGATCAGCGGCCTGGCCGATGTGCCGGAGGAGATTCGTGGCGCCGTGCGCAACAACGGCGGAGGCCACTCCAACCACACCGCATTCTGGAACCTGATGGGCCCGGTCGGCTCTGACGGCGTGGGCGGCGCGCCCACGGGCGCCATCGCCGCGGCCATCACGGCCGACTTCGGCGACTTTGAGGCCTTCAAGAAAACGTTCAATGAGACCACGGCCAAGCAGTTCGGTTCCGGCTGGGGCTGGCTGGTCTGCTCCGGCGGCAAGCTGAAGATTCTGACCACCGCCAATCAGGACTCGCCCCTGACCCATGGCCTCTATCCCATCCTGGGCAACGACGTATGGGAGCACGCCTACTACCTGAAGTACCAGAACGCGCGCCCCAAGTACCTTGAGGCCTGGTGGAGCGTGGTCAACTGGCACGAAGTGAACAAGCGCTACGCCGTCGTCAAAGGGTAAACCCAGGGGACCAGGGGACCAGGGTTCAGGGATCAGAGGCGTGGAGAGGTGGGTGCGTTCCCACCCATTCCGCAAAAAAAGCGGAATGGATGGGGCACAGAGCGATCCTGGCAGCAGAGCCGCGGGTCGGGGATCCTGATCCCTGGTCCCCTGGGTTCCCTGTCCCTTGGTCCCTGTCTTTACACAACTCTTTCCCGCATTTGGTGTCTAACCAGGCAGGGACGATCCATAAACCCATGCGCAGACTTGCTTTCCTTTCAGCTTCATTCGCCTTGGTTGCCGGTCTGCTCTCAGTCTCCGCGGCTGCCCAGTCCGGCAGTTTCATCGTCGCCCAACGCGGCAAGCCGGTGGGCACGGCCGAGTTCAACTTCACCACGACTCCGCATGGCTACAGTTCCACCTCCATGGTGCGCATCGCCATGCAGGGCCTCAACTACGCGCTGTCCAAGACCGAGTCGCTCTCCAGCGCCAACCACCTGCGCCACGTGCAGTTGAGCGCAACAGTCAACAGCGCGGCAGTGAACCTGACCGCTGCGCCCGACTCCGCGCAGTTCTTGCTCAACATCTCCGCCAACGGCAAGAGCTCCACCGCGCGGCTGGACCTGCATCCCGACGCGGTGTTTCTTCCCGACTTCGACCCCGGCGCATTTGAAACCCTGCTGGCTCTTGCCGTGGCCCACAACAACCGCGACCTCTGGGCGATCATTCCCAAGCAGACGGGAGACCTGGCTGGGTCGATCGCACCCGTGGTGCTGGCCACCTACGCCGACGAGCAGGGCGCGCTCGACGGCAAGCCCATCGCCGCACATCACCTGGTGGCTACCATTGCCGGTGGCAGGACGGATCTATTCTCCGGCCCGGAGAACCAGCTACTGCAGGCTGAACTGCCGCAGCAGGGATTTGCGCTGGTTCGCAAGGGTTTTGTGCTGACGCCGCCAGCCAGGCCGATGGCCCCGCCGCTCGCGACGCAGGGCCCGACCGCAGCGACCCAAGCCCCAGCCGCGCCGCCAGTTCAGCCGTAATCGCGGCGCGGCGCGCCCGCAATGCCGAGCCGGAGCTGACTCGCCGAATCCCTAGCAGGCCTTCCCTGCCGCAACCCCCGAGGCCCAGGCCCACTGGAAGTTGAACCCGCCCAGCCAGCCGGTCACATCCACCGCTTCACCGATGAAATAAAGTCCCGGAACCGCGCGCGCTCCCATGGTTCGCGCGTGCAGCCCGTCGGTGTCCACGCCGCCCGCGGTCACCTCGGCCTTCTCAAATCCCTCGGTGCCGACAGGATGCAGCGGCCATGCATGCAGCCTCCGCTCGCAGGCCTCGAGGGCCGCATTGGACCATCCCTCCGGTGCGCCTGCCTCGGCAAGGAAGGCGGCAAGACGCTGCGGCAACACCGCGCGCAGCGCCTGGCGCAGCGCGGGCTGGTCGCGGTGGGCGCGAGGCTGCTTCAGGCCGGCGAGCAGATCCACATCCGGCGCCAGATCGAAGACCAGCTCCTCGCCCGGCCGCCAGTAAGACGAAGCCTGCAACACCGCCGGCCCGCTCACCCCGCGATGGGTCACCAGCATCTTTTCCCGGAAGGGTACGGGCTGGTAGGCCGGGGTTTTAACCCTGGCAACTGACCGCGCACGATCCCGGTGGGTATTAGCCCCTGAGGGACGGTCCTTCTCCGCCGCCTCCACCCAGGCCACCGCCTCCGTCGATACCCCGGCCAATTCTGTCCACCCCTTCTCGTCTCCGCCCAGCAAGAGCGGCACCAGCGCCGGCTTGGGCGTCACCACTTTCAGCCCAAACTGCGCAGCGATCTCATAGCCCAGCCCGGTCGCACCCATCTTGGGAATCGACAACCCGCCGGTGGCAACCACCAGAGCCTGAGCCTCAAATTCGCCTGCCGAGCAGGAGACGCGAAAGCCGCTGGAGGGCTTTGCATCAACGGCAATTCCGCTGGCGTTGAGCACCAGCTCCACGCCGCCCAACGCGCACTCGTCCAGCAGCATCTCCAGGATGGCCCGCGCCGAGCCGTCGCAGAACAGCTGGCCCAGAGTCTTTTCGTGCCAGGGAATCCTGTAGCGGTCAACCAGCGCAAGAAAGTCCTGCGGCCCGTAACCGGCCAGCGCCGACTTGGCGAAGTGTTTGTTTTCCGAGAGGAAGTTTTGCGGTGCGCAGTGCAGATTGGTGAAATTGCAGCGGCCGCCGCCAGAGACGAGAATCTTTCGCGCCGGCTGGCCACTGTGTTCCAGCAGCGCGACACACCGTCCGCGTTGCCCGGCGGTCGCCGCGCACATCAACCCCGCCGCGCCCGCGCCCAGGACGATCACATCGAATTGGCGCACGTTAGCGGCCATTACTGGTTCGGCGTCGCCGTCGGCCCAATCGCCGGGGGCACATCCATCAGGGGTGCCTGGCGCTCCACCAGCATGACCCGCTTGATTTTGTTGCGGTCGATGTGTTGGATATTGCCGCCCACCCGAATCTCCACGTCCATTCCAGAGATCGAGACCAGGTCCCCGTTCAGCACGCTACCATCGCGCAGCTCGATCGAATCGAAGGCTGCGGCTCCGAGTTCATAACTCACCGTGCCTCCCGACACGTCGTCCCGGCTGATCTCCAGTGGAAAGTTGCCCGCCGCAAACCCCTCCTTGCTGAAGGTGAGCGTGTGTTTGCCGACGCCCGCCGTAACCATGCGCGGTGTTGTTCCAGCCTCCACACCATCCACCTTCAACAGCGCACCTTGCGGCGTCGAGTTCACCGTGAGTGAAATGGTCTTGGCTGATTCCAGAATTGCCTCCAGTGACACGGATGCCGGAGTCCCGGAGGTGGTCACCGTCGTCTCAAACTTTATCGTCTCGCCCGGCCCGACATTATTGAGTGCAATCACGTCTTCGCCAATGCGCACCTTGCTCTTGTCGAACAGGTACACCTTGAACCGGGCAGCCGGAATCCGCCTCGGCGACAGATTCTCCGCCGTCGTATCCATCACGTATCCGTGGAGGTTGCCCATGCCCGGCAGCGCCTTGAATTTGCCAAACGTAAAGCGCACCACGGGAGTTCCGGTGTCAGGCCAGTCGATCACCTGCAGGGGCGTGTCCTTGGCCAGGGCTGGGATGGCGAGCAGAAGGGACACTACCCCCAGACGGAAGAGGTGCGAGCTCAGGGTTGCAGTTTTCATAACGGAATCATCATAGCGGGAAGGCCTATTCTTCGCGTCGCCAATCTTGGGGCAATAGGCTCCTGCTCCTTATGCCCTACCCGTCGTCCCGGAACATCGGGTGCGGGATGAGGCGGCGGTAGTCTTCCTGGTGGGCGGCGTCGAGGCAGGCTTCGATGATCTGCTTGCCCAGCGGATCTAGGTCGGGGACGAGGAACTGCTTGAGCTCCGTCGCGAAGAACTCGCGCCACTGCCGCGCGCCTTCCTCGTAGACATCCATGCCGCCCTGGATCTGCTCTTCGACCGCCAGAAAGACGCGGGGGATCATGGAGCCCTCAATGCGCAGCTGGTTGGGAATGTAGCCGAGCAGCGGGCAGATGGCCTCGCCCACCTGGTCGCGGCCGAACTTGGCGCTGCCACGGCGGGCCAAATACTCGCGCGCGATCCACTCCGCCATGAAGCCCACCTTCCACGCACCGATGTGCTGGTTGGGCAGCAGCACGTAGCGGGTTTCTGGCGTCTCGACGATCTGGCGCAGCAGCAGGTTGGCCTGGTCCACGCGGCGGCCTGTGGCGAAGGCCCAATACGAGCCCACGCCCTCTGACTGCATGGCGGTGGACTTTTGTGCCTGGATGCTGGGGTTGGCGTGGCCGCGCGGAGCAACCAGCCTCCATAGCCAGGCCAGCGCCGGGCTAAGCACATGGAGCATGGCCAGGATGCCGTAGAGCTGCGAGTCGCGATGGGTGGGCGGGCAGCGAACGCCGAAGCTGCGCACGTCCACTTGCTGCGGTCCATCGAGAATGTCTTCGAGCATGCGGCGAGGCAGGATGACGCGTGGGTTGGGGCAAAGCTTGCCGGGCGCGTCCTCGACGTGTTCCCAGGTCAGGCAGGTGCCGCCGGGAACGATGTAGTGGTTGAGGAAGATGAGCGGCTCCGGCGGGTCGATGCACAGGCGCTCCAGGTTCGGCGCGGTGCCGTAGCTGTGGATGTGGTCCACGCGGACGAACCAGCCGTTTTCGGCGTCGGCCACTGTGAGCCGGCCGCTCGTCCCCTGGTACTTGGGATGCGCGCAGGCCATGTCGTCGGCGATGGGGCGCAGGTGGCAGGCCTCGGGCAGGTTCAGCGTCCTGGTCTCTTTGGTCACGACGTTGGTCCCCAGCAACAGGCGGCCGTCTTCCATGCGGTGGATATGCTCGGTCATCTCGCTCTTGCCACCGCCCGAGGCCCCCTCGTGCATCAGGATGAGCTGGTTTTCGTAGGGCGTGACGACGGCGACTGCGGCGCAGTGGTTGGTGGTCCAGCCCTCATGCTCGCCTTTATCGAGGAGCATGGAGTAGACGCCCTTTTTCGCGCTCGGCCCCGGATAGAGGTTGTAGGCGAAGATCTCCTGGTGGGTGGCCTGACGGTCGTGCACCACTACCTGGCGTCCGGAAAAGTGCGTGTGGCGGAAGGGCGGCGCCACAAAGAGGACTCCGCCAGTGACCTTGAAACCGACCGGAACCTGGCTGCGCGGAATCATGCCTTGCAGGTCGGCCAGCGCGGCGGCAAAGAACGCGGCCTGGCGGGGAACGATGAGCAGGCTGCCGTAGCCGAGAGCGTCGGTGCCGGCGAAGAACGGCATCGCCACCAGCTCCTGCGTCTTCAGCCAGTCGAGCGTCTGCTGGCGGGTGGCGGCAAACTCCTCGCCGAATCTCTCCTTGTAGGTGGGCTTGTCGGTGGGCAGCATGTCGCCGATCACCATGGCATCCGGATCGCGGCGGCGCATGGCCGGATCAGGGAAGTTGATGGCCAGGCCGTTGCGCGCCTTGGTGATGACCGCTTCCACCACGCGCCCCACGCCTGGCGCCTGGAAGACGGCCTCATACTGGCCGTGGTCGTCGCGATTGCCCAGGGTCCAGTCCGTGTCGCCGGAGGAGCGGCCCAACGCCCAGTCCATCAGCTGACTGCGCGTCTCCGGAGCCTGCACCAGCGGCGCGGCACTCAGCACGGCGCGCACCGCCTCAGGCAGTTCCAGATCCGCCCATGCCGCTTGAAAGTCGACAAAACCGCCTTGACCCGTCGCCGTAGCCATGAGTTTTTCCTCGCTTCAGGGAAGATTCCGCTTGAGATGAGCCGCGCCCGCACCAAGAGGGGCGCAAGATTTTTATCTCATCTGCTCATACACCTGGCAGTGCTCCACATCACAGGCTGTGTCTTCACTCCGCTGGAAACAGCTTCCGCACCAGCCGCAGTGCCTCGTCCGGCGTTGCTACCTCTCCCTCCAGTTGCGCATCCTCCACGGCGCGGAGAATCTGCTTGAATGCGGGGCCCGGCGCGTAGCCCGCTGCGATCAGCTCGCGGCCGGTGATGAGCGGTGTGGGGCGCACCACCTCTTCGGGCAGGTCCTGGCGGCGGGCGCAGACAAATTGCCAGTGGTCCAGGTTGCCGCTGCCGGCCATGCAATCCATGCGGTGCAGGGCCAGGTGCTCGTTGAAACCGTCGAGGCGCAGGAAGCGCTTGAGGGTTGAGGTCTTCATGCGGCCGGTGTCGGCAAAGCGCATGTGGTTGTCCACCAGGGCCAGAATCTGGCGGGTCTCGTCGTTGGAGAAGCGGAAGCGGCGGCAGATCTCCGCGGCCATGGCGACGCCTACTTCGACGTGGCCGTCGAAGCGAATGCGGTCGGGCGCGCGGCGGAAGGTGGGCGGCTTGCCCACATCGTGCAGCAGCGCGCCCCAGGCCAGGGTCATGGAGCAGTCCTCTTCCAGCTGCGCGAGCAGGCCCAGGGTGTGCACCCAGACATCGCCCTCGGGGTGATACTGCGGGGGCTGATCGACGTCTTTCATGCGCGCGATCTCGGGCAGCACCTGGGCCAGCAGGCCGGTTTCGTCGAGCAGCTCGAAGGCGCGGCGGGCGTGGCCTTCGGTGAGCAAGCGGGTCAGCTCGTCGCGCACCCGCTCGCGGCTCACGGAGGCGATGCGCGGTGCGAGAGCGCGGATGGCCGCAGCGGTGGACGGCTCCAGCTCGAAGCCAAGCCGCGCGGCAAAACGCACTGCGCGCAGCATGCGCAGGCGGTCTTCCTCAAACCGCTCGGCGGCGCGGCCGATGGCGCGGATGACGCCGGCTTCCAGATCTGCAACGCCACCGACGAAATCGATCACGGCTGCGCGGAGCTTTGCGGGATCAGTCAGAGAGTCTGTTGCCTGCACGGCATCGAGCAGCAAACCATTGATGGTGAAGTCCCTGCGCCGGACATCCTCCTCGGCGCTGGTGGTATAGCGCACCGCGTCGGGATGGCGGCCATCGGAGTAGGCGCCGTCGGAGCGGAAGGTAGCGACTTCGGTGGTGAAGTAGCTGTCGCCGTCGTCGTGCGCGACGAGCACCACGCCAAAGTGCGCGCCGACGGCGAAGGTGCGGTCAAAGAGTCCGAGCACCACATCGGGCGTGGCGCTGGTGGCCACGTCGTAATCAGAAGGCACGCGGCCCAGCAGCAGGTCGCGGACGCAGCCGCCGGCGAGGTAGGCCTCGTAGCCAGCCGCACGCAGCCGTGCGATTACCCCCAAAGCTGCATCGAATTGGCTCGAAGCGTGAAACATAACTGCGTTCCTGCCGATCTCAATTCACCCTCGCGGCCTCATCGAGCTTCTTTTGTGCTTCCTCTGAGCGGTTGAGTCCTTGCAAAACCTGCGCGTGAAAGCGTAGGTCTCTTACAAATGGCCGTTTGTACTCCTGATTAAGGCCCGGCACTTCCTTCTCCATCCAGGTGATAGCCTTGCGCCCGAAATCCTCCGCTATAGTCAGGTCGGCATCTGCACCAACCAGATCGCCCGACATGCCTTCAATTGTCCCTCTGGTCGAGTAGGCTGCACTGCTCCCCGAGTTATCGTCGTGGCCCTGTTTTACCGTCTGCACGGCCTTGTCCGCCCAAGCTAGCGCATTCTTTAGATCTCCACTGCTCGCTATGGCCGAAGCGGCATAGACAAATGCGGATCGCTTCTCGATGAAGCGGACATCCGGAGCAAACTCCTCGGCAATCTGTGCGGATTGCCTGCATGATGACGCGGCCGCCTGGCGGTCTGTCTTCTCTGATAAGGCCTTCCTGCATTGATCAAATGCGGGGAAGTAGCGCTGGGCAATTTGCTCCTCGGCAGGGGTAGGCCCATCCTTTCCCAAACTGAAATCAACCGAAACCTGCCCGCTCGCGACGGTCGGCAGGCCATCTTTTTCAAACGGACGAAAACTCCACTGCTTCACGCAGTCGATAGCGGCCTGTTGCAGCATAGCTGGCCCACTGACCGCCTTCATCGACTCGATTTTGCCGCTCGCTCCAACCCTCAATTCGAGGACAACTGTTCCTTGAATTCGAGCCGCCTTAGCAATTGGCGGGTAAACCGGCGAGGCGCGATGATCCACGTGCTGGTCGAGTGTCTCCTTATCGACCTGAAGGGCCTCCTGGGGTGAGCCAAGACGGCAGATGACAGCAAAAGCGAGAAGAACGAAGACATATCGGCGCGGTTGCATAAAGCCTCCCAAATCGTCTTCCATCATAACCGTGACCGATCTCGGGGGGTCTTGGAAGCCCAAACGAGAGTTCGTCCTGCCCGCTAAAATGGACGCATGCCCGGCCGCGGTCTCATCCTCGCTATCGAATCCTCCTGCGACGAGACGGCTGCGGCTGTTGTGGAGCGAGGGGCGCACACGCTCTCGTCCGCCGTGGCCTCGCAGATCGCCACGCACGCGCGCTACGGCGGCGTGGTGCCGGAGCTGGCCAGCCGCGAGCATCTGCGGGCCATTGTTCCCGTAGTCCGCGCGGCGCTGGCCCAGGCCGGCGTGACGCTTGCCGATCTGGACGCCATCGCTGTGACCAGCGGACCGGGGCTGGCCGGTGCGCTGCTGGTGGGCATTACCTATGCCAAGGCGCTGGCGTTTGCTGCCGGGTTGCCGCTGATTGCGGTGAATCATCTGGAAGGGCATATCCACGCCGTGTTGCTGAACGAGCGGGAATCCCAGGCACCCGACCGAGCGGTTGGGGGCAGCAGATCCCAGGTCCTCAAATGCGAGGGACCTGGGGCACCCGAACCTGAGACGGACGAGCCCGCCCTGGCCCTGGTCGTCTCCGGCGGACACACGCACCTTTATCTGGCTCGCCCCACTGCCGGCACCTGGCACTATCAGCTCGTCGGCCGCACACTGGATGACGCCGCCGGCGAAGCCTATGACAAGGTGGCCAAGCTGCTCGGCCTGGGCTACCCGGGCGGCCCGTGGATCGACGCCCTGGCAATGCACGGCAACCCGCGAGCCGTGCCGTTTACTTTCGCCCAAATCAAATCAAAGGTTCACCTGGCCGGGAAAGCCCCACGAACCAAAGCCGCCAAAACCGCGCCAATCGCCGGCCTCGACCCGCACTTTCTGTTCTCTTTTTCTGGGATCAAGACGGCCGTGCTGCGCTATGTGGAACTCCACAACCTGCGCCCGGAGGCCGAAGCCCGCCGCGAGGCGCTCTTTACCGGGCCCCACGCCCCTACGTGCCCCACTGTCGAGGACGCCCTGGCCACCTGCGACCCGCAGACTCTCGACCTGATTGCCAGCTTTCAGCAGGCCGTGGTCGGCGACCTGCTCAAAAAGACCTTTGCCGCCGCGGAAGCACTGGGTTCCCGGCGCATCCTGGTGACCGGCGGCGTGGCTGCCAACCGGGAGCTACGCTCGCGCTTTACCGCGGAGGCGGCGCGGCGTTCGGTGAGCGTTGCCTTTCCCACGCTGGCGCTTTCAACGGACAATGCGGCCATGATTGCCGCTGCCGCATGGCCCCGCTTTCTGGCGGGCGAGTTCGCCGGCTCCAGCCTCTCCGCTGACCCATCGCTGGTGCTGGGCCGATAGGTCCGCATCTTCCTGGCTCCAAAGTCGTTGGTCAATTTGGCGGAAAGAGTCCTCAGGGGCTAAACAGGCTGCGGAAAAACGCCTTGGATGAGGAAAGTTAGACCATTGAATTTTGCAGGGGCTAAAGCCCGACGTTGATTTGATGGTCTTTATCGGCATGACTGAAGTCATGCCCTGTTACAAAGCTTTGACGAATTCGATCCGATGCGGGTTTCTCGCAGCCCATGAAGCTAGACTTCAAACAGAGCCACTACCGACTCCCCATTCCTGACCGCTTGCCTTGCTACAATCGAAGGGGCCGAAAACAGGCGCGATTTCGCCAGCGGCCCACGCAGGCAGGACGACCCAGGACCGATGACCCTCCGCCTTTTCAATACCATGACGGGACAAGTGGATCAGCTGGCTCCCGCCGACGGCATGGCGCTGGGCATGTATGCCTGTGGGCCGACGGTCTACGACTACGGGCACATCGGCAATTTCCGCACCTTTCTCCAAGTGGACATTCTGCGCCGGTTTCTGCTGCTGACCGGCACCAAGGTGCGCCACGTCATGAACATCACGGACGTGGACGACAAGATCATCCGCAACGCGGCTGCGGCCGGCATCCCCATTGGCGAGTACACGGCGCGCTTCGAGCAGGCGTTTTTTGAGGATCTGGAATCGCTGCGCGTGGAGCGCCCGGAGATTATTGCCCGCGCCACCGAGCATATTCCGCGCATGGTCGAGCTGGTCCAGAAGCTGGCTGCCGCGGGCGCGGCTTACCAGACTGAAGACGGGTCCTGGTATTTCCGCCTCTCCGCGTTCCCAGAGTACGGCAAGCTGAGCAAGAAGGACTTGTCCGGTATGGAAGACGGGGCGCGCGTGGACGTGGACGAGTATGAGAAGGACTCGGCCCGCGACTTTGCGCTGTGGAAGGCGGCCAAGCCAGGCGAAACTTCGTGGGATACGGCGATTGGCCGCGGCCGGCCGGGCTGGCATATCGAGTGCTCGGCGATGGCCATGGAGTACCTGGGCGACAGCTTCGACCTGCACGCCGGCGGCGAAGACCTGATGTTTCCGCACCACGAGAACGAGATCGCCCAGAGCGAGTCAGTGACCCATAAGCCCTTTGCCCGTCATTGGATGCATGTGCGCTTTCTGCTGGTGGACGGGCGCAAGATGTCCAAAAGCGAGGGCAATTTTTTCACCCTTCGCGATCTGCTGCTGAAGGGCTACAAGGCCTCGGCCATCCGCCTGGCGCTGGTTTCGGTGCCCTATCGCCACCAGCTGAACTTCACGTTTGACGGCCTCACGGAAGCCACCAACGCCATTGAGCGGTTGCGCACCTTCCGCCAGCGGCTGACGCAGGCCGCGCTCGCTCCCGGCGTGAACCCGGCGCTGAAGTCCGCGGCGGAGAAGGCCCAGGCCGACTACCTGGCTGCGCTGGCCAACGACCTGAACACGGCCGAAGCCCGCGCGCCCATCTTCGACCTCATCCGCGCCGCCAACACGGCTATCGATCAGGGCCAGCTGCTGGCCGGGGACCGGGACGCGATTCTGGCCGTGCTGGCCAGCTTCGATGCGGTCTTCGACGTAATGGAGGACCGCGACGCGGAGACAACGCGCCGCGCCCTTGACTGGGCACAACAGTCCGGCCACGCGGGCCTGATTGACCCGAGATTGGTGGCCGCTGCGCACATTACGGATGAGCAAATTGAAGTGCTGGTGGCCGAGCGCACCCAAGCCAAGCGGCAGCGCAACTTTGCCCGCGCGGATGAGATCCGCAATCATCTGCTAGCCAGTTGGAGCGTGGTAATTGAGGATTCCAAGGACGGGGTCCGCTGGAAGCGGAAGTAACTTCCCCAAGAGCAACTTCCCCGTAAGGAGATCGACCGTATGGAAGCGAACGAAGTGCAGGAACTGGAAGAGCACGCCGAGCAGGGCGGCGAATCGGCCATGAGGCCGGTGGCCTTCACCATGAGCGTGGTGGCGGTTTTGGTGGCTGTCACCACGGTTCTTGGCCATCGCACCCATACTGAGGCAGTCCTCCGGCAAGCCAAGGCCAGCGACACGTGGAACGAATACCAGTCCAAGAAGAATCGAGCCTACGATACGGACCTGGCCACGACGCTGCTCAACGATCTCACCGTCGCCGACAAAGATGCTGCAAAGAGAGATGCCGAGAAGTGGGCCAGCCATCAGGAAAAATGGGCCGACGATTTGAAAGAGGAGCGGAAGGAAGCCCTGGCGCTTGAGGCGGAAGTAAAGCAGGCCGAGATTCGTGCCAATTTCTTTGACTTCGGCGAGGCGCTGTTGGAGATTGGACTGGTCGTCAGCTCGGTCACGCTTCTTACTCGCAGCCGCATCTATTGGTATCTGGGCATAGCCGCTTCCTTCGTTGGAGTGGCCTCTGTGATTTGGGGATTGCTGATCAAATGAGGCCGCCTCATTCCGCAGGCATCTGCTCCAGCTCTCCAATCGACGGGGGCTTGCTCCTGGCCTTGACCTGCGCCGTGGTAAGCAGAAATACGGCCACCACAATGGCCGCCATGCCTGCGAACTCCGCCGCCGCAGGCCGCTCGTGCAGCAGAAAAATCCCCAACACCACCGCAACCACCGGGTTGACATAGGCGTAAGACGAGACCTTGGCTACCGGCACGTGCTCCAGCAGATAGATGAAGCAGGTGTAGCCCAGCAGTGACCCGCCGGTGATGAGCCAGGCGAGCGACCCGATTGCCGCGGCATTCACCTTGAATTGCGGCCACTGGCCCAGCGCCGTTCCCAGCGCAGTGGTGAAGGCGCCGGCGGCGATCATCTGCCACGCAGCGGCCACAAAACTGTTAGCCGGCAGTTTTGACCGGCGCGACACGATGCTTCCGACGGTCCAAGAGAGAGCGCCAGCCAGCAGAACTGCGAGGGCCAGCAGGAGTGTGCGATCTCCGGCCAATCCGGTGCGCAGCGACGGCCACACCAGAGCGCCAAGCCCGGCAAAGCCCAGCGCCATGCCCAGCCACCCGCGTACGGGCAGCGGCTCGCCACCGGGCAGAAATATCTCGACCAGCGCCACATAGAGAGGAATCACCGCCAGCACCAGCGAGGCCAGGCCGCTGGGGACGGTCTGCTCCGCATAGACGAGGCCCACGTTGCCGCCGCCGAGCAGCAGCAGGCCGATCAGGCCGAGGCGCAGCATGTTGGACGCGGGCCAGAAAAGCCGCAGCCCGCGCCAACGGCACCAGGCGAGCAGGATGGCGCCGGCAACGAGAAAGCGCGTGCCGGCGAGCAGCAGCGCCGGCATCTCCGCTGCGCCAATCCGGATTGCGGTATAGGTGGAACCCCAGAAAAAGTAGACACTGGCGAAGGCCAGCACAATGGAGGTGGTCGTCACCGCTTTCTTTTCCGGATGCTTCGATTGAACCGCAAGCTTCGCCATGGGGATGAATCCATCGTAGCCTGAGTTGCATGCGGGAGGGCCGCGATTGACGCCCACAAAAATGCCGCACAGGCGATTGAAAACAGCCCTATACTTGAGGAATTCAACAGGAACCGAATTGGACCCAGCGAGGTGACCGATGAGCTGGAGTTGGCCCGACAACTGGCCGGTCGAATGGCCCCAGGGGATTTCCGCCGACCAGATGACGGCTCAAACCAAGGACACCCGAGCCTTCGTTGACTTCTATAAGGACATTACCCGAACCATCGAGAACAAGATCTCCTCGCGAGCAATTTCCGACGATGAGGTGAACCTGCTCAGGTTTCTGTATTTCGGATTCTGGCTGGAGTACAAGCCGAACTGGCAGGGATCTCCGATCAACGGCGTGCTGTTACGGTTGCAGACACGGGCTTCGAAGCCGCTGCAAGTCTCCTGCCAGGCGTTTCTGCACATGGCTTACGATCTGCCCCGCGTGATTGCCAATGCGCTTACCGCCAATCCGCCGCTGGGGATGGATCCATTCAACATGGAAGAAGCCTATTTTCAAATGGACAATCTTTTCGACAAGCCGCTGAAGGCGCAGTTCAAGAGCTTCAGATCGGTGGGAATCTTTGCCCTGCCCTCCAAGTTCCTGGGCAGTTCCTTCTCGCTTGCGAATGTAGCGGCGGTGTGGGTGCGCGATATTCGGGCCCGGTCTTTCCGCCACGCGCGCACGCTGGCGCGGGCGCAGCAAGTCGGCCCGAATACAAGAGTGAAAGTTGAGAGCGACCTGAAGCTCGCCGTCATTGAAGCAATCGATGAGGTGCTCGAGCACCGCTTCAATCCTGCTTTGTGGTTCACCTTTCTGCGATCTCCATCGATTGCCATTCCGTGCATTGCGGTTCCCATCTTGCTGGCTCTGGCGATTCCCGATGGCCCGGTCAGGGTAGCTCCAGAGCACATGCCACTGTGGGTAAAGATTGCGATTGCGGCGTCTTCCACGGTATTGGTCTATTTAGTCGCGGCTTTTTGGGGCCTGATGCGGCTGGTGGCAGAGGCAGGCAGCAAAGTGGCAGATGCGGCAGAGAGCGTGATGACGAGAGCCGAGTTCGACTTGCCAAACCTGTCAAGCGAATTTGAATAGGGATGGGGAAGCAGGGCGGGGGTTCAGGGTTGCCGCCGGCCAATTGCGCGCAAAGCCGGGGCTTGCTCGAGGCCGGCCCGCAGCTGCGTCCCCGGTTCTGCTGTACAGCGGCGCTGAAAATGGGCTATCCTCAGTGCAACGGGACTCCCCATGGAGAAGTGCACCTCGAGCACGGCACTGCTTGCACCGGCCAACAGGCGCTGGTCGCGGGGTCGCGAGCGGAGCATCTGCCCGCGGCGGCATCTGCGCGTGCTGCCCACGCGCACTCGACCTAGCCTCTTCGCAAGCGACTAGCGCCGGTCCTCCGAAGGCTTGGGACCGCCTTTCGCTCCACGGCGACGAAGCCCAGGTTCCCTCCGGGGAGCCGAAATACAACCGCAGATCCTTCGACTCGTTCGCCGCGGCGAACTCGCTCAGGATGACAATCAGTTTTCATTGCTCAGGATGACAGCCAGGAATAGAGGAGAAATGACTATGACCAGGCAAGAGATGCACGCGCAATACGGCCCCAAGCTCCTTTGTCCCCTGCCCGGCCCCAAAGCCAGGGCCGCGGTCGAGGCAGATGACCGCCTCATTTCGCCCAGCTACACCCGCTCCTATCCGCTGGTGGCCAAGAGCGGACGCGGCATCCGCGTTGAAGACGTGGACGGCAATCAGTTTCTCGACTTCGCCGCCGGCATTGCCGTGAACTCGACCGGCCATTGTCATCCGGAAGTGGTGGCTGCCATTCAAAAGCAGGCAGCGGAGCTGATCCATATCTCCGGAACCGACTTCTACAACGAGCCGCTCACCGATCTGGCCGACCGGCTTTCCGCGGTCGCCCCGATGCCCGGCCCGCACCGGTTCTTTTACGGAAACTCCGGCGCCGAGGCAATCGAGTGCGCGCTCAAGCTGGCCCGCTATCACACCGGGCGGCAAAACGTGATCGCCTTCCTGGGCGCATTCCACGGCCGCACCATGGGCGCGCTGTCGCTGACCGGCTCCAAGCCGCAGCAGAAGCGCCGCTTCGGCCCGCTGGTCCCCGGCGTCACGCACGTCCGCTATCCCTATGCGTATCGCGGCTGCTCGGGCGGCGCGCAGGAGGAAGAGGCCTTCAGCCTGGGCTGCGCGCGCTACATCGAAGAAAAGCTCTTCAAGACCATTCTGCCGCCCGAGGAAGTGGCCGCCATTTTCATTGAGCCGATCCAGGGTGAAGGCGGTTACGTGGTCGCGCCGGACAACTTCCTGCGCGAGTTGCGAGCCATCTGCAATCGCCACGGCATTCTGCTGGTGGTGGATGAGGTGCAATCGGGCGCGGGCCGCACGGGCAAGTGGTGGGCTATCGAACATTCCGGCGTGGAGCCGGACATCGTCTGCATGGCCAAGGGCATCGCCAGCGGTATGCCGCTGGGCATCTGCATGAGCCGGGCTGAAATTATGGATTGGGTGCCTGGCTCGCACGCATCGACGTTTGGCGGCAATCCGATTTCGATTGCGGCGGCGCTGGCCACCATGGACATTCTGGAGCGCGAGGGCATTGCCAACGCAGCGCACGTGGGCGAGCGGATGCTGGAACGGCTGCGCGGCTGGACGGAGACCCACCCGCTGGTTGGCGATGTGCGCGGACGCGGGCTGATGATCGGCATCGAGCTGGTGAAGGACAAGGCCACGCGCGAGCCGGCCACGGCACTGCGCAACCGCGTGGAGACCATCGCCTTCGAAAAGGGCTTGATGATTCTGGGTTGCGGCGAGACCTCGCTGCGCCTGTGCCCGCCGCTCATTGTGAACGAGCATGAGGCCACCGTCGCGCTCGACATTCTGGAAGAGTCGCTCACCCAGGTGGAGCAGGAGCACGAACGAGCCACCACGCTGGAGGCTGTTACCGCGTAGACTGTGTCAGCAGCTTTGACGAAGACAAATGCGGCTCGCTGCCGCCCGGAGTGGCGGGCCGCATTTGCACGTTTGCCCACGCAGGACGACAATGGTCTGCCATGGAATGGCTCCGCCAGAAGCGCATCTCCTGGCTTGAAACTTCGCTTGCGGTCTTGAAGAGTGCGATGCGGCGCAGCGGCGCTTCAGCTGGCCGGCCCGCTCACCTGACGACCGGAATCGACGGGGAAGATGCGGCCTTCTTTTATCTGCGGCGCAAGGGGTATGTGGTGGTGGCGCGGCGCTGGGCAACGAGCGACCAGCGCGGCGATCTGGATCTGATCGCCTGGCAGGGTCCTCTGCTTTGCTTCATCGAAGTAAAGACCCGCACCGCCCACGACCTGGCTCCGGCAGAAGCAGCGGTCGACTGGCAGAAGCGCAGCGTGCTCCGCAAGCTGGCGCGGCGCTACGTGCGCCAGCTACCCATGAAGACCAGCCCGCCGGTGCGGTTCGACATACTCAGCGTGTATCTTGTGCCGGGCAAGGAAAACGAGTTCGTCCACTTCGAAGGAGCCTTCGGGTGGAGCGAGCCGAGCCGTTGGGAGAGGTGGGATGACTGGGCGTAGAGAGCTGGCGCCTTAACCCTGCGCGTCCTGGAACTCCTCGTGCCAGGCCATCTGAATTGCTTCAAGCCGGCCCTCGTTCGACTTGGTGGGATCGTCGGCAAACCCGTCGAGCTCCGTGACGTACCGGTGCAGGTCGGTGAAGCGCACCGTCAAAGGGTCCAGGTCAGGAAACTTCTCCTGCAATTGAATGCCGATCTCTTCGGCGTCGGTCCATAGAATTTCGCGCGGCAATTTTTTGCTCCTTGAATGCTCTTCGCCGGTGAGGTCAGTGCACTTCCAGGTCGTCCGCCGCGGCGGACGAGACCGGGGGCACCCAGCCTTCAGCTCGGCGAAGGCCGTTCTCTCCCACATCTCAAAATCGAGATGTGGGCACCCAGCGCATTATTTGGTTTCGGCCAAGGTCAGCGGCTTGCCTTCGGAGACGTAGTTGCGATTCCACTTGGGAATCTCGACGACGTAGTTGCCGGGCTTGGTGATCACGGCCTGGCAGCCCAGTCGCGACTCAAGCTGCTGATCGGCGGCCATGTCCATGCGGTCGATCTCGTCGTCGTCGGCCTCGCTGATGCCGGTCTGATCCTTGATCCACAAATGGCAGGTGGTGCAGGCGCAAACACCGCCGCAGGCGTGGTCGAGAAAGATGTTGAAGTTCTCGGCCACGTCCAGGAAGCTCATCGGCTTGCCGTGGTGGTCGTAGGGCAGCGTGCCGAATTCGAACTCGACGGTCTTGCCTTCCGGCTGGAAGGTCACGCGGACCAGCTTGTCGGCGGGGATGTTTTTCTCGTTTGCTTCGCTCATACGGTGCTTCCTTTGCAACGGGATTGTCGAGTGCTCGTTGACAATTCCCTCCGGGGCTAAAGCCCATCTTGATTCTATTGCGCTAGCGGCACGACTGAAGTCGTGCCCTGTTACAGAACCTTTGCGAATCGCAGCCCCAGGGAGTTTTCCGCGACCGGTGAAGTGATGCCCTGAAACTTTTCGCTTACCCAATCGGTCGTCCCAACCGATCTCACTTGAACTCCGCGTGTGCCATGGGGTGCGGAGCGGTGACGGCTTCGCCCAGGTCTTCATCAGCTGTGTTCATGGTCTTGCCGGTGATGGCGGTTGAGACTGCGGCCTCCATCATCAGCTCGGCAAAGCGGCGCGTGGCCTGGTCGAGCGCGAGCGTCGCGTCGCGAATGGCTTTGGCATCGTCGCCCAGTTTGACGGATTGCAAGCGATCACGCGCAGCAAAGATGGCGGACTGCTCTTCGCCGGTGAGCGCGGCCCACGCCGGGCTTTGCGGAGCGCGTTCAACAGCGGAGAGAATCGTCTCTGCCTCGTTGCGCGCTTCAATCAGCAGGCGCTTGGCGAAGTCTGCTTCCGCATTGTCGAACGAATCGAGAATCATGCTCTCGACCTGCTCGTCGGTCAGTCCATAGGTCGGCTTCACTTCAATCTTTGCGGCCTGGCCGCTGCGCTGCTCGCGCGCAGAGACCTTGAGAATGCCGTCGGCGTCAATGAGGAACTGGACCTCAATGCGCGGCAGACCGGCGGACATGGGTGGAATGCCGCGCAGGTCGAAGCGCGCAAGAGAGCGGCAGTCGGCGGCTAGTTCGCGCTCGCCCTGCACCACGTGGATGGCCACGTTAGTCTGGCCATC
>Ga0302198_10001527_pt1 | contig 25316 bp, 19 predicted proteins | sample II_Bog_N2_2_FD_193521 | JGI IMG/M metagenome (GOLD analysis project Ga0302198, IMG submission 193521) | Peat permafrost microbial communities from Stordalen Mire near Abisko, Sweden - II_Bog_N2_2 | ecosystem: Environmental > Terrestrial > Soil > Wetlands > Peat | place: Sweden: Abisko... | reverse complement strand
ACCAGCGCTCGACTGCTGTGCAGCGGCGGCGGCCTGCTGCGACCCCTTGTTGATTTGCTCAATCGCCGCCATGATCTGGGTAGCCGAGCCGCTGATTTCCTGCACCGCGGAGGATAGCTGCTCTGCGGCGGAGGCCATTTCCTCGGCACTTTTCGAAATGTCGGTACTGTTCTTCAACTCGTCGGCGAGCGTGGACAATTCTTCCGACGCGGTCTGGCTCTGGTTCAGCGCCACGTTCTGCTGGTCGACCGTCTTGAGGGCCTCTTCGCAGGCCGCCGACTGCTCGGTTGCTGCCGCGGCAATCTGTTCCGAACCCTTCTGCACTTCCTTGGTGGCGAGGTCGGATTGCAGCGCCGCACTGGCGATTTCGGTGCTTCCCGCCACGATCCCGAGCATGTCGGACCGCGCCTTTTCCAGCTGGACCGTAACGGCCTTGCCTTTCTCGGCCTCGGCTCTCGCCGCTTCGGCGGCGCCGTTGATGCCGTCGGCGATGGTCTTCACTTCGCCCTGGATCTGGCCGACCAGGCCCTGAATATCGCTGGCGCTCTTTTCAGACGTCTCAGCCAGAGCCCTTACTTCATCGGCTACTACCGCGAAACCTTTGCCGTGCTGGCCGGCCCTGGCTGCCTCGATGGCGGCGTTAAGGGCAAGCAAGTTGGTTTGATCTGCGATGCGCGCGACCGCTTTGACGATTTCGCCAATGTTGGCTGCCTGCTTCTCAAGTTCAACGACCATTTGAACGGAAGCGAGTTGGCGGTCGGCACCGGCGCCGATATTGGCGACCGAGGTGCCGATCTGGGAATTTAGCTCTCCCAGCAGAGTCTGCAGCGCCTCGGATTTCTGTCGCGAGATCTCCGCCTTTTCCTTCGCCTGGGTCACGCCGGTGGCGATATCGGTCACGGCGACGAGCGATTGCTGTGCAGCGCCAGATGCCTCTTCGGCGCCGGCCGCTATCTGCTCCATCGACTTGGAAAGTTCCTGCGCTGCGGAGGCAGATTCACTGATTGCCGAAGCCATCTCCGCCGTTGCGGCAGCGACCCGCTCAGCAACCTTCTGCTGACGCGCGAAGGTACGGGCGCGTTTGCGCTGGACTTCAGCCTGGCCGGCACTGCGATCGGTACCGTTTGAAGAATGCCCGAGTTCCTCGCGCCGTCCAGATCCAACCTCCGCCCGCTTCGCTAAAGTCATGTCGTTCTCCATAGAGTCAGGTTTGCGGTCACCGATCCGCAAGGACGGTGAGAGCGTGGTTTAAGTTTTCGGATTAATCCGCTGGCAATCTCGATCCGAAGATGCGTCCGCAATCTTTGCCATTGTGTTAAAAATGGGTTACGTATTAATACTGGTCAATATTGCTCACCAATTTTTGCGGATCGCGTGACGGCATGTCGGGCGGTCGGCCTGTCAGATTCGCCGAATCACCCTGACACGGAGCACGACGTGGCTGATGGATATCCTAGCCAGATGTTTCAAGACAACCTTCAGGCAAAGGCGACGCGGCTGAAGGATGAAGCTGAATGTCTCGCGCACGGACGTAGGCGCGAAGCCCTGCCGCACAAGGCACACCAGGTGAAGGCGGCATCGCAGATCGTCGATAGATGGTTATCGTCGCCGGAGCTAACTAGGGGCGCCTAGGCAAGCGGGCTCGTCCTCCATTCTGCGAAGGGTCCATCAACGCCAGTCCAGAGACACTCAAAGATTTTTCTGCTGGCGAACGCTTTGCGCTCTTTCGGTCCTTTGCAGGGCTTGTATTTCAACCCTGACGGTTTCTGTCGTGCAACAGTCGCTCACGCACCGCGAGCGGCCATGCGGCCGTTGGAGCGCGGCTAGCGCGGCTGCAGCCCGCAACATCGGCAGCGAGGACGGCAGCCAGTCGCCGTTCGATGCGCGCCCCGCTCACAAGACCGACCCGATCCACCGTGGCTCAAGCAAAGTCTAGGCGAGGGAACAGCGTGTGTCTATCGCCCGGCAACGTCCGGGGGCTCAGTCAAAAGCGCCGGTTCAACCCCCTGGCAGTCCCTTCCGGTCTGACCCGATCAACGGACATTCTTGGTGCTGTCTTCACTCGGGCTCCATTGCGGCCTTACCGGTCCACTTTGCTATGAAAGGTGCCGCAAGATTCAGGGCAAGCACCCAGAGGGCGTGCCGAGGCTCAAAGAAACTCACCAAGACCATAACCAGCGAAGTCGCCATCAGGATCGCGAGCGATATCTGGCGGTCATGCAACTCAGCGCCCTGTTCCAGATTGGGGGTATGAGCCAACATGAGAAAGGAAACGACAGCGATTAACGCGGTGTTGCCGGCATAGACCCAGATGGCCGGCGCCAGATTGCTGAAACGGCCAACGATAATCGTCGACAAGGGTACGCAGGTGATGAGCAGGAGATAAAGCAGCCACCAGCCGGTAAAGTCCTTCCCAACCGCATCTGTCCGCGAGCGTACTTGAATGTTCGAGAGCCAGCGGAGACCGAGTACGAGAAAGCTCAGCACATATGGGATAAATTTCGAGGTCAGCCCCAGCAGCCCTTCGACCAGGTCGTGGACGTCCTTGGGGTGGAATTCGTCCGGCAGCCGCACATCCAGCACCAACAGCGTCATCGCCACACCGAAAATGCCATCGGTCAATGCGTCAAGCCGGGCTCGCGGGTACATACCGACCTCCATCGTTTTTGCCTGCAAAGGGCGGCACGACGTCCAATGCGAAGCCAGACCAAGCAAAACAGTACGGAGTGTAGCTGCCCCGTCTCGACGCCTGGAAGGCTCAAAGGGTGCTTTCAGTGAAATATGTTGGGGGCGACGAGGTCTGCTCCGGGTCCAATCGCGTCACTTAGACCGGGTGTCGCACCGCAATAATGGGCGCGACACTGCGAGGCTAAGGACCATCGGAGTTGGTATCGACTGAAACAGGATGACGCGCCAGGCGGCGTTCGCTCTCCCCCGGATAACGACCGGTCAGCGGAAATCGCGGCTGGTTCGGTTCGAGCCAGCAGCGGCCCCATGGCGTAAATGCTGAGCTGTTTACCCCGCCTGCATTGAACCTGGCCGGTCTCCGGAAGCACAAAAGGGCCGTGGATCCCGAAGAAACCCGGGGAAGGAATGCGCGATGAAGGCCCTGAAGGCATCGATCCGGGTTGCGGTGACCGCGCTCGCCCTGAGCCTGTCGCTGGGCGCGCCATCGTCCGCGGAAGAGGATGAGGCGAGCACTCTCAGCCAGCAGATGAAAGAACTTTATCGGGCTGGGAAGTACGCGGAAGCGCTGCCACTGGCTCAGAAGTCCCTGGCCCTTCGCGAGAAGCAGTTTGGTCCCGATGATGCGAACGTCGCGATGCCGCTCAATGACCTCGGCACGATCCACTACAATCTCGGTCAATACCCCGTCGCCGAAACGCTGTACAAGCGCTCCCTGGCGATCAGGGAGGAGACGCTCGATCCGGATCATGCGGAAGTCGCAACCGTGCTCAACAATCTCGGCGAACTCTACCGCGCGGAAGCGCGTTACGCGGAAGCCGAGCCGCTGCTCAAGCGGTCGATCGCCATTCGCGAAAAGCTCGGTCCCGACGATCCGTCCATCGTGCTGGCGTTGAGCAACCTCGCCGCGGTCTACAGCAATCAGGGGCGGTACGACCAGGCCGAGCCGCTGTTCAGGCGGGGGCTCGCCGTCCTCGAGAAGGCGCACGGCCCCGATGATCCCGAAGCCACGGTGCTGATGAGCAACCTGGCCGATGCCTGCATCCATCGGCATCATTACGCCGACGCCGAGCGGCTGCTCAAGCGATCGATGGCGGTGACCGAGAAGGCGTTCGGACGCGACCATCCCGACGTCGCGCAGGCGCTGAACAATTTGGCCGCGCTTTACGCGCGCCAAGGCCGCAACGCCGATGCCGAGCGGCTCTTCAAGCAGTCGGTGGCCACTTTCGAGAAGACGCTCGGCCCGAACCATCCGGATCTGGCGGATGTTCTGGAGAACCTGGCCGGTCTCTACAAGGATCAGCGTCGCTATGCCGACGCCGAACCATTGTTCAAGCGCGCGATGGCGATTCGGGCAAAAGCAGGGTCGGGACCGATCTGATCGATTTGGACGTAGCGACAGCCGGACAGGTCTTGACCAGAAAGAAAAGTCCGGATGCGGAGATCGCGCGGGGGGAGTTTGCCGCCGACGGCGCTCGACTGCATCGCGGCGTAACCCCAGGGCGCAAACCATGTGCGCAAGCGGATTCCGACTCTTTGTCCCGTCCGGTAAAAGCCGTCCCGCATCTTGACGGCGGCTGCGGCAGGAACATCATGTCATTGAAAAGTCATCGCGATCACACATGCTTGGGGCTTGCGGGCGCCGAACCGGCGAGGTGGTCCGAATTGGATGGATTTAAACTTGATGGATACCTCCCAAGTCGTTGTAATCAAAGAAAAAGAAACCGATGCCGAGGCCGGCCCGGCGATCGCGACCAGCCCTGAACGCTTCATCAATCGCGAGCTGTCCTGGCTGCACTTCAATCGCCGGGTGCTGGAGGAGTCGGTCAATCCGGGCCATCCCGCGCTGGAGCGGGTTCGATTCCTGTCGATTTCCGCCAATAACCTTGACGAGTTCTTCATGGTCCGCGTCGCCGGCCTCAAGGCCCAGGTGCGCGAAGGCATTGCCGAGCGCAGCCCCGACGGCCTGACGCCCTCGGAGCAGCTGGTCCTCATCAACGAGACCGTCTCGAAGCTCGCCACCGACCAGCAGGCCATCTGGCGCGACCTGCGCGGCATCCTGGCCGACGTCGGCATCGTGCTGGTCGACGGCCGCGATGTCACCAAGACCGAGCGGGCCTGGATCGAGGATCACTTCCTGCACAACATTTTCCCGCTGCTGACGCCGCTCGCGATCGATCCGGCGCACCCGTTTCCGTTCATCCCCAGCCTCGGCTTCACCGTCGCCCTGCATCTGGCGCGGGTCTCCGACGGCAAGCCGATGAACGCGCTGATCCGCATGCCCGGCCGCATCGACCGCTTCATCCGGATGCCGGCGGGCAAGGATGGCGCGGTACGGCTGATCACGCTGGAGCAGGCCACCGGCCTGTTCATCGGCCGGCTGTTCCCCGGCTATACCGTCAAGGGCCAGGGCGCCTTTCGCATCATCCGGGATTCCGAGCTCGAGATCGAGGAAGAAGCCGAGGACCTGGTCCGGCTGTTCGAAACCGCGCTGAAACGGCGACGGCGGGGATCGGTGATCCGGCTCGAGATCGAAGCCAAGATGCCGGAAGAACTGCGCGCCTTCGTGCAGCGCGCGCTTTCCGCAGCCGACGACGAAGTGCTGCTGGTCGACGGCGTGCTGGCCATGAACGAGCTATCGCAACTGACAAGGCTCGACCGGCCCGACCTGGAATTCGTGCCCTACGTTCCGCGCCACCCCGAGCGCGTTCGCGATCATGGCGGCGACATCTTCGCGGCGATCCGGCAAAAGGATCTGATCGTCCATCATCCTTACGAATCGTTCGATGTCGTGGTGCAGTTCCTGCAGCAGGCCGCGCGCGATCCCGACGTCGTCGCCATCAAGCAGACGCTCTATCGCACCTCGAACAACTCGCCGATCGTGCGGGCGCTGGCCGAGGCCGCCGAGGCCGGAAAGTCGGTCACCGCGCTGATCGAACTCAAGGCGCGGTTCGACGAGGAGGCCAATATCCGCTGGGCGCGCGATCTCGAACGCGCCGGCGTGCAGGTCGTGTACGGATTCATCGAACTGAAGACCCATGCCAAGCTGTCGCTGGTGGTCCGCCGCGAGGGCGGCAGCCTCACCACCTACGTCCACACCGGCACCGGCAACTACCATCCGGTGACCGCCCGCATCTACACCGACCTGTCCTACTTCACGTCCGATCCGATCATCGGGCGCGACGCCGCACGGGTGTTCAACTACATCACCGGCTATGCCGAGCCGAGCGACATCGAGAAGATGGCGGTATCGCCGCTCACCCTGCGCAAGCGGATGATCGAGCACATTCAGGGCGAGACCGGCTATGCCCGCCACGGCAAGCCGGCGGCGATCTGGATGAAGATGAACTCGCTGGTAGATCCCGACATCATCGACGCCCTGTACGAGGCATCGCAGGCCGGCGTACCGATCGAACTGGTGGTGCGCGGAATCTGTTGCCTGCGTCCCGGCATCGCCGGGCTTTCGGAGAACATCCGCGTCAAATCCATCATCGGCCGCTTCCTCGAACACGGCCGGATCTACTGCTTCGGGATGGGACACGGCCTGCCCGGCGCCAAAGCAGCTGTGTATATCTCGTCCGCCGACATGATGCCGCGCAACCTCGATCGTCGTGTCGAAATCCTCTGCCCGCTGCAAAATCCCACGGTGCATCAGCAGGTTCTCGAGCAGATCATGGTTGCGAATCTGAAGGATAATGAGCAGAGCTGGCAGTTGTTGCCGGACGGCTCTTCAACGCGTATGAAGCCCGCGAACGGCGAAGAGCCCTTCAATCTGCACAATTACTTCATGACCAATCCGAGTCTGTCAGGCCGTGGAAAATCGCTCAAGGAATCCTCGCCGCGCCGCCTCACCCGCCGGACCGAGCGTCAGCAATCGTCGTAAGGGATCTTCACAGTGAAGCGGCCGCGCAAGCGCGCTATGAGCGTCGCGGTCATCGACATCGGCTCGAATTCGGTGCGTCTCGTCGTCTATCAATCGATGGCGCGGAATCTGGTCTCGATATTCAACGAGAAAACCCTTTGCGGGCTCGGGCGGGAGGTCCAGACCACCGGCCTGCTGGCGCCGGATGCGGTCGCCAAGGCCTTGACGTCGCTGCGGCGGTTTCGTGCGCTGTGCGGCGTGATGAAGGTCGGCCGCGTCCACGCCATCGCGACCGCGGCGTGCCGCGACGCCAGCAACGGCCCCGACTTCATCGCCAAGGCCGAGCGCATCTGCGGTGTGTCGATCGAAATCCTGTCGGGGCCGCGCGAAGCCAAACTGTCCGCGCTCGGCGTGGTTTCCGGCATCCACAGGCCGGACGGCATCGTCGGCGATCTCGGCGGCGGTTCGCTGGAACTGATCGACGTGCGCGGCAGCCGCTTGCGCCGGGGCGTGACGCTGCCGCTCGGAAGCCTGGCACTGGAGGACGCATCGCATAAATCGCTGAAGCGCGCCGAACGCATCGTCAAGACCGACCTTTCCGGGGTCGCCCAGCTCAGGGCCGGCCGCGGTCGCGCGTTCTATGCCGTCGGAGGCACCTGGCGGGCATTGGCGCGCATCCACATCATCCAGAGCGGTTATCCGCTGCGGGTGATGCACGGCTATTCGATACCGGCGGCGGAAGCGCTCGACTTCGCCCAGCGGCTGCGCCGTCTGGCGTCGGCGAACATGCTGGCCGATATCGAGGTGGTCGCCGATGCCAGGCGGCCGTTGCTGACCTACGCGGCGCTGGTGCTCGAATACATCATCCTGGTCGCCAAGCCGAAGACCATCGTGTTTTCGACCTTCGGGGTGCGCGAAGGCCTGCTTTATTCGATGCTGCCGCAGCCCGAACGTTCCAAGGACGGACTGATCTGCGGCGCGCAAACCCTCAACGTGCTGCTGTCGCGCTCGGCCCGCCATGCCGAAGAACTGATCGGATGGACCGATCGCCTGGTCAGGATCGTCAGATTGAGGGAAACCGGCGAAGACCGCCGGCTGCGCCACGCCGCATGCCTGTTGTCGGACATCGGATGGCGCGTCCATCCCGACTACCGCGGCGAGCAGACCCTCAATCTCATCACCAACGGAAATTTCGGCGCGGTCAGCCATCAAGGCAGGGCCTTCATCGCGCTGTCGGTGTTCTACCGCTATGCTGGCCTCAGCCTGGAAAACGAACCACCGCCGCTGATTCGCGAGCTGCTGACTCCCGCCATGGTGGAGCGGGCGCGGCTGCTCGGGGCGGCGTTTCGCGTCGCCCATCTGATATCGGCAGCCCGGCCCGGTGTGTTGCCGGCAACCCATTTTCGCAGCGCGGGCCGCAAGTTGATGCTGGTGTTCGAACACCGGCTGGTGGATCTGGTGGCGGATCGCGTCGGCAGCCGCTTCAAGCAGCTGGCACGGCTGGTCGGCCGCTCCGGGACCATCGTGCGGCGCTGAGATCGCGTTCCCGGCGCGACGCCATGCCAGGCGAACGCGGCCGGTGAAGTCTCGCGGATATCACCGATCGAACGGTTGTGCCGCCGCGCCGGCCGCCGGCTGCGGTGGCCGTTCGCTGCGATGCAGCCGGCTTCTGCGCCACAGCGATCCCGCCACCAATACCACGGCCGCCCCCAGCACCGAGGCGATGTATTCGATCAGATCTCCGTCCAGCCTGAGGTGCGGCGACGCCCCGAAGACCAGCGAGGTCCCGTCGAGCTGCAGCGCGATCCGGCCGTCGAGAAGCCGCTGCAGCCAGGGATGAACCGCAGGATCGGTCGTGATCACGTCGCCCGCGATCCAGCCCAGCAAGGTCGCCCCCAGCCACACCAGGATCGGAAACCGGTCGAGCACCGCCATGATCAGCGCAGCGCCTGCGATGATGACCGGAATGCTGATGGCAAGGCCGAGGATCAACAGCGACAGCTGCCCGTTGGCGGCGGCCGCGACCGCGATGACGTTGTCCAGACTCATGACAATGTCGGCGATCACGACAATCCGGACGGCGTGCCAGAGGCTGGTGCCGGCGGTAACGTCGTCGCCTTCATCCTCGGGGACCAGAAGCCGGGTGGCGACGACGAGCAGCGCGAGGCCGCCAGCCAGTTTCAGATAGGGCAGCACCATCAGCGTCGCGACGATGCCGGTAAACACGATCAGCAGCACCACCGCGATGCCGGCACCGATCACCATGCCCCACAGCCGCTGCCGCGGCTGCAGACCGCGGCAGGCCATCGCGATGACCAGCGCATTGTCGCCGGACAACAGCACGTTGATCCAGATGATCTTGCCGACCGCGAGCCAGAACGCCGGTTGTTGCAGGTCGGTCTGAAATTGCGCAAACACCGCGGCGAGACTGGCGGGATCCAAGACCTGCGATAGAAAGTTCAACGCCCACCCCTATCGGCCCAACGGCCGCCGTTGGCGACCGGATTGCCCGCCAACGTCCGCGTCTGTCAGCCGACGATTTCGTTGCCCGAAAAAAACTGGGCAATTTCGATGGCCGCGGTCTCGACCGCATCGGAACCGTGCACCGAGTTCTCGCCGATCGACCTGGCATGCAGCTTGCGGATCGTCCCCTCGGCGGCCTTGGAAGGATCGGTGGCGCCCATGACGTCGCGGTGCTTGAGCACGGCGTTTTCGCCCTCGAGAACCTGAACGACGACGGGGCCGGAAATCATGAAATCCACCAGTTCGCCGAAGAACGGCCGCGCCTTGTGGACCGCATAAAAGGTCTCGGCCTGTTCGCGGGTCATGCGAATGCGCTTCTGGGCGACAATTCGCAGTCCGGCTTTTTCGATCAGCGCATTGATCGCGCCGGTCAGATTGCGCTCGGTCGCGTCCGGCTTGATAATCGAAAAGGTGCGTTCAATCGCCATGATCTCGTCCTTGGAAAGCGCTGATGGGAGTGCGGCGCTTATATCGGCGCCGCCGCGGATCGGCAAGCGATCCGGCAAGGCGCCGCCCGCAGCCCCCGCCGGCACCGCGGCCATCCCGAAAATTACAGCGATTTCATCAACATGAACCCTTTCTGAAACGATCGTCCCGGGTCTGTTCAGTTTCGCCGGGATAGGCTGCCATCGACCGCGCGGCAGCTGCGTCGACGAGCCGCGAGGGACGTCAAATTCACCGATGGCGCCATCGCGCCGAACCTGAGGAGACGACTATGTTACGCAAACTCTCGCTTGTTGCCGTTGCCGCGGCTTCGCTGGGTATGGCCGCACTGGCACCGACCTCCGCCTCTGCCTTTGGCGGACATGGCGGTTGGGGCGGCCACGGCGGTTGGCATGGCGGCTGGCACGGCGGCGGCTGGGGATGGGGTGGCCCGCGCTTCTACGTCGGTGGACCGGCCTATTATTACGGCTACGGCTACGGCGGCTGCTACGTGCGGCGATTGGTCCCAACGCCGTGGGGGCCCCGTTGGCGCCTGGTCAATCGCTGCTATTGATCGCAATCGCCCGATATGGACCGCAAAGAGCCCCGGCGCGGTCGCGACCGGGGCTTTTATCCGGTTCCGGTCAGCCGGAACCGCTGCGACCTTCATCCGCTGTTGACGAGGACACAACCAATCCGGGTATGACGGGAAACAATTTGCCGGCCGCTGACTTGGTTAAGCGAGACTCCCAGCCATGAACAAGAAGCGGAAAAGTCATGAACAGCCGATTCACCGACAATAGCGAAGGGATCGATGGCAAGACCAGCCGGTCGATCTGCGATGCCGTGGGGGAACGGCTGCAGCAGAACCTGCGCCCCTCTTCCGGGCTGTCGCCGCACCTGCAGAAGCTGATGGATGAACTGCGCGACCGCGAGAAAAGCCGGAGATCACCGCGCATCTTTTGAGCATCCGCCGGTCTGCGGGGATGATATTTCCCTCACAAACGGGTTGCGTTTGGCGGCGGCTCCGGTGACAACCCCGCATGCTTTCAATCACCGACATCTCGATCCGGATCGCCGGACGGCTTCTGATCGACCACGGCTCCGCGCAGATCGTGCCCGGCGCCCGCGTCGGCTTCGTCGGCCGCAACGGCGTCGGTAAATCGACGCTGTTCAGCGCGATCCGCGGCGAACTGCCGACCGAGGCCGGCACCATCACCATCCCTCCGCGCTGGCGTGTCGGCAGTCTCGCCCAGGAAGCGCCGGACGGTCCGGAAAGCCTGGTCGCGGTGGTGCTGAAGGCCGATCTGGAGCGGCAAGCGCTGCTGCATGAAGCCGAGACGGCACACGATCCGTCTCGGATCGCCGACATCCAGACCCGGCTGGTCGATATCGACGCGCATTCGGCCCCTGCCCGCGCCGCCGCGATTCTCAGCGGCCTCGGATTCTCCACCGCCGACCAGGCCCGGTCCTGTTCGGAGTTTTCCGGCGGCTGGCGGATGCGCGTGGCGCTCGCCGCGACGCTGTTCGCGGCGCCCGATCTTCTGCTGCTCGACGAGCCGACCAACTATCTCGATCTCGAAGGCACGCTGTGGCTGGAAGATCATCTGGCGAACTATCCGCGCACCGTGATCGTGATCAGCCATGATCGCGATCTGCTCGACACCTCGGTGGACCAGATCCTGCACCTCGATCGCGGCAAGCTGACGCTCTACAAGGGAACCTATTCGTCGTTCGAGGAGCAGCGGGCGACGCGCGAAATGCTCGATGCCAAGCATGCCAGGCGGCAGGCCGACGAGCGCAAGCGGCTGCAGGCCTTCGTCGACCGCTTCAAGGCCAAGGCGTCGAAGGCCCGTCAGGCCCAGTCCCGCGTCAAGATGCTGGAAAGGATGAAGCCGGTTACCGCGCTGGTGACGCAGGATGTGCGCGAGATTTCATTCCCGGTTCCAGACAAGATGCTGTCGCCGCCGATCATCGCCGTCGACGACGTCTCGGTCGGCTACGATCCGAAAAAGCCGGTGCTCAACCGCGTCACCCTGCGCATCGACACCGACGATCGCATCGCCCTGCTCGGTTCCAACGGCAACGGCAAGTCGACGCTGGTCAAGCTGCTGGCCGGCAAGCTGATGCCGTTCTCCGGCCATGTCACCCGCGCCGAAAAGCTCTCGGTCGGCTATTTCGCGCAGCACCAGGTCGATGAACTCAATCTCGACGGCTCGCCCTACGATCACGTCCGCAAGCTGATGCCGGACGCGCCCGAGACCAAGGTGCGCGCGCGTACCGGCGCGATCGGGTTCTCGGGCAAGGCCGGCGACACCACCGTCAAGAGTCTGTCGGGCGGCGAAAAGGCCCGGCTGCTGCTGGGACTTGCGACGTTCTTCGGTCCCAACATGATCATTCTCGACGAGCCGACCAACCATCTGGACATCGACAGCCGCGCAGCGCTTGCGGAAGCGATCAACGAGTTTCCCGGCGCGGTCATCATGGTGTCCCATGACCGCTATCTGATCGAGGCCTGCGCCGACCAGCTGTGGGTGGTGGCCGATCATGCCGTCACGACCTATGACGGCGACCTCGACGATTACCGCCGCATGGTATTGTCGGCGCGCGGCATGCGCAGCAGTTCGCGCGATCGCGGCGCCAATGGCCGCGACAAGCCGCAGCGCAGCAAGGCCGAAAAACGGGTGCCGCTGAAGCAGCAGATTTCCGACGCCGAGGCCGAAATCGCCCGCATCAACGGCATCATCGCCAAGCTCGACGTGGCGCTGGCGCTGCCCGACCTGTTCAAGCGGGATCCCAAACAGGCCGCGCAGCTCGGCAAGGCGCGCGCCGCGGCGGCGAACGCGTTGCTGCGCGCCGAGGAAGCCTGGCTGGCGGCGAGTTCGCAATATGACGAAGCGGCGGGCTGAGACGGTTTACAATGGCCCGAAGCCGTGCCGGGCGGCGATCAGGTCGGCGCCGGCGCCGGCTTCCTTTTCGCCTTTGGCTTTGCCGGCTTCGCCGGCTCCGCCACCTCGGGACCGCGCTCGATCGATGTCAGGCGTCCGGCCGTGAAGGTATAGATTCCGGCGCGCTGTCCGCGCGAATAGTTGATCACCGCGACCCGGTCGCCGCGCGGATTGTTGGACAGGTTGACGCTGTCGGGTACGCCGATGCCGCGCACCACGTCGCATTCGGTATGACCGAGCGCCACCGTGCCGGTCGTCGTCGGGGGTGGCGCGGCGGCGGCGCCGTCGGTCAGGGCATTGGCCTCCGTTGGACCGCCGGGAGGCGTCATTCCCGGGCAAAACCCTTCGGCGCTGACCAGATCCTCGGGCACGATCGGCTTGTTGGGGGTCAGGGGCGGCGTCTCAATCGAGACGTTCTTGATGAACAGCCTGCCGGAGCGGGAAAACCAATCCGCATCCTTCGACAGCAGATCGGACGAAAACATGTCGCTCGAGCAGCCCGCCACGATCGGCGCCAGCAGCAGCAACGCCAGCAGCGGTGTTCGATGAGAGGTTTTGTTTCGCACGATGAAAGAGGTTCCCACTGCGGCCCTAAGCCGTTGTCCCACCATCACTTTGCGGCACGACCGTGGCTTTGTCCAAGCGCCGGGTGCAAAACCGCATATTATCATTAATTGCCGGGAACCGCTATTCGCGCCGTTGCCAGCGGCCGCGCTCGTCGGCCTGCCAGTAGGTGACCTCGAACCCCCGCGTCCGGCAATCGGTCCAGGCGCCCCTTGCTGCGGCGAGCGCATCGTCATCGTCGCCGTTGAAAACCAGCACCAGACGCTCGTAGGCGTCCAAATCCGCCGGCAAAGCCGCGTTGTCGATCAAAAACCTGACATTGGCCCGATTAGGGTTCCCCTCCTCCACCGCCAGCACGACCGGCTGATCCGCCGCATCGCCGGCGCGCCAGGTGGCATGCGGCAGGAACGAATCGTCGCGATAGGTCCACAGATGGGTGTCCAGCGCATCGGCGCGTTCCTGCGAGGTCGACTGCACCACCACCCGCCAGCCGCGTTCCAGCGATTTCTCGAGCAAGGGCGGCAAGACGCTCTCGATCGTCATGTTCTGCAGATGGTAGAATAAAACTTCCGTCATCGGATCCGGCTATTTCTCAGCTATTTCCCGGCTTCGTAATATTCCGCGACCAGCCGCTCCAGCAGCCGGACGCCGAAACCCGAACCCCAGCTGCGGTTGATGTCGGTCTTGGGGGCGCCCATCGCGGTTCCCGCGATATCGAGATGCGCCCACGGCGTATCGTCGACAAACCGCTGCAGGAATTGCGCGGCAGTGATCGAACCGCCGTTGCGGGTGCCGGTGTTCTTCATGTCGGCGAACTGCGAATCGATCTGCTTGTCGTATTCCGGACCGAGCGGCATCCGCCAGACCCGCTCCCCGGTCTCGGTGCCGACCTTCATCAGCCGTTCGGCCAGTTCGTCGTTGTTGGAGAACAGGCCGGCATATTCGGTGCCGAGCGCCACCATGATCGCGCCGGTCAGGGTCGCGAGATCGACCATGAATTTCGGCTTGAACTTCTTTGCCACGTACCAGAGCACGTCAGCCAGCACCAGCCGGCCTTCGGCGTCGGTGTTGATGATCTCGATGGTCTGCCCCGACATCGATGTAACGATGTCGCCGGGACGCTGCGCGTTGCCGTCGGGCATGTTCTCGACCAGGCCGATGGCGCCGACCACATTGAGCTTGGCCTTGCGCGCGGCCAATGCATGCATCAGTCCGACCACGCAGGCCGCGCCGCCCATGTCGCCCTTCATGTCCTCCATGCTGGCGGCCCCCTTGATGGAAATGCCGCCGGTGTCGAAGCAGACGCCCTTGCCGACAAAGGCCACCGGTTGTTCGCCGCGCTTGCCGCCGTTCCAGCGCATGATCACGGTGCGGCCGGGCTGCGTGGAGCCCTGGGCGACGCCGAGCAGCGCCCCCATTCCCAGCTTGGTCATGGCCTTGACGTCGAGAATCTCGACATCGACGCCGAGCTTGCGCAACTGGGCGGCGCGGCGGGCGAATTCCACCGGGAACAGCACGTTGGGGGGCTCGTTGACGAGGTCGCGCGCGGTGATGACGCCGTCGACGATGTGGGCGTCCGGCGCGAAAGCCTTTCGCGCCGCCGCCACATCGGCCACCGCAAGCCAAACGTCGGCGCGCAAGGCGGCGTCCTCGCCATCCTTCTTCCTGGTCTTGTAGCGGTCGAACGTATAGGCCCCCAGCCGCAGGCCCGCTGCGACCGCCGCCGCCCGGTCGGGCTTCATGGCGCCATCGGGCAATTCCGCGATGATCGTCACGGTGTTGGCGTCATCGCCGGCGCGCAGCTTGCCGGCGACCACACCGCCGAGCTTGAGATAATCCTTGTCCTTGATCGCCGACAGCTTGCCGGCGCCGACCACGATCAGCCGCGAGGCCTTGAGGCCCTCCGGCGCCAGGATATCGAGGGTCGAGCCGCTTTTTCCCTTGAACCGGCCGGTGGCCGCGGCACGCCCCACCATGGCGGCGGCGTTTCCCAGCGCTTTGCTGGTCGCAGCGCCGAATTTCAGCGAGTCGTCGCAAAATGCCACCAGGATGCTGCGCGGGGCGGCGGAAAACGGAACGAAGCCGACCTTGACGGCGTCGGGCATGGGCAAATCCTCCAGGAATCGGGCTGTAGCCGGGTCGGGAACCCGCCGGGCGGTGGCATCAATGCTCTCTTCGGCGGTGATGCCTGCCGTCAAGAGCGTGGTCTGGCCCACTATGAGCCCTCAACCACGGCACTGCCAAGCTTCGCCGTGGCCATAAGGCCACATCGCGCCAATTATTAACCATATAATAAGGGCGCCATGGCCCAGCCATTTTGTTGACGGATCAAAGGGATGCTAGTGAGACAGTGAGCCGGCGGAAGTCATGGCGGCGCGACCACGGGGAATCCTGATGTCAGGGTTGGTCGAAAGCAGCAGTTCCGGGGGCGGGATGGGGATCGTGCGATAGCGATGGGGTCGATCGACAAGTATATTTTTCGCACGACGCTCGCGTCGTTTGCGCTGGTTCTGGTCAGCCTGACGGGGGTGATCTGGATCACGCAGGCGTTGCGCCAGATCGATCTGATGACCAGCGAGGGCCAGACCATCGTCACCTTTCTCGGCTTCTCCAGCCTGGTGATTCCGGCGCTGGTGCTGATCATCGCGCCGATCGCCCTGATGATCGCGATCTCGCATACCCTCACCAAGCTCGCCACCGACTCCGAGATCATCGTGATGAACGCCGCCGGCCTGTCGCCGTTCCGGCTGTTCCTCCCCTTCGTCTATGCAACCATCGCGGTGGCGGTCCTGGTTGCCTTCATCGCCGCCTATCTGGCACCCGACGGCATGCGCCGCCTGAAGCAGTGGGACGCCGACATCACCGCCGACGTCATGGCCAACATCCTGCAGCCGGGGCACTTCGCCCAGCTCGACCAGAACCTGACCATCCGGATTCGCGAGCGGCAGCCCGGCGGCCTGCTGGTCGGCATCTTCATCGACGACCGGCGCGATCCCAAGGAGCGCGTCAGCATCGTGGCGGACCATGGCACCATCGTGAAGAACGACGGCGGATCGTTCCTGGTCCTCGAGGACGGCAATCTCGAACGCTTCGAAATCGGCAAACGCGATCCCGCGCTGGTGGCGTTCGGCCGCTATGCCTTCGACATGTCGAAGTTTTCCAATCAGGGCCACGACGTCGCGCTGGGCATTCGCGAACGCTACCTCTGGGAATTGCTGTCGCCGCAGCAGGACGATCCGGTCTACAAGCAGTTGCCCGGGCAGTTCCGCGCCGAACTGCATGACCGTTTCATGTCGCCGATCTATCCCTTCGCGTTTGCCGCCCTCACCTTTGCCTTTCTCGGCGCGCCGCGGACCACGCGTCAGAGCCGCAACTTTTCGATCGGCAGTTCCATCCTCGCCGTGTTCGCGCTGCGCATGGCGGGATTCGCCTGCTCCGTCATGGCGGTGAAATCGCCGTTCGCCCCGCTCGTTCAGTATCTGATGCTGGCGGCGGCGATCGGCGTCAGCCTCTGGATCATCATCGGCGGCATCGTGATCGAACCGCCCGCGGCCCTGCTGGAGGCGATTGGCAGGTCGAACGCGCGCCTGGCGCGGCTGTTTCGGCGCCCGGCCACGGCATGAGCATGTTGACCAACACGCTCGGGCGATATTTCGCCGGCCGCTTCGTGATCGCGGCGCTCGGCGTGTTCGCCAGCATCTTCATGCTGCTGGTGCTCGTCGATTACATCGAAATGGTGCGAAAGACATCGGGGCTGGTTTCGGCATCCGCCATCATGGTGGCGGAGACATCGTTGTTTCGCGTCCCGCAATTGCTCGAAAAGATGATGCCGTTTTGCATCCTGATCGGGGCGATGTCCTGCTACCTGGCGCTGTCGCGGCGCCTGGAGCTGGTGGTGGCGCGCGCCGCCGGGGTTTCGGCATGGCAGTTCATTTCGCCGGCGCTGGCGAGTGCGATCGTGCTCGGCGTCCTGGCCACCACCGCCTACAATCCGATGTCCGCCAATCTGCGCGAGATCTCCAAGCAGATGGAGGCTGAACTGTTCGGCGGCACGCCGGGCGGCGGCGTCCAGGATGCCGCCGGCTTCTGGATCAATCAGGTCAACAGCGATGGCCAGGCCATCATCAACGCCGCCCGCAGCGAACAGCAGGGGGTGCGGCTGACCGGGCTGACGGTGTTCCGATTCGATACCAACTTCCAGTTCAAGGACAGGATCGAAGCGCGCGAGGCCACGCTCGAGGACGGACACTGGCTGTTCAAATCGGTCCGGCGCTATTCCCTCGACGGACCGCCAGTCGACCAGGACAGTTTCGTGCTCGCCACCAGCCTGACGCCGGCCCAGGTGCGCAACAGTTTCTCCACGCCGGAGACTGTGTCCTTTTGGCAACTTCCGAGTTATATCCGGTCCTCCGAAAGCTCCGGCTTCGCGACGGCCGGGTACCGGTTGCAGTACCATAAGCTTCTCGCACAACCGTTTCTGCTCGCCGCAATGGTCATGGTGGCGGCAGCCGTCAGCCTGCGGTTCTTCCGCTTCGGCGGCGTGCAAAAGATGGTTTTGAGTGGCGTGGGAGCAGGCTTTCTGCTCTACGTTCTGCAGAAAGTAACTGAGGATTTGAGCAAGGCTGAGTTGATGCATCCGATCGCTTCGGCGTGGTTGCCCGTGTGCGTGGGCGGCCTCACCGGATTTTTGGCCTTGCTGTACCAGGAGGACGGGTAGTGGCTGTTGGCGCCGCCCTCCAGAGAAGCACGCCCGCGTTCGGGCGGCGTAGCATCGTGCGCCGTTGCTGGGGCTGCCTGGCCGCCGCCAGCGGACCGGTCCTTGGCCTCGTTCTCGGCCTGATTTTTGCCGACCTGCTCGCCATCGCCTGGACGACCCCCGCCTCGGCGCAAGGCTTCACCTTCAATCCGATTCCGCCGCGGCCAAAGCCCCCGCGCGTTCCCAGCGACGGGCAGATGCTGGTCCAGGCGGTGGAGGTCGATTACGACTACAACAATTCGCGGGTGTCGGCGGTCGGCAACGTGCAGATGTTCTATAATGGGACAAGCGTCGAGGCCGACAAGGTCATCTACGACCAGAAGACCAAGCGGCTTCATGCCGAAGGCAACATCCGCATGACCGATGCGGACGGCAAGATCACCTACGCCGACATCATGGACCTGAGCGACGACTACCGCGACGGTTTCGTCGATTCGCTGCGGGTCGACACCGCCGACCAGACCCGGATGGCGGCAACCCGCGCGGACCGCACCAGCGGCAACTACACCGTGTTCGAGAACGGCGTCTATACCGCCTGCGCCCCCTGCCGGGACGATCCCAAGAAGCCGCCCTTGTGGCAGGTCAAGGGCGCGCGCATCGTTCACGACCAGATCGACAAGATGCTGTACTTCGAGAACGCCCAGCTCGAATTCTTCGGCGTTCCGATGGCCTATCTGCCGTATTTCTCCACGCCGGACCCGACTGTCAAACGCAAGTCGGGATTCCTGATGCCGAGCTTCACCGAAACGTCGGGCTATGGCTACGGCGTTGAAGTCCCGTATTACTGGTCGATCGCGCCCGACTACGACATGACCTTCAATCCGCGTTTCACCAGCCAGCAGGGCGTGCTGCTGCAGGCCGAATTCCGCCAGCGGCTGATGGATGGTTCGTACCAGATCCGCGCCTACGGCATCGACCAGCAGGATCCGGCGGCGTTCGCCGGTGCGCCCGGAGACCGCCAGTTCCGCGGCGGCGTCGAGAGCAAGGGCCAGTTCGCGCTCAACGACATGTGGGTCTGGGGTTGGGAAGGCGTCGCGCTCACCGACTACATGATGATGCAGGACTACCAGCTGTCGCTCTACAAGGACCCGCTGGCCGCATTCCTCAGCCTGCCGACCGAGGCGGTTTCGCAGCTCTATCTGACCGGCGTCGGCAACCGCAGCTACTTCGATGCACGCACGATCTATTATCTCAGCCTTTCCGGCAACCAGTCCCAGGTGCCGGTGGTCGCGCCGGTGATCGACTATTCCAACGTGGTCAACCACTCGGTGCTCGGCGGCGAGTTCAGCTACAAGGGCAACTTCACCAGCCTGACCCGCGACACCGCGGCGTTCGACCCGATCACCGCCGCGGCCCTTGCCAACGGCAGCTGTCTGCCGACCTCGGCCGATCCGGCCGCGACCATCACCAAGGCGAACTGCCTGCTGCGCGGCATGCCGGGCACCTATACGCGGGCGACGGGCGAGGCGGATTGGCGCAAATCCTATACCGATGCCGCCGGCGAGATCTGGACGCCGTTCGCCAGCGTCCGCGCCGACGCCATCGACGCTTCGGTCGCCAATCAGCCCGGCGTCTCGAACTTCCTGCCGACCGGCGAGACCCAGGCGCTGAAGGTCATGCCCACGGTCGGGCTGGAATACCGCTACCCCTTCATCAACGTGCAGCCCTGGGGCACCACGACCGTCGAACCGATCGTGCAAGTGATCGCCCGTCCCAACGAACCCGATGCCGGCAAGCTTCCCAACGAAGACGCCCAGAGCATGACCTTCGACACCAGCAACCTGTTCAGCGTCGACAAGTTCTCCGGCTATGACCGCGAGGAAGGCGGCGGCCGCGCCAATGTCGGCGTGCAGGCGACCACCCAATTCGACCGCGGCGGCTCGGTCACCGCGGTGTTCGGGCAGTCCTACCAGCTGTTCGGCCTGAACTCTTTCGCGGTCGCCGACGTGACCAATACCGCGGTCGATTCCGGCCTGCAGAACACGGTATCGGATTACGTCGCCAGCCTCAGCTATTCGCCGAACCGGACCTACACCTTCAGCACCCGCGCCCGGCTCGACCAGGCCACCGGGAGCGTCCAGCGCTTCGAGGCCGAGGGCCGCGCCAACTTCGACCGCTGGTCGTTCAGCCTGATGTATGGCGACTATGCGCCGCAGCCGGACCTCGGATATCTGACGCGACGGGAAGGAATCCTCACCAGCGCTTCGTTCAAGGTGGCCGCCAACTGGGTGGTGACCGGGTCTGCCCGATACGATCTGGTCGCCAACCAGATCAACTCATATGTCGTGGGCGCCGGCTATGTGGACGACTGCTTCGTGCTGGCGGCCAACTACGTCACCTCCTACACCTACGCCACCCCCACCGTGCCGTCACAGCTCAGCCACGCTTTTATGCTGCAGCTGGGCCTGCGGACCCTCGCCTCCACGACGGGGTCAGCGACCGGAGCCGGCATCCAGTAGACCCGGCGCCGGCGCGATGCCGCCGCACGGGTCGCGGACGCGGATTCAATTCGATCGGTCGAGATAGCGAACATGATCATGACGACCAAATGTTTTCGGTACCCTTCACCTCTCATCCTGGGATGTGTCGCCATCCTGGCCCTGCTGGGCTGCGGAACACCGTCTCACGCCCAAACCGTCGCCGTCATGGTCAACGGCGAGCCCATCACCAATTACGACATCGAACAGCGCAGCAAGCTGGACTTCCTGACCTCCCACAAACCCGCCGTCCGGCAGGACGTCATCAACGAGCTGATCGACGAGAAGGTCAAGATCAAGGAAGCCAAGCAATTTGGCGTCGACCCGACCTCATCCGATATCGACTCCTCGTTCGCCGCGATGAGTCAACGAATGCGCTTGAGCCCGGAACAACTCACCAAATCGCTGGAGAGCCAGGGCATTCGACCCGACACGCTGAAGCAACGCATCAAGGCCGAGATGGTCTGGGGCAGCCTGGTTCGCGGCCGCTTCAAGGAAAGCCTGCAGGTCGGCGAGAAGGAGGTTGCGGCCGCCGTCGAGGTCAAAGGCGAGGAGAAGGACGAGAAGCCGCAGACCGAAAGTTTCGAATACAAGATGCAGCCGATCATCCTGGTGGTGCCGCACGGCTCCCCGCCGGCCGTGATCGAGGCTAGACGCAAGGAAGCCGAGGTGCTGCGCGATCGCGTGCTGAGCTGCGATCAGGCCAACGCTTTCTTCAAGACCATGCCCAATGCCGCGATCCGCGAGGCGGTGACGAAAACCTCGGCCGATATACCGGCTGCCGTGCGCGAGGGCCTCGACAAGACCCCGATCGGCCACCTGACCGAGCCCGAGGTCACCAAACAGGGCATCGAGATGGTCGCGCTCTGCGACAGGAAGCCGACCACCGTCGATACGCCGCTGAAGAAGGAAATCCGCGACAAGATGTTTGCGCAGAAATTCGAAGCGAAGTCGAAAGCCTACCTGCAGCAGATCCGCAAGGCCGCCATGATCGAATATCGTTGATGCCGGCAAAACCCCTCGCGCTGACATCCGGCGAACCCGCGGGTATCGGGCCCGACATCACCATCAAGGCGTGGCTGCGCCGGGATGAACTGAGGCTGCCGGCATTCTACCTGCTCGGCGATCGCGACTTGATCGGTCAAAGGGCGAAAGCTCTCGGACTCAAGGTGGAGCTCGCCGAGGTCCGGGCCGAGGATGCAGTGGGTGCGTTCGCCGACGCCCTGCCGGTGGTGGCGACCGGCCGGGTCGCGACGGCGCGGCCGGGCCAGCCGGATGACAGCAGCGCGGACGCCGCCATGGCCTCGATTCGCCAGGCGGTCGGCGATGTCCTGGCCGGACGGGCCAGCGCGGTCGTCACCAATCCGATCGCCAAGAGCGTGCTCTACCGCGCCGGCTTCCGGCATCCCGGCCACACCGAATTTCTCGCCGAACTCGCGGCAGAAGGTGGACTTGAGCCGCAGCCGGTGATGCTGCTGTGGTCCCCTGCCCTCGCCGTGGTGCCGGTGACGGTACATCTTCCGCTGCGCGAGGCCATTGCCCGGCTGTCGAGCGACCTGATCGTCACCACGGTCCGTATCGTGGCCGCGGCCTTGCAGGCGCGCTTCGGGCTGGCCACGCCGCGCCTGGCGGTGTCCGGGCTCAACCCCCACGCCGGCGAAGACGGCTCGCTCGGCACCGAGGAGCGCAGCATCATCGCCCCCGCGGTCGAAATCCTGCGCGGCGACGGCATCGACATCAGGGGACCGCTGCCCGCAGACACCATGTTCCATGACGCCGCGCGCAAAACCTATGACTGCGCGATCTGCATGTACCACGATCAGGCGCTGATCCCGGTCAAGACGCTGGCGTTCGAGGACGCCGTCAACGTCACGCTGGGATTGCCGTTCATCCGCACCTCGCCGGACCACGGCACCGCCTTCGACATCGCCGGCACCGGGCAGGCCAATCCGTCGAGCCTGATCGCCGCATTGCGGCTCGCCGCCCGCATGGCGGCGGCGCAACCGGCATGAGCGCGCTCGACGACCTGCCGCCGCTCCGCGAGGTGATTCGCCGGCACGCGTTGTCGGCCCGCAAGTCGCTCGGACAGAATTTCCTGCTGGACCTCAACCTCACCGCACGGATCGCGCGCGCCGCCGGGCCGCTGGAAGATGCGACCATCGTCGAGATCGGCCCGGGTCCCGGCGGGCTGACGCGCGCCTTGCTGGCGTTGGGCGCGCGGCGCGTCATTGCCGTGGAGCGCGATCAGCGCGCGCTGGCGGCGCTGGAGGATATTTCAAGGCACTATCCGGGGCGGCTGCAGATCATCTGTGCCGACGCGCAGCATTTCGATCCGCGGCCGCTGCTCGGCGGCACCCCCGCCAAGATCGTCGCCAACCTGCCCTACAACATTGCGACCGCGCTGCTGGTCGACTGGCTGTCGATCGAGCCGTGGCCGCCCTGGTACGACATGATGGTGCTGATGTTCCAGCGCGAAGTGGCAGAGCGCATCGTCGCGCGCGAGAACGACGAAGCCTATGGACGGCTGGGCGTGCTGGCGAATTGGCGCGCCGAGACCAAGATCCTGTTCGACATTTCTCCCGCCGCGTTCGTGCCGCAGCCCAAGGTTACCTCCTCCGTGGTGCGACTGGTGCCGCGCATCGCGCCGGAGCCGTGCGACCGCCGGGCGCTCGAACTGGTGGCGGCGGCGGCGTTCGGGCAGCGGCGGAAAATGCTGCGGCAAAGCCTGAAGTCGCTGGCGGTCGATCCGGCCCGGCTGGCGACCGCGGCGCAGGTCGAATGGACGCGGCGCGCCGAGACCGTACCGGTCAGCGGCTTTGTTGCCATGGCCCGTGAATTGACCGATATACGAAACGAGAAATCGCCCGTTCCCTGAGGAGAAACCCCATGACGCTCATGCGTCGCCAGTCGCTGGTCAAGTTCGCCGCCCCCTTGTGTGAAACCATCGTCGAGACGCCGAAGCCGCAAGGCAGCGAGGTCCTGGTCCGCATCGAGCGTTGCGGGCTGTGTCATTCCGACCTGCATATCCAGGACGGCTACGCCGACCTCGGCGGCGGCAAGAAGCTCGATACCACCCGCGGCATGACGCTGCCGTTCACGCTGGGGCACGAGATCGCCGGGGTGGTCGAGGAGGTCGGCCCGGATGTCGCCAAGCAGCTGATCGGCACCCGCAAGGCGGTGTTTCCCTGGATCGGCTGCGGCCAATGCCGCGACTGCCGCAACGGCGACGAGAATCTCTGCGCCAAACAGCGTTTTCTCGGCGTCGCCATCGACGGCGGTTTCGCCAGCCATGTGCTGGTCCCCGATGCCAAATACCTGCTGGATTACGATCCCTTGCCGGTCAACCAGGCCGCGACCCTGATGTGCTCCGGGGTCACCGCCTATGGCGCCTTGAAGCGCCTGGTCGACCGGCCGCGGCAGCGCAACCTGCTGCTGATCGGCCTTGGCGGCGTCGGCATGATGGGACTGGCTTTTGCCCAAGCCATGTTCAAGCAGAAGATCTCGGTCGCGGATCTCAGCACCGCGGCGCGCGAGGCGGCGCTGCAGAACGGCGCCGACGTCGCCTACGATCCCGCCGAGCTCGACGTGGTCAAGCGCATGATCCGGGAGACCGAAGGCGGCTTCGACTCGGTGGTCGACTTTGCCGGCAACGAAAAGTCGATGGCCTTCGCGGTCGCCGCGGTCGCGCGTGGCGGCAAGATCGTGGTCTCCGGACTGATGGGCGGCAACTTCAGCCTGCCGATGGTGCAATGGATCTACAAGCGCATGACGATCGAGGGCTTCATGGTCGGAACGCTGGCCGAGGCGCATGAACTGATGGCGCTGGCGCGCTCCGGCAAGATCAAGCCGACGCCGATGAAGGAGGAGCCGATGGGCGAGGTTCAGAAATGGATCGACGCGTTGCGGGCCGGACAGGTGGTCGGGCGGATCGTGCTGAAGAACTGAGGCAGGGACGTCCGAATTGGCGGCGCAGGGTTTCGATGCAGCACGCCGCCCTTTGAATGCCCGGCGAGCGCGCAAGCGGGCGCCGCGCACACCGGCCGTTCTCTGATCAGGATTCGACTGCGGCCATCGCCGCTTGTGCGCGAGCGTGGGCCTGAATTTGCCCCATGCTGTCCGGAATTGCGGCGCATTGCGACCCAAGTCTTTGCCGAGATTGGGCTTGCGAAGTGTTCCGTAATCGCCGGAGATGCCCATGTCGAACCGAACCGCGAAATTCGCGTCAGCCCTTTTCGCCAGCCTGGTTGCCGGCGCCCCGCTTGCAACCACATCGCAGGGCGCAACATCCGCGGCGGACGCCTGCCTTGCCGGACCGAACGACGTCGCGCCGCAAGGCAGCCATTGGTACTACCGCCTCGATCATGCCACCAAACGTCATTGCTGGTATTTGAAGGGCGAGCGCGACAAGGTTTCGCAGCTCGCTCCGTCGACTTCTTCGCCACCCGCAAAGCCGGTCTTGCCGCAAGCCGATGCTGCGATGCCACGTTCGGTCGCGAATGCCCGTGCCGAACTCACCGGACCTCAGCCGCCCGTCGCGCCGGATATCAACCTCGCCACGCGGCCGGCCGGTGCGAATGCGGCAGCCACGCTCGATAACCCGACTGCCAGCGCAGCGGACGCCAACCCGCAACGATCGGTCGTCGCCTGGCGCTGGCCCGATCCGTCGGGCGTCAACTCGTCCGCGGCGGCACCGACCGAAACTGCGGCAACTCAGGGGTCAACCGCTCCGGCGGCGGCGGGGCAGCCCGATCCCGGCGAGGTTGCCATGGCCGCAGCCGACTCCTCCGAAACTCCGCTCGGCTCGATCCGGACGCTGCTGATGGTCCTGATCGGCGCGCTGACGCTGGCCGGCATCCTGGCAGGCACGATTTCCAGGTTCGTCAACACCCGCCGGCGCGGCCAGCATGGAATGCGCGGCGACCGGCGCGCGATCTGGGATTCGGCCGACAGCGGCCGTCCATCGTCATTGGGCTACCCGCACGCCGGCCGGCGGACGCACGTCGCCAACGCTCCCCGCGAGCCGCGCGCGGCGGAGGATCCGGACGACAGGATCGCGGAAATGCTGGCGCGGCTGGCGC
>Ga0302198_10001518_pt1 | contig 25398 bp, 25 predicted proteins | sample II_Bog_N2_2_FD_193521 | JGI IMG/M metagenome (GOLD analysis project Ga0302198, IMG submission 193521) | Peat permafrost microbial communities from Stordalen Mire near Abisko, Sweden - II_Bog_N2_2 | ecosystem: Environmental > Terrestrial > Soil > Wetlands > Peat | place: Sweden: Abisko... | reverse complement strand
TTTCGCTCATGGGAGCGGGTCAACCTGCCGGACCGGGGCCCTCGGGGCAAACGGAAAGTTCCGCTCCGTTCCTTGCTTGTGATTCGGGGGCGATCGTGTCCATTTCATGCCATCAATCCCGATAGCATGACGCCCGTGGACACCACCCGCAAACCCTCCTGGCTCAGGGCCAAGCTGCCGGCCGGCCCCGCCTATTCGGCGGTGCGGGGCCTGGTGGACGGCCACAAGCTGCACACGGTCTGCCAGAGCGCGCAGTGCCCGAACCTCGGGGAGTGCTGGTCCCGGGGCACGGCCACGGTGATGATCCTCGGCAACATCTGCACCCGCTCCTGCAACTTCTGCGCGATCCAGACGGGCCGGCCGACCGAGCTCGACCTGGGCGAGCCCGCCCGGGTGGCCGAGGCCGTGGCCACGATGGGCCTGAGGCACTGCGTGGTGACGAGCGTCGCCCGCGACGAGCTCTCCGATGGGGGCGCCTCGGTGTGGGCGGCCACGATCCGCGCCATCCGGCACAGGAACCCCGCGACCGCGATCGAGGTGCTGGTCCCCGACTTCAAGGGCAAGACCGAGGACGTGGACACGGTCCTCGACGCCAGGCCCGACATCTTCAACCACAACGTGGAGACCGTGGAGCGCCTCCAGAAGCCCGTCAGGGTCCAGGCGCGCTACGACCGCTCGCGGAGCGTGCTCCGGCACGCCAAGGGCCGTGGGTTCACGGTGAAGACCGGGATCATGCTGGGCCTCGGGGAGCGTCAGGAGGAGGTCGAGCGGACCCTGCGCGACCTGGCGGGGGACGGCGTAAACATCCTGACGATCGGGCAGTACCTCCAGCCGACCAAGCAGCACCTGCCGGTCGACCGCTGGGTTCCCCCCGAGGAGTTCGCGCGCTGGAAGCAGTTCGGCCTGTCGGTCGGCCTCGGCGTCGTCGAGAGCGGCGCCATGGTGCGCTCGAGCTACCACGCCGACGAGCAGTCGCTCAAGTACACGGGCGAGGAGCACCTGAACACGCAGAACGCCCTGGCGGGCGCCTAGGAGGAGGACGAGCCCCATGTGCGCCCTCGTCACCCGCCAGGAGATCGTCAAGAACTGGCTCCCGCGCTACACGGGGCTCCCGCTCGACAGGTTTGGCTCGTACATCCTGCTGACGAACTTCCAGCGCTACGTGGACCTCTTCGCCAAGGCCCACAAGGTGCAGGTCCACGGGCGCGACAAGCCGATGCCGACGGCCACGGCGGGCAAGATCACGATCGTGAACTTCGGCATGGGAAGCGCGAACGCGGCGACGGTCATGGACCTGCTAAGCGCCATAACGCCCAAGGCCGCGCTCTTCCTCGGCAAGTGCGGGGGCATCAAGCACCGCGCCGAGGTGGGAGACCTGATCCTGCCGATCGCCGCGATCCGCGGCGAGGGAACGAGCAACGACTACTTCCCCCCGGAGGTCCCGGCGCTTCCCTCCTTCGCGCTCCAGAAGGCCATATCCACCACGATCCGCGACCACCGCAGGGACTACTGGACGGGCACCGTCTACACGACCAACCGCCGGGTCTGGGAGCACCACGACGAGTTCAAGAAGTACCTGAAGCGGATCCGCGTCATGGCGGTCGACATGGAGACCGCCACGATCTTCATGGTCGGCTTCGCCAACGGGATCTCGACGGGGGCGCTCCTCCTGGTCTCGGACCAGCCGATGGTGCCGGAGGGCGTTAAGACGATCGAGAGCGACCGGAAGGTCGACGACCGCTTTGTCGGAGACCACCTCAAGATCGGGATCGATTCCCTCAATCAGCTGATCAACAAGGGCGTCACGGTGAAGCACCTCAAGTTCTAGGTCACCGGGCGACGTCGAACCAGAACGGCGCGTAGCGCTCGCGGCCGCCCAGGTTCACCTGGCTCCAGATGACATAGCGCCCCGGGCTCGGGATCGTGACGCGGAAGGTGAACCTCGGCCGGAGCGGGTCGGGCGCCTTCGTCACGTCGCGCTCATTCGGGTGGATGTGCGCAAATCCGCTCCGCTGGACGTCAAAGGCGACCAGGTGCGCGAAGGCGTCCATGACGGGCTTGAGGGGCACGGGGCCGCCGTCGCCCCTCCGGATGGAGAGCGTCAGGTCGGCGGGGCGCCCCGCCCGGACGGGCGGGGCGGACGGCGCGAGCGCAAACACGTAGCCGCCCTCGGAATACGTCCACGACGCCGGCTGCGACCCCGCCTGGGCGGGGTTGGGCGGGCCCTCCACGGTGAGCTCGGTCTCCGCGTAGAGTCCCCGGTTCGTGGCCACGGGGGTAAAGTCCGCGAAGAGACGGTAGACGCCCCCGAACCTCGGGTGGAACGAGAAGACCCACTGGCCCGGGTGCCGGCCCGGCTCGGGGTGCTCGTGCTGGTAGTCATCCAGGGACGGGTCGACGATCAGGAGGTGGATGCGCCGGGTCTGCACCAGCTGCAGGTCCTCCGGGGCGATCGGCTTGCCGCTGAAGGTGGTGAGGGTGAGGGTCACCCGGACGTCGGCCCCGGCGCGCGCCGCGCCCTCGGGCATCACCGCGAGCGTCACCGGCGACCGGACCGAGACGACCGGCAGGAACTGGGGGTTGGCGGGGTCGCAGAACTCGATCACGTTGCCCCCCTGGACCCGGAAGTCCATGTGGCTCAGGTTCGTGCCGGTCGGAAGCTCGCGCACGATCACGAAGAGGGCCAAGGCCGCAAGGGTGATGACCGCGATCCGCCGCTTCTCCGGGCGCCCGAGGCCCCCTGTGCCCGCGCCCCCCGTCATGGGTGCATGCGAGCCACGAAGTCCTTCGGCTCCCATTCGCTCCCGTCCGCCCTCCAGGTGATGCGCCCCTTCTCGTCGATCAGGAGCGTCGCCAGCGTGTGGTTGAGGATCCCCCCGTTGAAGACCGCGATCACCCCGAACTGGGTCAGCAGGTCGCGGATCGCCGGCTCGGGTCCCGTGAGGAACGAGAAGTTCGAGGTGTCGATCCCCCGCGCGTCGGCGTACTCCCTGAGGACGCCGGGCGTGTCGTAGCCGGGGTCGAGCGTGACCGAGACGAACTCGATGTTCGCGATCCCCGCCTTACGCGCCAGCCTCTGCGTGGCCATCATCTTGGCGGTGGAGAGCGGGCACATGTTGGCGACCGGGCAGCGCGAGTAGATGAAGTTCAGCATGACCTGCTTGCCGTGGAAGCGCGCGCTGTCGACCACGCGGGCGTTCTGGTCGAAGAGGACGAACTGGGGCACGGTGTCGCCCACCTCGCGGTAGGCCGCCCTGCCCTTCTCGATCGTGTCCTGGTGGAGCATCTTCGCGCCCGCGTCGACCGAGTCCTGCACGGCCTTGTCGTCGGGCCATATCGCCTCGAGCCGGAGGTCCCCGCCCTTCTCGACCACGAGCGTCGCGCGGATCCTCTCGCCCTCCGTGGCCGCCGAGGCGTCCCCGGGCGACACCCGGAACTCCATGGTCATCGCCGGCATGTAGCCCTTCACCTCGTCGTGGCTCACGACCAGGACACCCTTCCTGGGGTCCGCCGAGACCACCCTGCCCGTGAGCGGGAAACGCCGCTCGCCCGAGTCGGCCGCGGGGGACGGCGCCGCGCCCCTTCCCGCGTCCGCGGGCCCCTTTGAGCAGCCCGCGGCCGCCCAGAGGGCGCAGGCCGCGGCGCATGCGGCAAAGTGGCGCACGGCATAAGTTCTCATCGTATAACACCAATCCTGCGGAGGAAAAAATTGTCAAAGCCATTGGTGCGGTCACCATGTCACCTTCTAGACCCTGCCCATGGAGCCCACGCCGACCGACTCCCACCCCTCACGGACACCCGGATTCAAGCCGGGGCTTGCCGCCTTCGCGGTCGTCTCCGCGGTGTGGGTGTTCGTGCTGGTGACCTTGGGCGCGTTCACGACGAGCATCGGCGCGGGGATGGCGTTCCCGGACTGGCCCCTGTCCAACGGCTCCCTGAACCCGAGCGGCTGGCTCACGAACATCGCGATGTTCGCGGAGCACTCGCACCGGCTGAGCGCGGGCCTGATGACCCTGCTGACGATCGCCCTCGCCGTTTGGCTCTGGAGGACCGAGAGCCGGCCGTGGCTGCGCTCGCTCTCGCTCTTCGCGGTCGGGCTCGTCCTACTCCAGGCCGTCGTGGGAGGCCTGCGCGTCCTGCTTGAGCCGGTGCTGGTCTCCTCCGTGGACACGACGCTCGGCAGGCTCTTTGCGATGCTCCACGCCTGCCTGGCGCAGGGCCTGGCGTGCACGCTCCTGGCGATCGCGGTCTCCTGCTCGGCCGCGTGGATCACCCGGCCGCTGCCAATCGGCGCCGCCGTGAGGCGGGTCGGCAAGGCGTGCTGCGTCCTCCTGTTCCTCCAACTCGGGATCGCGGCCGTCATGCGCCACAGCTTCGCGGGGCTTTCCATCCCGACCTTCCCCTGGTCGACCCCGGACGGCGGCATTCTCCCCGACGCATGGAACTTCCGGGTCGCAATCCAGTTCGCCCACAGGGTCATGGCCTGCCTGATCACGCTGGCCGTCGTGGCCTACGCCGTCCTCATCTGGAGGGACCGCTCCTCCACCCCGGCGATGCGCTCCGGGGGCTCCACCCTGGTGAGCCTGGTCGCGCTCCAGATCATGATCGGGGCTGCGATCATCCGCACGATGCGCAACCCGACGATCACCACCGTCCACGTGCTGGTCGGGGCCCTCACCCTCGCGACGGCGTTCTGGCTCACATGGCTGGCCCATCGGGACTCAATCGAGGGGACGCCCGCGCCATGACCGAGGCCGCCCCGGCAAGCGCCCGGTTCGCGGACTACCTTGAGCTGACAAAGCCGAGGCTGAGCCTGCTTTCCGTCCTGACGGCGATGGTCGGCTATTTCGCGGCGCGCCCGGGGCACCACCCCTCCCGCCTCCTCTTCCTTGCCCTCGGCGCCTCGCTGGCGGCGGGTGGCGTGGCGGCGCTAAACCAGTGGATGGAGAGCGACACCGACGCCCGGATGCACCGGACCGAGAGCAGGCCGATTCCGGCGGGAAAGATCCCGGGCGGCTCGGCCTACGTGCTCGGCTGGGGCATGTGCTTTGCGGCGCTGATCATGATCTTCTACCAGGTCGGCAAGCTCTCGGCGCTCTTCACGCTGCTCACGATCGCCAGTTACCTCGGCTGCTACACGCCCGCCAAGCGCCTGAGCCGGTGGAGCACTGAGATCGGGGCCGTGGCCGGGGCTTTCCCCCCGCTGATCGGTTGGGCCGCCGCCGAGGGCGGCGTCTCCCCGCTCGGCTGGATCCTCTTCGGGATCCTCTTCTTCTGGCAGATCCCGCACTTCATGGCGATCGCCTGGACCTACCGCCACGAGTATTCGGCCGTGCACTTCCCGATGCTGCCCGTCCGCGACGAAGCCGGCGGCAAGGTGGCGGCATGGTCCTTCGCGGCCACGCTCCTCCTTGTGGCCGTGAGCCTGCTGCCCCCGTTCCTCGGGCTGTCGACCCCGTGGTACGGGGTCCTCGCGGCGCTCGTGGGCGCAAGCTTCCTCTGGCGCGCCGGCGCCTTCCTCAGGTCGGAGAACAGGGACCAGGGCGCGCGCCGCCTCTTCTTCTTCTCGCTCGCCTACCTTCCCCTCCTGCTCGGCGCCCTCGTGGCGGACCGGCTGATCGCATCCCATCCATGACCGTACACGACCTTCCCGCAATCGAGGCCACCCTGAACGCCGTCGCCACCGTCCTGATAACGACGGGGTTTGTCCTCATCAGGAAGGGCAACCGGTCCGCCCACCGCGCCTGCATGCTCGCCGCCGCGGTGGCGTCGGCGCTCTTCCTGGTCTTCTACGTGACCTACCACGCGCTCATGCGCGGCGCGCACACGCCCTTCGGCGGGGAGGGGCCGATCCGCTGGGTCTACTTCGTGATCCTCTGGACCCACATCCCGCTCGCGGCCCTGATCGCCTTCCTGGTCCCCCGCACGTTCATCTTCGCCCTGAAGGGAAACTTCGACCGGCACCGCGCGTGGGCACGGGTCACGTTCCCGATCTGGTTCTACGTCTCGATCACCGGGGTGCTGGTCTACCTCTTCCTCTACCAGTGGTGGCCCGCCCGGGCCGCCTAGGGCTGCTTCACGGGAAGCCTGCCCTCGGGATGCGGCGGGAGCCCCGACGCGGCCAGCCGGCCGCGGATCCGGGCAACCTCCTCGGTCGCGGCCCTAAGGCGCTCGGTCTGCCGGTCGCGGAGGTCTGAAAGGTAGTTAGCCGAGGCCGTGTCCCCTGGCCGAGTCAGGAGCTGCGCGTTCTTCCTGAGGGAATCCTCGAGGGCCATCCTCTCGGCATCGGCAAGCTCGAGCTTCCAGCCGAGTCCCGTCCGGAGCACCTCGCGGACCGTCTTCCCGTCCACGATCCTGCGCATGCCCTCCTCGATCCCCTCGCTGCCGCTCGTCTGCCCAACGGACATCACCCGGATCCTGATGGCCTGGACGGCCTGGTCAAAGTCGCCGAGCTGCTCGGGGCTTAGGTCCCCGGCCGCATGGGAGCGCCACATGGAGAAGCCGACTCCGTCCTCGGCGCTCACCTTCGCGTCAAGGGGGTCGCTCGGCCCGCACCCGGCGAGCACAAGGAGCGCGGCCGCGATAACGGCGAGAAGGCCGGCCCGGGACGCGGGCCGGGGATTCGCATGGGGCCTCACGCGGCGGAGCCTTAACCAAACGCGCGGATTTGAGAATAAAATTACCCGCCGCGGCCGGGGGCCGGGCGGGCAACACATGGGGGGCCCGCGGGTCCCGCCGGGCCTACTTCACGGTCAGGACGCCCGTCATCCCGGTCTGGAAATGGGCCGGGAACGTGCAGAGGAAATGGTACTCGCCGGGGACGGTCGGCACCTTGAAGTCGACCTCGCCCGACTTGCGGGGCCCGAGCAGGTCGATCTTGGCCAGGATCTGCCCGGCCAGGGCCGCGGGGATGTAATTGGTCTCCTTGGACATGAGCGCCGCCGCGTCAAAGGCCGCGACGTCGGTCCCGGCCTTAAGGAGGACCCAGTTGTGGCCCATGACCTCCTTCGGCTGGGAGCCGTTGTTGGTGAGGACCACCTTGATCTCCTCGCCGGGCGAGGCGTCGATCGCTGTCACGCTGTACTTCATCGTGTCGCCGGCGGTGATCTCGATCGTGCGGGGGCCCGCGGGGGCGGCCGAAGCGGTTGAGGCGGCGTCCTTCTGGCCGCAACCCGAGGTAACGAGGGCGACAAGCGCCGAGACTAAAAAGAGGCGAGTTTTCATGAGGGGCGCACGCTCTCCCAAGTGTCCGGCAAGGGCAAATCGAAACAGGGCATTTTTGGGCCGGCCTCCCCCCCTGGAATAATGCCCTAATGTGCCGTTTAGCCGGGTAAATAGGTGACATCGAGCCTCGCGCCCTGCTAATCCTTATACACCCGTATAGGAAATGTAATGGAATAGGGCTTGAAATGCCGTAATCTTCTCTGACTGTACCCGGGGGTCTGGCGCCCGTTTCCAGGCGGCAATCTCCTTCGTTCGCACCCATGCGTTTGTTCAACACCACCTCCACATTTTCGCGACTGATTGGCGCGGCGGTAGCCGCGGCCGGAACCGTTCTTTTGTCCGGCTGCTTCTGGCTGGACGGCCCCCAGTCGACCTTCGACCCCAATGGCCCGGTGGCACGGCGCCAGATGGAGCTCTTCTACACCACCTGCTGGGTCTCCCTGTTCATCTTCGTCGTGGTCGGCGGCGTCCTGGCCTACGCGATGATCAAGTTCCGCGCCCGCGGTGAGGCCGACGAGCACGCGGAGCCGCCGGAGCAGGCGCACGGAAATCCCCTGGTGGAAATCAGCCTGATCGGCGCATCCGTCCTTGCTCTGGTAATCATTGGCATACCCACGCTTAGCGGAATCTGGTACTCGTACGACGTGCCGGTCGCGGACAAGGCCGACACCTACGAGATCACGGCCACCGGCTACCAGTGGTGGTTCAAGTTCGACTATCCGGGTGAGACGGCCCAGACGCTCGACCCGACCGGCAAGGTCGTGAACGCGCCGTTCTCGACCGCAAACGAGATGGTGATCCCCGCCGGGCGCCCGATCCATATCAACCTGCGCACGGTCGACGTGATCCACAGCTTCTGGATACCGAAGCTGGCGGGCAAGGTGGACATGATGCCCAACCGCGGCAACCACCTTTGGCTGCGCGCGGACAAGCCCGGGTACTTCTGGGGACAGTGCGCGGAGTTCTGCGGCGAGTCGCACGCCGTGATGCGTTTCCGGGTTATCGCCTTGGGGCCCAAGGAGTTCAATGACTGGGTGAACTCCCAGATGCTCCCCGCCCGCAAGGTTCCCGTTGTGGCTGCAGATGCCCAGCCGAAGGCAGCGCCCGCCGCTGCCGACGCAGCCCAGACAAAGGCCCAATTCGCGGATTACCGCACGTTCCGACGCAACGAGGCCGGCTACACGAGCAAGTTCGACGAGTCCCCCCTCGATGCCTGGCGGGCCAAGCAGAATCCCGAGCCGGGCGAGGACCCGGCCCTGATCGAGAAGGGCCGCGTGCTCTTCCAGGCGAAGACGTGCTCAAGCTGCCACACGATCCGTGGTGACGGCTACATCGGCGTCGTGGGGCCCGAGCTCACGCACGTGGGCGCGCGCTCGACGATCGCCGCCGGCCTCCTTGAGAACAACCGGGACGAGCTCCACCGCTGGATCCACGCCCCGAACGAGGTGAAGCCGGGCAACACCATGTGGGTGGCCGGCTACCTCGCCAACAACATCAAGCTGACGCCCGAGGACGAGGACGCCCTCGTCAACTACCTTCAGAGCCTCAAGTAACCTAGCACCATGGAAGCACTGGCAAAAACCGATTTTCTAGCAAAAGGGGAACAGGCGGCGAAGCCCCTCGTCCTGTGGAGGCCGACGGAGAAGACGGGCCTCGTGAGCTGGCTCACGACGGTCGACCACAAGAAGATCGGCTTCCTCTACGGGATCTCCGCCCTCTTCTTCTTCATCTTCGGCGGCTTCGAGGCGCTCCTGATCCGCATCCAGCTGATGGTGCCCAACAACACCTTCCTCACGTCGGCGCAGTACAGCGAGATGTTCACGATGCACGGGACGACGATGATCTTCCTGGTCGTGATGCCGATGGGCGCCGCGTTCTTCAACTTCATCATGCCGCTCCAGATCGGGGCGCGCGACGTCGCCTTCCCCAGGCTGAACGCCTTCTCATTCTGGACGTTCCTGGTGGGCGCGATCATCCTGAACCTCGGCTGGTTCATGAAGGACGGGGCCCCCGACGCCGGCTGGTTCGGCTACGCCCCGCTGACGACGCGCCACTTCAGCCCGACCCACGCGATCGACATGTGGGTGATGGGCCTGCAGCTGCTCGGCGTCGCCTCGATCGCCGCGGCGCTCAACTTCATCGTCACGATCATCAACCTGCGGGCCCCGGGCATGACGATGATGCGCCTGCCGGTCTTCACCTGGATGACCCTCTTCACGTCCTTCCTGATCGTGCTCTCCTTCCCGGCGATCACGATCGCCCTGGTCGAGATCATGATGGACCGGCTCTTCGGGACCAACTTCTTCGAGGTCTCAAACGGCGGCCTCCCGATCCTCTGGCAGCACCTCTTCTGGATCTTCGGGCACCCGGAGGTCTACATCCTGATCCTGCCGGCGATGGGCATCATCTCGGAGATCCTCCCCACCTTCGCCCGGAAGCCCCTGTTCGGCTACCCGATCGTCGTGTTCTCGGGGGCCTCGATCGGGTTCCTCGGCTTCGGCGTCTGGAGCCACCACATGTTCACGACCGGAATGGGCACGACGGCGACGGCGGCCTTCGCGCTGATGACGATGGCGATCGCGGTGCCGACGGGCGTCAAGATGTTCAACTGGATCGGCACGCTATGGAACGGGCACCTGACGATGCGGACCCCGATGATGTTCGCGATCGGCTTCCTCTGGATGTTCATGATCGGCGGGCTCTCCGGGATCATGCACTCGGCCGCGCCGTCCGACGCCGAGCAGCACGGCAGCTACTTCATCGTCGCGCACTTCCACTACGTCCTCATCGGGGGCTCCCTGTTCGCGCTCTTCGCGGGCATCCACTACTGGTTCCCGCTCATGTTCGGGCGCAAGGTGAGCGAGTTCTGGGGCAAGGTGGCCTTCTGGCTGGTCTTCACCGGCTTCAACGTGACGTTCTTCCCGATGCACTTCCTCGGCATGGAGGGAATGCCCCGCCGCACGTTCACCTACGACGGCAACATGGGCTGGAACGTCGGCAACTACACGGCCACGATCGGATCATTCATCCTGGCCATCGGGGTGGCGGTCTACTTCATCACCATGATCTACACCTTCTTCAAGGGGGAGGTGACGACCAAGGACCCGTGGGACGCCCGCACGCTCGAGTGGAGCCTGCCGAACCCGCCCCCGGAGTACAATTTCCGCGTGATCCCGACTGTCCACGCCCGCGACGGGTGGTGGTACGAGAAGCGCCACAAGGACGAGATCGCGAAAGAGGTCGCCCTGCATGCCAAGGAGGACGAGGCCCATGGCGGGATCCACATGCCCTTCCAGTCGATCTACCCGTTCCTGGCGAGCGTCGGCATCCTGGTCGGCGCCATAGGCGTCGCCGTGATCGACCCTGCCAACGCGACCCAGTACCCCGGGTTCTGGGGCCCGAAGGTCGCCGTCACGATCCTCGGAGGGGCGATCATGTTCGTCTCGATCGTCCTCTGGGCGCTCGAGGGCAACGAGGGCTACCACATCCACCTGAACGAGGACGGAAGCATCAAGGGCGAGGACAGCCACTCGGGCCACTAGAAGGCGCAACCCTGACACGAAGGACCCATCTCAATGAGCAGCACCGCGGCCGCAGGAACCATAGACCACCACCACGACTCGACGACCGTCACCGGCATCCCGAACAAGAAGCTCCTGATGTGGGCGTTCCTTGCCTCGGACTGCATGTTCTTCGGCTGCCTGATCTCGACGCACCTGATCTACCGGCTGCATCCGCCCCCGGGGACTCCCAACGCCAGGGACGTGTTCAGCATCGAGCTGACGTCCTTCTCGACATTCATCCTCCTGATGTCGTCGCTCATGATGGCGCTCGCGGTGAACTCGATCCAGAAGGGCAACCTCAAGAGCCTCCGCTGGTCGCTCCTGACGACGATCTTCTTCGGCTGCATCTTCCTCGGCTGCCAGGTCTACGAGTTCAGGAACTTCGTCTATGAGAAGCACCTGACGATCACCAACAGCATCCTCGGGACCACCTTCTTCACGCTCACCGGGACGCACGGCCTGCACGTGCTGATCGGCGTCATCTGGCTCACCGGCATGCTGATCTACTCCTTCACGGGGCGCCTCACGGAGAAGGACGCGATAGACGTAGAGTCGATGGGCCTTTACTGGCACTTCGTCGACATCGTCTGGATCGTGATCTTCACCGCCGTCTACCTTCTCGAATACATCTGACAAGGCCCTCCCATGAGCGCTCCCGCCACCACCACCCACGCGTCCGGACACGAGCTCGAGCAGAGCAAGTTCTGGATCTTTGTGCAGATCGCCATGCTCCTGGCCGTGATCACGGGCCTTGAGCTCGTGACGGTCTACCTGCCCTTCATGAAGTGGATCCTGATCTCGGCCCTCGTGATCCTCTCCACCGTGAAGTTCATGTTCGTCATCTTCTACTTCATGCACCTGCGCTGGGACAAGGCCTTCTGCACGATCCTGTTCTTCATCGGGCTTGTCCTCGCCGGCGGCACCATGTGGGCGCTCCTGAAGCTCTTTGGCGTGGCGGACAGCAAGCCCCTCTCGATGGCGGAGCCCGCCGCGGTCGTCCGCCTGGCAGCCTAGGCAGGCGGCCCGGCCGCCAGCCGGGCGAAGCCCATGATCGACTGGCGCCACTGGCACAACGAGCCGTACCTGACCGGTGGACTGATCCTTGCGGGCTGGCTGTTCGCCATCCTCGCGGGCCCGCTCAGGTCGAGGCTGGCGCCCGGGCTCCCCTACCCCCGAGGCAAGGCGGCGCTCTTCTACTCGGCCCTTGTCCTCTTCTACCTGGCGGTCGGCTCGCCGCTGGACCAGGTCTCCGAGCGGTTCCTGCTCTCCGCGCACATGGTCCAGCACCTTTTGATCATGTACCCGGTGGCGCTCCTGATCCTCTTGGGGATCCCGTCGTGGATGATCGACCCCGCCCTCCGGAGGCTCCATGCGGGCCCCGGGCTTCGCCTGCTCCTTAATCCGCTCACGTGCGCGCTGGTCTCGACGGGCGTGATCAGCCTGTGGCACGCCCCGTTCCTCTATGAGTGGACGCTCCAGGACAAGCTTGTCCACGTGTTCGAGCACCTTCTCTTCCTCGCCGCGTCGCTCCTCTACTGGTGGCCCCTCGCCAGCCCGTCCGAGGACTACCCCGCCCCGAGCTACGCCGTGCGCATGCTCTACGTCTTCGGCACGGAGATCGCGATGATCCCGGTGTCGGCCTACATCGTCTTCTCCGGGGACATCCTCTACCCGACCTATGAGTACGCCCCGCGGCTGATCGCCGGGTTCTCGCCGGGCGACGACCAGCTGACGGCGGGCATCATCATGAAGATCTCCGGCATGCTGGTGTCGCTCGCGGCGCTCGGCATATGCTTCTTCAAATGGTCGAGGTCCTCAAGCCAGGGCGCGGGGGCCTGAACCCCCCGGGGGGGCTCCGGCGCGCGCTTTCCGAGCCGCCGCGCGCGGCGGTCCTGCTCGCCTGCGCGGCCGTCCTGGCGCTCCGGCGCGCGGGGGCCCTCTCGCATCCCCAGTTCTGGGCCGAGGACGGGCACTTCTACGAGAGGGCCTACGTGATGGGCTGGCGCTGCCTTGCGCTCCCCTACGCGGGGTACCTGCACGCGGTGCCGAGGGCCGTGGCTGTCCTGGCCGCGAGCGTGGACCCCCTGCTGGCGCCGGCCGTCTTCGTCGGCGTGGCGGCCCTCCTGACGCTCTACGTCGCCTCGCGGGCGGTCTCCCCGAGGTGCCCCCTGCCCCGCGCCGCGGGGGTATTCGCGCTCGCGGTCGTCCTGGTGCCGGACACCTACGAGGTGCTGCTCAACGTCGTGAACCTGCAGTGGGTCCTGGCAGGGGGCCTGGTGCTTCTCCTCGTCTCGCGGGATCCCGGGGGCCCGGGGCAGTGGGCCCACGACCTGTGCGCGGCGGTGGCCCTGGGGCTCACCGGACCCTTCAGCCTGATCCTCGCGCCGCTCTTCCTCCTGCGCGCCTGGGAGCGCAGGAGCGGGGCCAGCGCGGTGCTTGCGGCCGTTGTCTCGTCCTGCGGCCTCCTGCAGGCCCTCTGCCTGCATTTCCAGCCCCCGAGCGACCCGGGCCTTCCGGGCGGCCCTGGCGCGGCGCTCCTTCTCCTGCCGGCCGTGGGCCGGAGGATCGGCGGCTCGCTCCTCCTGGGTTCCCTGCTTCCTGGGACCACGGGGACGGCACTCGGGACCGTGGAAGGGCTAGCCACGCTCCTTGGCGCGGGGTTTCTCGCGCTTCGCCCCGGGCCGCTCCGGCAGGAGCGCCGGATGCTCGGGCTCGCGTTCCTCGCAATCCTCGGCGCCTCGCTCCTCAGGACCCGCTGGACGCTCCACGAGTACTTCACGCCGCACTCCAACTCGCGCTACATGTTCGTGCCCCAGCTTATCGCCCTGTGGCTCCTGCTTCTGGCCGCTTGCCGGGACGGGCGCGGGGCATTGTTCGCCGCAGCGCTGGCCCTCTGGTGCCTGGCCGTGAACGCGCCGCGCCTGAGGGAGCCGGCCTACGCCGACCTCCAGTGGGCCCGCTACGCGCCCGCCATCAGGGCCGGGGAGGCCCAGCGTATCCCGATCAACCCGCCCGGCTGGATCCTCACGCTCCCCGCCAGGCCAAAATGAAGCGTCCCGGCGCGGCCCCCGTTCCTGGGGACCGGCCGGGACGATGGGCTCCGCCGCTCAGGCCTTCGCGGCCGGGAGCAGGTCGTCGATCGAGTCGCTCTCGACGCTCAGGTCGGCGAAGAGCCACGACGAGAGGTAGCGCTCGGCCGAGGACGGGATGATCGCGACGATCAGCTTGCCCTTGTTCTCGGGCCTCTTGGACACCTGGATCGCCGCCCAGATCGCCGCTCCCGAGGAGATGCCGACCGGGATCCCGTCCAGCTTGGCGACCTGCTTGCTGATCGGGGCCGAGTCCTCCTCCTTCACCGTGATCACCTCGTCGTAGATCTTGGTGTTCAGGATGGCCGGCACGAACCCGGCTCCCAGCCCCTGGAGCTTGTGGGGACCGGGCTGGCCGCCGGAGAGGATCGGGGACCCCGCGGGCTCGAGGGCGATGATCTTGACGGAGGGCTTGCGGGCCTTGAGGACCTCGCCGACCCCCGTGATCGTGCCGCCGGTGCCGATGCCGGAAATGACGATGTCGACCTTCCCGTCGGTGTCGTTCCAGATCTCCTCCGCCGTGGTCCTCTTGTGGATCGCGGGGTTTGAGGGGTTGGAGAACTGCTGAAGGATCACGCTGTTCGGTATCTTGGAGGCGAGCTCCTCGGCCTTTGCGATGGCGCCCTTCATGCCCTTCGCGCCCTCGGTCAGCACCAGGCGCGCCCCGAGAACCTTGAGGATCCTCCTGCGCTCCGTGGTCATCGTCTCGGGCATCGTGAGGATCAGCTTCAGGCCCTTCGCGGCCGCGACGAACGCGAGGGCGATGCCCGTGTTGCCGCTCGTCGGCTCGATCAGCACCGTGTCCTTGTTGATGCGCCCGCTCTTCAGGGCATCGTCGATCATGGCGAAGCCGATGCGGTCCTTGACGCTCGAGAGCGGGTTGAAGAACTCGAGCTTGAGCAGTATCTCGGCCTGCGCCCCGTGGGCGGCCGCCGTCCTGTTCAGGCGGACGAGCGGCGTGTTGCCGATCGTCTCCGTGATGTCGTTGTATATCTTGGCCATATGGGTTGTGGGTTGTATTATTTGGTCTGGATGTGGGAAAGCGTCTAGCGCGCCCTAGATGGCGTAGTCCTCGCTGAAGGAGTGCGCCTGCCTCAGGCGCAGCCTCACCAGGTCGTTCACCCGGAGCCCGAGGTCGGTCAGCTCGACGCGCGAGATCTCGACCTCCACGTGCTCGCGCGTCTGGACCTGCTCGACCAGGAGCTTGGCCTGGGGCCCGGCGGCGTGGATGTGGCGGACGATGGCGGAGATCCCCGTCCCTCCGGCGTCGTGGGAGGTGACCTCGATGTCGTGCGGGCGAACGTAGATCTGGCCCTCCGCGTCGGGCTCCTCGGGACGGAGGCCCCGCATGGCCCCGGCCGCAAGCGCCGGGGCGCGCAGCACGTTCACGTTGCCGAGGAACTGGTAGACAAAGGGCGTGGCCGGCTTGTCGTAGACCTGCTGGGGGGTGCCCACCTGCTCGACGTGCGCCTTGTTCATGACCACCACCTCGTCGGCGATCTCGAGCGCCTCCTCCTGGTCGTGCGTCACGAAGATGGTCGTCAGCTGGATCTCGTCGTGGAAGCGGCGGAGCCAGCGCCTCAGGTCCTTGCGCACGCGGGCGTCCAGCGCGCCAAAGGGCTCGTCCAGGAGCAGCACCTTGGGCTCCACGGCCAGGGCGCGGGCCAGGGCCACGCGCTGGCGCTCGCCCCCGGAGAGCTGCGAGGGATATCGGGCGGCGAGGCCGTCCAGCTGCACGAGCTCGAGCAGGCGGTGCACCCGTTCGGAGATCGAGGCCGACGACGGGCGCTCCCCCCTGCCCCTGACCCTCAGGCCAAACGCGACGTTCTCGAAGACCGACATGTGCTTGAACAGGGCGTAGTGCTGGAAGACGAAGCCCACCTTGCGTTTTCCCGCGGGCACGTCCGTCACGTCCTCACCGTGGAAGAGCACCCGGCCGCTGCCCGGGTCGGGGAATTCCAGGCCCGCGATGATGCGCAGGAGCGTCGTCTTGCCCGAGCCCGAGGGCCCGAGGAGGGCGACAAGCTTGCCCTGCGGCGCGTTCAGGTCGACCCCGTCCAGGGCCGTGTACGCGCCGAACTTCTTGCGGATCCCGTGCGCCTCGATGCTCATGGGGACCCTGTCTGGCGCCACTCGACGGCCGACTTGAGGACCAGGGTCACGATCGCAAGGAGCGCCAGGAGCGAGGCGACGGCGAAGGCGCCCGTGATGTTGTACTCGTTGTAGAGGATCTCCACGTGAAGGGGCATCGTGTTGGTCTCGCCGCGGATGTGCCCGCTGACAACCGAGACCGCGCCGAACTCCCCCATGGCGCGGGCGTTGCAGAGGATGACCCCGTAGAGGAGCCCCCAGCGGATGTTGGGGAGGGTGACGCGCCAGAAGGTCTGCCAGCCGCTCGCCCCCAGGGTCACGGCCGAGTATTCCTCGTCGGTGCCCTGCGCCTGCATGAGCGGTATCAGCTCCCGGGCCACAAAGGGGAAGGTCACGAAGGTCGTGGCCAGGATGATCCCGGGCACGGCGAAGATGATCCGGATGTTGTGCTCGATCAGCCACGGCCCGAACCACCCCTGGGCCCCGAACACGAGGACGTAGATCAGGCCCGAGATGACGGGCGACACGGCAAAGGGAAGGTCGATCAGGGTCGTCAGGAGGCTCTTGCCCGGGAACTTGAACTTCGAGATGGCCCACGCCGCGGCCACCCCGAAAACGATGTTCGCGGGCACGGATATCGCGACCGTAAGGAGCGTCAGGCGGATCGAGGCCAGGGCGTCTGGCTCGCGCACGGCAGCCAGGAAAAAGGCCCCGCCCTTGGAAAACGCCTGCATGAAGACGGCCAGGAGCGGCAGCACCAGGAAGCACGCCAGGAAGAGGAGCGCCACGGCGGTCAGCAGGTAGCGCGCCCACGCCGGGTCCCTGTCGGCACGGCGGGCTTCCGTGCTCATGGTGCGAGTCGAGAGGGTGTCTACGTTTCCTAGGACCAAGGGTAAAAGGGGGGTTGGCGGTCTATTCGGGGGGGGTGGGAGACTTGAGGAGGGCAGCGGGGGGACCAACAGCGATTCACGTCATATGGCCTGGTAGCGGCGGCTCCACTTCTGGAGCAAATTGATCAGGAGCAGGAGGACGAAGGAGGACACGAGCATCACGACCGCGATCGCGGTTGCCCCCTGGTAGTCGTACTGCTCGAGCTTCGTGATGATCAGGAGCGGCACGATCTCCGTCTTCATCGGCATGTTGCCCGAGATGAACACCACCGAGCCGTACTCCCCGAGCGCCCGCGCGAACGCAAGGGCGAAGCCCGTAAGGAGCGACGGCATGAGCTGGGGAAGGATGATGCGGGTGACCGCCTGGAGCCGGTTGGCCCCGAGGGAGGAGGCCGCCTCCTCGAGCTCCGGCTCGAGTTCCTGGAGCACCGGCTGCAGCGTGCGGACGACGAACGGGAGCCCGATGAAGGTGAGGGCGATGAAGACCCCCGTCCACGTGAACGCCACCTTGAGTCCCAGCGGCGCGAGCCACCGGCCGACCCAGCCGTTCGGCGAGTAGAGCGAGGTGAGCGCAATGCCCGCGACGGCGGTCGGCAGCGCGAACGGCAGGTCCACGAGGGCGTCCACGATCCTCTTCCCCGGGAAGGAATACCGCACGAGCACCCAGGCCACCACGAGCCCGAAGACCATGTTCACAAGCCCCGCCGCAAGCGAGGCCCCGAACGTGAGCCGGTAGGCCGCGATCACCCGGGGGGCCCAAACCGCGCCCACGAAGTCGTGCCAGCTCATCCCCGCCGTCCGCACGAATGCCGCGGACAGCGGGACGAGGACGATCAGCCCCAGGTAGGCCAGGGTGAACCCGAGCGAGAGCCCGAATCCGGGCAGGATGGTGCGTGAGTTGCGGGGGCTTGCCATGGGGGGATCTCTAGGGCCGACACCTGCGGCGGGCCCCGGCCTGGATCATGGGGGATTCCGTCATTTCTGGTAGATTTGGTCGAACACGCCGCCGTCGGCGAAGTGGGTCTTCTGGGCCGCGGTCCAGCCGCCAAAGGCCTGGTCGATCGTGAAGAGCTCAAGCTTCGGGAACGTCCCCGCATACTTGGCCGCGATGGCCGCGTTCCTGGGCCGGTAGAAGTTGCGCCCGGCGATCTCCTGGCCCTCGTCCGAGTAGAGGTATTCCAGGTAGGCCTTTGCGACCTCCGCGGTGCCCTTCCTTTCAACCACCTTCTCGACCACGGCCACCGGCGGCTCGGCCAGGATGCTCGAGGAGGGCACAACAGTCTCGTACTTGCCGGGCCCGAATTCCTTCTGCGCCAGGAAGGCCTCGTTTTCCCAGGCGATCAGCACGTCGCCGATCTCCTTCTGCGTGAAGGTGATCGTCGAGCCCCGCGCGCCGGAGTCGAGCACGGGCACGTTCTTGTACAGCGCCGTTATGAACTCCCTGGCCTTGTCCTTGCTCCCGAACCTGCGCTCCGCGTAGCCCCAGGCCGCGAGATAGGCCCACCGGGCGCCTCCCGAGGTCTTGGGGTTGGCGGTGATGACCGACACGTCGGGGCGAACAAGGTCGTCCCAGTCCTTGATGTGCTTCGGGTTTCCCTTGCGCACCAGAAGCACGATCGTGCTCGTGTAGGGCGTCGAGTTCTCCGGGAGCCTTGACTGCCAGTCGGCGGGAAGGAGGTCGCCGTGCGTGTGGAGGTTGTCGATGTCGGCGGCCAGGGCGAGCGTCACGACATCGGCCTGGAGGCCGTCGATCACAGAGCGCGCCTGGGCGCCCGACCCCCCGTGGGACTGCTTCACGACCACGTCGTCGCCGGTCTTCGCCTTCCAGTACGCGGAAAAGGCCGCGTCGTAGTCGACATAGAGTTCTCGCGTCGGGTCGTACGACACGTTCAGCAGTTCGATCGTCTTGGCGGAGGCCGACGACGCAAGGATCGCGGCCGCGAGAGCGGCGACGAGCGCTCGTGCGCCGCGGAGGGAGGGAAGGGAGAACATCGGATTGGGATTACTTCGTGCCACGAGGCGCCCCGCCGACGGGTGCGCGCAAGAGTGGGCCTTTGCAGTTGGGTGGTTCCTCCGGTGGTCCGGTTGGCAAATTCGGTTTCTGGGGCCCGGGCCTGGTCAGCCGGGATGGACCGGGCGGGCGGGCCGCTCCGATCCGAGTCGCACCTTCTCGGTGCGCTCTATCTGGGTCACGCGGCCGTCATGGACCACAAGCTGGACGACGCCGTAGCGGAGGTCCTGCACCTGGGTGCGCACGAGCGCAAGCCACTCGGGCTCCGAGGGTCCGTGGGCGGGAACGGATGTGTTCTCAGCGGGCATGGTTCGTGTGGGTTTAAATGGAGTATTCGCCGAGGATGTGGTGGAGGATGCCCTCCGAGGGGGAGGAGCTCCTGGCGCCGCGCTGGCCGCGTACGCGGCTTGCAAGCTGGCGCCGCGCGATCCGCGCGGGCACGCGGGCTTGCACGGGGGCGCCCGCCGCCTCGGGCGAGAACGGCAGGGAAACGCGGTCCCTCTCCATCTTGCGAAGCGTGATCTCGACCACGTCCGACAGCGTGTAGCGGTCCAGGATCGCGGCGATCGCGTTGCGCACGTCGAGCATGAGCATGCGCAGCCCGCAGTGCGCCTCGTCGGGGCACGTGCACGGCTCGTACGCCGACTGGGAGACGCACCCAATGGGGGCCAGCGGCCCGTCTATTAGCCTCACGACCTCGCCGATCAGGATCTTCTTGGCCGGCCGGCCGAGCCGGTAGCCGCCAAACTTCCCCCGCTGGCTCTCGACGATGCCGGCCTCCTTCAGGGCCTGGAGGATCTGCTCCAGGAACTTGACGGGCAATTGCTCGCTTTCCGCGAGCTCCGAGACCTGCACGAGCTTGCGATTCATCTCCGCGGCAATCCCCAGGTTGATCAGGGAGCGAAGCGCGTACTCGCCTTTCTTGGAAAGCTTCATGGGACCGGAGTTTCAATCTACATTGGTTAAGTATGGATTAAGGCAAGTCCATTTGCCTCCCGCCGTGTCATAACCGGTCAGGAATCCTGCATGGAAAAACCTTAACCTGTTAATTGCCTGTTAGTTCGTATACTTCTGCCAGCGCGGTTCCTCCTGTGGAATTTACACCGGAAACCACGGCGGTATAGGACCCCGGGGGGAGGGTCACCACGATGGCGGAGTCGGCTGACCCCGCGGGAATCGCGAAGGCCCCGACCGAGGCCATGTCCGCGGTCGTTGCCTGGCGGCTGGTCGCGGCGACGGCCGAGGTTCCCGCCACCCGGGGGTTTCCCCAACCCGTGTCGCTTGCGACAAGCGTGTTGCCCGAATCGAAGATGCTGATCGAGGGCTCGGCGAGGGTGCCCGTGAGCCCGAAGGAGCCGAGCGCGGGCCCGATGCCCCGGACGAGAAGCTCCGCCGGCTCGTTCCCCTCCACGACAAATCCGCAGATCGCCACCTGCGAACCCGCGCCCACGGAGCAGCGGGCCGAGATGTTCTTGAGGGACTGCGGGACGGTCGTGCTCATCTCGTACACCTCGGAGAGGGCAACCCCGCCCGAGGCTGCGGCCCCCGAGACCTCCACCGTGTAGCTGCCCGTCGGCAGCGTGAGCACCATCGCGGAGTCCGCCGAGCCCGGCGCGAGCGCGAAGGCCCCGGTGATCGCCATGTCCGCCGCGGTGGCCTGCCGGAAGGTGGCACCCGACAGGGAGGGCCCGGCCTGGGGAACGCTCCCCCACCCCGCGTCGCTCGCCACCAGGGCGCCGGCCGAGTCGAACACACCCACCACCGGGCTCGCCAGGGTGCCTGCGACCCCGAGGGAGGCCAGCCCGGGGCCCACCGCGCGCACGAGGACGTCCTTCGTCGTGCCGGCCGCTCCTGCAACCACGAAGCCCGCGATTACGATGTTGCTCCCGGTCCCCACCTGAGCGCGCACGGACACGTTCACGAGCCGGTGGCTGAAGACCGTCGTGCCGCCCAGGGCGGGGATCAGGTTGGCGACGTTGGGGCTGCCTATCCCCGAGCACAGGTCGTACCCCGGGCCGGCCGAGTAGGCCCCGTTTGACCCGCTCGTGATGTCGTGGAACGCGCTGGTCCCGGAGAGCGGGTAGATGTGGGGACCCAGGAGGCCGATGGGTCCCGCGCCCGCGGCGGCCCTGCCCTGGTTCACGAGCGCCACGATCGCCGACCAGATCGGGCAGGCGACGCTGGTTCCCCCGAAGGTGAGCGGCGTGGCGTTGATGTAGGCGAGGACGCCCAGGTTGTCTCCCGTGAGGGGCGCGTTCCCCGGTCCCGCGTTCACGCTCACGAGGTCCGCGTTGGCAAAGGAGGCCACGTCGGGGATGCAGCGCATCGTCTGGCCGGCGAGGACGGCGTTTCCCGTCTGCCAGGACGGCTTCGCGAAGAAGCTGCTGACCCCGCCGCCGGTAGCGGCGTCCGTGCTCGTGATCTGGTTCCAGACCACCTCGCTCGAGCTCGCCCAGTTACCGGCGAAGGTGAGGGTGGTCCCGCCCACGGCCGTCACGTTGGGGTCGCTCGCGGGATAGGCGACCGCGAGCGGCGCCGTGGCGCTGTAGTTTCCCGCCCCCGTGCCGTTGGCCGTGTTCGACCCGCAGTCCCCGGTCGCCGCCATCACCGAGACGCCGGCCGCCGCCAGGCTCGCGTACTGCTGGGAGCTTGCCTGGAGCACCGCGGCACCCTCGGTGCCCTCGGTGTATCCGAAGCTGATCGAAAGGACCGACATGCTCGGGAATTCCGGCAGGTCGTTCAGGATCTGCGCGATGCACTCGAAGGCGTCCGCCGCCACGTACATGCGGATGCCCACGCCCGGCGCCATCGCGCTCGTCCACTGGGCGTCGATGTTGGCCTCGATCGTGCCGTCCGCCGGGGGATTGGCGCCCGCGCCCCCGTCCACATCGATGTTCACGACGTTGCCCGGGGACTGCGGGATTCCGGTCGCGTCCCAGAACAGAGGCAGGTCCGCAATGATGGCCGGCGCCTGTGCGACGATCGCCACGATCTGGCCCGCGCCCGTCGCCGACGGGGGGATCGCGTAGGCGGAGGCGAGATTGTCCGGCGTCACGTAGACCGACTCCCCCAGGACGTCGTCGGGGTGCGGCTCGGCCGCCGGCTCAAGGTGCCTGAGGCGGAACTCGGGCTGGAGGCCGTTCACAGAGAGGACGAGCGGGGCGAGCTCCACGGGCATGGTCGGCTCGGAGACCGCCGAGGTGTACTCGCCGTCCCCGACCGCGACGCGCGCGAGCGCGACCCCGAACGCCCGGGAGACGTCGGAGGACCGGCCCGCCACGAAGACGGTCGTGTGCGTGCGGTCCCGGAGCGTCGGGGTTAAGCCCTGGCCGAGGAGCCACCCGGCGACGCGCGCATAGTCGCTCCGGAGCGGCAGGTACCTCGCCTCCATCTCGGCCGCGGGCACCTGCTCTCCCGTCGCGAGCCTCGCCTCGAGCCCCGCGAAATCGCGCATCGGGAGCGTGACCGAGATGCGCATTGGGGTGGCGAGCTCCTGCGCGGTGAGCACCGTTCGGTTGATGCGGGCCCCGCCGATCGCCCGCCCGCCCGCATCCGGCACCCGGACCGAGCCCGGGATCATCCTCCGCTGGACCGGTGACGGTTCCGCTGAGCCAACCGCCGCAACCGCGGCGAGCGCCCACACCAGGCACGCCGCGGCAGCCCTTGACCCGCGCCCGCTCCGCAGGGGCGTCACAGCCGGATCCTCAATCCGTCGTGCGCGAGCTTGAACCCCTCGGGCAAGAGCGCCTCCGCGGGGCCATGGTCCGTCAGGTGGGTGAGGTGCGTGAGCCACACCGCCCTTGCCCCCAGGCCCCTTCCCGCCTCGATCGCCTCGTCGATGCTCATGTGGGAGGGATGGGGGAGCGGCCGCAGCCCGTCCAGGACCACGGCGTCCGACCCCTGCGCCAGGGCAACCGCCTCCCGGGTCAGGGCCTTGCAGTCGGTGTAGTAGGCGAACTTCCTCCCGGAGCTCCTCTCGGTGAACACGAGCCCGATCGTGCTCGTGCCCCCGTGGGGCAGGAGCGTCGCCTCTATCCTGCCCTGGGGGGTGTCCATGACGGGGGGCATGTCCTCGAGGCTGAAGGCCGGGTAGCCGCGCACGACGGCCTGCGGGATGATGGCGTAGGGATAGATCGCGCGCACGCGGTCGGCCGCCTCGGGCGTCGTGTGGATCGTGAGCGAGCCGCCCCCGCGCATGTCGCAGAACCGGCGCAGATCGTCCATGCCGGTCACGTGGTCCGAGTGGCCGTGGGTCAGGATGAAGATGTCGAGCCGGCTGATCCCCTCCCGCACGCACTGGATCCTGAACTCGGGGGCCGCGTCGACCTGGACGTGGAGCCCGTCCATGACAACATGGATCGAGGTCCGGGTCCTCCGGTTGCGGGGGTCGAGGGAGGTGCAGACCGGGCACGTGCACCCGATCATGGGAACTCCCTGCGACGTGCCGCTTCCTAGAATGATGACCTCCATGGGCTTCAGGCCCACGATTGGTCCAAGGTTGCCCCAAGGCAAGGCGGGCCGCCCTGCGGGAGCAAAAAAAAGGCGCCCCGGCCTTTTCGGGCCGGGGCGCCTGTCAATTAATTCCGGTCTGCCGGATCAGTAGTCCATGCCGCCGCCCGGGGGATGGGCGGGAGCCGACTCCTTCTTCTCCGGGATCTCGGTGATCATGCACTCGGTCGTGAGCAGGAGCCCGGCGATCGAGGAGGCGTTCTGGAGGGCGGTGCGCGTGACCTTCGTGGGGTCGACGACGCCGGCCTTCACCAGGTCCTCGTACTTGTCGGTCGCCACGTTGTAGCCGAAGTTGCCCTTGCCGGCGAGAACCTCGCCGACGACAACCGCGCCTTCAACACCGGCGTTCGAGCAGAGCATCCGGATCGGGTGCTCGATGGCCCGGCGCACGATCTGCGAGCCGATCTTCTCGTCGCCCTCAAGGTTGAGGGCGTCGATCGACTTGGCCGTCCTGAGGAGGGCGACGCCGCCGCCGGCGACAATGCCTTCCTCGACCGCCGCGCGGGTCGCGTGGAGGGCGTCCTCGACGCGGGCCTTCTTCTCCTTCATCTCGACCTCGGTGGAGGCGCCGACATTGATGACGGCGACGCCGCCCGCCAACTTCGCGAGGCGCTCCTGGAGCTTCTCGCGGTCGTAGTCGGAGGTGGTCTCGTCGATCTGCCGGCGGATCTGCTTGACCCGGCCCTGGATGTCGGAGCCCTTGCCGCCGCCCTCGACGATCGTCGTGTTCTCCTTGTCGACCACGATCCGCTTTGCGCGGCCCAGGTCGGCGACGGTGACGTTCTCAAGCTTGATGCCGAGGTCCTCGGTGAAGCAGCGGCCGCCCGTGAGGATCGCGATGTCCTCGAGGATGGCCTTGCGACGGTCGCCGAAGCCGGGGGCCTTGACGGCCACGACGTTGAGCGTTCCGCGGATCTTGTTCACGACGAGGGCCGCGAGGGCCTCGCCCTCGACTTCCTCGGCGATGATGAGGAGCGGCTTGCCGCTCTTCGCGACGGTCTGGAGGAGGGGGAGCAGGTCGTTGAGCGCGCTGATCTTCTTCTCGTGGATGAGGACGTAGGCGTCCTCGATCACGGCCTCCATGGCCTCGGCGTTGGTCACGAAGTACGGGGACAGGTAGCCCTTGTCGAACTGCATGCCCTCGACGACCTCGAGGGTCGTCTCGATGGACTTCGCCTCCTCGACCGTGATGGTGCCGTCCTTGCCGACCTTGTCCATGGCATCGGCGATGATGTTGCCGATCGTGTCGTCCCAGTTGGCCGAGACGGTGGCGACCTGGCGGATCTCCTCGCGGTCCGAGACCTTCTTGGAGATGCGTGCGAGCTCGGCGACCGCGGCCTCGACGGCCTTGTCGATGCCGCGCTTCAGGAAGATCGGGTTCGATCCCGCGGTGACGTTCTTGAGCCCCTCGCGGTAGATGCCCTCGGCGAGGACCGTGGCCGTCGTCGTGCCGTCACCGGCCGCGTCGGAGGTCTTGGAAGCGACTTCCTTCACCATCTGCGCGCCCATGTTCTCATAGGGGTCCGGCAGCTCGATTTCCTTGGCGACCGTCACGCCGTCCTTGGTGACGGTCGGCGAGCCGAATTTCTTGTCGATGACGACGTTGCGGCCCTTGGGCCCGAGCGTCACCTTTACGGCGCGGGAGAGGAGCTCTACGCCCCGGAGGATCTTTTGACGAGCGGACTCGTCGAACAGGAGTTGTTTGGCAGCCATTTTGATTAAGTTTTTTTTGGATTAGTTCTCTGTTGTTCCCCGCCTCAGGCGATGACGCCGAGGATGTCGTCCTCGCGGACGAGGGTGTACTTCTGCTCGTCGAGCTTCACCTCGGTGCCGCCGTACTTGCCGACAAGGACCCGGTCTCCCACCTTCACCTCGAAGGCGATGACCTTGCCGCTCTCGTCGCGTTTGCCGGTGCCGAGCGCGATGACTTCGGCCTCCTGCGGCTTCTCTTTAGCGCTGTCCGGGATGATGATACCCCCGCGGACCTGCTCTTTGTCCTCGAGATGCTTCACGAGGACGCG
>Ga0302198_10001517_pt1 | contig 25401 bp, 20 predicted proteins | sample II_Bog_N2_2_FD_193521 | JGI IMG/M metagenome (GOLD analysis project Ga0302198, IMG submission 193521) | Peat permafrost microbial communities from Stordalen Mire near Abisko, Sweden - II_Bog_N2_2 | ecosystem: Environmental > Terrestrial > Soil > Wetlands > Peat | place: Sweden: Abisko... | reverse complement strand
GAGGCCATCTCGCTGCATCTCTTCCCCAACGCCCACCCGCAGGAGCGCGTACTGGCCGGCGTCTGGTTCCTGGCCGCGTGGGAGTCCGCGCACGGCAATAGCTCCGGCCTCATCGCCCGCCTGGTCGAAGAGGCCGCCAGCCAGCAGCCCAGTCACCTCGTCATCCACCTCTGACTTTTCGTGCTGTTATCAACCAGCAACCAACAACCAGAAAGCGTTCTAAAATGGTTCCCGACGAGGTGAACCAACATGGGCCTGAGCGACGATGCGTTTGAAGTGACTTGTCCGGAGTGCGGAACGATGCTGAAGGTCGATCCGGTGACGCGCGCCATCATCAGCCACACGCCCGCGCCGCGCAAGCGCATGTTCGAGGACTTCACGGACGCCGCCCGCGCCGCGCGCGAGGCCGACGCACGCCGCGACTCCATCTTCGCGCAGTCCGTCGACGCGCAGAAGAACAAGGACGACCTGATGGCCAAGAAGTTCGCCGAAGCCGTCAAGAAGGCCAAGGAGAAGCCGCTCACCGACCGCCCCCTCCGCGACTTCGACCTCGACTGAAGCCCTCCGGCCTGGCACGGTAGACTGGTGGTATGCCGCCAATCCTCAATGCGCAGGGCCTGTCGAAGCGATTCGGCGCTGTGCCTCTGTTCCAGAACATCAGCTTTCCCGTGTCCAACGGCGACCGCATCGGCCTGATCGGGCCGAACGGCGCGGGCAAGTCCACGCTGTTGGCCGTTCTGGCGGGCGAGCAGGAGGTTAACTCCGGCGACGTGGCCACGCGCAAGCGCGCACGCATTGCGTATGTGTTGCAGGAGTCGAACTTCGCGTCCGGCCTCACGGTGCGCGATGTGCTCGAAGCTGCACTGGTGCGTACTAACGTCGCCGAGGCCGAGCACGAGGGCCGACTGCGCGAGACGGGTGGCCGCACCGGATTTCCCGATCTCGCCGCCGAGGCCGCAACTCTCTCCGGCGGCTGGCGCAAGCGGCTGGCGATTGCAGAAGCCATCGTTACGCATCCCGACGTGCTGCTGCTCGACGAACCGACGAATCATCTCGATCTCGCGGGTATTGCGTGGCTCGAAGAGCTGCTCAACCAGGCTGCATTTGCCTGCGTGATGGTCAGCCACGACCGCTACTTTCTGGAGAACGTAGCCACCGAGATCGTTGAGTTGAACCGCGTCTACGCTGACGGACTGCTGCGCGTGAAGGGACCTTACTCCAAGTTCATCGAGGGCAAGCAGGCCTACATGGAGTCGCAGTCCAAGCTGCAGGACGCGCTGAAGAACCGCGTCAAGATTGAGGTTGAGTGGCTGCGTCGCGGCCCGAAGGCGCGGTCCACCAAGGCCAAGGCGCGCATCGACAACGCGCAGGACCTGATTGGGCAGTTGCGCGATGTAAACCTGCGCTCGCAGACTTCGACGGCGGGGATTGATTTTGCTGCGACCGAACGCCAGACCAAGCGCCTCGTCGAATTTGAAGACGTTGCCCTTAGCTTTGGCGAGGGAGTGAGCGAGAAGAAGATCGTCGAGGGACTGAATTTCCTCATCACCAATGGAATGCGTGTCGGCCTGGTCGGGCCCAACGGCAGCGGCAAGACGACGCTGCTGCGCCTGCTCTCCGGCGAACTGGAGCCGACGGCGGGCGCGATTAAAAAAGCCGCGGCGCTGAAGATCGTCTACTTCTCGCAGATGCGTGAACTGGAGGAGGGCGTGACGTTGCGCCGCGCGCTCGCGCCGGACTCCGACTCGGTTGTCTACCAGGGGCGCGTGGTGCATGTCGCCAGCTACGCGGCGAAGTTTCTGTTCACCAGTGAGCAGCTCAATCAGCCTATCGAACGGCTCAGCGGAGGGGAACGCGCGCGCGTGCTGATCGCCAAGCTGATGCTCGAACCCGCCGACCTGCTTCTGCTCGACGAGCCGACCAATGATCTCGACATTGCGACGTTGGAGATTTTGGAGGAGTCGCTGCTCGAGTACACCGGCGCGTTGGTACTGGTGACACACGACCGCTACATGCTCGACCGCGTCTCGGCGGTTGTGCTTGGACTCGATGGTTTGGGTAACGCGGAGACCTTTGCAGACTACTCGCAGTGGGAGCAGTGGCAGCGCGAACAAGGCTCGGCGAACAGTGATGGCAGCTCGTCGGATGCGACCGCAACGCCGGTGAAGAGCGCGCAGTCGTCGAGCAATGTGGGCAAAAAGAAACTCTCCTACCTCGAAGCGCGCGAGTACGCCACCATTGAGGATCGCGTGCAGGCCGCCGACGAGTGCCTGAACACAGCACGCGATCTGCTGGACGATCCGGGCGTCGCCACCAACGCCGATGCGCTGACCGCCGCGCTGCACGAGATGGAAGTAGCGCAGGCCGCCGCTGATGCGCTCTACGCCCGATGGGCCGAGTTGACCGAGAAGGCCGGCTAGCGAATCTGCGGCGAGAGTGTCTATTTCTGCGCGGAGTTCGCCGTATGCGGCTTGCGGCCAAGCTGCTTCCAGTGGGTCTCCGTCATCTCCACGCCAAACTTCTCCGCCGCGGCCTGGATGTGACGGAAGGCCTCTTCGCGTTCGCTGTCGGTGACATCCTTCACCTGATCGAAGCGCGCAATCGCGTTACGCACATGCGAGGCGTCGTTGAGCGGCTCCTTGCGCTGCGCCGGGAATGCATAGGTTGAAGCCTTCATCTCCTTGCGATCTTCCGTCGAAAGGTCGTGCGCAGAATCGTGAGACTTGTGTGCCGTTGTCATCGCTGTACTCCCGGTTGAAGGTTCGTCTCGTGGCACTGATCTTCGCCACCACCGGGTTAGATGATGAATTGGCACCTGGCGTTGGCAGGCGGGTCAACTGGATACTGAAGGCCCGCGCGCCGTCGTTGCGGCGCTGCCTGAACCTGAAACTCTTCTTGTGGAATTGGCGATGCGTCTTGCGCAACGAAGACGCTACGGCTTGAAGGGCTCGTCCGCCGATGGGCCGTAGACTCCCGGCACGGGAACGTCGTTCAAACGCAGATAGACGCCAAGCTGCGCGCGGTGGTGGATCAAGTGGTTGAAGAACATGTGGCGGAAGGCCAGCGAGCGCGGGCTGTTGGAGAGGACGTGCTCGCCGTAGGAGAACTTCCACGGCGTGGCGAGGTCGGCGTCGGAGGCGGCCACCAGCGCGGCGCGTGCCTCGGCTGTCAGCGCGTCGAAGTCGGCCAGCAGCTTCTCGCGCGTACTGAAGGTCATTTCAGGCCACTTGGCCGTCGTCAGGTCCATGCTGGGCGTGGTCAGAATGAACGTGCCAAACTTCGGCAGCGTGGCCACATGCATGGTCAGCTTGCCCATGGCCATGGACTTCTCGTGCGGCTTGTAGTCGCCCTTTCCTTCCGGCACGCGCTCCAGCGTGCGCCGCGTCATGCCCATCTCCATGTCATAGTCCTGAAGCAATAGTTCCGCTGTGGTCATCTTGGGGTCTCCTTATCCTGCGTAGACAGAGTCTTAGATTCGGGGAATTCCTGTTTAGATTCCGGTAATGTTGAAGCCGCAATCGACGAAGGTGACCTCGCCCGTGATGCCGCTGGCCAGCGGCGAGCAGAGGAAGAGCGCGGTGTTACCGACCTCGATCTGCTCGACGTTGCGGTGCAGCGGCGCACGCAGAGTGACGGCGTCCAGTATCTGGTTGAAGTCGCCGATGCCGCGCGCGGCCAGCGTGCGGATCGGCCCGGCGGAGACGGCGTTCACGCGAATGTTCCGTGCGCCGAGCGAGGCCGCCAGATAGCGCACCGCGGACTCCAGTGCGGCCTTGGCCACGCCCATCACGTTGTAGTTGGGGAAGACCTTCTCGCCACCGTAGTAGGTCAGCGTCAGGATCGATCCGCCGTCGGTCATCAGCGGCGCTGCGCCGCGTGCCAGCGCAATCAGCGAGTAGACGCTGATGTCGTGCGCGATGCGGAAGTCCTCGCGGCTGGTGAGCAGAAAATCGTTCTTCAACGCGTCAGCTGGCGCGAACGCGACCGAGTGGATGAGGATGTCGATCTTCGGAAACACGGCGGAAATCTGCGCGAAAACCGCGTCGATCTCCTCGTCGCGCGATACATCGCACTGAAATGCGCGCCCCGTGCCGCTCTGGCCCAGGTCTTCCAGCAGCTCTTCGGCCTCGCGCTGCAACCGTTCCGACTGGTACGACAGCACCAGTGTCGCCCCCGCCTCGGCCAGCTTCTGTGCCACGCTGTAGGCGATGCTGCGTTTATTGGCCAGGCCGAAGACGACGGCCACTTTGCCCTTCAGATCGATCATGCAACTCCTTGAAATCTTCCAAGAGATTCCAATCAATAGGATAGCAGCGGCGGCCCGTTCCTGCGTCCACGCGACGCTCTAGCCGCGTGTCAGCCAGTCGTACTGCTCTTCGGTCAGCGGAACCACCGAGAGCCGGAACTGGCGAAACAGTACCGACCCCTGAAAGACTCCCGCCGCGCGAATCTCGGCCAGCGGCCTCTCACGCTGCAACCTCTTCCCTGCTTTGATGCGCACAATGGGGTTGCGGGTGTCGCTCGCGTCCACCGAGACCACCTTCGCCGTTCCCACCGCGGCCTTGCCCACGTTCGAGTGGTAGATCACGCACCGCTCGCCCTTCTTCATCTGGCGCAGCGTCATCAGCGCCTGGTTGTTGGCGATGCCGTCCCAGACGGTCTCGCCATCGCGCACTAGATCGTCGAACGAATACTTGCCCGGCTCGGTTTTCAATAGATACGGCATAGGTGATTAGAGGATCGAGCGCGAGGAATGGTGCAAGCAAAGCTCACCACACATTAATATTTGCTTACCCGCCCAGATCGACGAGTTGAACCTCGCCGACGGGCCGACCAAGAAAGCGAGAGCCCAGCCGCTCGAACTTCCGCACGGAGTCGGTGGCGAAGAACTCGCACGTTGCCTCGCCAATGCGCGTCGAAACTCCATGCGCTCCGTCATTCTCCGACAAAACACGCGCCACCACGCGCGCCGTCGCCTGCGCCGAGTCGATGACGCGCAGCGGACGTCCAAGCTCCGCCAGCGTGCGTTCGATCTCCGTCCGCAACAGCGGGTAATGCGTGCAGCCAAGCAGCAGCGCGCGGCTCTCGGGAGCGTCCCGCAGCGCCTCGCCGAGGTAGATGCGCAGCACCTGCGAGGTCACTGAAGCTCGTGCCGCATCGCCATCCTCGCCAGTCCATCCCTCCTCCACCAGCGGCACAAGCAGCGGGCAGGCCTTCTCGGTCGCTTTCAGCCCGAGCGCCGCGCAGGCCCGCGCATAGGCGTGCGATTCAATGGTCGCCTGCGTGGCCAGCACCAGCACGCCGGGCGTTGTTCCCTGTTCCCTGCATGCGTCGGCCGCGGCCTCAGCTCCCGGCTGGATCACGCCCACCACCGGGATGGTCAGCGCGTCGCGCAAATCATCGAGCGCCAGCGCCGTCGCAGTATTGCACGCGACAACAAGCAGCTCCGCGCCCTGCCGCTGTAGAAAACGCGCGCTGGAGAGCGCATAGCGGACGATCGTCTCCCTCGACTTCGACCCATAGGGCAGCCGCGCCGTATCGCCCAGATAGACGCAGTGCGCGTCGCCGACCAGCGGCAGCAGCTCGCGCAGTACGGTCAGCCCGCCGAAGCCGGAGTCGAAGACGCCTATGGTCAAACCCGTCGCGCCCATCAGCGGCCCTCCTCCGTGGCCGGCTGTGCGGACCCTGTCGTGGTGTCGACCACGTCGTAGGTGCGCATCAGGTCTGCGTGGCCGTTCAGCGTCTCGCGCGGCTGGCCGTCCACCAGGAAACGCACCTGCTCGATGCTCGGAAAATTTGCGTAGAGGGTGCCGAGGATCGAGTCGATGGTCAGCGTCTCTGCCTCGATGCCCGAGGGGTGGTGGTCTGCGAAGCTGCCGTGCAGGTTCACTACCGCCAGCTTGCCGCCGGGAGTGCGCGGCCCGGGGTTCTGCTCGGCGTTTGATGGTGGGCCGTCTGGCGAGCTCCACCCCGCAACCACGGAGTGGTCCTTGTGCGCCGCCGCGTTCTTTCCCGCCGCCGGCTTCTCTGCCTCCACCGGCTGAGCGCCGGGCGCGACCGGCGAGCGCAGGGGCAGGTCGAGCAGAAAGACATCGTCCACCGCCGGGCCGCTCTCCAGCGGATGGGCGGAGCCCTTGTAGGAATACACGGCGATCAGCCGCGTCAGCAAAACGTGCGCCCGGGCCGTCGTCTCCGTCGGCAGCGCGACCTCTTGATCCACCAATGTGATGGAGCCGGTGGCGTCGTTGGCCAGCGCCAGGTGGACCGTCTCGCTGGGCGTGGCCACGGGTGCAGCCAGCGGCGTCTCGTCGCGATGCCGGGTCAGTTTTTCGCGTGTCTGCTCGCAGCCGCGCAGCAGCACCAGCGCCATCACAAGGATCGCGACGCTCAGGCACCAGAAGAGAATGCGCTGGTAGCGGGGAATCATTGGGTTCCCCCTGTCTGCGACGCGTTGGCGCCGGGTCCGGTGGTGGAACTGGCCGGAGAGGTCTTGCCAGCGCTGTTCGCCTTGCCCTTGTTTGCCTCTCCGCTACTGCTGGCCGGACTGCCCGCTTGACTGCCAGCCGGAACGCCGGGCGGCGCATGGGCCTTGGCCGCCGCGAGTCTGGCCGCCGCACGCCCCGCAGCCTCCGCCGACGCACGCGCGGCCTGTGCAGCTGCCTGTGCCGCAGCAGCAGGATCGGTAGCAGCCGCACCGCCAGCGCTCGTTGCCGATGAATTGGAAGCCGTTGGGTCCACATCGTTGCGCCAAGCCTGCAGCGCTGCAGTCAGCGTGGCGGCGACCCGCTGCTGATAGTCCGCATCCGTCACGGGTATCGCGTCGCTGCCTGCAACCGCCAGGGGGGCCAGCTCGATCGCCACCGCCGGACACTCCAGATTGTCCAGTGGCCGCACCGGTTCCCGTCCAGCCACTGCCGGAAGATTCACCTTGCCCAGCGCCGCGCTCAGCTCGCCGGCAAGACGCAGGCTCTGGCTGACGGAGGCAGCCTGCGCCATCTCCCACGGAACGGGAACGAATGCAGCACGCGGGGTGAGCGGAACGTTCGAGCTCGAGTCCTCCTGCGGCGGCTGCAACGCCGAGGTATAGAGATGCACGCCCGATCCGCTGGCCGTGGCATGAATCACAATGCAGGCCAGCGCGTGCGCGCGGTTGGCGATATCCGCGCGTTGGTCGCCGGTCAGCGCAGTGGCGGGGTCCGCCTCCCGCGTCGAGACCACGGTAAAGCCCGCGGCCGTCAGCGCCGTGCGCATCCGCGCCGCAATCGACAGCGTCACGTCCTTCTCGTAGATCTTGTCGCCCAGCGTGGCGCCTGCATCCGGCCCGCCGTGCGCCGCGTCCAGCACCACCAGATTGCGGTTCATCGCCGATGCGTCAGATGTCTGCGCCTGCATGGGGTTCCAGGCCTGCCACTGCGGCTGCGCCCGGAGGTAGAACGCAGCAGCAGCCGCGCCCGCCAGGATGGCAAGCAGAACGGCCGCGAACTTGCGAGAAGGAATCAACGGTTTTTCTTCAACCGAATCTTAGACCAATGGAGAGATAGCGTCTCCATCGAGCCATGCAATAACGTCTCAATCCAGCGCATAGATTGCCAGCCCACTCAGCAGTTTGGGATAAAAGTCCGTCGATTTCTGCGGCATCACGTCGCCGGAGAGCGATACCTCGCGCAACTGGTCGAGCGTGACCGGCTTGATGAGGAAGGCAACGTCGGCCTCGCCCGCCCTCACCTGCTCCACCGCCTCGGTCGCCTCGCGGATGAAGCGCACGTTGCCAAGCTGCGTGATCCTCTCCTGCGAAAGGCCAAGAATCCGGTCCAGCAGAATGCTGTGCAGTTGCACCACGTCGAGCTGCGCCTGCCGTGCGGGAACACCTGTCAGCGCGGCTTTGATTGCATCCGGCTTCGCTCGCAGCAGATGGTTTCCGTCGTGCGTCGCCACCAGAAACGCCGTACCCGCGGACTCAGTCAGCGGCTTCAGATCCGCCGAATCCAACGGCGTCACGGTGAAGAACTCCTCCGCCTTGGCCAGAAACTCCGCGGCCTTGAAATTCTCCAGCCCGAAGACCACGCGGTGGGTCGGCAGAATCGTGATTCCCGGCGCGTCCATATTCACGAACGTCATCATCATCGCCGCCTCGGGAAAGGGCGGCACAGGCAGGCGGCCCGTGCCCAGCTTCTCGTCCGGGTTGCGTGGCTCGCCCAGCGGCAGCCGCAACTGCGCCGACCGCTCCTTCGCGTATGCAACCGAGGTCTCATAGCGATGATGCCCGTCCGCAATAATCAGCTTTTTGTCCGCCATCGCGGTCAGGATGGGGTTGATCAGAGCCGGGTCGGTCAGCTTCCACACGCGATGAACCACTCCGTACTCATCGGTGATGGCCAGGTCGGCGGGACGCGTCTCGTGGCCCTGCTCCTTGCTGCCAAAGATCAGCTTCTCAGCGGTAAACGCCGGGTCCGAGTACAGCATATACACCTGCTCGCAGTAGGCACGGGTCGCCTTGAACAGCGCCAGCCGGTCGCTCTTGTGCTTGGGGAAGGTTTGCTCGTGCCGGTAGACCACCTTGTCCGCGTACTCGTAGAGATGCCCCAGCGCGATGAACCCTCGCCGTTCGCGAACCTCCGAGCTGTGCGGCACGGTGTAGCTCTGCGTGTAGCCGTAGAGCGCGGGCTCGGCCGCCTCGGCCAGAACTCCCTCCTTGCGCCATTCGCGCAGCCACTCCGCCGCTCGGGTGTATACGTTGTGCGCCTCCGAGCCTGCGGGCAGAAACTCCTCGGCCTCGGTGTCGTCCGGCTCGTGCTTGCCCAGAATGATGCGCACCAGGTTGTACGGACTCGCCTCGTAGTAGCGCTGCTGCATCTCCGGGGTGATCTTGTCGTAGGGCTGGGTGACCACGTCCTCCATCCGGACGCGGCTGGTATCGTAGCGAAGTGCGCGGAACGGATAGATGCGGGCCATGCGGGGTCTCTGCGCTCCTGACAAAAATGTTCTGCCATCGATTGTACGGGGTACGCGTTGCCGCCGCTGCATTCGTCCGTTCTGGGAGTACCGCCAGCGCCGCTGCATCCCTGTCCTGCGATGCGGAGTCTAACAAGACGAGAGGGACTGCGAGATGATATAAGTCGCGCAAGTATGTCAAGGTCGATCATGCGGTTTTCAATGGGCAGGACGAAGAGAGTGGGCTGTATACGGCTGGCGCGCGTGGCCCTGGCTCTCGCTCTGGCTGCTTTGGCCCTGGGACCTCCGGTCCCCAGCCGCGCACAGGAGAACCCGCTGGGCAACGTCCAGACGCCCGCGCCCCCTCCGCCAAAGCCGCCAGACTCCGAAGCCTCGAAGCCCGTCATCGAGGGCGGAGACCGTGTCGTCGTCGAGGGCGCAGCGCACCCCAATGCCCGCCTGCGCGTCGACGTCAACCTAGTCCAGGTCCCCACCACCGTCACCGACCCCCTCAACCGCCTCGTCACCGGCCTGGAAAAAGAGAACTTCAGCGTCACCGACGACAACGTCCCCCAGACCATCCGCTACTTCTCCAGCCAGGACGCGCCCATCACCATCGGAGTTGTCTTAGACCTGAGTGGAAGCATGACAAGCAAGTTCACCCGCGCGCGCAAGGCGCTCACCGTGTTCCTGCGCACCTCCAACCCGCAGGACGAGTTCTTCGTCGTCGGCTTCAACGACCGCCCCTCGGTCATCGTCGACTACACCTCCGACGTGGACGATGTGGAGGCGCGCATGGTCATGCTCAAGCCAGAAAACCGCACTGCGCTGATCGACGCCATCTACCTCGGCGTGGACCACCTGCGCCAGGCCAGATACGACCGCAAGGCCCTGCTCATCATCTCCGACGGCGGCGACAACCGAAGCCGCTACACTCAGAACGAACTGGAGCGCGTGGTGCGAGAGAGCGGCGTCCAAATCTACTCCATCGGCATCTTCGACAACTACGCCCCCAGCCCGGAGGAGCAGCTCGGCCCGGAACTGCTCAAGCAGATCTGCGAGAGCACAGGAGGCCGCCTCTTCAACGTCGGCAGCGATACTGCCGACCTCGCGGACATCGCCGAGCGCATCTCCGACGAATTGCGCAACGAGTACGTCCTGGGATACAGCCCCAGCCAGCCAAAGCACGACGGAAGCTGGCGTAAACTCAAGGTGAAGCTCGCGCCCCCGCCGGGTCTTCCGCTGCTGACCGTACACTTCCGCGAGGGATACTATGCGCCTTCGCAATAGGGAAAAGATGCTTTCGCGTGCACCCAAGGGATTCATCGCCATAGCGCTACTGTCGCTGACCCTCTGCGCAGCAATCGCCCGTGCCCAGCAGCCCACGCCCGCACAACCTGCCGCTACTGCGCAATCTGCCGCTGCTCCGGCCCAGTCTTCGCCACAGGTTGCACCCTCGCCCGTCACTTCGCCCGAGCCCGCCGACAGCCAGCCAGGCACTCCCATCAACCCCATCCAGCGCGGCGCAACCGGCCAGTTCACGCTGCGCGCCAACGCCTATGAGGTCCGCCTCAACGCCACCGTCCTCGACGGCTCAGGCCGCACCATTCAGACCCTCGACAAGAATGCCTTCCGCGTCTTCGAGGACAATGTCCCGCAGACCATCGCCGGCTTCCGACACGAGGACCTCCCCGTCTCGCTCGGCATCCTCATCGACAGCTCCGGCTCCATGTACGACAAACGCGTAGCCGTCGACGCGGCCTCGCTCGACCTGGTCAAGCTCTCCAACCCCGAGGACGAGGCCTTCCTCGTCGACTTCTCCTGGGAGGCCTTCATCGACCAGGACTTCACCAACGACATCACCAAGCTCCAGCAGGGCCTCAGCTACATCAAGTCCTCCGGCGGCACCGCCATCTATGACGCGGTGGTCGCCTCCGCCGACTACCTCTCCAAGAACGCCAAGCACCCCAAGCAGGTCCTGCTGATCGTCACCGACGGCGAAGACAACGCCTCCAGCGCCACCCTCGAGCAGGCCATTCGCCGCATTCAGGACTTCGACGGCCCCGTCGTCTACTGCATCGGCCTGCTCTTCGGCGACGACACCAACAAAACCGAGGCGCGCCACGCCCGCCGCGTACTCGAAACCCTCGCCGAACAGACCGGCGGCGCAGCCTATTTCCCCAAATCGGTAAAAGATGTCGATGCCATCACCAAAGAGGTGGCCAACGACATTCGCACCCAGTACACCATCGCCTACCACTCCACCAAGCCGCCCGAACTCGGCGGCTACCGCGTGGTTCGCGTCGAGGCCAGGGACAAGGGCTACGGCAAGCTCTCCGTGCGCACACGCAGCGGCTACTACCCCCGCGTCACCCCCGCCGCCACGGCAAAGCCCGCCGCCACCCAGTAGAGCCGCAGTCGCTAGATCGAGTTCGTTAAATGATTTCCAACCGTGTTGAAGCTGCTTCCGATCTTGGTGGACAGCCCGGACATCGCCAGCACGGCTGCAAGGCCGATCAGTCCCGCAACCAGGGCATATTCAATCAAATCCTGCCCTGAATCTTCACGGAAAAGCCCTTTCAAACAGTCGCTGACTCTCCTCATCGCATCAAGCCCCGGGCACTCAATTCGTCACAAATGGCTTTATCGGCTGAAGCTCGGCAAACTGTAATCCCCCGCCGGTGATGCCCGGTGGGTTGCCAAGTCTCTTGCGAAGAAACGGGGTTCAGTCTTCCAGAAGCGGAACCAGCAGCCGCGGACTGCCGGCCACCGTCACAGCTTCTCGTCGATCTGTAGCGACTCGATCTTGTTGGCCAGGTCGTCCTTCGCCGCCTGAAGGTTCTTCTGCGCCGCGGTCAGGTCCTTCTGCGCCGCCGCAATCTTGTCCTCGGTCGCGTTCAGGTCGCGCACAAACCGCTCGCGTGAGGCCTTGTCGGCATTCGCCAGCGCAGCGATGTTCGCCCGCTGCCGCTCCTCGTCCGAGTGCAGCGCACTCATCCGCTCGTTCACCTTGTCCAGCGCCGTCTGCAACTCCGCCACATGACGCCGCGCATCCAGGATTGGCAGAAGCAACTGCTTGATCTTCTCGCTGTTATTGGTACTGTTGAGGACTAACGTGAGATGGTTGTCGTCGTTGAAGTTGGTGAGCTGGTAGCTGACCACACTCTCATGATGCTCGCTGACGTGCAACCGCGCCGTCTCGCCCGCTGCCGCCGTCACGCGGAAGCGGTAGACCGCCGGCGTGGTCTCCTCCGGCTTTGGGTCCTTGTTATCGCTGCCGTTGCCGTTGTCCAGCGTGAAGCCCTGACGAATGGGGTGCTCGATCACCACCGTGCGCCCGTCCGTGGCCGCGTTGTGTACCACATAGGTGATCTCGGCCGTCTGCCTGTGGTTCAGCATCATCACGCCCTTGGCCACGGTCACCGCGTCTGCCCGCAAATTACTGAAATACTCCTCGGTGGTCACACGCACCGCCTGGTCCACCGCGTAGGAGAGCAACCGCTTCTCGTCGGGATGGATCGGGTCGAGCAGCCCCTCCCCGCCGAAGTTCCCGTCCTCCACAATCGAGAACGAGCCGCGGTCCAGCGTCAGCTTCGACGTATTGGTGATCCACAGCGCGCGCAGCGGCGTCGACTGCCTCTGCGACCACAGCGTCACCCGCTCTGCATCGATCTTCGTCTGCAGAATCGGCACCAGCGCCGACTCGTTCTTGCGAATCGTAATCGGCTCACTAAGGTTGTACGCAAAGTAATCGTCAAACTTCGCCGTCTGCGTATTGGGTGCGATGGAGTTCACTGCGTCTTGCTCGCTGGGCATCATGTATTGAAATGCAGTGGGATCGCGTGGCGCGCCGTTCATGGAGAGTGGCATGCCTTCGACTAAGTTTGCGTTCAGATTCGTCTGGCCGGTGCCGCCATAGATTCCGCTGCTGCCAACCGTTGTTCCGCTGCTGATCGCACGCGGACCGCCGTTCATGGAAAGAACGCTGCCGCCCATGCCGCTACCATAGCCTTGCATGCCAGCAACTGCTGCCGCTCTCGCCATAGGAGCTGGCGGCGGGGGCGCAACTGTCTCCCCGCTCTCGTGCGTCTGTGGCGTCAGTTGTGCCTCCTGCGGCAGACCGATCTCTGGCCTGCGCGAGTAGTACGGCACCGAGAGCGGCTGAATGAAGCTCTGCGGCGCGCCCGCAATCAGCGAGAGCTGCACATTGTTCCAGTCTGCCCCAGTCGTGTTGTCCACCACCGACCAGCCCTGCAACGTCGCCGTCTGCGGAGTGGAAACCGCGCCCGCCTTCGGCTCGGTGAACAAAATCCGGTAGGTCGACTTCCAGATCGGTACCTCGCTGATGTAGCTGACGCGCAGCTCGCGCGTGCCGGTCCCGTTGTCCTCAATCGTCAAATGCCGCAGCCCCTGATTCCGCGTGCTGGCCAGCAGTTGCAGATAGCGCGTCACGTCCTGGTGCAGGTCGGTGTCCAGCAGCGTCACCGAGGTCGCCGTTGTCAGCTCCACGGTGCGCACCTCGCCGCCCTCGCCGATCACCGTAATCAGCCGCTTCTGCTGAACGGCTTCCCCGTCCTTTTCAGTCGTGTTGATGAGTTCAATGTTCAGCAGCCGTCCGCTGATTGTCGCGCCCGGCCCACGCACCTCCACGCGCGCGCCGCGTATCGCGTTGTAAAAATCCACCGCCGTCGGATCCTCGCCCAACGCCAGCGGCAGCGCCTTCAACTGTTCCTCCAGCGGCGTGGTCGAGTTGTACCCCGCGCCCGCGATCCTCCCGCCGTTCAGGTCGATCGCCGTCAGCGACTGCAGCACGTCGTTCAACTGCGCGGTGGTGAAGTCAATCGTCACGGACTGGTCGCCCGTCACGCGCCCCGCGTGCTCGAAAAATCCCACGCCGTTCTTGTACAGCGCAACCCGCGTTACCGGAAGCTCGGTCGAAGCCGCAGCCTCCGCGCGCGCCGCCTTTGCTATCGTCTTCGCGGCGGACTTTGCAGCGGTCTGTTGCGCGACGGGCTGCTGCGCGCCTGTAGAAAAGGTGAATGCAAGAAGAAAGAGTAAAAGGAATCCGATTGCCTTGCGCATGGTGGTCAGTCCTTGGCCAAAAGTAGTCTCACTACGCTTGCACGGAGAGAGAAACCGAGCAGGAAAAATCCCCGCAGCTTTCCGCCTGCCATGATAGACCCCGCTCAGTGCAAATTTGTTCCATGAAGCAGAATAAAAAATCGCAACAAAATGAAAATGGCCCCATATCTCGTCTGGAGACATGGGGCCACTGTTTCAGGGTTGGATTCAATCAGAATCCGCGCCCCGTCGCGGAGGTCTTCGCAATCGCGGGGTCTTCCTTGCTGATCGGCGCAGCCGTCAGCGTGAGGCTCGCAGTCGGAACCCCGTCCGCGCTGGCCGTCACCTTGATCTGTCCTGCTGTCCCGGTGGCGCGCAGCAGAGCAATCGCATGGCCGTCGTACAGCTTGCGCTGGATCGCCTGGAACGGGTCATGGTCCATCATATTGCCGTTGTCCACGGCGACAATCGACGCCGGCCCGCTGACCGCAAAATGCACCACGGTCGCCGAGTCGGGAATCCGCGTCCCCGCCTCGTCCACCAGCGTCGCGGTCACGGTGCGAACATCGTTCCAGTCCGGCGTCAGCGGCATGGAGGGCTTATCCGCGGTGAAGACGATGCGCGCCGGTTTGCCCGCCGTCTTCAACTCGTCTGTCGCGACAACCTTGCCGCCGCTGCGCGCAACCGCCTTCAGCACGCCAGCATCGAACGGCACCTGGTAGGTGATTGCACTGGCGTCCTGGTGCAGTTTCTCGGTGCCCAGCGACTTGCCGTTCAGGAAGAGCTCAACCTCTTCTGCGTTGGTATACACCTCCACATTTTCCGTGTGGGGATCGAGGCTCTTCGGGGTCCAGTCCGCCAGCAGAGGCTGCGAGAAGCGCACCGTAGGATCTAGCGGCGGTGCGGCGCCACCGGCGCGAGGACCGGCGGCGCGTGGTGCTACGGGAGCCGCGGACTGGTCGGTGCTGGTTGCGTTCGCGTAGCCAGGATCGATGGGCGCGGCGCGGACGGCGGAGGTGCGCCGAACCATGGCCACCATCGGAGTGGTGGACCACCAGCTCTCGCGCTCGAAGGCGCGTTCGTGCGGCAGCGCGGTGGACAGCAGCAGGCCGGAGCCGGAGCCGATGGTGGGCCAGCGGCCCGACTCGCCAAGGTAGTCGATCCCACTCCACAGAAACTGCCCGGCGTACTCGGGGTGGTCGCGCAGCGGCGTCCAATTCCCGCGTTCGTGGCCGTTCTCCGTGCCAATGATCTTGCGCGTCGGCTTCTGCGCATGGGCTGCCAGTATCTCGGGTTCGCGGTAGTTCTGCCCTACCACGTCGAGCAGGTCGGCCAGGCCGTCCTCGTAGTCGTGGCTCGCGTTGGGACGGAACAGCGCCTGGGTCACGGGCCGCGTCGGATCGTTCTGGTGGAAGGTCTCGACCAGCGCCTTCAGAATCGGTATCGCAACCTCCGGCTTCGGCGTGTCGTGGATCTCGTTGCCCGCCGACCACAGAATAATGCTGGGATGATTGCGGTCGCGCATCACCGTGTCGGTGGTGTCGCGGATGTTCCACTCCTTGAAGTAGAGGTGGTAGTCGTACGGATTCTTTGCCACCGTCCAGCAGTCGAACATCTCATCCATGATGAGGAATCCCATGCGGTCGGCCAGGTCCAGAAACTCCGGCGCGGGCGGGTTGTGCGCCGTGCGGATGGCGTTCACGCCGAGCTTGCGCAGCTCCGTCAGCCGCCGCTCCCACACCGCCAGCGGAACCGCCGTTCCCACCGCGCCGCCGTCGGTGTGCAGGGCCACGCCCAGGACTTTGTGGTGTACTCCATTCAGAAAGAAGCCCTGGTTGGCATCGAAGTGGAACTCCCGAATGCCGAAGGGTACGTCCTCCTCATCGACAGCTTTGCCATCGCGCAGCAGCGTTGCGTGAACGGTGTACATCGCCGGGTGGTCGAGGTCCCAGCGGTCGGGTTTGGGCAGCGTCGTCTCGGCGTCCATGTCGGCGGTGTCGCCGGGCGCGAGAATCAGCAGTTGTTCGGAGTTGATCGCTTTGCCGGACAGAACGGCGCTGCCGCTCGGTCCGGTCAGCCGCACCCTCAGCGAGAGCTTCGCCTCCGTCGCGGACTCGTTGGTCACCGTGCTGCGGATGTGAATCGTAGCCGACTCCGCTGTGACCGTCGGCGTCGTGACGAACGTCCCCCACGGAACAATGTGCGCGTCGCCCGTGGTAATCAGCCGTACCTGACGATTGATCCCCGCGCCGGGGTACCACCGCGATGCTGGTTGCTGAGAATCGTCAACCTTCACCGCAATCACGTTCTTGCCAGCCTGTAGATGCGGCGTCAGCTCGTAAGTAAAACTCACATAGCCGTATGGCCTGTGCCCCAGCAACTCGCCGTTCAGATAGACATCGCTGTTGGCCATCACGCCGTCGAAGACGACAAACGTCCGCCGCGCGGCCGATGGCTTCGCATCGGCAGCGGGCACCGTGAACGTCTTGCGGTACCAGCCGATTCCGGTCGGCGCAAATCCGCCCGCGCCACGCGAAGGCGCATCTTCCTTCACCGGCCCTGCAATGCTCCAGTCGTGTGGCAGCGTCACGCTCGTCCACGCCGAATCGTCGAACTCCGGCTTCTGCGCGCCCACGGCGTCCGCCTGTAGAAATCGCCAGCCCGTGGTGAACTGCTGAATCACGCGAGGCTTCTGCGAAGCGGGCGTTGTGGTGGTGATTGCGCCGATGGCGGCGGCGGATGCGGCGGCGGCAGCGGTCTGTGCGGCGGCGGGCACGGCGTGAAGAGAGAGCGGAAGGGCGACCAGAGCGGCGAGAAGAAGATGTATGCGGCGCATGAAAACCTCACGGGGTGGTTCTGAGTCGAGCAGTCGTGTCATTGCAATATCCCAGCCCTCTGGAATCGAGGGCTGGGGAATCCGTATCCATACTATTCGCAGTAAGGCCCTGCCGGCGTCACTTTTGCGTCGTGGTTGGCGTAGGCATGATGGGGTTGAACTTCGTGGCCAGCTCTGGCGTGGACACAGCGCCGGTCTGGTCGGCAGCCTTGGCAACCTCCGCCGCGAAGACGTAGCTGCGCCCGAACATATTGCTGGTGAAGATGACGTACTTCTTGTCCGGCGAGAAGCGCGGATTGGGTTCGGCGCGGTAGTTCTGGTGCGCCATGTTGACCAGGTGCTCCGAGTGGAAGACGCCTGGTTGGAAGTAGTTGGGACCGTTGAGCGCGCCCTCGGTTCCGCCGATCATCTGCGGCCGGAACAGCTCGATCCACTCGCCGTCCGGCGCCGCGGCCACCTGGCCGGAGTCGCCGCCGTCGCCGCAGAAGAGGTCGAGGTCCTGCGTCAGGTTGAAGTGGATCGACCACTCGTTGCGCTGCAGGTGATACGCCACCCGCTTGTGAGTCTCCAGGTTGTAGCTGGCGACGAAGAAGTCTTCGCCCTTGGGATACTGCCAGTCGTACCAGATGGTCTTGCCGTCCAGCCCCCAGAACTCGTGCCCCGCGATCTCCATCGCCATGGTGCGCTTGTGGATGAGTGTGTTATGGGTGCCGTCCGTGTGGATCAGCCAGATGCGGTCCACCTTCTGCCACATGCCCTCGTGACAGTACATGATGAGGTTGGGATCGGTCGGGGAGAAGAGCATGTGGCCGATCCAATCGGTCGTGTGGAAGAGAACCTTGATGGTTCCGGCCTTCGCGCCGTTCGGGCCCGGCTTCAGGCGAATGGTGAAGAACACCACCGGAGTGCGCGATGCCAGTCGGCGCTCCATCATCGCGCCCTTGTCGTCCGACTGCACGTTGGCCCCGCCCAGCGTGGGATTCGCCGCCGCCGGACTCGCGGCAGCGGGATTCACCGCAGCGGGCGCACCGGCAGCCGAAGCCGCCGGTGCAGCCTGCGCGCGCGTTCCACCCGCTCCAGCTCCTCTGCCAAATCCTCCTGCCGGCGCGGCAAGAAATGCGTGCGGCGCATTTGGGTTGCCACCCGGACAGTCCGCCGCGTTATACGTCCCCGCGCCCAGCGTCTCATCCGCATTCACGCTGGAGATGCTCACCCGCGGCGGCAGGTCGATCAGCTTGGTCGCCACGCCGGTGTTGGTGTCTGCCTTGTACACTGCATTGCTGCGCGTCACCGGGTCCGTGCGCGTGAAGAAGACGCTGTTGGTCTTGTGCCCAACAACAATGGCGCGCACTCCGCCGCCGAATCCGCCGCGGCCGCCTCGCGCGCCCTGCCCTGCCTGCCCGCCCGCCGCTGCATCCGTGGCTGGAGCGGGTGCCGCGGGAGCAGGCACAGCCTGGTTCGGCACAAGCAGCCGGGTCGTCATCGTCGCCAGGTCGAGCACGCGAATGCCATCCGGCGAGTTGTACACCATCTGCTTGTGGTCGGGCGTGAATGCATTCACGTTGAAGTAGAACGCGCCGGAGTTGGGCTCGTCCGATACGCGCCACACGCGATGCCCAGTGTCCTTGTCGATCCAGCTCTTCGGCGGCACGGCCCCCGTCTCGGACGGCTTGTTGTCGCGCTGCATCTGAGCGCATAAGCCCGGCGCGTATAGAGACAGCGCGGCCAGAGGAGCAAATGCCAGTATGGGAACAAGAGCTGTGAGTGTGAATTTAACGGGGAGTCTGAATCGATTGCCGGACCGGGGGACCATTCGCTGCTCCTTGGATAAAGACCTCGCTGCGTGAGTGGGACAACACTCACCGCTAGGCGGAAAGCTCACTGCACAGACCTGTATTGAGGCTGTCAAAATGCCGGCCGGGTTCGTGCATCGGAGAGATATAGATAAGAAGACGATGCAGCGGAAAAATTAGTTTCGGTCTTTAATCCATGGGATGCCGCCGAAGCCGATTGGCAACCGCAACGCAGGGGCGCAGATCCGCTGGTTGTGCAGGCCGGTGGTGAACGTCGGGCAAATCAGCCTCCCCTCGATCCTCCATGGCCCGGAGCAGTCCAGAATAATCCGCCTCGCACTCCTGGAACAGTCCATTGAGATTGAGATATGCTCTAGCCTTGAATCTGATTGCGGCCCGGGCAGGAATCCGGCCTCTGTACGATATGTAGACATCCCCCTCCCACCGTCTGATATCGCCGATGATAGGTTTGGCAGCAGATATTTGGCTCAGGAGGCGCACGCGATGAATCGAATCATCCTTGCCGACAACCAGGCGATCTTCCGGGCAGGCGCGGCCCGAGTCATCGCCCTGGAAGAAGACATGCGCATCGTGGCCCAATGTGATGACATCTCCCGCCTCTCCAGCGCCATCGATACCTGGCGAGGCGCCATCCTTCTCTTCTCCTCCAGCATGCAACTGGACGCCAACGCCGTCGTCGCCCACGCCCGCGCGGCCGGCATCCGCACCATCTACATCGCCGAAAACGGCTCGGAGGTCCCCGACGACCTCGCCCGCGCACTCGATGGAGTGCTCTATCGCAATGTTCCCGGCCCCGGCCTGCTGGACTGCATCCGCCGCGTCGCCACAGGACAGCACTCCTTCCAGCACTCCAACGTCACCTCCATCCTGGCCCAGGACTCGGTCGGGGCCCGCGTCCGCGACCGCCTCACCCCCAAGGAGATCCAGATCGTCGCGCTCATCGTCCAGGGATGCAAGAACAAGCTCATCGCCACCCAGCTCAACACCAAGGAGCAGGTCGTCAAGAACTACCTGCGCAGCATCTACGACAAGACCGGCGTCAGCGACCGCCTCGAACTCGCCCTCTTCACCATCCACCACCGCGCGCTGGCCGAGGCCGCCGCCCACGCCGGAAACCTCCTCCAGCAGCCTAAATCCGCTTGAACCTCGCGCCTGCACTCACCTCTGTTCCTCATCCCCATCGCTCCACCGGCGTGAACTGCGCCGAGCCCTCTCCGCCGAGCACAACCCGGTCGCCCACAACCAGCCATGTGTGCGCGATCAATTTCCCGTCTGCCGCCCGCGCCACGCCGTAGACCATCGTGCTCCGCACACCGCGCCGGCGCAGCATCGTATAGCCCGCCAGCGTCTGAGGGAAACAGACAAACGCGGCGGGGGAGTGACGCGCAACCGCCTCGACCGCCCAGCGCACTCGCCGCGCAATCTCGGCAGCCGCGCACTCCGCGGTGTTCTTCTCCCGCATCTCGTCCGTTGCTGCTCCGTGCTCTCGCGCCGCAACCTCGCTCTCGCCTGAATCCGCCTCGTCGTCGGTCCTGTCCAACGCGGGCCCGCGCGATCGTCAGTATGATTCTGTGTACCGGAACCACCACCAGACAGACGCGGAAGAACGCGAGCAGTAGTAGCGCCTCCGCCGCCAGCAGCCATTCCGCCGGGCTGTGCCGGTAAATCCTGCGCCGAACGGTTCCGCCCATCACTCCTCCGGTCAGTCATACCCTTTATACTTGAGAAGAACCAGGGACCAGGAACGGTTTCAACTTCGGCCTGCCCTCAACGTGGATCGAAAGAACGAGGAGTACAGAGGAGTTTATGGCCGCATTGATCGATGCAATCGACGTCAAGCGCAAGGCGCTCTTCGAGTTTGAGAACACCCCCTACGCCTGCCTGGACGCCGAGGTAAACACCCCCACCGCGCGCGGCGGCCAGACCCTCGTCCGCCTCAAAATGCGAAACCTGCTCACCGGCGCCGTCTTCGACAAGACCTTCAAGGCCGGCGACAAGTTCAAGGAGCCCGACCTCGTCCTGGTCCCCGCCACCTACCTCTACAGCGACAACGACGGCTCCTACTTCCTCGATCAGGAGAGCTTCGAGACCCTCAACCTGACTGGCCAGATGCTGGGCACGGCGATGGACTTCCTCACCGATGGCCTCCTGGTTCAGTTGCACAAGTACAACGGCAACCCCATAGGCCTGCAGTTGCCCATCTTCGTCGAACTGCAGATCGTCCACACCGAGCCCGCGGTTCGTGGCGACACCTCCAGCGGCAGCGTCACCAAGTCCGCCCGCCTCCAGACCGGCCTCGAAATCCGCGTCCCCCTCTTCATCAAAGAGGGCGAAAAAGTCAAAGTCTCCACCGAGACCCGAGACTTCGCCGGCCGCGCCTGACCCGCCTCGCCCCCCCGGAACCCCACATCGCCGCACTCAAGAAATTGAAAACACAAGCCCGCGCTGGGAGGGTAACCAGTACCCCCTCCAGCCAGCCCGGCCCATTTGTGGGGTTCCAGCCTCCTTATCCACAAGATGTAGAGTTTGCATTGTTGATGCCGCCTCCGCGACCGGCTAAATTGGAAGCTGTGCGGCTCATCCAATCCGTACGGCGCAAGGCGCAGTTGAAAGCCTGTCTCGCGCCGTTCGCTGAGTTGGTCTGCGCTCCCCGGAGGTGTGGTTTGCTCAAGCTCAAAAAGGTCCAGATGCTCGGCTTCAAGTCGTTCTGCGACCGCACGGAGATACATCTCTCGGGAGACGGCATCGCCGCCGTGGTCGGTCCCAACGGCTGCGGCAAGTCCAACATCTCCGACGCCATCATGTGGGTGCTGGGCGAGCAGTCCGCCAAGAGCCTGCGCGGCGTCCGCATGGAGGACGTCATCTTCGCCGGCACCCGCGAGCGCAAGCCCACCGGAATGGCCGAAGTCTCGCTCACCCTGGTCGATCCAGAGGTCTACGACGACGCTTCCCTGCCCGGCGAAGACGGCAGCGACTGGTCCAGCGACGGCTCCAGCGAACGCACTCAGGATCAGGCCCGCAGTCAGGATCACGCCCGCGCTCTCGACCGGACACTCGAGATGGCTGGCGACTGGGACGAGGCCCGGCTCCGCCAGCAGAAGGCCGAGGAGACCGAAGAGGCCGTCCGCGCGGCGCAACCTGGAGTCGTCATCGGCATCGACGGCAGCGTGGTGGACACAGAGTTGGACCGCGACCAGCTCGACGAGAGCGAGACCGACGACGAACCCCAACCCTCCGAGGCCGCAAAAGACGCCGCCGCCGGCCCCGAAGTTCCTGGCGTCGTACTCAAGGTCCGCCGCCGCCGGTTTGGCCGCTCCCCGGTCCGTGCCGGAGAGGTCACCATCACCCGCCGCCTCTTCCGTTCCGGCGACTCCGAGTACCTGCTCAACGGAAAAATCTGCCGCCTGCGAGACATTCAGGACATCTTCATGGGCACCGGCCTGGGCGGAGAGACATACGCCATCATCAGCCAGGAGCGCATCGGCCAGATCCTCAGCTCCAAGCCCATGGACCGCCGGGCGATCCTCGAAGAAGCCGCCGGAATCACCCGCTTCAAGACCAAAAAGCGCCTCGCCGAGCTGCGCCTGGAGTCCGCCAAGGTCAACCTCGCACGTGTCAACGACATCTTCGAGGAGGTCACGCACCAGATGAACTCGCTGAAGCGTCAGGCCTCCAAGGCCGAGCGCTACGGCCTTCTGCGCGACGACCTGCGCACCCGCCTGCGTGTCGTCCTGGCCAGCCGCATGAGCCAGCTTGACTCCGAGCAGTCCGCCGTCGCCTCCCAGATCGCCGTCCTCGCCGCCCAGATCGCCCAGCAGTCAGCCTCCGTCGACGCGATGGACGCAGAGCACACCGCCGGGGTCGAGCAGGGCTATCAGTTCGATCAGCAGGTCCGCGAGGCTGGGGCGCAGGCCAACCACTCCGCTGTCGAGTTGGAGCGCGTCACCGCACGCATGGCCGCCAACGTTGACCGCATTGCCGAGCTCACCGCGCGCATCGCCTCCGGCGGCGACGACCTCGAACAGGCGCGCGAGCAGCTCCGCGTCCTCTCTGGCGAACTCGAATCGCAGCGCAGCTTCCTGGAGAACGCCACTGCCGAGGCGACCCTCTCGCGCGACGCCGCCGAGGCCCAGCAGCAGCGCGCGCAGCAGGCAACCCGCGCCGTCGCGGCCAGCGAGCAGCAGGCCGAGCAAAACCGTCGCGCCGGCTTCCAGTTGCTCGAGCGCGCCAGCCAGAGCCGCAACCAGCAGGCGCAGGCAGAGGTGGCTCTCGCCAGCCTCGACCGTGAATCAGAGCGCCTCGTCGCCGAGTCAGACGGAGCGCGCCGCGAACTGGCAGAGCTGGGATTCGAGCGCACCCAGGTCGCCGCCACCTTCGGCAACGTCACCGAGCGCCTCAAGGCCCTGGAGACCGAGATTGCCCACTTGCAACGCAGCATTGACACGGCCCGCGAAGCCGAGTCCACCGCCCGGCGCCGCGGAGACCAGTTGCGCTCAGAGCGCGCCGCCCTCGAAGGCCGTCGCAGTTCGCTCCAGGGCTTGATCCGCGAGCACAGCTACTCCACAGACACGGTGAAGAACATCTTCAAGGCCAACTCCAAAAACGTTGCGACCAACGCGCTCTCGCCCATCGGAACCCTCGCCGACTTCCTCGAAGTCGACGGCCAGTACGAGGGCATCGTCGATGAGTTCCTGCGCGATGAGCTGAACTACATCGTCGTCAACAGTTGGGACGCTGCCGACGCCGGCGTCCGTCTGCTCGCCGCAGACGTCGCCGGCCGCGCCACATTCCTCGTCCACGGCGAGAATCCATCCAGACTTCAACAGAAGATCGCCAACAGCCTGCCCGTGCCCGAGGGCGTTGTCGCATTGAAGGACTGCGTGCGCGTGCTCAACGGCTTTGGCACATCGCTGGAAGAGCTGCTGCCCAGGCTGGGAGATGGATTCATCGCGCCCGATGCCGCCTCCGCGCGCAGGATGGCCGACGAGCATCCGCGCGGCTTCTTCCTCAGCCCTACCGGCGAGGCCTTCCACAACTCCACCGTCACCGGAGGCCATGTCCGCGCGCAGGGGCCGCTCGCCCTCAAGCGCGAACTCACCGAAGTCGAGCGCAAGCTCGACGCCACCGAAGTTGAACTCGCGCAGGCCGAGCTGGAGGCGGCGGCCCGCGAACGCGAGGCCCGCGAACTTACTGCCGCGCTCGACTCAAAAACCCAGCAGTGCCGCGATCCCGAGCGCGAATCCGCCAACTCCGGCGCAGCCCTCCGCCAGATGGAGCAGGAGACCGCGCGCATCGAGCGCCGCCTCGACGAGTGGGCGCTCGCCGCAGACCGCAACCGTGTTGCCCGCGCGCAACGCCAGGAAGCCATCCATCGCCTCCAGCAGGAGGCTACCGCCTTCGAGGCCGAGCGCGCCACGCTGGACTCGCAGCTCGTCGAACTACAGCAGCAGCTCGACGCACTCCGCCAGCAGCGCGAATCTCTGCAACAGTCCGCCGCCGAGGCCGCAGCCGCGCTCGCCGGCCTCGAGGAGCGCCGCCGCAACGCGCTCGCCACCTTCGAGCAGACGCGCCGCATGACCGACGCGCAGGCCGCGCGCATCAGTCAGATCGAGCAGCAACTCCAGTCCGCCGGCGCGGAAAAAGTCCGCCGCGAGCAGGAGACCACCGAACTTGCAGCGCAGCACGCCTCCCTCGCCGAGACGCGCGCCAGTGCGCTCGCCGAGGGCGCCCGCCTCACCGCCGAGGCCGCCGAACTCCGCGCGCGCATGAGTGAGCTCGACGCCAAGCTCCGCACCCTGCGCCACCACACCGAAGACCTCCGCGAGCAGCGGGCCAACCTCACCGCCCGCGCCGCCAGGCTCGCCTCAGACATCGAGCACATCGACGCAACCTGCCTCAACGACCTCGCCATCGAGGCCGCCATCCTGCGCGCCGACGACGCCATCCTCCGCATCGATGGCGAGGCCCTCGCCGCCGCCGAGGAAGAAGCCCGCGCCCTCAAGCAGCGCCTCGAAGCCATGGGCCCCGTCAACATGATGGCCCTCGAGGAGTACCACGAGACCGCCGCACGCCACGGCTTCCTCGAAACCCAGCGCCGAGACCTGATCGAGTCCATCGAGAACACTCAGGCCTCCATCAAGGAGATCGACGAGGTCTCCCGCGTCAAGTTCGACGCCGCCTTCGAGGTCATCAACCGAAACTTCGGCGCAACCTTCGCCAAGCTCTTCGGCGGCGGCCAGGCCTTCATGCGCCTCACCGACGAGGAGAACTCCGCCGACTCCGGCATCGACATCGTCGCCTCGCCGCCGGGCAAAAAATTGCAGAACATCCTGCTCCTCTCAGGTGGCGAAAAGGCCCTCACCGCGCTCGCGCTCCTGGTCGGTATCTTCCAGTTCCAGCCCGCGCCCTTCTGCGTCCTCGACGAAGTCGATGCCCCGCTGGACGAGACCAACGTCGGTCGCTTCGCCAACATGATCGCCGAGATGTCCTCCGGCACTCAGTTCGTCGTCATCACCCACTCCAAGCGCACCATGCAGATGGCAGACCTCATCTACGGAGTCACCATGCAGGAGCCTGGTGTCTCCAAGATCGTCAGCGTCAACCTCAACCGCCGCGCGGCCGCCCGCGACCGCCGCGAAGTGGCATAGAGAAAATTACGTTGTCATTCTGGCGTAGCCAGCGCAAGTCGTCATTCTGGCGTAGCCAGCGCAAGTCGTCATTCTGGCGTAGCCAGCGCAAGTCGTCATTCTGGCGTAGCCA
>Ga0302198_10001506_pt1 | contig 25460 bp, 25 predicted proteins | sample II_Bog_N2_2_FD_193521 | JGI IMG/M metagenome (GOLD analysis project Ga0302198, IMG submission 193521) | Peat permafrost microbial communities from Stordalen Mire near Abisko, Sweden - II_Bog_N2_2 | ecosystem: Environmental > Terrestrial > Soil > Wetlands > Peat | place: Sweden: Abisko... | reverse complement strand
CAGGCCGACCGCAAGCTCTATGCGGCGGCCATGCAGGCCGCCATTGCCGGGACATCGGGCCTGCGGTTGATCGAGGGCGAGGCGGATGAGCTGACGGTGGTGAGCGGCCGGGTGACCGGGATTCGGCTGGGCGATGGTCGCGAGCTGACGGCCGCGGCGGTCGTCATCACCACCGGGACCTTCCTGCGCGGGCTGATCCATCTCGGCGAGCGCAACTGGCCGGCGGGCCGGGTCGGGGAGGCGCCGGCGCTCGGGCTTTCGGCCTCGTTCGAACGCGCCGGCTTCACGCTGGGGCGGCTCAAGACCGGAACCCCGCCGCGGCTCGACGGCACCACCATCGACTGGTCGGCGGTGGAGATGCAGCCGGGCGACGATCCGCCGGAGCCGTTTTCGGTGATGACGGACCGGATCACCACCAGACAGATTCAGTGCGGCATCACCCGCACCACGGCGGCCACCCACGACGTGATCCGGGCCAACGTGCATCGCTCGCCGATGTATTCCGGCCAGATCAAGAGCAGCGGCCCGCGCTATTGCCCGTCGATCGAGGACAAGATCGTGCGCTTCGGCGACCGCGACGGGCATCAGATCTTCCTGGAGCCGGAAGGTCTCGACGACAGCACGGTGTATCCCAACGGCATTTCGACCTCGCTGCCGGAAGAAGTGCAGCTGGCGATCGTGGCGACGATTCCGGGCCTGGAGCGGGTCCGCATGGTCCGTCCCGGCTATGCCATCGAATATGACCATGTCGATCCCCGCGAACTCGATCCGACCCTGCAGGCCAGGCGTCTGCGCGGCCTGTTCCTGGCCGGGCAAATCAATGGCACCACCGGTTATGAGGAGGCGGCGGCCCAGGGGCTGGTGGCCGGGCTGAACGCGGCGCTGGCCGCCGGCGGCGCCGACGGCATCGTCTTCGACCGTGCCGACGGCTATCTCGGGGTGATGATCGACGATCTGGTGACCCGGGGCATCACCGAGCCGTACCGGATGTTCACCTCGCGTGCCGAATACCGCCTGACCCTGCGGGCCGACAACGCCGATCAGCGCCTGACCGACCGCGGCATTGCGCTGGGCTGTGTCGGAGCCGCCCGTTCGCGGCGCCATGGTGCGAAAATGGCGGCCCTGACGGCCGCCAGGCTGCAGGCGAAGTCGCTCACCGTGACGCCGAACGAAGCCGGCAGATATGGGCTTTCGCTCAACAAGGACGGCCAGCGCCGCTCGGCTTTCGAGCTCCTGGCCTATCCGGAGATCGGCTGGCGCGAGTTGGAAAAAATCTGGCCGGAATTGTCGGCCATCGACCCGGCGATTGCCGTTCACCTGGAGATCGATGCCAAATACGATGTCTACCTGGAGCGCCAGACCGCCGATGTCGATGCCTTCCGGCGCGACGAAGGCCTGATCCTCAGCGATGTGGATTACCGCCTGGTCCCCGGGCTTTCCAACGAGGCCCGCGCGCGACTCGAGGCCGCGCGTCCCTGGACGGTGGGGCAGGCGGGCCGGCTCGACGGCCTCACCCCGGCCGCGCTGGGCATTCTGGCGGCCTATCTGCGGCGTGAGGCGCGGCGGAAGACGGTCACATCGGCGTAGGCCTGTTTCACGTGAAACAGGGGCTCGCGAGCGCTGCAGTCAGCGCCCCCGGCGGTCCTCTGCGAGACGGAGAGGAAGCTCGCATCGCTGGCGGGCGTTAGGGCCCACCAGAAGGCAATCCGGGGCTCGCCGAGGCTGGCTGACTACAGCCTGGGTGGCTTGGCTGCGGAGGCTGTCCGCTCTTTCGCGGGAGGGCCAGGGGACGGCTCTTGCTGCCGACGAAATCGATGGATACCCGGCCGGGCCGGCGCTACACGTCAATCCCGACCGGCAGCCCGGACCCCGCCGGCTCTCCCTGATCCTGGCGCCAACATCTCATGCCGCAACGCTCGCCATCGACCGCCCCGCTTCCCCTCCTTGCCTCCGACAAGGCCGCAGCGCTTGCGCTGACGCCGGTTTCCCGTGAAACGCTGGCGCGGCTCGATCGCTATGTCGATCTGTTGCTGCAGTGGCAGGCCAGGACCAATCTGGTGGCGGCCTCGACGCTTGGCCATCTCTGGACCCGGCATGTTTCCGATTCGCTGCAGCTCCTGGACCTGGCGCCGACCGCAAGGCTCTGGGCCGACCTCGGCAGCGGCGGCGGGTTTCCCGGCATCGTCCTGGCCTGCGCCCTGGCGGATGTGCCGGGCGCCATGGTTCATCTGGTCGAACGTCAGGCCAAGAAGGCCGCCTTTCTGCGCGAGGCGCTGCGGGTTACCCAAGCCCCGGGCATGGTTCATCTGGCCGACATCGGGGATAGTGTGGATAGAATGCCGTCCGCGCTAGATTGCGTCACTGCCCGCGCCGTTGCTCCGCTACACCAGCTGATCGGCTTCGCAGAGCCGCTGGTGAAACGAGGCGCCAAGGCCCTGTTTCTCAAAGGCCAAGATGTAGAGGCTGAATTGACCGAAGCCACTAAATACTGGAATATCCAACCGCATCTGCATTCCAGCCGCACCGGCGGACACGGCTGGATCGTCGAGCTCGATCGGATCGAGCGGCGCGATCGCTCCGCCCCAGCCGATGGCACCCGCGTATGACCGTAATTGATCAGATATATCAAGAGGATAAGGCGCCCGTCCTGGCCGAGCAGCCGCGCATTCTGGCGCTCGCCAACCAGAAGGGCGGGGTCGGCAAGACCACCACCGCGATCAATCTCGGCACCGCGCTGGCGGCGATCGGAGAACGTGTGCTGATCGTCGATCTCGATCCGCAGGGCAACGCCTCTACCGGTCTCGGCATCGACCGCCGCAGCCGCAACTGCTCGACCTATGACGTGCTGATCGGCGAGGCGCCGCTGCGCGATGCGGTGGTGCCGACCGCGGTGCCGCGCCTGCACATCGCGGCCTCGACCATGGATCTTTCCGGCCTCGAGCTCGAACTGGGATCGACCCGCGATCGGGCCTACCGGCTGCGCGACGCCATCGCCGCGCTCAACACCAACGCCGCGCCGCCGTCCGACTACACCTATGTGCTGATCGATTGCCCGCCGTCGCTCAACCTTCTCACCGTCAACGCCATGGCGGCGTCCGACGCGATCCTGGTGCCGCTGCAGTGCGAATTCTTCGCGCTGGAGGGCCTGTCGCAATTGCTGCAGACGGTGGAGCAGGTGCGCTCGACCCTCAATCCCAATCTGTCGATCCACGGCATCGTGCTGACCATGTTCGACTCGCGCAACAATTTGTCGAACCAGGTGGTGGCCGATGTCAGGCAGTTCATGGGCAGCAAGGTCTACAACACCATGATCCCGCGCAATGTGCGCATCTCCGAGGCGCCGTCCTACGGCAAGCCGGTGCTGGTGTACGATCTCAAATGCGTCGGCAGCGAAGCCTATCTCAAGCTTGCCACCGAAGTGATCCAGCGCGAGCGCGAGCTGCGCACGCATTGAACGGGTATCCTTGAGCTGGCGCACGGCGCGCATTTGCTCTGCACCGAAACATCAGGATTCGAATTTCCGGAGTGATGCGAGTGAGTCCAAGGGAGCTGGCGATGGCCGACGAAGCGCGTTCGCGACTGGGCCGCGGTCTTGCAAGTCTGATCGGAGATGTCGGCGGCGAGGCCGCGCATCTGGAACGGCCGCGCACCCAGCGCAAGGTGCCGATCGAATTCCTCAAGCCCAATCCGCGCAATCCGCGCCGGGCGTTTTCCGATGCCGAACTCGGCGAACTCGCCGACTCGATCCGGCAGCACGGCGTGATCCAGCCGATCGTGGTGCGGCCGGTGCGCGGCGTGCAGGACCGCTTCGAGATCATCGCCGGCGAACGCCGCTGGCGCGCCTCGCAGATCGCCGGCCTGCACGAGGTGCCGATCGTGCCGGTCGATGTCAGCGACAGCGATGCGCTGGAGATCGCGATCATCGAAAACGTGCAGCGCGAGGACCTCAACGCGCTGGAAGAGGCGCAGGGCTATCACGCGCTCGCAGGCGAGTTCAAACGCAGCCAGGACGAGATCGCCAAGATCGTCGGCAAGAGCCGCAGCCACGTCGCCAACATGATGCGGCTGACCAAGCTGCCGGCCGAGGTGCAGGCCTACATCGCCTCGGGCCAGCTGTCGGCAGGCCATGCGCGGGCCCTGATCGGCGTGCCCGATCCGCTGCTTGCCGCCCAGCGCATTGTCGACGAAGGGCTCAATGTGCGTCAGGCCGAGGCGCTGGCGCATGTCGAGGGGGTGCCGGTTCGCAAGCCGCAGAAGGCGCGCGGCGGCAAGGCGAAGGATCCCGATACGGTGGCGCTGGAGAAAAGGGTCAGCGACGCCCTCGGCATGGCGGTCAACGTCGATCACCGCGATCCCGGCGGCACCGTCCACATCCGCTACCGCGACCTCGAACAGCTCGACGAGATTCTGCGGCGGCTGGACAGCACCGGCTAAGTTGTCATCCGGGCCTGCCCGTCTCGCTCGCGCCGCATAACGACAGCGTGTTCAAACTTTCGCGCTACCCGCGCCGCTTCGCATTGACCGCGATCGACAGCAGCGCGCGCTGTGCGATCGCCGCCGCCAGCGGCGTCTGCTTGCGCATCTCCAGCGCCGCGACCGCGAGCTGCTCGATGACCGCCAGCAGCCGTGCCGCGCTGAAGTTGCGCAGCGCGGTTTCGACATTGGGTTTGCGGGAAAAATGCAGCCGCGGAAATCCGCTGTCGAGCAAGGTCGCGACCGCCGTTCCCTCGGCGACCGCGAGGGCGGATTTGTGCAGCCATGCCGCCTGGCGCTGCGCGGCGGAAATGATCATGCCGGGATAGGTGCCGGCGACCATGGCCTTGGCGAATTCGGTTTCGACCAGGTCCGGCCTTCCGGCGAACGCGCCGTCCACGATCGGATCGATCTTCAGCTCGGAAGCGTCGGCGACCACCGCCATGACATCCTCGAGCGTGACCTCGGCTTCGCCGTGGGCGTAGAGCGCCAGCTTGCGCAGCTCGTTGCGCGAGGCCTGGCGGTCGCCGCCGAGCAGCGCCATCAGCGCCGCGCGCGCGTCCGGCGCGATGCGCAGCGCCGAGACCTTCAATTCATCGTCGATCAGCCTTGCCAGGTCGCGCTCGCCGTCGGGATAGCAGCCAATCGCGACCGCGGTCTTGGCGCGCTCGCAGGCCTTGCGCAGCGGCGATTCCGGCCGCAGCTCGCCGGCCTCGATGACGATGCGGCAATCCTTCAGCGGCGAATCGGCCAGCGCATCGATGCCGCTGGCAAAACTGCGCGAGCCGGCGCGGACCCGGATGGCGCGGCGGCCGCCGAACAGCGGCACCGTCATGGCTTCATCGACCAGCCGCGAGGGCTCGGCGGAAAGTTCGTCGCCGTCGAGCCGGACCAGCGAAAACGGATCGTTGGGATCGTCGACCGCGGAGGCCAGGAGCGCGTCGGCGCGTTCGCGCACCAGTCCGGCGTCGGGACCGTAGAGCAGGATGATGGGACGGCCGGCATCGGGCCGGGCCAGGAAAACGTCGATGTCTCTGCCACGCAGCGCGACCATCGGCCGGACTAGCCCCGGTGATCCGGAAGAAGCTCCGGCGCAGCATCGACCGGGGTCAATGGTTTCGCGCAACGGCGCCGCGGAAGCACTGACGTCATCAGGTGCCGGCGTAGAAGAACGAGGCCAGCCGGGTCTGGATATGTTCGGCGATTTCCTGGGCGGCGCGATCCTCGGCGTCGCGGATGGCGCGGGCGCGGGCGAAACGCTGATAGCTGCCGGGGATGTCGTAGGACACCCGCGAGAACGTCGTGCCGGTCATCACCGATTTGTTGGTCGCGATCTCGATCAGGTTGAACTGGGCGTCGATGCCGTAATTTTCGCTGGTCGGCAGGCCGGTGGTGGGATCGACCATCAGCGAGGAGCGGCTGGAGGTGAATTTGAGCACCAGCCGATAGAGCGGCGGCGCGCCCACGGCATCGCCGTACATCTTGAAGGCAAGCGCATTGCGGATTTCCACCTGGATCCGCGCCTCCTGCGACGCCTTGGGCTTGTCGACCGGCGGAACTTCCACCGTCAACAGCTTGTCCCGCAGGCTTGGCGTGCCGTCGGTGTGCTCGGCATACATCGGCTGGAAGCAGCCGGCCGTCAGCGCCGCCAATGCGGCCACCGCCAGAAATCGAGCGGCGATGCGGGTCCTAGCCAACGACATTCACGATCCTCTTGGGAACAACGATCACCTTGCGGACGGCCTTGCCGCCGAGGGCCTGTTTTACCGCATCGAGGGCCAAAACGGCAGCCTCAATTTCCGGATCCTGGGCATTGCTGGGCACCGTGACCTCGCCGCGCTTCTTGCCATTGACCTGGACCACCAAGGTCACGGTGTCTTCAACCAGCAAATCGCGTTCGATTTTGGGCCAATTGGCCTCCGAAACCAGCCCCGGCTGCCCCAGCACGGCCCAGCACTCTTCCGCCAGATGCGGCATCATCGGCGCGAACAGCTGCACCAGAATGGCGGCGGCCTCGCCGACCGCCCAGGCCAGATCGGCCGGCGGCGCATCCTGCCGCGCCAGCACGTCGCCGAGCGCGTTGGAGAATTCCCTGATATGGGCCAGACAGACGTTGAAATGCAGTTTTTCGATCCCGGCGGACACCTTGTCCAGCGCACCATGGGCGGCCTTGCGCAGCGCCAGCGCGTCGGCACCGAATGTCGCCGGCCGCGCAGCGGGCGCGGCTTTGGCGATCGCGACGGATTCGTTGACCAGCCGCCACAGCCGCTGCAGGAAGCGCGAGGCGCCCTGCACGCGTTCGTCGCTCCAGATCACGTCGCGGTCCGGCGGCGAATCCGACAGCATGAACCAGCGCGCCACGTCGGCGCCGTAGGTCGCGATGATGTCGTCGGGATCGACGGTGTTGCGCTTCGACTTCGACATCTTCTCGATCGGACCGATCGCGACGTCCTCGCCCGATGACAGCAGGACGGCGCGGCGGCCATTGGCGCCGGTCTCGATGCTGACCTCGGCCGGCATGGCGTAGCTGCCGTCGGCCTTGCGGTAGGTCTCGTGGACCACCATCCCCTGGGTGAACATGCCGGCGAACGGCTCTTCGATGCCGATATGGCCGGTGACCTTCATCGCCCGGGTGAAGAAGCGGCTGTACAGCAGATGCAAGATCGCGTGCTCGACGCCGCCGATATATTGGTCGACCGGCATCAGCCGGTCCACCACGGCCGGGGTGGTCGGCGCCTTTTCGTTCCACGGATCGGTGAAGCGCGCGAAATACCACGACGAATCGACGAAGGTGTCCATGGTGTCGGTTTCGCGCACGGCCTTGCCCCCGCATTGCGGGCAGGCGACGTGCTTCCAGGTCGGATGATGGTCGAGCGCGTTGCCGGGCTTGTCGAAGGAGACGTCTTCCGGCAACACCACCGGCAGCTCGCTGTCGGGCACCGGCACCACATCGCATGTCGGGCAGTGGATCACCGGAATCGGGCAGCCCCAGTAACGCTGGCGCGAAATGCCCCAGTCGCGCAGCCGGAAGTTCACCTTGCGCTCGCCGACCGGCATGTTGCCGCGGACCTCGCCCTCCAGCCGTTTGGCGACCTCCTGCTTGGCCTGCTCGATGGTCATGCCGTCGAGGAAGCGCGAATTGATCATGCGGCCGTCGCCGTCATAGGCGGTATCCGTGATCACGAAGGTCTTCGGATCCTGGCCCTCGGGACAGACCACGGGAGTATTTCCCAGCCCGTATTTATTGACGAAATCGAGGTCGCGCTGGTCGTGCGCGGGGCAGCCGAAGATGGCGCCGGTGCCGTATTCCATCAGCACGAAATTGGCGACATAGACCGGCAGCTTCCAGCTCGGATCGAAGGGGTGGATCGCCCGGATCCCGGTATCGAAACCCATTTTCTCGGCGGTATCGATGATCTCCTGCGCGGTGCCGTGACGCTTGGCTTCGGCGATGAATTCGGCAAGCCGGGGGTCCCTGGCGGCGGCCGCCTGCGCCAGCGGATGATCCGGCGCGATCGCCATGAACTTGGCGCCGAACAGGGTGTCATGCCGGGTGGTGAAGATCTTCAGCTCGGTCTCGCCGGCCGGCGAGGTCGAGGAATCCAGAGCAAAGCGCACCAGCATGCCTTCGGAGCGGCCGATCCAGTTGCGCTGCATGGTGCGCACCTTGTCGGGCCAGCGGTCGAGGCTGTCGAGCGCGTCGAGCAGTTCCTGCGAATACCGGGTGATCTTGAACACCCATTGGTTCATCTCGCGCAGTTCGACGACCGCGCCGGAACGCCAGCCGCGGCCGTCGATCACCTGCTCGTTGGCCAGCACGGTCATGTCGACCGGATCCCAGTTGATCTTGCGCTTTTCGCGCTCGGCGAGGCCGGCGCGCAGAAAATCGAGGAACATCTTCTGCTGGTGCTTGTAATAGCCGGGGTCGCAGGTCGCGAATTCGCGGCTCCAGTCCAGCGACAGCCCGATCGCCTGCAGCTGCTTCTTCATCGCCGCGATGTTGTCGTAGGTCCAGGCCTTGGGCGCGACCTTGCGCTCGATCGCGGCATTTTCCGCCGGCAGGCCGAATGCGTCCCAGCCCATCGGGTGCAGCACGTTGAAGCCCTTGGCCCGCATATAGCGCGCGATCACGTCGCCGAGCGTGTAGTTGCGGACATGGCCGATATGGATGCGCCCGGACGGATAGGGGAACATCTCCAGCACGTAATATTTCGGCCTGACGTCGTCGTTGCGGGAGGCGAAGATCGCCTTTTCGTCCCACTGGCGTTGCCAGCGCGGCTCGGATTCGCGTGCGTTGTAACGTTCGGAGGTCATGGTATCGCTGGGCTTTTCGTGGGTCTCGGGCCGGCCAAAAGGACGGCGGACTAGGCCACACAAGCGGCAGGCCGGTCAACGGGTCGGGCAGGGCGGGCGAACCGCGTTCGGGCTCTAACTCCCGCAACCGGGCACAGCCGAACGCTCAGCTCGCCAGCGCCAGGCTGCCGCCGCCGTCGGTGATCCGCACCACCCCATGCTCGACCACGGCGTTGCGGCCGCGATGTTTGGCGGCATAGAGCGCGGCGTCGGCGGCCTCGATCAGGTCGCCCGGCCGCTGCGCCTGGTTCGGCTTGGTGCAGGCCACCCCGACGCTGACGGTGACGATTTGATGGCTGGAGGTGGCGTGGGGCGTCGCAAGGTCCTGCACCGCGGCACGAACCATCTCGCCGATCTGCCGCGCCCGTTCCGGGTTGGTGTTGGGCAGCAGCAGGCAGAATTCCTCGCCGCCATAGCGTCCCGCAAAGCCCATGGTCTCGGCCGCAATTCCAGCCAGCGTTTCGCCGAGCCGGCTGAGGCAGGCGTCGCCCTCGGGATGGCCATAGGTGTCGTTGAACAGCTTGAAGTGATCGACGTCGATCATCAGCAGCGACAGCTCGCTGTCATATTGCTGGGCCTTCATCCATTCGAAGTCGAGTCGACTCTGGAACCCGCGCCGGTTGGCGAGGCCGGACAGCATGTCGATCGATGCGATCACGGTGAGCCGGTCGTTGGTGGCGACCAGTTCGCGCTCGCGCTCGATCAGCTGCGCGGCCATGGTGTTGAAGGCGCGGGCCAGCGGCACGAACTCCGCCGGCAGGCGGCGCCGCGCCGCGCGCACCGACCAGTCGCCCTGGCCAAAGCGCTTCGCCATCGCCGCCATGGTCTCGATCGGCTTGATGATCAGCTTCTCCGCCGCGACCAGGGCGCCGAGCAGCACGAACAGGCAGACGAACCCGAGCTGCAGATAGGCGGTGCGAATGTCGCGATTGATGGCCGCCGACACCCGGGTTTCATCGACACTGATGATCAGCCGCGATTCGGTGCCGGGGATGCGCGCAAAGTGCACGACGCGATTCGAGCCGTCGGCGGCGGTGAATGAAAGCGATCCCTCCGGCTGGCTCGATCCGATCGCCTGGTTGGCGATCGCCGACAACAGCGGGATGGTATCCAGCGCCCGGCCAACCAGGCTGGCCTGATCCGGCGGCGCTGCCAGCACGGTTCCGGCGCTATCGATCAGGACCGCGGTAATGCCCGGCCGGCCGCCGAGATTGCCCATGATTTTCGACATCCAGTCGAGACTGACGCCGGCGACGACGACGGAGTCGGCCTCGTCATCGATGGCGGAAACCGGATAGGCCGCCATCAGGATCGGCCTGTCGGTGTCGAGCGCGAACAGAAAATCGCTGACCACAAAGCCGCGGGTTTGCCGCGCCTTCTTCAGATAGGTCCGCCCGCTGAGATCGAGGCCGACCAGCGTGTTGCGGGTGGCGCATTGGACGTGTCCATCCCTGGCGACCATCATCAGGACGTTGATCCAGGGCAGATTGGCCGGCAGGCTGGCGCGCATCATGTCGCAACTGCGGCCGACGCCTCCGGCCGATGCCCTGATATAGGCTGCCGCCTTCAGCATGGTTTCGACCGACGAGATGACTTCGCGCTGGGTGTCGGCGCTGTGCTGGGCAAGATTGGAGAATTCCTCGGAGGCCTGCGCGATCTGCCTGGCGCGGGCGTCCTCGAGCGACCGGGTGCGGTCGAGCATCAACGGCGCCACCAGAATCAGCGCCAGCAATGCCAGCCGGGCGCGGATCCCGAGAAGCTTTTTGAGTTTGACCCGGTTGCGGTTGAATGTGAAGAACGACATCTTGATCCCCTGCCCCGGCAGGCAAGATAGCGGGCAGGGTTCAAGAAGCCTTTCCCGAACTCGGTAAAATTGGAACTACTCGCGTAGTTTTGCGACTCACGGACGATATGGCGCCCGAAAATACCTCGCCGGTAACCCGGTCTTTACCAAACGCGCTCGCGGCGGTGGAGCAGGAGATCTTGCGCGCCTGCCAACAGGCGGGCCGCGCGCGCGGCTCGGTGACGCTGATCGCGGTGTCCAAGACCTTCGACGCCGCCGCGATTCTGCCGGTGATCGCGGCCGGACAGCGCGTGTTCGGCGAAAATCGCGTGCAGGAGGCCAAGGCAAAATGGCCGGCGCTGATGTCGGCCCATCCGGGCATGGCGCTGCATCTGATCGGGCCGCTGCAATCCAACAAGGCCAGGGAAGCCGTGGCGCTGTTCGACGCCATTCATTCGGTCGACCGCCCGAGCATTTGCGAAGCGTTAGCCAAGGAAATCGCTTCTCAAGAACGGCGGCCCGAATTGTTCGTGCAGCTCAATACCGGCGAGGAGCCGCAGAAGGCGGGCGTCGCTCCGGCCGAAGCCGACGCCTTCATCGCCGGCTGTCGCGAAAAATATGGCTTGTCGATTTCCGGCCTGATGTGCATTCCGCCGCTTGAGGACGCCCCGGCGCCGCATTTCGCGCTGACCGCCAAGATCGCCGCGCGCAACGGTCTGAAGAACTTGTCGATGGGCATGAGCGCCGACTTCGCGCTCGCCATCCAGTTCGGCGCCACCCATGTGCGTGTCGGCTCGGCAATCTTCGGGCATCGCTGAAGCGTCTTCGATGCCGCGGACACGCGGCCCCGCGGGGCCGATGCCAGGCTCCGGAAAACCGCCGCCTCAGCCGATCACGATCCTGGTCTGCGGCCCGAGCCGCGCCAGCAATCGCAGCATCGCCGGCCTGGTCATCGACACGCAGCCGGCAGTCGGTAAAAAACCCGGCCGCGCCAGATGCAGGAATACCGCGCTGCCGCGGCCGGCGATGCGCGGCGAGCAGTTGTGATCGATCTCGACAACAAAGTCATACAGCGCGTCGTCGCGGGTGAGCCGATCGCCGCCGCGATCCGGGTCGAGCCGCATCGGCCGGTTGTAGTGGCGGTCATGCGGATCCTCGCACCAGGCGTCTTCCGGCCGGATCGCACGCGCCGGCAGCAATGTGCGCGGCCTCGGGTGGCGGTCGGCGCGCCACCATAATTGGCGCGGCCGGAAGGTGCCTCGCGGGGTGCCGCCGTCGCCTTCCCGCTTGTTGGCCTTGATGCCGCCACGCCCCAGCGCGACCGCGACGGTTTGTCCGCCGACGGTCAGCCAGCCGCGGCGCGGATCGCCGGCGGCCGGGCGAATCCACACCGCCGACGCCGGCCGGTGCTGCGGTTTTGTGATACAAGCCGTTGAAATGGCGTAGCTTTCGTTATTAATCGCAGCCTCCTTCGGCGTCCGCTGCAGCCAAAATGCCTGATTTGGCGGCATTACAGGACATTCATCTAAAACCCCTTGAATTCTGGAGTAGACTGGGTCGCGGCTTGTGAATTCGTAACGCCGGCCTACCTCAAGACGAACCATTACCTTACCCAACCATCACCTGGCTGAAGCCGCTTCCGCTTCGCCCGGTCCCCAGAGGATTGTACGCATGGCCAATGCCCGCAAGATCCTGATCGTGGATGACGACACCGATCTGCGCGACACGTTGGTGGAGCAGTTGTCGCTGCACGACGAGTTTGAGGCCTCCGCGGTCGACACCGGCGCCAAGGGCGCCAGCGCCGCCAAGGCCAATGCTCCCGACCTGGTCCTGATGGATGTGGGGCTGCCGGACACCGACGGCCGCGAAGTCGTGCGCAGCCTGCGCAAGGGCGGCTTCAAGGCGCCGATCATCATGCTGACCGGACATGACACCGATTCGGATACCATCCTCGGACTGGAATCCGGCGCCAATGACTATGTCGCCAAGCCGTTCCGCTTCGCGGTCCTGCTGGCGCGGATCCGGGCTCAGCTGCGCCAGCATGAGGCCAGCGAAGACGCGGTGTTTTCGGTCGGCCCTTATAGTTTCAGGCCCGGCTCCAAGATGCTGACCGGCGCCAATGCCCGGAAAGTGCGCCTGACCGAAAAGGAAACCGCCATCCTGCGGTTTCTTTACCGGGCCGGCCAGCTGCCGGTGTCGCGCGAAACGCTGCTGCAGGAAGTCTGGGGCTACAATTCCGGCGTCACCACCCACACCCTGGAAACCCATATCTACCGGCTGCGCCAGAAGATCGAGAAAGACGCCGCCAATCCCGAGATCCTGGTGACGGAAGCCGGTGGCTACAAGCTGGTGCCGTGATACGATTCGCTCAACGATTCGTGATGGCGCAGCCGGTTTTTCCATGTCGATCGAAGATGATGTCGCCCTGCTCGAGCGCGTCCCGACACTGCGCCTGTTGGGAACGACGGCCTTGCGCATGCTGGCGATCGGCTCCGAACAGCGCGATTTCGCGCGCGGCGATCGGCTTTTCACCGCGGGCGACGATGCCGACGCCGGATTTATCGTGCAGCGCGGGGCGTTCCGGATCGAGGACGACGGCGGCGCCGAAATGATCGCTGGCCCGGGCGCATTGATCGGGGAGCTGGCGCTGGTGGTGGCGATGCCGCGGCCGTCCACCGCAACCGCGCTGGAACATTCCTCGGTGATCCGGGTCGCGCGCAGCCTGTTTCAAAGGGTGCTGGAAAGCGATCCCGCCGCGGCGCGCCGGCTGCGCGACGAATTCGCCAACCGCAGCAGCCAGATTGCCAGCGATATACTGATGGCCGGCGCCAAGCTGAGCAGCTGAGCCGACTGTCGTTGACGGGCCCGGCTCGCCCGGCCGGATCGGCTGGTCTACACGTCGAGCGTCACCGTGACCGGGACGTGGTCGGAGGGCCGCTCCCAGCCGCGCGCGTCGCGGGCGATGCGGAAATCAGTGACACCGTCTTTCAGGGCGCGCGACACCCAGATGTGGTCGAGCCGGCGGCCGCGGTCGGCCAGCGTCCAGTCGGCGGCGCGGTAGCTCCACCAAGTATAGACCTTTTCCGAGAGCGGGATGCGTTCGCGCGCGACGTCGAACCATTCGCCGTGGGTTTGCGCCGCCAGCAGCTTCTCGCATTCGATCGGCGTATGCGACACCACCTTGAGCAGCTGCCTGTGCGACCACACATCGTTCTCATGCGGCGCCACGTTGAGGTCGCCGACCAGGATGTGGCGGTCGTCGCCGCGCGGATGCAGCGGCTCGCAGGCCTTCATCTCGTCGAGAAATCGCAGCTTGTGCTCGAACTTCGGATTGAGCGCGGGATCCGGAATATCGCCGCCGGCCGGAACGTAGAAATTATGCAGCACCAGCGGCTTTGACAGCTGCGCGGCGGCGCCGAACGCCACCGAGATGTGGCGGGAATCGATCTTGTCGCAGAAGGTGCGGATGTCGGTGGTCTCGAACGGCAGCTTCGAGATCACCGCGACGCCGTGATAGCCCTTCTGGCCGTTCAGCGCGACGTGCTCGTAGCCGAGCCGCCGGAAACGCTTGAGCGGAAAGGCGTCATCGATGCATTTGGTTTCCTGCAGGCACAGCACGTCCGGCCTGGCCGATTTCAGGAATTTGGCGACGAGATCGATGCGCAGCCGCACCGAATTGATGTTCCAGGTGGTCAGGGAAAAACGCATCGCCATGCTGTATCAGCGCGGCGGCGGAATGACAGCCCCCATCCCGAGCCGCGACCATGCCGGCCGGCCGCGGCCTAGCTGTGGTCTTTCAGGAGGTTGTCCATCTGGTCTGAACCGAGGAAGCTGAGGTTGCGAAGCTTCAGTGTTCCAAGGAGAGACCAGATGAACGTCCACAAGAATGCGCCTTTGACGCCCAAAGGTCGAGAGGCGATGGTCCGAAGCGTGGTGGAAGGCGGGTTGAGCCAAGCCGACGCAGCCTACCAGTTCAACACGACACCGAAGACCGTTGCCAAATGGGTCCGGCGGTTCCGCGCGGAAGGTGTGGAAGGGTTGCGTGATCGCTCCTCCAGGCCTCTTTCATTGCCGAGCCAGACCCCGCCAGCCACATGTGCCGCCATCGAGGCCTTGCGCCGCCAGCGCCACACCGGCAAGCAGATCGCGGCCGAGGTCGAGGTATCGCCGGCCACCGTCAGCCGCGTCCTGCGCCGCTTGGGCTTGAACCGGATACGTGATCTGGAGCCGGCCGAACCGGAGCGCCGCTATGAGCGCGAGAACCCAGGCGAGATCATTCACATCGACATCAAAAAGCTCGGGCGTTTCGAGCGTGTCGGCCACCGCATCACCGGCGATCGGACGGGTCCGAACAAGAGCCGCGGCGCTGGCTGGGATTTCGTCCACGTCTGCATTGACGACCATTCCCGCGTCGCCTTCTCCGAGATCAAGCCCGACGAAACCGCCGACAGCGCCGTGCCCTTTCTCAGAGCGGCCGTGGCTTATTACAAAGGCCTCGGCGTCACCGTCACCCGCGTCATGACCGACAATGGGAGCTGCTATCAGTCGTTCGCCTTCCGCGACGCTTGCCGCGACCTCGGCATCAAGCACATCCGCACCAAGCCTTACACGCCCAGAACAAACGGCAAGGCGGAACGCTTCATTCAGACCGCGCTTCGGGAATGGGCTTACGCCCAGGCCTACCCAACATCAGATCGGCGGGCCCAACAGCTGCCGGTCTGGCTGCATCAATACAACTGGCACCGACCCCATGCTGGTATAGACTGTCAAACGCCGATCAGCAGGCTCGGTTTGACCCGGGACAACCTCTTGAGGCTCCACACCTAGCCGCCGGGGCCGACGCGGGCTGCCTCGCGCCGCGGCGACCCGGCGCGCGATCGGATCCGCCTGGAGCCCGTGGGCTGTGGAAAGCGGCCGGCGGGCGCTTCGATCGGCTTGACTCCGATAGAACAAAATAGGAACATTATGACCGCCGCTCCTGGCCATTTCGGGAATTTTGCCATGTCCGAACCCGCCCCCCTGCCCATCGTCAGCCGCTACGAGCAAGCCTGCGACCAGGCCATCGCGATGTGCGACGGAAACCTGCGCAGCGCCATCAAGGCGCTGATCATGGCGAACGAATATCTGGAAGTGGAATTGCAGGAACTGCAGTCGGCGCTGTCGAGCGATGGCGCGGCGCCAAGATCGCCGCGAACGAGCAGCGACGCCGCCTGATCGATCGATCAAACAGGGAGAGCGCCATGGCCGATATCACGTATTACGTCGCGCTGCCGTTCCTGGCGGACGATAGCGGCTCGCCGGTCGCCGGCGCCGCCGAAGAATGCCAGAGCTCGTCGGGAGCCTTGCGGCGGGCGGAAATCCTGTCGCGGCTCCCCGGCAGCATTGGCGCGGTCGCCTTCAGCCGTACCGGCGATCCCATGATGGGCGAATTCGGCGATGCCCAGTTGCTCAGGAGATTCGGCGAGGTGCCGGACGATCTCAGCGGCCTGTAGTCATCGCGCTTCATGCCGCCGTTGCGCCTTGCGCACATACATGGCGCTGTCGGCTTCTTCCAGCGCCCTGCCGGCATCGACGTGGGGAGCGAGAATCGCGACCCCGGCGGACGCACCCGCCGTGACGGCGCGGCCGCGAAACACGAAGCTGAGCCGGTCGACCGCCTGTTCCAGCGACGCCGCCTTGGCCTGGGCATCGGTCTTGCTGAGATTCCACAGCAGCAGCCCAAACTCGTCGCCGCCGAGCCGTCCGATCACGTCGGAGGAGCGCACCTGGCGCTGCAGCACCGCCACGACGGCTTTCAGCACCTGGTCGCCGGCGGCATGACCATAGGCGTCGTTGATCGGCTTGAGGCGATCGACGTCGAGCACAATCAGCGCGCCGCTCGCCTGATAACGCTTGATATAGGCGATCGAGCGGTTCAGCTCGCGCTCGAAGCCGCGCCGGTTTGGGATATCCAGCAAGAAATCGGTGTCGGCCGAAGCCTGCAATTCGTCGATGCGCTTGAGCGCCCGCACCAACTGGACCTTGAGCCGGCGGATCGCCGGTTTGCCATCGCTGGTGCGCACGGCTGGCTGCCGCCGGGGAACCGGGGCAACCGCCTTGGCCTTTCTGGCGCGCAGCGGCGCCGCCTTGCTCGCAGCAAGGCCGCTTTTGCGCCGTTTTGCGGGCCTTGAAGCAGCTGCCGGGGATTTCTTCTTCATGGGCATCCTTGAGAGGAGGCTTGCCGGAATTCACCAAGACAGGATAGTCCATTCCCGCCCCCTTGCCACACCTTGCCGAACCTTGGGCTGATCCTATAATCCGCCCTATGCTTTTGGATTCCCGAAGAGAATTGACCGTATGACCGCCCCTATTGCCATCATCATGGGAAGCCAGTCCGACTGGGACACCATGCGCCACGCCGCCGAAACCCTCGCCGTCCTCGGCGTCGGCAGCGAAAAACACATCATCTCGGCGCATCGCACCCCGGATCGGCTGTTCGCCTTCGCCAAGGGCGCCAGGGCGGCCGGCATCAAGATCATCATCGCCGGCGCCGGCGGCGCGGCGCATCTGCCCGGAATGACCGCATCGCTGACGGAACTGCCGGTATTCGGCGTTCCCATTGAATCGAAGGCGCTGTCCGGCGTCGATTCGCTCTACTCCATCGTCCAGATGCCGGCCGGCGTTCCGGTCGGAACGCTGGCCATCGGCAAGCCCGGCGCCATCAACGCCGCGCTGCTTGCCGCCAGCGTGTTGGCGCTGAACGATCCGGCGCTGTCGGGCAGGCTGGTCGCGTGGCGCCAGCAACAGACCGAGGCGGTGGGCGAGCGCCCGGAGGGATCGGCGTGACCGCCTCGCATCAGGTGAAGCTGAAGCCCGGCGACACCATCGGAATTCTCGGCGGCGGACAACTGGGCCGGATGCTGGCACTGGCGGCGGCGCGGCTGGGCCTGCGGTGCCAGGTGTTTTCACCGGATCCGGATTCGCCGGCGTTCGATGTCGTGATGAATGCGACATGCGCCGAATTTGCCGATGTCGAGGCGCTGGAGCTGTTCGCCAACGACGTCGATGTCATCACCTACGAATTCGAGAACGTGCCCTCGGCCTCGGCGATGCTTCTGGCGGCGCGCCGTCCGGTGCTGCCCGACCGGAAAATCCTGGAAACCACTCAGGACCGCCTTGCCGAGAAGGATTTCGTCAAGCGGCTGGGCATCGGCACCGCCGCTTATGCCGATGTCGACTCGGCGGCCGCCCTGCGGACAGCGATCGAACAAATCGGTCTGCCCGCCGTGATCAAGACGCGCCGTTTCGGCTATGATGGCAAGGGCCAGGCGATCATCCGCGCCGGTGACGATCCGGACCGGATCTGGGAGGACCTCGCCACCAAATCCGCAATCCTCGAGGCCTTCGTTCCCTTCGAGCGCGAGATCTCGGTGATCGCCGCGCGCAGCGCGTCGGGCGAGGTCGAATGCTTCGACGTCACCGAAAACGAACACCGCGACCACATCCTGAAAATCTCGCGCGCGCCAGCCCCGATCCCCGACGCGCTGGCAGCACAGGCGCGCGGCATCGCAGAGCGGATCGCGCACGCCCTGGACTATGTCGGCGTGCTCGCGGTCGAGCTGTTCGTGGTTCAGGGAAGCGGCGGTCCGACGATTTTGGTCAACGAGATTGCGCCGCGGGTCCACAATTCCGGGCACTGGACGCTGGATGGCGCCTCGATTTCGCAGTTCGAACAGCACATCCGCGCCATTGCCGGCTGGCCGCTCGGCAGGCCGGTCCGTCACGGCCACGTGACCATGACCAATTTGATCGGGAACGAAGTCGACGGCTACGAACAATGGCTGACCGTCCCGGGCGCGACCGTCCACCTCTATGGCAAGGGTTCGCCCCGGCCGGGCCGGAAAATGGGACACGTCACCCAGGTCGGGCCCACGCCGCCAAAAACCGCGTGATCGGGACCAAAATCGGCAAGTTTGGCCGTCCCTCGCCTGCGCATTTGCGTCTCGCCGGTGGACATTCCCGCCTTTGTCTGATACATCCGCGCGCTTGAGGTTAAGGGCCGGGCCTTTCGCCAGCCTTTTGCTTTATCAGAATTCCAATCCGATCAATTGAAAGAGGATGCCGCGTGCAGGTTCTCGTTCGCGATAACAATGTCGATCAAGCCCTCAAGGCGCTGAAGAAAAAGATGCAGCGCGAGGGTATTTTCCGCGAGATGAAGCTTCGCGGCCATTATGAGAAGCCCTCCGAGAAGAAGGCCCGTGAAAAGGCCGAGGCGGTGCGCCGCGCGCGCAAGCTTGCCCGCAAGAAGCTGCAGCGCGAAGGCCTGCTGCCGATGAAGCCGAAGCCGGTATTCGGCGCCGGACCGGGCGCCGAACGCGGCGGTGCCGGCGGCCGCGGTGGCCCAGGCGCAGGTCCGCGCGGGCCGCGCTGATCAAAAAACTCACAGGTTTGATTGATGGCGCGGGCAGTGGTGCCCGCGTTGTTGTTTTGCGCGAAGCCTGTTCCGGCGCAGGACCTGCGGTTTGCCGCAGGAACTCCCTTGCATCAATAGCCTGCAAATAGCCTGCGCGGATTTGACGACAGGCAGCATCCGCCCTGGAACACCCCCAGCCGCGCCTTTCGCGGCAACCGGCTGATGCAATTTCGGACGCCGCAGGCTACCAATAGGCGTTAGCCGCGCGGGTGTTCTGTATCGATGGCCATTCCGGTTCCCCAGGCGTTGTCCGAAGCTTTGCGGCTTTGTCTGCGCAGGTCGGCACCGGTCGCGCTGACCGCGATCGCGCTGTGCGGCTGTTCGATCAATCTGGGATCCTTGTCGCCGACGGCCGAGCGGGAAGAACCGGCCCAGCTGACGTCGCCCAGCAACATCGCCTCGCTCACCGAAGCCATCAAGAACAATCCCAACGATCCGCAGGCCTACAACATGCGCGGTTCGGTCCTGGCGCAGGCCGGCAAGACCGACGAGGCGCTCGCCGACTTCAACAAGGCGGTCAGCCTCGATCCCAATTATGGTCAGGCGTTTGCCAACCGCGGCTTGATCTATCGCCATAGCAAGCGGCTCGACCTCGCGATGGCCGACTACAACCGCGCGCTGGCGCTCGACGCCAACTACGCGCCCGCCTGGCTCGGCCGTGGCATGGTCTACAAGGCCCAGAAGCAGGCCGCCGAAGCCCTGGAGGATTTCAACAAGGCGATCAGTCTGCGGCCCGACAATGCGGAGGCCTATTACAATCGCGGCCTGCTCTATCAAGTCCAGAATCAGCACCAATTCGCAATCGACGACTTCACCGCGGCGAACGGTCTCGTGCCGCAGCAAGCCGAGCCGCTGCTGGCGCGCGCGCTCAGCTATCTCGCGCTGGACAAGGCCAAGGAGGCTGCCGCCGATCTCGACGAGGCGGTGCAAGCCGATCCGCAGAACGGACAGATCTGGATTACCCGGGGGCTTGCCTATGAACGCCTCGGCGACAAGACCAAGGCGGCCGGCTCATACGGACGGGCCATCAACATCCGCCCCAAGGATGAAGCCGCGCGAAGCGGCTTTGCGCGCGTCGGCGGCAAGCCCGGCCAGAGCTACGACACGTTCTGAACTATTGCGGCAGCACCGCGTGAAACACCGATTTCGCGGCCGACAGCACGTCCTGGGCAACCGTGGTGTGTTCCCGCACCGGCGTGAACTCCGTCGCCTCGGCCCGCAGATCCAGCGGCCGCGCGTCAGGAATATCGGCCGGTGGCGTCGGACGGCGCGGATCGTCGATCCGCGCGGCGACCGGATAGGCTTCTCTCGTCGGCGACGATCCCGCCGTCGAATCGAGTGTCACGGCTGCGGGAGTCGAGACCACGATCGGCGGCGGAAGCGGCCGAACCGGGGGCGCCGGTACCGCTCGCGACGGCTCCGCCACGCGAACGGTATCCGGAGCGCGGGCGGCGTCCGGCAGGGCGTGCGGCGAGCCGTCGCTGGAGCTACGCAGGCGCTCGATCGCCGCCCGGGCCAGATCGTTGGCGTCGCGATGCTCCTCCGGGACCAGGGCGGCCTCGGCCGCCGGCGCGGCGACGACCGGCACCACCGCCGGCGCGGCAGGCGGTGCGGGAACCGAAGCGGTTTTGGCGATGGTCTTTTCGCGGGGCGCAGGCTGATGCCGACGCGGGTCAACCGGAATGCTCGCAGTCTCCGCAGGCCCGGATGCCGGTTTCTCGAAGATGGCCTTTTCGGAGATGCCCTTTGCCCTCACTCCCGCCTCCGGGATATTGGCGACGTCGGCGGAGGTCTCGGCGGGCTTCACATCGATCCTGGGGTCGGGCTTCTTCGGATCGGCCGACGATACCGCAGCGGCAACCGGCGCCTCGCCGGCCGGCCGGGTGACGATGTAGTGGTTGACGATGTAGGCCCCGATGATGGTGGCAGCCACCGACGGCAGGATGTCCATCGCAAACTTCGAAACGTATTTCAGCATGACCGCCCACTCCCAGCGCCGGTTTTGATGCGGAAACTTTGAGGCGCATTGAGGGATCAACTGCGACCGATCGGTGGCAATTGGGTAAACGTTCGTAAACTGCGTCTTAAGGTTTCAGTTCGACTTCCAGGAACACGATTTCGGTCGCAGTCTCGTTGAGCACGTCGTGTTCGACGCCGGCCTTGCGGAAATAGGACTTTCCGACCCCGAGCTGCGCCTTGGAGCGATCCCCGTTCGGCGCCACGATGGTCATTTCTCCGGCGGTCACCGGGACAATGACATAGTCCATTTCATGAATGTGACGACCGGTGGCGCTGCCCGGCGCCAGCCGCCACTCGGTGACGCGGACTTCCTCGGTGTCGACTTGAACGTCGGATTTGGCACTCGACATGATCGCTATTCTCCATCCGGTTACGGTACGAACACCAGGAACAAAAACACCGCAAACACCACCACATGAACCAGCCCGAACAGGATGTTGGTGCGGCCGGTGCCAAAGGTGAGCATGCTCAAGATGAACGTCAGCACCAGCAGCACCATGTTTTGGTCATTGAGCCCCAGCACCAGTTGCTTGTCCAGCGCATAGGCGGCGACGGCGACCGCCGGGACCGTCAGTCCGATGGTCGCAAGCGACGAACCGAGCGCCAGGTTAATGCTCTTCTGCAGGTCGTTGTGGCGCGCCGCGGAGATCGCGGCGACGCTTTCCGGCAGCAGGATCAACAGCGCCACCAGAATGCCCGCGAAAGCCGGCGGCGCCCCGATCCGCGCGGTAACCACATCGACCACCAGCGAAAATTTCTTCGACAGCAGCACCACCGCCAGCAGCGAGACCAGCAGCAACACAACGCTCAGGGCCAGCATGCGCTTCGAGATAGCGTCCTCGGCATCGTCCGGCTTCTGCTCGTTGCCGGTGAAATAGCCGCGATGCCGGATGGTCTGGATATAGAGAAACACCCCATAGAGCAGCAGGGTAACGACACTGACGAAGCCGAGCTGGGCGGTCGAGTAGATCGGCCCCGGCGTAGTCAGGGTGTGGTTCGGCAGGATCAGCGTGATGGTCGCGAGCACGAACAGCACACTGAGATAGAGATTGGATCCGGCGACCTGGAATTCCTGCTCGCGATAGCGCAACCCGCCGGCCAGGATGCATGCGCCGACCAGGCCGTTGCAGACGATCATCACTACCGCGAACACGGTATCGCGCGCCAGCGTCGGCACGGCCTTTTCTCCGAGCATGATGGTCGCGATCAGCGCAACCTCGATCACGGTGACCGCCAGCGTCAGCAGCAGCGTGCCGTAGGGCTCGCCGATCCTGTGGGCGATGATCTCGGCATGGTGGACGGCCGCAAATACCGTGCCGAACAGCACCGCAAGCAGCGCCGCCGCAAACAGCAACCCGCCGGGCGACAGCGTGAACGACAGTCCGAGGCCGGTGGCAGCCGCAAACAGCAGGACCGCCAGCGCCGGAAAAATCCACGCCGATCGAGGCGTCGCGACGCGCAAGCTCATATCAATGCATCCCTTTGTCTTTCCTGGCGATGCGCCGAACCGGCGCCTCCCTCAGCCCCTTGAGGCGTTGATGAATCCTCGAACCGTTTCGATCGCACCATGAATGTCCAGATCGTTGTGAGCGCCATCGGCAAACCGCACGAATCGTTTCGGTTGATGGGCAAGCACAAACAATCGCTCGCCCAGAGCGATCGGAATGACGGGGTCGCGTGCGCCATGCATGATGAGCAGGGGAGCCGTGACACGTCCGATGCGCTGGTCGGAGTGAAAGCGGTCTCGCAGCAGCCAGCGCACCGGCGCCATGGCGAACCGCGGGGCGGCAACGTCGGTTATCGACGTATAGGGCGCTTCCAGAACCAGCTTTCCGACCGGTTGATCCGCCGCCAACGCCACCGCGACCCCGCTGCCCAGCGAAAAGCCCCAGAGCACGATTTGATCGGCGCCGTATCGCGCGGCGGCGAAGGCGTAGGCTGCGGCCGCATCCCGCAGCAATCCATCCTCGCTGGGCCGTCCGCTTGAGCCGGCATAGCCCCGATAGGACAGTGCGACGAGCCCGGTGCCGTCAGCGGTGATGCCGCGAAAGCGACTGACGCACCCGGCCAGAACGTCTCCATTGCCCGGGAAATACATCACGACCGGATGTCCTGTGTCCGCAGCAACATGCCAGACGATGACCTGCTCGCCATCCGCCGTCGTCAGGACATGTTCTTCAGCTTCCGGAAATCCGCCGGCTTCGGGAGCCGTCCGCGCCGTTTGCGGTACCGGAAAGACCAGCTTCCGTTGCAGGAAAAAAAGCGCGGCAAGGCCACCGACATAACCGACCAGCAGCAGGGCGATCAGCCATCTCAGGACGCTCATGTTTTCCCGTCAGCGACCTCACAGCGCCTTGACGATGTTCTCGGTCATCTTCTTGGCGTCGCCGAGCAGCATCATGGTGTTGTCGCGGTAGAACAGGGGATTGTCGATGCCGGCATAGCCGGAGGCCAGCGAACGCTTGATGAACATCACGGTGCCGGCCTTCCACACCTGCAGCACCGGCATCCCGTAGATCGGCGATTTCGGATCGTCCTCGGCGGCGGGATTGGTGACGTCGTTGGCGCCGATCACGAAGGCGACGTCGGCCTGGGCGAATTCCGAATTGATGTCTTCCAGTTCGAACACCTCGTCATAGGGCACGTTGGCTTCGGCGAGCAGCACATTCATGTGGCCGGGCATGCGGCCTGCCACCGGGTGAATCGCGTATTTGACCTCGACACCTTCCTTCTTGAGCTGATCGGCCATTTCCCTCAAGGCATGCTGCGCCTGTGCCACCGCCATGCCGTAGCCGGGTACGATGATCACCTTCTGCGCGTTCTTCATGATGAAGGCGGCGTCGTCCGCGGAGCCGAGTTTCACCGGGCGGACTTCGCCGCCGGCGCCCGCGCCCGCCGCGGCGGTTTCGCCGCCAAAACCGCCGAGGATGACCGAGATGAAGGAACGGTTCATCGCATGGCACATGATGTAGGACAGGATCGCGCCGCTCGAGCCGACCAGCGCCCCGGTGATGATCAGCGCCGAATTGCCAAGCGTGAAGCCGATGCCGGCGGCGGCCCAGCCGGAATAGGAGTTCAGCATCGAGATCACGACCGGCATGTCGGCGCCGCCGATCGGGATGATCAGGAGCGCGCCGAGCGCCAGCGCGAGGATCGTGATCAGCCAGAAATCAACCGCGCTGCCGGATACCACCAGGCCGACGATGAAGAACAGCAGCGCCAGCCCGAGAAAGATATTGATGATGTGCCGCGCCGGCAGGATGATCGGGGCGCCGCTCATGCGGCCGGACAGCTTGGCGAACGCGATGACCGAGCCGGTAAAGGTCAGCGCGCCGATGGCGACGCCGAGCGACATCTCGACCAGGCTCTGCGGATGGATGTGGCCGGGCGTGCCGATGTCGAACGCCTCGGGGGCGTAGAACGCCCCGGCCGCCACCAGCACCGCGGCCATGCCGACCAGCGAGTGGAATGCCGCGACCAGTTCCGGCATCGATGTCATCGGCACCCGGCGCGCGATGACCGCGCCGATCGAGCCGCCGATGGCGACACCGAGGATCACCAGCAGCCAGCCGATGCCGTCGGCCGGCGGATGTGCCGCGAGCGTGGTCGCGACCGCGATGCCCATGCCGATCATGCCGAAGAAATTGCCCTGGCGGCTCGACGCCGGGCTCGACAGGCCACGCAGCGACAGGATGAACAGCACCCCGGCGACGAGGTAAAGAACTGCAGCCAGATTGGCGTTCATCGCAAGGCCCCCATTGTCTTCATCGCCGCGAGGTGAGCGCAGCTCACTTGATCTTCTTCTTGTACATCGCCAGCATTCGTTGTGTGACCAGGAAGCCGCCGAAGATGTTCACGCAGGCAAAGATCAGCGCCACGAAACCGAAGCCGCGGGCCCACGGCCCGCCGCTGCCGACCATGGCGACGCCGACCGCGAGCAGCGCGCCGACCACGATCACCGAGGAGATCGCATTGGTCACGGACATCAGCGGCGTGTGCAGCGCCGGCGTCACCGACCACACCACGAAATAACCGACGAACACGGCGAGCACGAAAATCGACAGCCGGAACACGAATGGATCGACGGCCTGCGCGATATGTTCCATGGCGGCTTTCCTTATGCTTTGGGCTGGAAATTCGGATGAATGACGGCGCCGTCCTTGGTCAGCGCGGTAGCCTTGACCAGTTCGTCGTCCCACTTCACCGCCAGCGCCTTGGTCGACTTGTCGATCAGCGTCTCGATGAAGGCAAACAGGTTGCGCGCATAGAGGCTTGACGCCGAGGCCGCGACGCGGCCCGCCACATTGGTGTACCCGACAATCTTGATGCCGCCGACATCGGCGACCTCGCCGGCCCTGGCGCCCTCGACATTGCCGCCGC
>Ga0302198_10001491_pt1 | contig 25556 bp, 9 predicted proteins | sample II_Bog_N2_2_FD_193521 | JGI IMG/M metagenome (GOLD analysis project Ga0302198, IMG submission 193521) | Peat permafrost microbial communities from Stordalen Mire near Abisko, Sweden - II_Bog_N2_2 | ecosystem: Environmental > Terrestrial > Soil > Wetlands > Peat | place: Sweden: Abisko, Stordalen... | reverse complement strand
GCTTTGGATTGTAGATACGAAGCCACCACGACCCATTTGGTGAGTTACGGAATTTTACCCAAAATGAATTTCGTCGTTTGTAGATGCTGCCCATGGTGTGCTTTTTGGAAAACAACGCTGCGCGGCAAAATCCTTAAACCTGACGGAGGATGCCACGGAACGTGAATTCCGGGTCTTGGAGCGCAAACTAGGCACACATTTAGGCACACGCACCAAATCCGAGGGAAAAACCTCCTTTCTCGGGGGACTTCGGGCCTTACGTAAGGCTCTCGAAGTAAACTACTTACAAAGTGGTGGCGGGGGTAGGATTTGAACCTACGACCTTCAGGTTATGAGCCGTCTCCGCCTACTCTGTAAGTAACTCCGGTTTAGGTGGTTACTCTATCGGATTGGATGCGCATGTTGTGCATAGTGCTCACCAATTGGGTACACATTGTGGCACAGATCGGTGCTCCACTGTAGCAAGCAGACAAGTCTCAAGGTGAAATATCCCATTAAATGTTTCGGAGGGGAGTTGCCACTCTCTACATGGTTGCTCGGAAATCTTCATATGGGTCTCTAGGTTGCAGATGAGCAACCACCTTCCTCCATTCTGTCAGTACCTTGGCGTGTGCTATTGAGTCTTTCTTAAGGAGAGATTGGATCAGTTGGAGGAATATGCCGAGGTGTTTAAAACCGTCTGTGTGGATGTAGGGTTCTATCGTTTTCCAGAGGAACGGTATGTAGAGAAACTCTCCAAACAAGTACCAGCCGGCTTCAAGGTATCTTTCAAAGTGACGGATGAAATCATCCATCAAATATTTTCCCATGCATACACGGCATGGAGAGCCATCAGGGAAAAGAGATAAGGCATGAGATCTTTGAATTTTCGGCAGGCTTCGCACAGAAAACGAATCCCTTGACATTGATTCATACGATAGTATGATACATACGTATGAATGAGATGAAGAAAAAGATCCCAATACGGTCGTCATCGGCTACAAGGGAGGCCCTTTTAAACGCGGCGGAGGAGCTCCTTGGAGAACGCGGCGTGGAAGGGACATCAATCCGTGACATCATCAAGAAGGCCGACACAAACCTAGGCGCGGTCAATTATCACTTCGGGTCGAAGGATCGGCTGGTCATGGAAGTCTTCATGCGGCGCATGCGGCCGGTGGACCAGGAGCGGATCGCACGGCTCGATGCAGTGGAAAAATTGGCGCGCAAAGGACCGCTGGCGCTTGCTGATGTCATGGATGCATTTATTCGTCCCCTGATTGAGGCGCAGCAGGAAGACTCACGACATGCGATCATATTAAAGCTGATTGGTCGGGGCTTTCAGGAGGTGGATCCCGAGGTGCGGGCAATGGTCCATCAGGAGCTGGCGATCCTGACAAAACGTTTTGACGCGGCCTTCCTGCGGGCGGTGCCAGAGCTACCGCCGGAGGAACTCCATTGGCGCATCATGTTTTTCGTTGGCGCGATGCACTTCGGAATCGATCTGTGGACGACTTTTGATCAAAGGCCTGCTCCCAATCCGGAAATCCAGCCGAAGAAACTTAATTCAGAAGAATTCATCCAGCGGTTGGTAATTTTCGTCACAGCCGGGATGGCAGCTCCAGTGCCGAAAACGAAAGGCAAAATGAAATGAAGGAATCGCGTAAGATGATCAAGATGAGCCTGTTCCCCGCGCTAGGAATATCGCACTGGGCGGCGCTTGCGCTGCTCGTGGGTGCGGTTGCGGGTTGCGGGAAAAAGCCGGCATTGACTCCTCCAGGGAACCATGGAGCAGGGCCGATGGGGCCGCCCGGGGCAATGGGACCGGTGGAAGTAGGTGTCGTTACGGTAGCGACGACGAAGGTGAACTTTACTCAAGACCTGCTGGGCCGGGTTTCAGCCTTGCGCGTTGCAGAGGTGAGGGCACGGGTGAACGGCATCATTCTCAAGCGTTTCTTCACGGAGGGCAGCGATGTAAAAGCGGCTGATGTACTTTACCAGATCGATCCCGCTCCCTATGTGGCTACGCTGAACAACGCAAAGGGTGCACTGGCCAAGGCGCAGGCTAATGCGGAAGGAGCACGGCTCAAGGAGCAACGCAACAGGAAACTGCTGGACACGCATGTGATCAGCCAGCAGGACTACGATGACGCGATAGCAACACTGCACGCCTACGAGGCTGATGTGATGGCGGGTGCGGCTGCGGTGGAGACGGCGCAGATCAACCTTAGCTACACCAAAGTGACAGCCCCAGTGAGTGGGCGCATCGGCGCCTCACAGGTGACGGAGGGTGCTTATGTCCGCGAGACTGACGCTACCTTGTTGGCCAAGATACAGCAACTCGACGGGGTATATGTTGATGTGACGCAATCAAGCTATCAACTGCTGCGACTCAAGCGCCAAGTGGCCAGTAAAGAAATCGAGACAGACGACGCAGGCCAGGCGACAGTGAAACTGCTGTTGGAGGATGGCACCGAGTATGCGGAAAAAGGCGCGCTGCAATTCTCGGATGTGACGGTGGATCCCAGCACAAGCTCGGTGATGTTGCGGTCGACCTTCCCAAATCCGGGCGGTGAATTGTTGCCCGGAATGTTTGTCCGGGCGCGATTGGCGGCGGGGCAGAAGCACGACGCGATCCTGGCACCACAACTCGCGGTGACACGCAATCAGAAAGGGCAGCCGCTCGCCTTCGTCGTGGGCGCGGATGGCACAGCCGAATTGCGGGTGCTGGATGCGACGACAACCGTGGGCAACCAATGGCTGGTACGTTCGGGCCTGAAGGTAGGCGACCAATTGATCGTCTCAAATCTCCAGCAAGTGCGCGCGGGCACGCCGGTCAAGGCAACGCCAGCCTATCTCACGGCGATGCCGACCCCGCAACCCAGGGTGAATTAAATCGATGTCCCGTTTTTTCATCCATCGCCCCATTTTTGCTTGGGTGGTAGCCATCCTGATTTCAGTGACGGGAGGAATCTGTGTTTTTGAGCTGCCAGTGGAGCAATATCCGAATGTGGCCCCGCCACGCGTCTCCATCGCAGCAAACTATCCCGGTGCTTCAGCGAAGACGGTGGAGGACAGCGTGGTGCAGATCATCGAGCAGCAGATCACGGGGCTTGACCACCTCCGATACATGGAGTCGTCGAGCAGCTCGAAAGGCTCGGCCATGATCAACCTGACTTTTGACGTGGGGACCGATCCCGACATCGCGCAGGTTCAGGTGCAAAACAAGGTGCAGAGCGCCACGGGGATGCTGCCGCAGGAGGTGCAGAACCTGGGTGTAACGGTGCGTAAGGCGACCGACTCGATGCTGCTGGTGGTGGGGCTGGTATCAGAGGACGATTCGATGAAGAGCGAGGACATCAGTGATTACGTCCTCGGGAGTTTGCAGGACACGATCAGCCGGGTCTCGGGGGTGGGCAATGTGCAGAGCTTTGGCTCGCAATATGCGATGCGCATCTGGCTGGACCCGGCGAAGCTGATGCAGTACGGACTCACCTCTGCGGATGTGCGGACGGCCATCGGCAACCAGAACGCACAGATTTCGGCGGGTTCGCTGGGCGACCTGCCAGCACCCAAGGGCCAGATGATCGATGCCTCGATCGTGGCGCAGGGGCGCTTTGAGACGGTGGAGGAGTTTGAGAATGTGCTGCTTCGGGTGAATACCAACGGCTCCCGGGTCATGCTGCGCGATGCGGCGCGGGTGGATCTGGGCAGCGAGAACTACGGCATGACGGCGGAGTACAGCCACCATCCTTCAAGCGGTTTCGGCATTAGCCTGGCACCGGGGGCGAATGCACTTCAGACGGTGGCAGCCGTGAAGAAAAAGCTGGAGGAACTGGCACCGGCCTTCCCCTCAGGGCTGAAGGTGATCTATCCCGTGGACACGACGAAATTCGTGCAGCATTCGATCGCGGATGTGATGAAGACGCTCATCGAAGCGGTGGTGCTGGTATTCCTCGTGATGTATCTTTTCCTGGGCAATCTGCGGGCCACACTCATCCCCACGCTGGCGGTGCCGGTGGTGCTGCTGGGAACCTTTGGCGTGCTGGCCATCGCTGGATTCTCGATCAACACGCTGACCCTCTTTGGCCTGGTTCTGGCCATCGGCCTGCTGGTGGACGACGCGATCGTGGTGGTGGAAAATGTGGAGCGCGTAATGGACGAAGAAGGGCTGTCGCCGCGAGAGGCGACACTAAAGTCCATGGAGCAGATCTCGGGTGCGCTCGTGGGCATCGGCATCGTGCTCTGTGCGGCCTTCGTTCCGATGGCATTCCTCGGCAACTCGACTGGCGTGATCTACCGACAATTTGCCATCACGCTGGCCACATCGGTGGTGCTCTCGGTGGTGGTGGCGCTGATCTTCTCGCCAGCATTGTGCGCGACACTGCTCAAGCCGGTGCCGAAGAAGGTGCGCGAGGGCGGTCACGGCTTTTTCGGATGGTTCAACCGGAGCTTTAACCGCGTAGCGGACCGATACAGTAACGCGGTGCGGTTCACCCTGAGACGGAGCTGGGTACTGCTCATCGCCTACACAGTGATCATCGTTGCAGTGGTGCTCATGATACGCCACCTGCCAACAAGCTTTCTCCCGGAGGAGGACGCAGGCGAATTGATGACACTGGTGCAGTTGCCAACAGGCGCAACGGCAGAGCAGACACGGGCCGTGCTGAGTCGTGTGCAGGATGTGTATCTCAAAAACCTGAAGGATTCGGTGGAGGGCGTCTTCGCCGTGACGGGCTTCAGCTTCGTGGGGAGCGGGCAGAATCAGGCCATGGTCTTTGCGCAGCTGAAGGACTGGTCCGAGCGCAAGGGAGCTGAGCAGAAAATTCAGGCGCTGCAGCGGCGAGCCATGATGGAGTTCTTTAAGATCAAGGAGGCGCGGGTCTTTGCCATGGTGCCGCCGGCAGTGCGGCAATTGGGCAACACGACCGGATTTGACTTGCAGCTGATGGACACCGCAGGGCTGGGACATGACGCGCTGGTTGCAGCACAGCAAAAGCTGATCGACCTTGCGTCTAAGCGCCCGGAGCTGATGAATGTGCGCTCGAATATCCTGGAAGACAAACCACAACTGCATCTGGACATCGACTATGAGAAGGCGAGCGCTCTCGGGCTCGATATAGGCATGGTGAAGTCGGAGCTCTCGAACATCTTTGGCTCTACCTATGTTAATGACTTCATCGATCGAGGTCGCGTGAAAAAGGTGTATCTCGAAGGTGACTCGGCTTACCGCATGACGCCGGAGGACATCGACCGATGGTATATCCGAAATAAGGACGGCGGCATGGTCTCCTACTCAGCATTTATCTCTGCCCGCTGGGAACTTGGGGCGATGACCCTCGCACGTTTCAACGGTAAGCCCTCACTGGCCATCTCGGGCGTAGCGGCACCGGGGTATAGCTCTGGCACGGCCATGAAGGTGATAGAGGAACTGGCGCGACAACTTCCGCCCGGCATTGTGTGCGCTTGGGCGGGCCTCTCGTATGAAGAGAATCTGGCGGGCTCGCGTACGACGCTGCTCTACAGCCTCGCGCTCTTCATGGTCTTCATGTGCCTTGCGGCACTGTACGAGAACTGGGCGATCCCCGTCTCCGTGCTGATGGACATGCCCCTGGGCGCTCTAGGCGTGCTCACAGCGTGCTTCGTGCGGGGGATGCCTAATGATGTGTACTTCCAGATTGGTCTAATCACCATCATCGGTCTCTCAGCCAAGAACGCGATCTTGGTGGTGGAATTTGCCAAGGAGGGCTACGACCAAGGAGCGAGTCTGCTTGATGCGACGGTACACGCGGTGCGTCAGCGGCTGCGCCCGATCATGATGACGTCGCTCTCCTTTGGACTAGGCACGCTGCCTCTGGCTATCAGCACGGGCGCGGGTGCAGGCGCGCAGAACGCCGTGGGTACTGGCATCGTAGGCGGAGCGATCACGACTACATTGCTCGGGCTCTTCTTCGTTCCGTTTTATTTTGTTACGGTGATGCGCCTGTTCCGAGTGAAACCGCAGGCGCAACGAACCGCGAAGAACCGGATCAATACTACTCTGTTGCTGAAAGAGGGCGAGGACGCACGGGTATAGTTGAGTGGTTCACTTTGGGGTGAAACAAGGCACATATTTAGGCACACAAAAAAACATAGAGTGAAAAATAACGATCAACACGATCTATGCGGATCATCGCATGATGTTTATATTGTAGGAGTTATGAATCTACTCCGTTGACTGGGCAAAAACTGCTACCTTCAGGCTACAACAATCAACGAAAAATGCACCCTAAACGTGTGGTCGCCTCCTTGGCGTAAGTACCTCTCCGGCAATGAAAAGGAAGTGGTGGCGGGGGTAGGATTTGAACCTACGACCTTCAGGTTATGAGCCGTCTTTGCCTGCTCTGTAAGTAACTCCTGTTTAGGTGGTTACTCTATCGGATTGGATGTGCATATTACGCATGTTGTGCATAATGCTCACCAATTGGGTACACAATTAGGCACACGCATTTATTCATCAAGTTGAGTATTCTCAGGGGAGGGGACTAAACGAATTACCTGATGATATCGTTAGAAGGACTAACGCCACGTGGTCCAACTTCCCGAGGCCCGTCAAATCACCGACAAGTATCAAGAAGTTAGCAGGATCGCTTTGGAGCAGATTTCCTCATCTCAGGCAGATGCAGGGACTTGGCCCTGCAGCAACATTCCAAATTGAAGGAATAGGGTGAGCTGACTTTTTAGGCGTCATATGGAATGAGTTTTTAAGAGGCTTTTGAGAAGTGAGGAATCTGAGCTTATAAGTCAGGCCCGCTCGATTGGGGGTCGCGAATTACTGCTTTTTTCACGCACTGAATTTTCACTCCCCATCCATCGCAATATTGGGCGATTTTTCCAAATCGACCTACCTTGAAAAGTATATCGTTCTCTCCGGCTTTTAATTCAACCGGGATCCAGTCCGGAAATTGGTTCAGCAACTGGTTGTGTTGGCGAACCGTGTGGACGGCTTTCCCGTTGAAATTTCTTAACAGATAGTTTTTCCCCTTTTATGCAGAGAGTGGAGCTGTCTCAATGAAAACCTGAATCGTTGAAGCGCGGTTCAGGATGGAGCAAAATTGTGTCCGCTCTAGCTCTGCTCCTGAATGCGAGTCATTTTGATGCCGCAGATGCACCCTGCTGAGGTAGGAACGAAATGACCACTCCTGCTTCCCCCACGGCTTCGCGATTTCCAATACTCAGCCGTCCCGCATTGACTCCTTTGGCAACGAGCATATCCCTGACATTCTCTGCGCGAAGCTTTGCAAGTGTGTCGAGGCGATCCTCGGGAATCTCCACGGCGGCGAGATACCGGTTGAAAAGCTGCTGATCCTTTACCGATAAGGAGGCTGATTTGCCCTTGCTGCGCCTAGAGAGGATTTGTTTGATCCGGAGCTGGGCAAGGAACCCCGCTCCATCGAGTTCTGGCAATCCCTTGCCCTGCTTCACTCGCTCGACAAGCAATTGTTCCGCAACCGAGGGACGGTCGTCCGTGCTGGTGCGACCACGCAGCATGAGTCCGATTTCAGGCCGTTGCGCCAACAGTTTTACAAGTCCGTCAATGCGCCCCGACCCGCTGGAATCGAGAACTGGGGTGCCGGAGGGGCTCTTGATCGGGGCGATCGTGAAAGTGCCAGGCCCGGTTCCTGATTCGCCACTGAATGACCCTCCAAGCAGTTTCAGCGGCGTGGAGACTGCGCCAAGGATGGCAGTCTTCAGCGCAGACGCAATGACCGCACCAGTTGAGACTTTTGATCCCTTTTCATCAACGCTTAACGGCACTCTGAGTTTGATATCACCGGAGGGGTCGCTCAGCAGGGCGATAATGAGATCGATCGGCATTCCGAATTTCCTGGTAAATGAGTTCGGATCGCGCAGCGAAATGCCGAATTTTTGCAACACCAGGTCGTTGTCTATCTGCATGAGGACTCCGTGAGTGTTGAGCTTTGTCGTCACTGAAATCTGACCCGCGTCGAGTGTGGCTCCTGCAGCTGCTGCATAAGGCGTGAAGGGAGGCAAATCTAGGTTTTTCAGTGTAACAGTATAGCATCCGACATTTCCAGCCTTCAAGTTCCCGTCAATGGTAAGCATCGAGTTCGTGGGCAGAATTCCCTGGATGCTGATCGTATCGGCCGAGGGATCGGGATAATTAACTCCGTGGAGAGAGATGGAGAGGCCGCTGATCGTGGAAATAGCAGTTGGCTTCACAGTGGTGTTATGCACCTGGATGCTGCCGCCGGTGAGTTCCAGCAGAGCGATTTTGGCCTCCACCGGTGAGGATCCCGCCGAAGTTGGGGAGGCGGGGTTAGGCATGGTCGCGATCGGGGCATTCGAGGTTGCGGAAATTCCGAGCAGCGCATTCAGCGCGGATGATGGGTGCGTGTAGTTGATCTTCGGTTCGACAAGCCGAATCAGTTCAAAATTTAACTTTGTGGACGGCAGAGATTTTGCACCGTTCGGAATCGGGATGACGGCCTCGTTCATCATAATCTCGAGCTGTTTCCAGCCGATCGAAAATTCCTTATTGCCCGGATCGGCGATGGAAAGGGATTCGATGGTGCTTTGGCCTGAGAGTCTGATGGATGGTGGGCCGTGAACTCCAAGGAGATCCGTTTCGATCCTCAGGTCGCCGCTCGAATCAGCCGAGCGCAACCATGCAGCCAGTTCGGGCAGCGAGGCGAGCAAGATCGGAGGGAACGGGAGGTTGCTCCAAGTGAACTTTCCTGAATACGAGGGAGGAAGAATTCCCACATCACCATCCAAACTAATGGTCCCGCTCGCAATTTGAAGGCCAAGTGATATCGGGAAACGCTTTCCCTGGTCAGCTGTAACATTGGCTGCCTTCAGTGTTAGCGTCAAATCAAGTGGCCCCTCCTTGGTGATCCATGTGAATTTCGCATGAGAGATATCGATTTTTTTGATGCGATACCCGAGCACCGAAGCATCGGATGATGCTTTGGGATTTTGCGAAGTTGTTGTTCCCGAAGAGGCTTTCGGAGCAGTCCCGCCGGCAGATGGGCTAGCAAGCACGAGATCCTTTTGCACCCGCAACACAGTTCCTTGAATGCCGATAGCTCCGAGTCCGAGATCACTGCCACGAGCTGAGAGATCGTCGAGCGTGAATTGCTGTAGCGAAAACTCCAACAGGTTCCTGCCAAGAGAGGGATCGGCGATCACCAAATTCGGCGACCTCAGCGCGAATTGGTTGATCACGATTGCCCATGGCTTCGATGAATGTTTTGCGGGAGCTTTAACCGTTTTTGAGGGAGTGGTAAGAGGCTTTGCATGGCAAAAAGGATCAATCCTTCCCCCTTCCTCGCGCAGCAAGTGGATAGAGGGAGAGTCAATAGATACCTCGGTGAAACGCACGGTTTTCTTTAGGAGAGATGACCAGGAAAGACCCACTGAAATCCGTTGGCAATGCATCAGTGTGGTGGAGGGATCGATGACCGGTGGGTTGAGGGCTGCATCGAAGGGGGTCACTTTATCCGGCACGCTCGCAACGCTGACCCCCTCAAGCACTATTTTGCCCTTGAAGAGCGACAGATCGACCTTGTCGATTCGTGCCGGGAGACCGAGGTAGTAGCGGGATCCATAGGCAGTCCCTCGCTCGATCAACGTAGGAAGCAAGACGCGTAACCCGACGAGGATCAGAATGAAAATCGCAGTCCGAATGAGCAGTAGACGTCTTTCTCGGATAAAAACCCTCAGACTATCTACCTTAGAAGGTGAGACTGAAGGGTGAGGTTCCATGAGGGTATGTTTGGCAAATCATAACCCAGAAGACAATCACAGGAGTACGACAACGATTGTTCCTGGCTTCTGAACAAATCGTGCCTTTTTTTCTCTTTATTAAGTTATTGGTTCTGGGTTCGAGTCCCAGTGATCGGAACCCATTAAACTAGTCCAAAAAGTGTAGGTGATTGTTAAATCATCGAGTAATTTAACAGGTGAATCTCCGAGTTTCGTGACGGTGAATTTTCGAGTGGCTTCTTTGGGGGGCCGACTCGGCACCTTCACCAGCAAAATCTTCCCTCAAAGCAAAAGAGGCTCCGTATAGATAAGGTCTGGACTCCGGGATTTAGTGCTAACCGACGGTAGGGCTTTCGGTTTTTATGGAAATTGCGCAATCACCGCTTATCTCTCATGGGCACCCAAGGCGGTTACGTGGCCTTTTACTCAATTTAACCGGTGATTCCTCAAGTAGCACTTTTGGCAAGGCGTTGATTTTCACCAATAGTCGAAGATTCACCGGTTAAGAATCGACGATGTTCCGGTTAGATCACTCTAAGATTCAGTGATTACCGACACAAAAAGAGTGGGAGGTTAAAACACCAAGGGACAAATAACTTTCGAGGAGATAGAGGCAACTCAGGAAAAAAGAAATCATCCCACTTTAGAGAGGTAGATAGAAACAAAAGCGCTGTCGTTTGGTGCAATTACTATCAGTACTATTTGAAAAATCGGATGTTCTCAAAATGTCTCAGAGCCTGATTGGGATCCTCATTGTTTCTACAATCGCCCAACAGCTATATCATGCCATGGCGTAAAGGCCTCTAAGAGACCGTTATCGTTATCTCAATGATAGGTTTCCCTTGTAGTAATCGGATGGGGTGGCTAGAAAATGGGGTCATTTTTGCGTGCCATAGGTTTAATAATTATGAATATCCATTTTTCTCGAAACTTTGTGACACCTCTGCTTCTCATGGCAGCACTCTTAATGGTGTCTCCTGTTTTGTCACAGACGAATCTTTTTGTGGGGAACGGCTCTTCTAATCAGACCACAAATATCACTTCCGGAACTTCTAGTTACAGCAATACTTTTATTGGAGTTAATTCTGGAGACACAAATAACAGGCTGAATGTTCTCAATGTAAACACCCTGCTCTCCAACAGCGCTGATCTCTATGTCGGTGTCGGCGGATCGGGCAACAGCCTGGTGATTTCCAACGGCAGTCAGGTTCAAAATGCCAATGCCATTCTAGGCGATAGCAATACTTCCTCGAACAATTCAGTCAGTGTGATCGGAACGGGCTCAATCTGGTCGAACAACGCCTTCCTTTATGTTGGCTATTCCGGGTCGAGCAACAGCCTGATGATTTCCAACGGTGGTCAGGTTTTTGCCAATTCCAATTCTTTTGTCGGCTACGGCATTACCTCTTCGAACAATTCAGCCGTTGTGACCGGAACGGGCTCAATCTGGTCGAACAGCTCAGGCTTCGCTGTGGGAGGTAATGGATTCAGCAACAGTCTGGTGATTTCCAACGGCGGCAAGGTACAGGACACACTTGGCGTCCTTGCCGACTTTGCAACGTCCTCGAACAATTCAGTCGTTGTGACTGGAACGGGCTCAACCTGGTCGAACATCCAGGGAGTCGAAATCGGTGCTCAAGGTTCCAGTAACAGTCTGGTGATTTCCAACGGGGGTAAGGTTCAAAGCACCTCAAACGGTATCCTCAGCGCCTTCACAACCTCCTCGAACAATTCAGTTCTTGTGACAGGAGCAGGGTCGGTTTGGACAAACGGCGGGAGCCTCTCTGTCGGCGATCAGGGTTCTGGTAACAGTCTGGTGATTTCCAATGGTGGGCTGGTTCAAAACGCTTCGAACGGCATCATCGGTGACTTGGCAACCTCCTCGAACAACTCGGTTTTTGTGACTGCTGCAGGATCGACCTGGTCGAATGGGGGAACTCTCTATGTGGGCAACCAAGGTGCCGGCACCTTGACGATCGCCACCGGGGGCAGCGTGGTGGCCACGGGCGGCCTTGCGATCGCAGGGGTCAACGGCTCTGTGGGCACGGTGAATTTGGGAGTTCTGGGCGGTTCCAGCACCGGAATTTCCCTGAGCACTCCTGTCATCCAGTTTGGTAGCGGCAGCGGCACTCTCAACTTTAACCAGAGCGACGTGCTGACGGAGAGCGCCTCGATTTCCGGTCCCGGGACACTCAATCAACTTGGCAGCGGCACGACGACGTTGACCGGCACCAATAGCTACAGCGGCGGCACATTCGTAAGTAATGGCGTCCTGATCGGGAATACAACCAGTTTGCAGGGCAGTATCACCAACAATGCCTCCCTTGTTTTTATCCAGACCAACAACGGTACCTATTCAGGAATCCTGAGCGGCACGGGTTTGCTAACCAAGAATGGCGTCGGCACCGTGACCCTGTCGGCCGCCAACAGCTACAGTGGAGGAACGAAACTCGATGCCGGGAGCGTGGGCATTGGCAATAATGCCGCCTTTGGTAGCGGCACCGTGAGCTTTGTTTCCAACAGTATCGTCACTGCGGTTGCCAATCTCTTGGTGACCAATTCCTATGTCGTCACCACGGGAGTGACCGGCACTTTTGATGTCACCCCGGGTAATGCCTTGACAAACTCCGGAGTGATTTCCGGTTCCGGAGCGCTCAGTAAGACCGACACAGGAACACTGGTTCTGAGCGGGAGCAATAGTTACAGCGGGGGGACGGTGCTGAATGCAGGAACCCTCGTCATCACCAACGGAGGCATGCTGGGAGCGAGCAACGGCACCGTAACACTCACGGGAGGAACACTCGATCTCGGCGGCCAGGGCAGCACCAACGGAGCTTTCGTGCTTGCCTCGGGTACCCTCCAAAATGGTTCCCTCAGCGCCACAAGCTATAGCCTGACCAATGGCACGATCAGTGCCGCGCTGACCGGAGCAGGCTCTCTCACGCAGGATGGCGGCGGTACGGTGACTCTTTCTGGAGCCAGCACGTACACCGGTGCCAGTACCCTGTTTGGGGGAACCCTTGTTGCCGCCAGCACCAATGCTCTGGGAAATGGGGCCGTGACTCTGGGTGGAGGAGTCCAGACCGCGACACTAAATCTCGCCACAAACCTGACCATTTCTTCAATGATCTGGACCACCAATAGCATCCTGGAACTTATTCCGGGTGTCGCATCGCTGAATATCACGGGGGTGTTCAGCAATACGCTCGTTTCAGCCGGTTCCAATGTCTTTAACTTCGGTGGTTTTGTGGGGACGGGAACAAATGTTCTCATCAACTTTGCTTCGGGCTCAGGATTCACCACCAACAGCTTTAGCGTTTTAGGGAACACGAACTGGAATTTTATCCTGACGGGGACCAATCTCTCTGCCTTTTACAATGCTCCCGATCTGTATGTGGGAATTAACACTGCGGGCAACAGCACCAATATTCCTTCAGGAACAAATCTCTATAACAATACCTATGTCGGTTTTGCAGTAAATGCATCAAACAACATCCTGGTTGTCACTGGCACCAACGGGAGCAACGCCCTGTTGACCAATACCGGAAATCTCTTCGTTGGCGACAACGGCTCCAGCAACAGCATGGTGGTTTCCAATGCCGGCAAAGTTTACGATGTGAACGGAACGCTTGGTTCTGCGGCGACCGCCTCGAACAACTCGGCGCTTGTGACCGGCACCGGTCTCTGGAGCAATAGCGGCACGCTCACGATCGGTGATGCGGGCAACGGCACCGTGACCGTGGCCAATGGTGGCACCCTTGCAGCCAGCAACATCGTCATTGCCGCTCAGAGCAATTCTTCAGGAACGCTGAATGACGGACGTTTTGGCGGAAGTGACACTGCAGGTACGATCGCCTCCCCGACAATCACCTTCGGCAATGGCACGGGAACAATCAATTTCAACCAGGTCAACAGCACGACGATCACCAGTTCCATCACAGGGGCCGGTTTTGTCAATCAGCTCGGTACAGGAAACACCACTCTGAAAGGCAGCAACAGTTATACTGGGCCGACTACGGTGAAGGCTGGTTCGTTGGAATTCGGAGGCACACAGTCCTTCTATTCGGGTGATACCAACCAATGGACAGCCACCAATCTGATTGTGTACAGCAATGCCACGGTGGTCTTCACCGTCGGAGGTGGGAATTCTTTCACTTCGAGTGAACTTTCCGAGATTATTACCAACGGCACGGCGACCACCGGCTTCCGGAGTGGTTCCTTTCTGGGGCTCGATACAACCGGCACCAACTTTGTCTTTTCTGGCAATCTGGCCAACCCCAACGGTGGCAGCAATGCCCTTGGGCTGACGCTTCTTGGCAATGGCACACTTGATCTCAGTGGGAGCAACAGTTACAGCGGCGGCACGCTCATCCAGTCGGGTACTCTGGCTCTCGGGAGCACAAATGCGCTGGGCAGCGGCACCGTGAATCTGAACGGAGGAACGCTGGATCTCACCAGCCAGACCAATGTCGCGAACAATCTGACCCTTACCAAAGGCATTCTGACCAACGGAAGCTACAATATCGGCAGCGTGACGCTGCTCTCGGGTACGGTTGCCTCCTCTCTCATTGGTTCCTCCAGCCTGACAATTAACACGGCGGGGAAAAATATCCTTCTCTCCGGGAGCAACAGCTACACCGGGCCGACGGTCATTCAGGCTGGAACGGTAGAGTTTGGGGGAACCCAGGCTCTCTATGATGGGAACACGAATGTCTGGAATGGCAACCTGACTGTTTCCAGCAACGCCACGACGATCTTCACCATTGGGGGAAGCAACGCTTTCACCTCAGCCAATCTCGACCAGCTTGTCACCAACTCCACGGCGACCACCGGCTTTCTGAATGGGTCATCCCTGGGGATCGACACCACGGGCACCAACTTCACTTACGCCAGCAATCTGGGCAATCCCAACGGTGGCAGCAATGCCCTGGCGCTCAAAGTGTTTGGAAATGGCACACTCGATTTGACCGGAACCAACACTTACACGGGGGGCACGCTGATCAGTGCTTCCACAACCATCGGAAACAGGACGCTGAGTGCGGGCACGCTGGAAGGGGATTCGACCAGCCTGCAGGGAACAATCACCAATAACGGTACACTCATTTTCAACCAGATCACCAACGGTATCTACTCCGGAGTGATGAGCGGCTCGGGTTCACTCACCAAGAACGGCATCGGCACCCTGACCCTCGCCGCCAACAACACCTACAGTGGAGGTACCACCCTCAATGCAGGAACGCTGGCCATCAGCAATAACAACGCCCTGGGAACGGGGCTCGTCACCTTTGCCTCCAACAGCATGATTACTGCATTGACGAATCTCACGGTTGCCAACAACTACAGCATCGCGGGTGGCGTGACCGGCACTTTTGATGTGCTTCCGGGGGCGACGTTGACCAACACCGGAGTGATCTCCGGCAGTGGCACCCTGAGCAAGATCGACGGGGGAACATTGATCCTGGCCGCGCTGAACACCTATACGGGAGGCACCATTATCAGCGGTGGCACCCTCCAGGTCGGGAATGGAGCAACCAGCGGCAGTCTTGGCAGTGGAACGGTGGTTGATACAACCTCCCTTACGTTTGGCAACAGCAGCAGCCAGACGATTAGTAATAACATTTCGGGCAGCGGGTCGATCACTCAGTTTGGTTCTGGCACAACCATTCTCTCGGGAAGTAACAGCTACACGGGTGGTACGACGCTGAATGGTGGTACTGTGGATATCGAAAACAGTTCTGCCTTTGGAACAGGGAGCGTCACCTTTGCCTCCAACAGCACCGTGAAAACCCTGACCACAATCACCGTGACGAACACCTATGTCGTCAGCATTGGCGTGACAAACATTTTTGATGTTGCCTCGGGTGCCTCGCTGACGAACTCTGGAGTGATCACCGGTGGTGGCAGCCTGGTGAGTATGGGAGCAGGTACTCTGACGCTCACAGGAACCAACGATTATACAGGGGGGACCCTTCTGACCGCCGGCACGCTGGTCGTCACCAATAATGGCACCTTGGGATCGACCAATGGTACGGTCACGATCACCGGAGGTACTCTGAAAATGGGTGGAAACCTCATCATCGGTGCACTCATTCTTCAAGGTGGAACTCTTCAGGGTGGGCCTTTGAGCGCTCTGAGCTTCGACGTTGGCAGCGGAACCATCAGCGCCGATCTTGGTGGCGGCTCCCTGACCAAGAATGGTAGCGGTACCGTCACCCTCACCGGAAGCAACAGCTATACGAATGGCGTCACATTGAATGGCGGCACCGTGGATGTCGGCAACAGCAATGCCTTTGGAACGGGAACGGTGACCTTTGCCTCCAACAGCACCATTACGGCGCTGACCAACCTGACTCTGACGAATAATGAGGTGTTGAGCAACGGTGTCACCGGGACGCTCGATAATGGCGGCAATAAACTCACCAATGAGGGAGGAATCACCGGAGGAGGTGCGCTGACGCTCACAGGTAGTGGCACGACAACTCTGACGGCGAGTAACGGCTACACGGGAGGAACCCTTCTGGATCAGGGAACGGTAGCCATTAGCAATAGCAATGCCTTTGGAACGGGAACGGTGACCTTTGCCTCCAACAGTACCATTACGGCACTGACCAACCTGACTCTGACGAATAATGAGGTGTTGAGCAATGGTGTGACCGGGACGCTGAACAATGGAGGCAATGAACTCACCAACGATGGAGGTATCACTGGAGGAGGCGCTTTGACACTCACAGGCACTGGAACAACAACCCTGACGGCGAGTAACGGCTACACGGGAGGAACCCTACTGGATCAGGGGACAGTAGCCATTAGCAATAGCAATGCCTTTGGAACGGGAACGGTGACCTTTGTCTCCAACACCACCATTGCGACATTGACCAATCTGACGGTGACCAATGCCTATGCCATTGCAACCAATGTGACCGGCACCTTTGATGTGGGGAGCAACAACATCCTGACGAATTCTGGAGCGATTTCCGGAAGCGGCAACCTGACGAAGAGTGATTCGGGCACGCTGACTCTCACCGGCTCGAACAGCTACACCGGAGTGACCACCCTCACCGGCGGCACCCTGCTTCTCAATGGCACCAATAGCGGCGGGGGAAATATCCTCGTGAACAGCAACACAACCTTGGGTGGTACGGGCAGTGCAACAAACTCGGCGGTGACAGTGGCAAGCGGAGGCACTCTCACGCCAGGTACAGGCTCCACCCCCGGCACTCTGAGTATCGGCAGTCTGACGCTGAATACGGGAAGCATTCTGAACGTCGTCCTCAGCAACACCTCGACCAGTCTGGTTGATGTCACCGGCAACGCCACTTTGGGAGGAACGGTGAATTTCACCTCCCTCGGCACCCTGACCAACGCCATCTACACCTTCCTGATGACGACCGGCACGGTGAGCGGCAGCTTCACGAATATCGCCAACCTGCCAAGCGACTACCAGCTCGTCTATGGGAGCAATTCCGTTTTCCTTCAGGAAATTGCCAACCCCGGGCCGATCACTGCGAACTTTGGCGGGGGAACGAATGCCATCATCACAGGGGGAAGCACAAATATCCTGCTTTCCGTGACCAACACTTCCCCCACGGGATCGGCGAACCTCATCTTCACGGCCACCAACTCCACCAACACCACTGGCAGCATTGGTTCCACGACCGTGACCCCGCAAAGCGGTACGAATTCCAGCGGCCTCGCCTACAACGGCACCAATGTTGGAACCAATCAGGGAACTATCATCACAGTAGTTTCCGGCTCCACAAATTTCACCACCAATGTCCCTGTCACCGTGGTTGTCTACGATCACGCCCAATCCCAACTCAGTGGGACCAATCTGGTCATTCCAGAAGAACATGTTGGTTACACCAATGTGCTGACGAGCACCAACACCATCATCCTGACCAATGAGTCTGGACTGAGAGTTGATTTGGGTACCACCAATACCTCGACCAACACCCTTCTGGGTCTTGACAGTGTCACCAGCCTAGCACCGGGAACTCCGACTAATCTGTCGGCAACGCTGCTTCCGGGACAGGGGGTGGGGAGCTTTACCAATACAGTTGTTGTCACTTCCTATGATGCTTCTGGCCTCAACGGGGCCTCCACCAATCTCGGAACAACCAATGTTTCGGTTTCCGGCCTCATTTATTCCGGTCAGGCGACCTGGACAAATAATGGTTCCGGGACCTGGAACTCCTTCTCAAACTGGGATGTCAACGGGGGGACTCCGGGACTTGCCGGTCCTCTGAGTTCCAATGACACGGCGACCTTTGATACCAATGGCCTGACTGTGGGATCGGGCACCGTCACCCTGACGACGAATGCCGCCCTCTCGGCCCTGACCTTCTCCAACGCTGCCGCCTCCTACACCATTGCCGGTACCGGCACGCTGATCCTTCAGGGAACCAATCAGCCCACGATCAATAACTTTGCGGGATCGCACACGATCACCACGGCAGTCGATCTCGCGACCAATGTGATTGTCAATGATGTGACCAACAGTAAACTCGCTATCGGAGGTAGCATTTCCGGCATCGGAGGTCTCTCCCAAGATGGTGACGGCACCGTGCTGCTTTCCAGTAGCAACAGCTATAGCGGTGGCACCCTCATCAATGCTGGAAAACTGATTACCTCAAATCCAAATGCTCTCGGTTCGGGAGGAGTAGCCTTGAATGGCGGCACTCTGGAGATACTCTCCCGTCTCAACATAAGTTCTCTTCTCTGGACGAACAGTGCAGCTCAGATCGCTATCCCCAATCCGGGAGCCGGAAATTTCGTTCATGTGTCAGGAGATATCACCCTTGGTTCGTCGAAGGATTATTTCAATCTCACGGGAGCCAAGATCACCACAACGCCTACAGAGCTTCTCTACTTCGGTACCAACAAGCTCACCGTCGGTGATTTTGGGGTCAAGGGGGTTTCCCATGACACTCTGCTCATCATCGGTGATGCCCTTTTCATCGAGGCAATTGCGAATCCGACTCCGTCTCCTTCTGACAACACCGAATCCGCGAAATTCAGTTTCTCTCCTTTTGCCCAGAACCGCAACCAGAGCGGGGTTGCTTCTGCTCTCAACAGCTTCCTTCTGGCCACTTCGGGGGACCAGCAGGTAGTGGCTGCCACCCTGGAAAATCTTCCTCCTGCAGAGCTTCCGGCGGCACTGGATGCCATCAGTCCAAGTCTCTATCTCTCCCTCTCCACGATAGCCTTTAACTCGGCCAACGCACAGAACAACGAACTCGTCCAGCAGCTCTGGGGGCTCCGTGTGGCGGGTGCCGGATTTAGTATGAACGGCATGCCTGACAACACGCCGGTCCTTCAGCAGCCGGAACCATCCTCCGACGGCAAGGATTTCAAAAGTCCCGTGAGTGCAAAGGACTACAAGCAGCCGGTGAGTCCGAAGAGGGATATTCTCCAGCCCGGTGAGGATAACCACTGGGGAATGTTTCTCGACGCCTATGGCATCTTTGCTCAGGCAAACAGCGGCAACATGCTTCCAACCTACAATGCCGAAAGCGGTGGCGTGGTCACCGGTCTGACCTACAAATGGAACGAAAACTTCGGCACCGGTATCTACACAGGATATCAGGGGACTTACGCGAAATACAACGCCGGCAGCAGTCTGATTGACAACGCCGTGCTCTTCGGGGTCTTCGGTACTTACGGCCAGGCTGATGGCAAGGGATTTTACGCCGACGCCCTCGCTGGCGGCGGGTATAATAACTATAATGTCAGCCGTAACATCAACTTTGGTAGCCTTAACAGAACTGCCACGAGCTCGCCTGGGGCGGGTGAACTCACTTCCCTGTTAGCATTGGGCTATAATGTGAAGAGAGGCAACTGGACCTTCGGTCCGTTGGCGAGTCTTCAGTACACCTATCTGGGGGTCAACCCCGTGAACGAAACCGGAGCGCAAAGCCTCGACTTCAACTCGTCCGCTTGGAATTCCTCCAGCCTCCTTTCCAGTCTGGGTGGGCAGGTTGGCTATACATGGCAGGCCAACAGGGACATTGTTGTCGTGCCACAGCTCTCTCTCGCCTGGCAGCATGAGTTCATGCAGAACCCTTATGCCATCAACGGCTCTCTTGGAGGGAGCCCTACATTTTCCACCTGGGGGGCGACCCCTCTCCGTGACACCCTCTACACCGGGGTTGGCTTCACCGTTGAGTTCTACAAAAAATGGAGCACCTCCCTGTTCTACAATGCCTCGGCAGGCAACCCGAACCTTGTTAGCCAGAACATCTTCCTTGGGCTCGGTGTGAAGTTCTAGAGAATGCAAATAGGGATAACGGAGCCTTTGGTGATCCAGAGCGCTTCCGAACGCCGAAGTCCTGCCTCGATCATGAGAAGAACCGCCATGCGGGTGACTGGCTTGGACTGGAGCGCATCGAGTTGTTCCACGATCTCTTCGGAAGACATGTAGGTGATGACGGTATTTTTTTCCCAGTAGGAGGGGAGGGAAGACATGATATTTGGGGTTTGCCAGGAACGTGGCTCGATCATGTGGCGCTTGAGGAGGAACTCAAAAAAATGGTGAAAAAGTTCCCGGTAGTGTCTGCGGGTCTTTTTGGCCGTGGCACTCTTCTCGATAAATTTCTACACGAGGGCTGGCGTGAGGTCGCTGACATACTTTCCCGAGAACTCTCCCTCGTGATGGGGCGATCCCTTCTGGGTGGCCGTTCCTGTGAGGCCTTCCATGAAGCTACTCCCCATGAATTTCCGCAGGATGCTGAGCTTGTTGTCGACGGTGCGCTGGGCGTTTTCCGAGCTGATGAAGGCGAGGTACTTCCTAAGGGCATTTTCGATCGTGATCGGAAGGATCTCCACGCTCGGGGCAGGGGATGGGGGTGGAGGAGGGGCCGGTAAGACAAGAGGTTCTTTCTCTGGAAGCAGATGCTTTGGCATCAGATCCATGAGGAGTAGTTGCAGTTTATCGGGGAGGGTAGTGACAACGACCTCGGGGCGTCGGAGTTCACAGAAGAGCTCGATTTTACGGAGTTTGCAGCGCGCCACTCCTTCCTCTTGAGTTTCTAGGCTTTCTCGCATTTCCTGCCCAGTCCGCGGGTCTCGGAATTTAGCCCAGTAACAATTTCGTTGTTTGTAGATGCTGCCCATGGTGAGTTTGCAAACCAACGGGGGGCGGCAACTTTTCAAAATATTGACGGTTGCCACGGGACGTGGAATGCGGGTCTTGGAGCGCAAACTAGGCACACATTTAGGCACACACATTAATATAGGGTGAAAATAACGATCAACACGATCTATGCCGATAATCGTATGATGTCTATAATGTGGGAGTTATGAAACCACTCCATTAAATGAGCAAAAACCACGACCTTCAGGCTACAACAATTAACAAAAAAATACCCTAAACGGATGGTCGCTAACTTGGTGTAAGTTATTCTCCGGCAATGAGAAGGAAGTGGTGGCTGGGGTAGAATTTGGCCTATTTTGCCTCGTATTTTTGGTTATCGTAAGGATCTTTACAGAGGTACTCAAACCCAAATTCTTACTACTTGCGCATACTCGGTCACTGCTTTCTGCTGACACCTCCCTTGAGACGTCTTCAGCTATAGATGGAGATTTCATCGACGGACTGCGATAACCTGCTAAGGATTTCACTCAACTGGCTCATTTAAAGAGCAGATCACCTCGCTACCAGCCACCTGGGATGATGTAACGAGTTTAGAGCCGATTAGTATGGGAGGATTAAGAAACTCTACGTCTTGCAGCAACTATGAAAACCAGTACTCCGATTCCAAGCAAAGCATAGGAGGAAGGTTCAGGGACGGCCTGCACCGAAACTGTTCCATCAAAACCATTACCGGGCGTCACCAATGTTTCATCGGACAGAATTTCTGGCTTCGCTAAATATGCAAACTCCTTCGGAGCAACAGTCCCGATGGTTAACTCCAATACAGAGGACTTCTTTGTGAAGCTATACAAAAGCCCATCGTAGTTTGTCGTTTGGCCTAACAGGAGATCCTCTCCCCCAAGGAGAGAACCTGTGAGATCAATTTTGTTAAGTCCACTACCCCCAAGTGTGGTGCCAGTTAGTAGAGGATATGTTCCAATATTGGTCCATGCTCCCGAAAGATCGATAAAGTTATTGGTGCCTGTGATGGAGACTGCCCCACGGGAAAGGATCGAGCCGTAAGAGTTCTCGATACCTATGGAACCATTGCCTCCAAGGGTCAAAGGCCCAATGGAAAGAGTTCCGCTTCCCAAGCTGTCTAGGAATGAAGCCGTAGTCCCTTTAGCTGCTTTTACTAGCAGGGGACCGCTTCCAAGAGAGCTCGCGGCAAGAGTGCCGAGACTTACTGTGGTGCCACTGCTGAAAGTGTTGGTTCCATTAAGGCTAACGGTTCCGCTTCCGCTCACAACCAGGGATCCCGTTCCTGAGATATTTCCCGAATCAGTCAGTCCAATGTTTTGGGACGGTGCATTTAGCGTCAGCGCAGATTTTCCTAGGATGGAGACCGTATTGCCAAACTTCAGTGTGGTGCTTGCGCTAATGGTGCCATTGCCTTCGACATAAACGGAGTCGCTCCCAAAGGCCGAAGAGTTGCCCAGCACGATGGTGCCGCCACTTAGAACGGTACCCCCAGCGTAGCTGTTGCTTCCAGAAATGGTCAGTGTTCCAGTTCCACTCTGCATAACTGCGCCGCTGAGAATTGATCCTAAAACGCTCGCTGATCCGGCTCCCGTATTGGAAAAGCTACCAATCAGGGAAAGTCCGTTAGAGATATTGAGATGGCCCGATCCGCTTTTGGTGAAGTAGGTGGCATTGATAGTGCCGCCGGTAATGTTCTGATCCAATATGTTGTCAAAGTTGACCTGATTAGCCGTCACGCCATTAGTCGGAACAGTTAATGTACCTATTGATTGAAAGGTTGCATCGTATAAAAAGTTGTCACTCGGAGCGAAGACAACTGCCGGTCCGCCCGAATTGGTATACCAATTTTTGCTAGTATTGTCCCAAGTACTGTCGGTAAGGGGTTGAAGAGTCTGCCCGTTGGTGGTGGCTACTTCATAGAAGCTGGAACCGGATCGGTTGAAGGTATAGGTTAAATTACCCGGGCTGGTCGAACTTCCCAGCGCCATCACGACGTTGAGTGTGGAGTTGGTAAGGAAAACATGTAATGGATCCTGAACACTGAGGGGCGTCCCGGGGAGGATAGCGTTGGAGCCTGCCTGCCAGACTCCGGTGGTCTGGATGGTTCCGGTACCAAGCCCGAACGTGATGCTGGGTGTAGTGAGTGTACCGGAGCCTGAGGATGAGGGGAGTGATCCAATGCCAAGGGTTCCAGAGGAGCCCACCTGCGAGGCAATGATAACCCCCTCTTTAGCCACTACATTGCCCTGATTGGCTATGGTCAGGGTGCCACCTCCTGCATTGCCCACAGTCAATGTTCCGCTGTTACTCCAAATTGATCCCGCCCCTGTCACCAGAACTGAGTTACTCAGTGAAGTGCTGGCAGATCCGATGTAACCATTAACATCGCTTACCGTTCCCCCGTTGGAGATCACCATGCTATTGCCCTTGCCCGCATCGCCGACAGTGGCATTACCAAAATTGTTTAAAGTCGTGTCAGTACCGCTGATACTGAGAAGGTTTTTGGAGGCCTTGGGGGAATATCCCACATAGGTATTAAGATAAGTGTGGCTTCCGGAAATGAAGTTAGTCGGGGTGACTGTGGAATTACTACCGACATAGAGATTGCCAGAAGGAGTCCTCACAATCCAAAGGGAGTCGCTATTGCTCTCAACAATGGAATAATTAGTCACTCCAATCACAGAGAATTCATTGGTCGTGAAACTTCCACTACCAAAGCTCAAAAGTTCTACGGGAGTTGCGCTGAGGGTAAATCCGCTCAGATTAAAGACATCACTTCCCACGCCAGTGAGCGATAATGCACCTTTCACCGTCAGGTAATCTCCTGCAATCAAGTCGGGGAGGGCTAATTTTCCGCTGCTATTCCAAGTGAAAGAACCTACCGAGAGATTTGTGGAAAGGATGAATGTTCCCCCAGATAGAAATAGGCTGCTTGAACCAAGGGCATTGGTGCTGGTCGCCACCAGCGTTCCGTTGGTGATGAGTGTTGTGCCTGTGTAGCTGTTGCTGCCCGAAATGATGGTCGTTCCGCTGCCGAGTTGCTGGAGGCTTCCCGGGCCCGAGACCGGGATTGAGAGGGTGAAGGTATCGGCCTGGTTGAAGTTGATCGTGCCGCTGCCGCTGCCAAAGGTAATCGAGGGGGTGACGAGGGAGATGCCTGCCGCCGCATCGCTCCCCCCGAGTGAGCCGATGTTGAGTGCGCCAACAGACCCGACTTGGGATGCAATGGTGACTCCACTCGCGGCAGAGAGAGTCCCATTGCCGCCGAGTGTCAAGTTCCCTACACCCCCATTCCCGATCGCGACGCTACTGCTATTACTCCAAAGCCCACCGTTCATTGTCACCGAACCGGTCGCTCCATTCGACGAGGTCGAGTAGCCGATATAGCCATTAGGATCATAGACCGTTCCGCCACTAATTGTCAGGGATCCAGTACCGTAATCTCCAACAATCAGGCTGCCGCTATTAGTCCAAAGGGAGCCGCTTCCCGTCACCGTCGCAGTTCCAGAAGACCCTCCAGCATTTCCAATGATACCGTTTGAATCCTTAACTGTTCCACCTCCGCTGATGGAGAGGGTACCGGATCCATTAACACCAACTTCGAGATAGCCAGCGTTGTTCCATGTGCCCCCATTGACAATCACTGATCCCACCGAGCTGGATTGATTGCCAATATAAGCGCCTTGGTCGACTACCTTGGCCGAATTGCTGATGGTGAGACTGCCACTACCACCATAGCCAATATTAATGTTCTGACTGGAAATCAAAGAGGAGTTGGTATCCGTGACAAGCACTGAGTTATTGATGGATGTCGCGCCATTACCAATGACAACGCCATTGTGATTAGTGCCGGCTGCTACCTGGACCTGTCCTCCGTTTGATATGATCAAACTGTTGCCGCTCCCGTTATCACCGACATAGAGCATTTGGGAGTTAGTCAGCACTGTTCCGGCCCTGCTGACAGTTAGAAGATTATTCGAGGCGGCAGCGGTATATCCCACATAGGTGTTGCCATAGCTATTGGTGCCCGAAGTGAAGTTGGTCGCCGCCACGGTCGAGTTGCTGCCGACATAGAGGTCGGCGATCAATTGCGCCGAAGCTTTTCCGATCATTCCAAGACTCATTGCCAGCACCAGCAGCGCGGCAACAAAAGGAGTGGACAACTTGGGCAAGAAGGCAGGACGTTTGGTAAGCTTCATAAGAAAGAGGAGTTTAGGATGGCATGGCAACGCCCTTGGATGGCATTGCCATCGTGGAGATACATGATCAGTTCGTAGTTTGTCGAGTTTGAAATTCGTAGCCCTCGCAAGAGATTCAGAATCAAAAAAGAGCATTTTTAATGCCACCTTCCCTCACCCGTTTCACAGTAATAAGCCCCGACCCTTTTGGAGGGATCGGAGGCCTTGTGAAGGCTTTGCCTTTTTGAGGGGTTCCCCTAGAACTTTAAGTGTGGCTTCCACGGCGGATATCGCTATCGCGTTTTCAATGCGATTGGGGCATTCGCGATGTTGAGCAAAACTGTTTCACCAGTGTTAAGAAGTGGCCAGCACGAAGGTGCTGGTAGTCACATTCTGGTGGAAAGGTCGGATTTCTGGTCTCTGGCGCAGCCTTAAAAACTCTTAATCCTCTGTTTACCAACTGTAAGGAATGGAGGCGGGGGACGGAATCGAACCGTCGCATGGGGCTTTTGCAGAGCCCG
>Ga0302198_10001490_pt1 | contig 25576 bp, 22 predicted proteins | sample II_Bog_N2_2_FD_193521 | JGI IMG/M metagenome (GOLD analysis project Ga0302198, IMG submission 193521) | Peat permafrost microbial communities from Stordalen Mire near Abisko, Sweden - II_Bog_N2_2 | ecosystem: Environmental > Terrestrial > Soil > Wetlands > Peat | place: Sweden: Abisko... | reverse complement strand
GTCCTCGGCACAGGTGGTCAGCACATCGACGTCCCAACTATTCCTGGCCACCAGGTGCTCGGCCAGGAGACGGGCGGCGGTCTCGGCACCGCCGATGATGGATGGCCCGTACCGGGGGACGACGAAGGCGATCTTCATCGGCGGACGGATCACGCCGCGCAGGCGGCCTCGAGGGCTGCGACGAATCCGTCCTGGACCCTCGGGAGCGCGAACCAGTCGACCCGCTCGCCGGCCGCCTCGGCCAGGGCGTCACGCAGGACGGCGTCGTCCACCACCCGGTGGATGGCGGCCGCCACCCGGGCCGGATCCTTGTCGGGCAGGATCAGCCCGGCCTGGGCCACCGTCTCGGGGACGGCCGTGCTCTGCCAGCCGATGATCGGCAGGCGGTGGTACATCGACTCGAGGAGCGGGACGCAGAAGCCCTCGTGATTGGAGAGGCAGAGGAAGACGTCGCTCGCGTCGTAGTAGGCGATGAGCTCCTCGTGGGTCACCGACCCGGCCCAGTCGATGGCGTCTCCCAGGCCCAGCTCCTCGGCGAAGTCGACGACGGCGCGCTCGTACTCCTCGGAGATGGCGCTGCCGACGATGTGCAGCCGGGCGTTCGGGTCGTAGAGCCGGCGGTAGGCCGCCAGGGCCTTGACCAGGTCGTGTTGGCCCTTGTGGGGCGAGATCTTGCCGACGAAGAGCAGGTCCGCCCCACCTCCGGCCCGCTGGCGGGCCAGGCGCGCGGCCAGTGCCGGGTCCGGTGATCCGGTGAAGTCCTGGGGATCGATGAGGAGCGGCACGGTGGTGGTCGACGGGTAGCCGGCATCGCGCAATTCGCCCTCGTTGAAGACCGAGTCGGCGATGGCGAACTCGGTGACCTTGGCCAGGTCCCGCAGTTGGGCCCTCCCCCACCGGACCTCCTCGCCCACGGCCGGGATCCACGCCTCGACCAGGCCGGCCGGGGTGATGTTGTGGTAGTTCACGAACTTGCGCTCGGGCCGGTCGCGGAAGATGTCCGCCGCCCCGCTGCCGATCGAGAGTTGGTAGAGGAGCACCCGACCGGTCGCCGACGGGTCACCGATGCGGGTGATGGGGAATCCCTCGTCGAAGCGGTCGGGACTGGCGTTGCCGTAGTAGATGTCCGAGTCGTACCCGCGCGAGCGCAACAGGTCCCGGAGTTGCATCACGTGCCCGCCGATGGCGTCCCGGCTGGCCAGGGTGGGGATGACCTGGTCGATCCGGGTGACGGCGCTCACGCCGTCGATTCCTCCCAGCCGGGGAGGATCGACGGTGACGGGGCGAACTCGGCGCCGACGGCCGGCACCTCACCCGTGTAGCCCAGGCCACGCAGCCGGAAACTGATGTCGGGCAGCAGGCGCACCCGGCCGGTCGCCCGCCCCGGATTGGCCACCTCGAACTTGGTGACCTGGTCCTTCCAGTCGTAGATGGCGGTGTCGGTGGCGCTGCGCACACCCACGCTGACCGAGTACGTCCCGTCGAGCAGCGGCACCTCGGGGAAGTGGAAGCGGACCATGCCACCGCCCTCGGGCACCTCGACGGCACACATCGGGTCGTCGGGGTCCGAGGCGAAGACCAGTTCGTTGTTGTCGTCGTGGATGGCGATGGTGGCCATGCCGTTGGGCACGGGCGCCAGGCTGTCGACATCGGCCGTGATGGTGAGGGACTCACCCGGGTAGAGGTGCATCCGCTCACCGCTGCCGCCGTGCTCGGCGGTGACGGTGCCGATGGCCAGGACGTTGCCGACGATCCCCCCGGACTCGGAGTGCTCGAGGGTGCCGACGCCGAGGAGGTCGGCCAGGAACACCCGGATCCCCTCGCCGGGCTCGTCGATGGTGATGACCTGGCCGTGGTTCATGACCATGACCCGCTGACAGTTCTGGCGCATCACGTCGGTCGCATGACTCACCACGAGGATGGTGCGGCCCTCACGCTGGAACTTCTTCACGTGGTCCATGCACTTGCGCTGGAACGAGGCGTCCCCGACCGCCAGCACCTCGTCGACCAGCAGCACGTCCGGCTCCACGTTCACGGCCACGGCGAAGCCCAGCCGCACGTACATACCCGAGGAGTAGAACTTCACCTGGTTGTCGATGAAGTCCTCGAGCTCGGCGAAGGCCACGATGTCGTCGTAGCGCTTCTCGATGTCGGCGTGGGACAGGCCGAGGAGTGACCCGTTGAGGAAGATGTTGTCGCGGCCCGACAGGTCGGGCTGGAATCCGGCGCCGAGCTCGAGCATGGCGGCCAGGCTGCCCCGGACCCGGATCTCGCCCGAGGTCGGCTTGAGGATGCCGGCGATGCACTTGAGGAGGGTCGACTTGCCGCACCCGTTACGGCCCAGGATGCCGAAGGTCTCCCCCTGGTGGATGTCGACGTTGACGTCCCGCAACGCCCAGAAGGGGGTGAAGGGCATCTTGCCGCCCTTGATGATGCGCTCCTTCAACGAGGTCTGCTTCTCGGTGTAGAGCTTGAACTGCTTGGAGATCTCCCGGACCTCGATGGCGTTGGTCACCACTCAGAGCTCCTCGGCGAAGTTGCCCTCGAGGCGCCCGAACACGATGAGCGAGAGGAGGAAGAGCCCGATGCTCACCACGAACACGATGCCGATCATCATGGCGTACCAGCCGTCACCGTAGGACGGGAGCAGCGGGACGACCGCGTGACCCGGGTTGTTCTTGGTGGGGATGTAGGACGTCTGGTTGTAGATCACCCGTTGGAAGGTCATGGCGATCGGGGCGACGGGGTTGGCCAGGTAGAGCCAGGTGAGGTGGTACTTGGCCAGGTGGGAGCCGACCTGACCGAAGGGGTACACGATCGGGGTGAGCCAGAACCACGCCATCAGCGCCACCTCGGTGAGGTGCTGGGTGTCGCGCAGGTAGACGTTGACGGCTGACAGGAAGATGGACACCGCGCTCGTGAACACGAGCAGCGCCACGAAGGCCAGCGGGAGCAGCCACAGCGAACCCCAGTCGGGCGTGAGCTGGAAGGCGGCCAGGAAGACGATGAGCACACCGACCTGGATGGCGAACAGGACCACGGCCACACCGACCGTGGACATGGCCAGCAGCTCGCGGGGGAAGGCCACCTTCTTGATGATCCCGGCTTTGCCCACCACGACCGTGGTCGAGCCCTGGGCCGAGTTGTTGAAGAGGTTCCACACCAGGAGCCCGCAGAACAGCCAGATGGCGAAGTGGGGCTGCTGGGTGCGGGAGATGACCTTGAAGATCATGTAGTAGATGGCCAGCACCAGCGCCGGGTTCAGCATCGACCAGGCGTAGCCGAGCACCGACTCCTTGTACTTGACCTTGAGCTCGGTCCGGGTCAGCAGGATGAGCAGGTCCCGGTTCCGCCAGAGGTCCTTCAGGCGCTGGCCGAGTTGGACCTTGCCGTTGACGATCGTGATGCGGTCGTTGCTCTGGCCGGGTACGAACCGGGTGCTGCCCCCGATGACGACCGGTCGTTCGGGCTCGGAGTCGGCTGCGGCCGGCTTCTCGATGCCGAGGCTCATCAGGTGGCGGACCCCGAGCCGGCCGCCGGCACCACGGCGTCCTTCTGGATCACCTCGTCGATGAACCCGTACTCGCGGGCCTCCTCGGCGGTGAACCAGCGGTCGCGGTCCGAGTCGGCCTCGATCCGCTCCACCGGCTGACCGGTGTGGAAGGCGATGCGCTCGGCCAGCATCCGCTTCATGTAGATGATCTGCTCGGCCTGGATGGCGATGTCGGAGGCCTGGCCCTGCATGCCGCCCGACGGCTGGTGCATGAGGATCCGGCTGTGGGGCAGGGCGTAGCGCTTGCCCGGGGTCCCCGCGCACAGGAGGAACTGCCCCATCGATGCGGCCATGCCGACGCAGATGGTGCGGACGTCGCAGTTGACGTACTGCATCGTGTCGTAGATGGCCAGGCCGTCGGTGACCGAGCCGCCGGGCGAGTTGATGTAGACCGAGATGTCACGTTCCTGGTTCTCGGCTTCGAGCAGGATCAGCTGCGAGCAGACCAGGTTGGCGGTGTTCTGGTCGATGGCCGAACCGATGAAGACGATGCGCTCTTTGAGCAGGCGCTGGAAGATGTCCGAGCCTGGTCCGACGTCGGCGCCGGACTTCATCTCGGGGGAGGCCGGTGTGCCCGGGGACAGCGTGAACGGGGGCGTGTGGAGAGGGGAATCCATGAGGGATGAGCCTAGTGGCTCAGGGGTCCTCACGGACGCAGGGGGGCACCCACCACCGGTCGGCCGGCGGTGCCCGGGGGGCGGTCGGCGACGCCGCGCAACGCCGTCACCAGGTCGGATCCGGCCCGGTCGAGGCCGAGGGCGGCGGGACGGCTGCGACCGGCGGCCACCAGGGCCTGGCGGCGGACCGGGTCGGCGAGCAGCGACGCCACCTCCTCGGCCACATGACGGGGGCCCTTCGACTCCAGCAGGACCCCGGCGTCGCCCACCACGGCGGCTACGGCCCCGGCGGCGTAGGCCACCACCGGCAGCCCGTAGGACATGGCCTCGACCAGCGGGACCCCGAACCCTTCGTGCTCCGAGAGCATCACGAGGACGTCGGCCGTGACGTAGCGGGCGGCCAGTGCGCCGGGGCTGAGTCGGGACGCGAACTCGACCTCCCCGGCGAGCCCGAGCTCCGCCGCGTAGCGCCGGAGGGCGCGGGCGTAGGTCGGTTCCGACGGCGAGCCCACGATGGTCAGACGGGCCTCCGGTGACGTCGTCGCCCGGGCGACGAAGAGCGCGGCGATGGTGTCCTCGTGACCCTTGTTCGGCGCCAGGCGTCCGACGGACAGCCACCTCGGTCCCCCTCCCGACCGGGCCTCGAGTGCGGCCACCACGTGCGGGTCGGGCTCGACGGGCGGGAGCTCCACGTTCGCCACCGGGATCACCACGACGTCCGCGCATCCCGCCGCGCGCAGTTCGTCGGCGTCGAACTCGGACACACCGATCCCGAGCACCGCGGTCGGTGCCAGCTCCTCCAGCTCGAGGGTCGCCCCCACCTGGTGGCGGGCGATCCAGTTGTTCCACGGGGCGAAGTACTGGAACGGGGTGATGCTGTGATAGTTGATCACGACCGATTCGGGCCGTCCGGCCAACCACCGGGCCATGCGCGACCGGGTGGCCATCTGGTAGACGAGCACGTCGCCCGGGACGGCGTCCTGCTCGTAGGCGAGGTAGTCGCGGGTCTCCTCCACGGTGTCGGGATCCGGCGTCTCGGTGTAGATCCGGCTCTCGACGCCGGCCGCCAACAGGAGGTCGCGCAGGCTGCGCGTGTGCTCACCGACCGCGTCCCTGCGGTGCAGCATGGGAACGAAGAGATGGATCCCGCTCATCGACCCACCTCGACCACGACGGCGTGCACGGCACCGTCCGCCGGATGCGACCAGGTCGCCCCGGGCAGTCCACGACGGGCGAGGAGGGTCGTCCACGACTCGGGGTGCAGCGGCCGGCCGGCCAGCAGGTCGCGCTCGACCGGGGCGAGGGAGGTGTCCCAGGCGGACTGGTCGGTGGCCAGGAGGACCACCGTGCCACCCGGAGCCACCACGCGCCGTGCCTCGTCGACCAGCCGCACCTTGTCCGCCAGGCCGGACCGGTCGACCGTCCCGGACAGGACCACGGTGCCCCGGCTGGCGGCCGGCAACGACGCCAGGTAGTCCACCACTTCGGCCAGCACGACGTCGACCGGTCCGGTGGTCCCCGGTACGCCGTCGGCGGCCCAGACGACGGTACCCCTCGGGTCGACGCCCTCGACGCCCACCCCACTCCCCGCGATCGCCGACAGGAGGGAGAGGTCACCGAGCTCGCCGACCACGGCGGGCAGGTCCGGACGACCCACCGCCCAACCGGCGGCCACGCCGGCCCAGTTCGAGGCGTCGAACGCCGGGAGGGCCAGTTCGCCGGCCTGCAGACCGAGGGGGTCGGTGGCCGACTCCAGGCGGTCGACCCGGGCGGACAGGAAGTGGAGACCGTCACGGACCGACCGGCGGAGCTCGTCGATCTCCTGGGCGGCCATGACGTGCCCCTCGGCGACGGCCCGGTCGGTGTACTCGCTCAGGTCCTGGGCGAGGACCTTGACCACGTCGCCCAGCACCCGCTCGCTGGCCTTGGTGCTGCGCCCGCGCTCCCACAGGTCAGCAGGGAGCCCACCCCAGCCCGCCGGACGACCCGGCACGTCGTCGGGTTCGGACAGACGCCGGACGGCGTCGTCGAAGTTCCAGCGGATCGTCCCCTGGGGCCGGAGGCGGTCGAAGGCGTCGAGGAGCGCCCGCTCGTCGGCGGGCAGGGCGTCCCGCGGGTCGACGGGCGTCCCCCCGTCCCCGTCCGTGCCGTCGGCACCGTCCCTAGCCTCGGCCCCACGCACGCCGTCTCCACCGTTCACGCCGTCTCCACTGTTCACGCCGTCTCCCCCACTCACGTCGACGGCCCGCTCACGTCGTCGCCCCCAACAACCGACCACGTTCAACCGTCACCGCCGCCACCTTCCCGCACGTAGGCCGTCCCGCCCGACTGCAGCTCGAGGCGCGCCGTCCGCAGCGGTGCACTCCGACCGCGGGCCACGACACCTTCGAGAAACGTCGTGTACCGGTCGATGATGGACGGCCACAGGTAGTTCCGGGCGGTGTAGCGCCGTCCCGCCTGCCCGAGCGCCGCCCGCAGGCCCGCGTCGCCGGACAGCCGGTCGACCGTCGCCTCGAAGGTCCGGTACGAGTCGAACCACAGCCCACCCCCCGACCGTTGGCAGTGCTCCATCGTGGCCGCGCACTCGCCGTTCACCAGCACCGGTACCCCGAGGGTCCAGGCCTCGAGCACCACCAGGGAGAACGACTCGTAGGCCGACGGGGTCACCATGACCTGGGCATCGGCCAGGACGTCCCACTTGTCGGCCTCCGACACCGTCCCGGTGACCACGATGTCGGGATGGTCGGGGGCCTTGGCCGAGACCGGTCCGACGAAGGCCAGGGCCAGGTCGGACGGATTCCGCTTCTTGTACTCGGCGAAGTAGTCGGCCAGCATGCCGCAGCCCTTGTGTTCGTCGACCCGGCCCAGGTAGCAGAGGTACGGGCGGCCGCCGATCCCGAGGATCTCGCCGCCTCTGCGCCCCGCCCCCGACGGATCGTTGACCCCGAGACCGAGGACGACCTGGGGCTTGGCCCCGACCCGGAAGACGTCCTCCATCAGGTCGCGCTCGGCACGCGTGTGGTACACGAGACCGTCGATGTCGACGAAGCTCCGCCGGAACGCGGAGAAGTACAGCGCCGGTTCGTCGTGGGCGGCCGGATGGAGCACGACCGGCACCTTGGCCACGGCGATGGCGTCCACGGTGGTGGCGAACAGATAGGGATAGCAGGCGATGACGTCGGCGTCGGATTCGGCCACCGCGTCCACCAGGTCCGGGCACATCGGCCCGTTGAGCGCCACCCATCGGCGCGTCTCGGCCAGCGACGCCACCTCGGGGGCGACCCGCAGTTTGCCGTCGAGGGCGAAGTAGTCGAGCGTGCGGGGCGAGGCGGTCGGGAACCGGCGGACGGTCACCCCGTTGATCTCGGTCGTCCCGGACGGTTCGGTGTTCTCCCACGTGAGGTGGTCGAGCGCGCAGCTGGTGAGCACCTCGACCTCCCACCCGGACCGCCGGCACAGGCGCTCGGCCAGCATCCGGGCCGCCGTCTCGGCCCCCCCGATGACCTCGGTGCCGTAGCGCGGGGTGACGAAGGTGAGCTTCACCCGACGACCGCCGCGGCCTCTGCTACCGAGGACAGCACGTCGACGAAGCGCTGCTCGGTCCGCGTGGCGGCGAAGTCGGCCAGCCGCCGGTGACCGGCCGCCACCAGTCGGGCCGCCAGTTCGTCGTCGTTGCGGACCCGGGCGACCGCCGCGGCCACCGTGGCCGGACGGGACGTGGGCAGCAGGATCCCGGCACCGGCCAGGGTCTCCCCCACCGCGCCGGCGTCCAGCGCCACGATCGGGGTCCCGGCCCGCATGGCCTCGAGGAGCGGGATGCAGAACCCCTCGTGTTCGGAGAGACAGACGAACACGTCGGCGTCCTCGTACCAGGCGGCCAGTTCGGCGTCGGTCAGGCCCTCGCCGTGGCGCACGGCGTCGGCCATGCCGAGCTCGTCGGCGAAGGCCAGCACGGCCTCGACGTAGGCGGGCGTGACCGATGGCCCGACGAGGTGGAGGCGGGCATCGGGGTCGTAGAACCGACGATAGAGGAAGAGGGCTTCGATCAGTCGCTGATGGGCCTTGTTGGGCGAGATCCGACCCACGAACAACAGGACGGTCGCGGCACCGTGGTCGGCGGCCAGGCGGGCCCGTTCACGGGCGTCGACCCCGGCGTCGGCGTGGAGGTCGACCAGGATGGGGATCACCTCGGTCGCCGGGCAGCCGAGGGCGTCGAGCTCGCGGGCGTTGAACGCCGAGTCGGCGATCCCGAGCACGGCCGCAGGGGCGAGGGCGGCCACCTGGGCGCGGGCGAGCGCCACCTTGGCCACGGTGTGCTCCTCCCACCCCTCGTAGAACGACTCCGGGGTGACGTTGTGGTAGTCGAGGACGAGGGGTTCGTCCCGGCCGAGCAGGAACTCGGCCACCGGAGAGGACGTGCCCAGCTGGTACACCAGGACGTCCCCGGGCCGGGCCCGGGAGGGGTACTCCTCGAAGTACGTGGCCTCGTGCTGGAGTTCGTCGTGGGCGGCCTCGACGTAGATGTCGGACCTCCATCCGGCCGCCCGGAGGGCGTCGCGCAGGGCGCGGGTGTGATCCCCCGTGGCATCGCGGGGTAGGAGTGCCGGAACGAACTGGTGGACGGAGGTCACCGCTCCCGCGTGGCGACCACGACGTACTCCGCCGGTCCGAGCAGCAGGTGGTTGATGGCGTCGATGGCGGCGTTGACCGTGGCCGAGTCGGGCGTGACCTCGCCGACGTGGGCGATGCTGCGGTCGTCACCGCCGGCCACCGTGGCCTCCACGGTGAACCCGCGGATCGCCAACACGTGGTTCCAGGTCTCGGGGTGGAGTGGGCGTCCGGGTGCGAGGTCCCGCACGAGGGGCGACTCCGCGGTCGCCCACGACTCGGGCGTCGCCGAGTGGAGGACCACCACACCACCGACCGTGACCCGGGTGGACACCAGGTCGAGCAGGCGCTCACGCTCGTTCGGGCGGAGCCACTGGATCGATCCGGTCAGCACGACGCCGCCGAGCGCCTCGCCGGCCACCACCTCCAGGTGGTCGAGGATCGATTCGGCCCGCACGTCGACACCGCGGTCGAGGGCGGGCTCGAGCACCAGGTCGGAGGGGTCCACCCCGTACGCGTCCACGCCGGCGGCCACCAGGGCCTCGACCAGCGAGCCGTCACCACAGTCGCCGACGACGACCCGGTCGGTCACCCCGGCCAGGGCCCCGGTCGCCGCCGACGCCCACCACGTCGCTGCGGTGTGGGCGACGGGCACCACCTCGGCGGGCAGGTCAGGTGACCGGTGCGCCTCGACGGTGGCCTCGAGTTCCTCGAGGTGGTCGACGACGACGTGGAACATCCGCGACACCGACCAGGCGAACTTGACGATCTGGGCGACGACGAAGTTCATGTACCAGCCGAGGCCCTTGCGGATGGCCAGCTTCACGTAGCTGCCCACCGCCTTGTTGGACGCTGTAGGTACGGCGATGTCGACGTAGGCCGAACCGTCGACGAGGGACAGGGTCTCGCGCAACCGGGCCCGGCCCTGCAGTCCGACGGGGGAGAATTCGAGGAAGAGCTCGTCGAGTTCGCGCTCGAGACCGGCCGGCAGGTCACCCGAGGCCCGCCGGCGGCGGACTTCGGCATCGATCTCGGCCATCACCTCGTCGAGGTAGCGGATCCGGTCGGCCACCTCGGCGGGGGTGTCGGACGCCGGATCCTGGGCCGGAGCCGGGGCGTCAGGGGTCGCGGGCGACGGGGAGGAAGACGAGGTCGGCACAGGCTGACTATAGCCAGGGGTCCTCAACCCTCCCGTGAGCCACCCCCGTCCCCGGTCGCACCGCTCGGTAGTCTGACGACCACGCGGGCGTGGCGGAATTGGCAGACGCGCCGGGTTTAGGTCCCGGTCCCTTCGGGGGTGGAGGTTCAAATCCTCTCGCCCGCACCAACCGGCGGAGCGGCCGGCGACCGGCGACCGCTGGAACGCCGGACCGTCCCGCGACGCCCATCGCGCTGGCACGGCGGGACACCACCGTGTTCACTGGGGCCATGCCACTGACCGGAGAGTACGAGCCGAGCCCGCAGCAGTGGGTCCGTGACCAGGTCGAGCTGTACGAGTCCTCGGGGGGCACCGAGGGCACGACGCTGCTCGACACCGGACTGGCCGTGGTGATCGTGACCAACCGCGGCGTGTCCTCGGGCAAGCTGCGCAAGACCCCCCTCATGCGGGTGGAGCACGAAGGCACCTACGCCCTCGTGGCCTCGCAGGGAGGGGCGCCCACCCATCCGCACTGGTACGCCAACCTGGTGGCCGATCCCCACGTCGAACTGCAGGACGGGCCACGGAAGTGGGACCTGGTGGCCCGCGAGGTCGAGGGCGACGAGCGGGCGCTGTGGTGGGAACGTGCGGTGGCGGCCTATCCGTCCTATGCCGACTACCAGGAGGCGACGGAGCGGGTCATCCCCGTGCTGGTGCTCGAGCCACCGTCCGACTGAACACCGTCCGACTGGGCACCGTCCGAACGGGCACCGTCCGAACGGGTCAGCGGCGGCCGGTTCCGCACGCCGACCGGTTCAGGCCGGCTTCCGGATGAGGAAGGCCAGCAGGTAACACTCGTCGGCGGCGTGGAAGACGCCGTAGTTGGCGGACAGGGCGGCCAGGTCGAACTCTCCACGGGCCACCGCGGGACCGCCCCAGTTGAGGCCCCGGATCGTCTCGATCTCGAATCCGGCCCGCAGCACCTTGTCCCGCAATTGCTCCATCGTGTACTCGACGTCGTGGTCGGGATCGATGAAGTCGTCCTGCTGCATCCGGCAGAGCCGGCCGTTCGGGGTGTCGATGGCCATGTACCCGCCGGGGCGCAGCGCCCGGAATGCACCTTCCAGGACCTCGTCGCCCGCCGCCTCGGGCACGTGCTCGATGGACTGGCCGCTGTAGACCAGGTCGACCGACTCGTCCTCGGCGAACGACAGGTCGACCATCGACCGGTACTCGTAGCGGACAAGGCCCCGCTCGGTCATCCCGTCCCCGAAACGGTCCGACTTGTACAGGTCGTGGCGGTCGTCGGGGGGCAGGTCGACGATGACCAGCTCCTCGAAGTCGTAGGGGTACCCGAGGGTGACCAGGGCGCCGCGTGAGTCCGACGTGTGGCCGCCGCCGACGTCGATGATCCGTGCGGCCCGGGGCAGTCCGATGATGAACTCGCACCGACTGGCGTGGAGCGAACCGTGCAGTCCGCGGTGCAGGGGCTGGGCCTGTGTCCGGAACTCGCTGGAGGTGCGGATCCGGTCGACCATCTCGTCGTGGGTCAACAGATGGGCGTCGAGCGCTCCGGTGAGCTGGTCCCACGCCGCGGGATCCGGATCGCGGCGCAACAGGACGTTGTAGGCCATGCGGGTGGCCTCCCTGGACGGCAGCTGCGTGAACGACAGCCCGACCCGACGGGTGGCCACCCGGCGGACCTTGCTGTTGATCCGGTCGTACTGCGGGATGATCCGGGCCGGCAGACCGGCGATGGATCCCCTGCCCCCCGCACCTTCCGTTCCGCTCATGCCTGCTCCGTTCGTCGGGTGACTCCGTCCATCGGGTGACCCCGTTCCTCGGGCGAACCCGTCCGTCGAGCAGCCCTGGCCGTCCTCCAGGTCCGCTGATCCATCGGTCCGGTCGTCGCGACACCCGACTGCCTGGTGGGCGAACCTACCATCGGCGCTCCTGACGACGGCGATCCCGGCGGGGAGCGCCGAGCTGATGGCAGCCCGACCTCAGCCACCCCCGTCGACGGTCACCACCTGTCCGGTGACGTACCCGGCGGCCGGAGAGACGAGGAATCGGACCACGTCGGCGATGTCCCCGGGCCGGCACACCCGCCCGAACGGGGACGTGGCATCGAGCGCAGCGATGTCGTCGATCCCCATCGCCCCCCGCACCAGCCGACGGCCCATCTCGGTGTCGACGAGTCCGGGGGCGACCACGTTGGCGTGGATCCCGTGGGCCCGCTCCTCCTTGGCCACCGTGAGCGCCAGGGCCTCGAGCGCCACCTTGGCCATCGTGTAGGGAACCGACCGGGCCGCCATCAGGCGGGCGGCGACCGACGAGATGACGATCACGTCGCCCCGGGGGCGCTCACGCATGCCCGGCAGCAGCACCCGGCAGAGCTGGAAGGCGCTGTAGACGTGGGTTCGCATCAGCCGGTCCACCTCGTCGAGCGACGTCTCGGCCACGGTGCCGCCCCGGCTGGCGATCCCGGCGTTGCACACCAGGAGGTCCACCGGACCGAGCACCGCCACGGCCGCCTCCCCGAGTGCCGTGGCGGCCTCGGGATCATCCACCGACGCCGGCAGCGCCACCCCGCGGACCCCGAGAGCTTCGATGTCCGCCACGGTGGCGGCCGCCGACTCGTCGTCCCGGCGGAAGTTCACGGCGACGTCGCATCCGTCGGCGGCGAGGGCGAGGGCGACCGCCCGCCCGATCCCCCGGCCGCCCCCGGTGACCAGGGCCGTCCTGCCGGCCAGGGGTCGGGTGGTGGCGTCACGATCCTCGTGTGACATGGGGGTCGGACCAGGGGTCACGGTGTCGTCCTATCTTGCGGCGGGGGTGGGTTTCGGCCATGCTTCCCCGGTTCCGCCACATCGTCAACGTGCACGGCACGCTGATCGCTCGCAGATCATCCACAGCTACGGATCCACTCAGGAGGACACCATGGGATTGCTCGACGGCAAGGTTGCCATCGTCACCGGCGCAGGTCGGGGAATCGGACGTGAGGAGGCACTGCTGTTGGCCTCCGAGGGCGCCAAGGTCATCGTCAACGACGTCGGTGCCTCGCTGCAGGGCGAGGGTGGCGACAAGCATCCTGCCGAGGAAGTGGTCGAGCTGATCAAGGCGGGCGGCAGTGACGCCGCCGTCAACGCCTCGGACGTGAGCTCGTGGGAGGGTGCCAAGGCGCTGGTCGACCAGGCCGTCGAGACCTTCGGTTCGCTGGACATCCTGGTGAACAACGCCGGCATCCTGCGGGACAAGATGTCGTTCAACATGGAGGAGTCCGACTGGGACGACGTGATCCGCGTCCACCTGAAGGGCCACTTCGCCCCGGCGCACCACGCCGCCGTCTACTGGCGGGGTCGGGCCAAGGGCGGCGAGGACGTCACCGGCCGCATCATCAACACGTCGTCCGAGGCCGGTCTGTTCGGCAACGCCGGTCAGGCGAACTACTCCGCCGCCAAGGCCGGTATCGCCTCGATGACGTGGGTGCTCGCCCGTGAGCTCGGCCGCTACGGCATCACCGTCAACTCGATCAGCCCGCGGGCCCGCACCCGCATGACCGAGAACATCTTCGGCGAGATGGCCAAGTCCGAGAACGGCTTCGACAAGTTCGACCCCCGCAACGTCGCCAAGCTCGTCACCTTCCTCGCCACCGACGAGGCCGCCGACATCAACGGCCAGAACTTCATCGTCTACGGCGGTGACATCTGGGCGATGGGTGGCTTCCACGCCATCGGCGAGATCCACCGCGACTCGGAGTGGAGCATCCCGGAGCTCATCGCGGCCAAGAGCGAGCTGTTCAAGGGCGTCTCCTCCGAGGTCCCGCCCTTCAGCCTGGCCTGACGACCCACCCGGCCGGGCTGGATCGCCGGCTCGGCCGGGTTCAGCCCTCCCCGTGTCCGGCGCGACCCAACACGAGGTCGCCCAGTCGTCCCTCCACCCCGGCGACCGTGCCGTCGTAGACGACCCTCCCCTTGCTGAGCACGACGACGTCGTCGGCCAGGACGAGTGCCCGGTCGACGTGCTGTTCGATCAGCAACAGCGACGTGCCGGCGGCCAGCACCTGCTCCAGGGCCGCATAGACGTCGTCGACCACGACGGGGGCGAGGCCGAAGGAGAGCTCGTCGACGACCAGGAACTTCTGGCCCAGGACGAGCACCCGGGCCAGGGCCAGCATCCGCTGCTCGCCGCCCGAGAGCGTGCCCGCCGACTGGGTGTGTCGCTCCTTCAGCCGGGGGAAGGCCTCGTAGGCCGCGTCCAGGGCGTCGGGCACGCCCTTGCGGCCCAGGGCCCGTCGGAACGAGAGGGTGAGGTTCTCGTCGACCGTGAGTGAGGAGAACACCGAACGCCCCTCGGTCAACTGCGACAGCCCCATGCGGGCGATCTCGTAGGCCGGGCACCCGGTGATGTCCTTGCCGTCGAAGTGGATGGTCCCCGCCGTGGTCGGCACGAGGCCCGAGATCACCCGGGCCACCGTCGACTTGCCGGCACCGTTGGCACCGACCAGCGCCAGGGCACGGCCCGGGCGCACGGCCAGCGAGACGTCGAAGAGTGCCTCGTAGGGGCCGTAGGCCGCGCCCACACCGTCCAGCGCCAGCAGGGGCTCCGACACGCCGTCGTCGGTCGGAGCCGATCCGGCGTCCGGGGCGGGCGGGATGGTGGACGTCATGCCGTCGTCCCGAGGTAGGCGACGCGGACCTCGGGGTCGGCGAGCACCTCGTCCACGCCGCCCGTGGCCAGGACCTTGCCGAAGTTGAGGACGACCAGGCGGTCGACGGCGGACTCCACCAGGGCGAGGTCGTGCTCCACCAGCACCACGGCCACGCCGGTCGAGCGCCGGGACTCCCCGAGGATGCGGGACAATCGGGCCGTGTCGTCGGCGTCCAGGCCGGACGACGGCTCGTCCAACATCAGCAGACGGGGCGATCCCATCATCGCCCGCCCGAGTTCGACCAGCCGGGCATGGCCGAGGTCCAGGGTGTCGATCGGTCGCCCGGCGAGGTCGGCGATGCCGAGCAGGTCGAGTACCTCCTTGACGTGGTCGAGCTCGGCCGGCGTGGGACCTCCCCGGTGGACGAAGTCCCGCCAGATCCGGACCGTCCCGCTGGCCGCCTGCTCGGCCACCAACAGGTGATCGGCGACGGTCATGCCCTCGAACAGCTCCATACGCTGGAAGGTGCGCCCGATACCCATGCGGCTGCGTTTCCACACCGGGAGGCGGTCGATGCGCTTGCCGTCGAAGACCACCGTGCCCTCGTCGGGGACCTCGAGGCCGAACAGGCAGTTGAACAGCGTGGTCTTTCCGGCTCCGTTGGGTCCCACCACGCCGACCGCCTCTCCGGCGGCGACGTCCATGTCCACGTGGTCGAGCGCGACGATGCCCCCGAACTGCTTGGTGATCCCCCGGGCGGCGAGCAGCGGCCGGCTGTCCGACATCCCGCCCGAACCGCTGTCCGATCCGCTGTTCGACCCGCCGCCCGAACCGCTGTTCGACCCGCCGTCCGACGGCAGATCTGGCGGCAGGTCCGATCTTGCGCCGTCGACCGGGCTCATCCCGCACCTTCCGGGATCGGGCCACCGATGACCGGGCTCGGTTCGCCACCCGACGGATCGACACCCGGTCCGCCCGGCACCCGCCCACCGGCCGGGTTCGCCTCCGGACCCGAATCCGACGAACCGGGCCGCACCCGGCGCGCCCGCTGCTCGGCGATGAACATCTGGGCCCGCCCGCTGAGCACGTCGAGGAACCCCTCGGGGTGGCGGGTGTAGCTGAGGGTGGCCAGGCCGAACAGTACGGCCACCAGTCCGGCGTACCGGGTGGGCAACGAGGTCACCGCCACCTGGAGTGTGGTGTAGACCAGGCCGGCCACGATGGCCCCCGTGATCGATCCGAGGCCGACGATGGCCACCACCACCAGGAGCACGGCGGAGATCTGGTAGTTGAAGTCGTTGGCCGACAGCGAGCCTTCGAGCGATCCGAACAGTGCGCCCCCGACGCCGGCCAGCGCGGCGGACAGGGCGAAGACCAGTACCCGCAGTCGGTAGACGTCGATGCCCACCGAGTTGGCGGCCAGCTCGCTCCCCCGGACCGCCGACAGATAGCGCCCCATGGTCCCGTCGCCCACGAGTTTCACGATGGCCACCGCCACGCCGAGTATGACGAGGGAGAGGAGGAAGAACGGTTTGGCGGCGGCGAAGCTGACGGGCCCGGCCGAGGGCCGTGGCAGGGTCACCCCGCTCGCCCCGTTCCCGATCCAGGAGTTGGGGAACAGGATGTTGTCGGCCAGGAGGGCGAAGGCCAGCGTGGCCAGGGCCAGGGGCAGCCCGGCCAGACGGAGGGTGGGGATGGCGACGATCACCCCGAGCCCGCCGGCCAGCAGTGCGCCGGCCACCATGCCGAGCACCACGGGCAGGTCGAACTGGTTGGCCAGCTGGCCGGCCACGAATCCACCGAGGCCGGCGAACGTCGCCTGGCACAGCGAGATCTGCCCCGTCATACCGGTCAGCAGGGTGAGCGACAAGAAGATGATGGCGAAGGCGATCCCCTGGTTCATGGTCAGCAGCCAGTCGGGTGGCACCCAGGTCAGGGCGGACACGACGGCGACCACCGCCACCACCCACGAGAAGGTGGCCGTCGGCCGTCGGGTCAGCACATCGGTCATCCGCGCACCCGACCGGGCGTCGAGCCGCTGGTGCCAGATGGCCACCGAGTGGACCGATCCCTGGGCCGTGGCGACCGTCCCGGCCGACCGGTAGCCGCTGGTGCCGCGTTCGACGGACGACGACGGGGGGTCGCACCCCGACAGCGGATCGTCGAGCTGGCGCTGACGGGTGAAGGGCAGGAAGACCAGCAGCACCACGAACGGCAGCGACGGGCGCAGGCCGTTGGCGATGACCCCGGCCGGGATGTACCCCGCGATCACCTGTTGGGCGACACCGAGTCCGAGGCCGCCGAGCAGGGCGAGGGGCAGGCTCGAGAACCGTCCGATGACCGCACCGGCCACTCCCCAGACCAACAGGACCGTGAAGTTCTGGGGGTCGAGCTGCGAGTAGAGCGGCGCGAGCAGCACGCCGGCCAGGGCGGCCATCATGCTCGACAGGATCCACGCGAAGGCGCTCACCCGGCCGGCGTTCACCCCCGCGAGTTCGGTCATGCGCGGGCTCTCCACGACGGCCCGCATCTCGAGGCCCACCGGCGTGAACTGGAAGAGCACCACCAGGGCGGCCACCACGATGACCGTCGACGCCGTGATCGAGAGCTCGAGCCCACTCAGCGGTACCGAGCCGAGGTGGACATAGACCCGTTGGGCGTCACCGACGATGGCCGGCGGGGGAATGGTCGGCGTCGAACCGGCGATGATGAGGGCCAGCTGGGGCAGGGCCACCAGCAGGCCGAGCGACGGCACCAGTTTGACCAGCGGCGACGCCGTCCGGATCCGCCGGAACAGCAGTCGGTCGAGCACGATGCCGACGAAGGGCCCGATCAGTGCCACGGCGATGACCGTGGCCGCCCAACGGGGCCATCCGTCCTGAACGAGGGAGACGTAGGCCAGCGCGGACACGAACGCTTGGGCGCCGAAGGCCAGGTTGAACACGCCCGACGCCTTGTAGGTCAGCACCAGGCCCACCGCCATGAGGGCGAAGACGCAACCGAACGGGATGCCGGGCACGGCGTAGTTGAAGAACTGGGTCACTTGCCGGGCACCCCCGGCTGGAGCGGCAGGGTGGTGACCGTCCGGGTCGACAGATGGGCCGAGCCGGTCTGGTCGTAGCAGGAGTAGACGCTGGCCGGCGTGGTGAACACCGGCACGAAGCGGTCCCGGCGGACCTGCACGTAGGTCGTGCAGTCGAGGTTGTCGACCCCGGTGTGGGCGACCTTCCAGTTGACCGGCGGATACGCCCCGTTCGCCGTGTACGCCGTCAGCTTGTTGATGGCCCGCACGAGGGCGGTACGGGTGACGTCGTTGCCGATGGCGCGCAGCCCCTGGGTGAACAGGTCGGCACTGACCCATCCGGCGAGGGCGGTGCCCGACAACGGCACACCGGGTGCGTACCGGGCCATGGCGGCGTTGAAGTCGTCGATCCCGGGGTAGACGCCCGGATAGAGCTTGGAGACCTCGAAGGGCGTCTGCTGCAGCAGGAAGTAGACCCCCTGGTAGGCGGAGGTGTTGTTGTGCAGGATCCGCTCGTCGTAGCCGTCGAGCCAGAACTGGACGGTATTGCCCATCCCGTGCTGCTGGAGGGTCTGGGAGAGCTTGATGTTGCCCGTCGAGTCCATGCACGACGCCACGAAGTCGACGTGGTTCTGCTGCATGCGGGTCACGTCGGCATCGAGGGTCGCCGCCCCGTAGGGGATGGAGAAGTCGACCACGGGGGTCTTCACGTGGTACTTGGCCAGGGCCTTCACCACGCTGACGCAGCCCCCCGAGGACTGGGCCACGTTGTACGCCAGCACGGCGGCGGTGTGGGAGTGGGTCTGCTGGGCGACATAGGCGACCTGGGGCATGGGAAGATTCGGGGCGGAGTAGGACCCTCCGGCACCGAACATCGTGTCACCGGACCACTGTGCGTTGGTGTTCTCCTGGATCCCGAAGGTCGGGACCGCCTGGGAGCGCAGGATGGACGAGCCCGTGAAGAACGGGGTCCCCACACCCACCACGGCGAAGACCTTGCTCTGGACCAGCCGCTGGGCCCCGGCGGTGTTGCCCGACGGGGACGTCCCGTCGTCGACGATGGGCGAATAGATGATCTTGCGTCCGTAGACGCCCCCCGCGGCGTTGAGCTTGTCGAAGTAGACGGCCGCCCCCGTGGTGACCGGGGCGAAGGAGGAGGAGGCGAACCCGCTGAAGGAGCCGAGTGCACCCACACGGATGGTCGTGGACGTCACGCCGTCGGTGTCCCCGGCATGGGAGACGGTCAACACGGTCACGTTCGCACAGGCGGCGAGGACGGTCGACCCGGCGAGGACGACCGCGGCGAGGGAGGCGACGCGGGCCCGTCCGCCGGGGCGGGGGCAGCTCGCGGACACGCGGCGGGCACGGTGGCTCAGCCGTCGACGCTCCACAGACCTCCCCTGGCACTCACACCGCCCACCGGTCGTCCCACCTGATCAGGCAGCTCGCGGTGCAGCGACCTGACCGCGATCGACCCTACCCGGCGGGGGCTGGCGGTCGTGTGACACCGGCGACCCGGACCGGGGTCACCGTGCGGAGCTACGCCCCCGCGGTCGCCCGCGGGGCCCGGTTCAGGCCCGGCTGGGCACCTCGGCGGTGGCTTCGCCGACGACCTTCTCCTCACCGTCGGCGTTGCGGAGCCGCACGTCGAGGTCGAGCAGGTGGGCGTCGCCGTCGGTGCGCTTACCCGTCACCACGATGGCGGAGTGCAGCTCCTCGTCGGGCCACGTCTGACGGGCGAACCGGACGGTGAACCGCTTGACGTTGCCCGGCCCCACCCAGTCGGTGATCGCCGTGCCGAGCAGCCCCATCGAGAACATGCCGTGTCCGAACACGCTGGGCTGGCCGGCCGCGGTCGCCTTGATCTCGTCGTGGTGCATCGGGTTGAAGTCCCCCGACGCCCCGGCGTAGGCCACCAGATCGGTGCGCGTGAGCACGTGGGTCAGCTCGGGGGCGGCGTCGCCCTCGGCGACATCCTCGAAGTAGAGCGCGGTGTCAGCCATGTCCAGGTCCTTCCTCCAGGGGCCGCCATCCGGCCTCGTGTGGCCACCAGCGGGCATCGCGACGACCGGCGGTCAGTCTGCCACCGCCCCGAAGGGCCGTGGCCCGGCAGGTCGGCGTGCACATCCCACGGGCGGTGGCCCGGTGGCGCCCGGCCGGTGGACCCGTGCGTGGACCCGGGCCGTCGGTCCCCGGGGTGGGCACGGGTCCGTTGATGCGGTCGGTCACCGTCCGGGCTCCGGATCGCGGGGCAGCCCGAGCAGGCGCTCGCCGATCACGTTGCGCTGGACCTCACTGGTGCCACCGGCGATGGTCATGCACTTGGACTGGAGCACGAAGTAGGCCGACACGGCGGCGTCGCCCTCGGTCACCGCACCCTCCGGTCCGCAGATGTCGAGTCCGAACTCGTGGACCCGCTGGTCGAACTCGGCACCGAGGAGCTTGCGCACGCTCGACTCGGACCCGGGCTGCAGCCCACCCACCGACCGCAGCGTGGCCCGCATACCGAGCTGGGCCAGTGACTGGGCCTCGGTGAGCAGGTGGCCGAGGCGGTCGAGGGTGACGGGATCCTGGAGATCCGGGCGGGCGGCCACCCGGGCCAGCACGCCCTCGAGGGCGCCACCGAAGGCACTGTCCGACGAGAGCGACACCCGCTCGTTGGCCAGCGTCGTCCGGGCGAGCTTCCACCCACCGTCGATCTCGCCGACGACGCACTCGTCGGGGACGAAGCAGTCGTCGAAGAAGACCTCGTTGAACAGGGCGGCGCCGGTGATCTCACGCAGCGGCCGGATCTCGATGCCCGGTGAGTGCATGTCCACCAGGAAGTACGTGATCCCCTGGTGCTTGGGGACGTCGGGGTTGGTGCGGGCCAGGCAGATGCCCCAGTGGGCCCGGGTCGCCACCGACGTCCACACCTTCTGGCCGGTCAACGACCATCCGCCGTCGACCCGGGTCGCCCGGGTGGTCAGGCCGGCCAGGTCGGAGCCCGCTCCGGGCTCGCTGAACAGCTGGCACCAGATGATCTCGCCCCGGAGGGTGGGTCCGACGAACCGCTCGGTCTGCTCGGTGGTCCCGTGCGCCATGATCGTCGGCAGGGCCCAGGCGGCCACGGCCAGGTTGGGCCGCTTGAGGCCGACCTCGGCGCACGCCTGGTCGATCACCAGCTGCTCGACGGCGCCGGCGTCGCGACCCCAGGGGGTGGGCCAGTGCGGCGCGAGCAGCCCGTTGTCGGCCAGGGCCCGCTGTTGCTCGACGGGATCCTCGATGGCCTGGATCGACCCGACGAGTGCGTCGATCTCGGTGCGCAGGGCTTCGGCCTCGGGGGGCAGGTCGATGGTCAGCCGGCGGCGCCACCCGGCCAGCGCCAGTCGGGCCGCCTCGGCCCGGAGGGGAGCCGTGCCGCCCACCAACTGGCGCAGCGTCGTGGCCCGGCGCAGGTGCACGTGGGCATCGTGCTCCCACGTGAAGCCCATGCCGCCGAGCACCTGGATGGCCCCCTTGGCCGACTCCACGTAGCCGTCGAGGGCCAGGGCGGCGGCCAGTTGGACGGCCAGACTGCCCTGGTCGGTCTCCTCGCCCGTGGTGGAACCACCTTCGGCGTCGAGAACCGCAGCGGCGTCCCACGTGGCGGCCACACCCTGTTCGACCGTGCACAGCATGTTGGCGAGGCGGTGCTTGACTCCCTGGAACTGACCGATGGGCCGGCCGAACTGTTCGCGGGTGCGGGCGTGCTCGGCGGCGGCGTCGAGGCACCAGCGTGATCCGCCCACCGCTTCGGCCGACAGCACCACGAGGGCCAGGTCGCGCACCGCACCGGTCGACGTGTCGAGCACCCGCTCCCCGGCCACCGTCGCTCCGTCGAGCGTCCACGCCGCCGCCGGACGGGTCAGGTCGAAACTCGGGAGCTCGCGCACCTCGGCGGCGTCGGACCGCTCGAGCACGATCCAGCGGACCCCGTCGGCGACGGAGGCCGGAGCGAGCACGTGGGTGACGATCGCCCCGTGGACCAGGGGCCGCAGCTCGCCGGAGACCACCAGGGAACCGTCGGGGCCGGGCTCGGCCACCAGTCCCGCGGGCGCGACGGGCGACCCGTCGGGTGCCGCCGTCGGTACGACCAACGAGGCGCACAGGCTGCCGTCCGCCAATCCGGGCAGGAGCGACTTGGCCAGCCCGTCGGCACCGGACGCCGCCACCACGCCGGCCACGATCGCCGTGGTGTCCCACGGCCCGACGGCCGCCGCACGACCCAGTTCTTCGGCCACGACGGCCAGTTCGACCACGCCGGCGCCCTGGCCGCCCAGCTCCTCGTCGAGGTGGATGGCCAGCAGACCCTGCGCAGCCAGATCGCCCCAGTAGGGCGGCAGCGAGTCACCCTCGGCGTCGAGTGCGGTCCGCACGACTGCGGCCACACCCCGGGCCTCGGCCCAGCCCTGGACGGCGGACCGCAGCTCCTCGTGTTCGTCCTGGATGCCGATGGCCATCGGTTCAGACCTCCAGCTGAGGGGGTCGGTGACCGTCCGGCGGCGGCGCCCACGGGTCCGTGGGCGGGGCCACGACGGTGGTGGGGATCATCATCGGAATCGGTCCCTGCTCGGCCCGGTCGCGGATCACATGCACGAGCACGTTCTAGCATCTCGGGCCCCCAAACGAGAACCCGTTCTAGGTGCCGTCACGGCCAGGGGAGCCACGTCGGCGCTCCCCATAGGAACCCCGGAATGCCGGCTACCAGCCCCGGAACACCGGTGGGCGCCGCTCGGCGAAGGCCGTCAGGCCCTCGCGGCAGTCGTCGGTGCCCGTCACCAGCTCCTGGCCCACGGCCTCGTCCCACAGCGCCGTCGCCCGGTCCGTGTCGAGGGCCCGGTTGGTCAGGTACTTGGCCACGCCGATGGCCTTGGTCGGCGCCGCAGCCAGGCGGGCCGCCCAGGCTCCGACCTCGTCGGCCAACTCGGCCCGTGGGACCACCTTGTTGACGAGACCGAGCCGTTCGGCCTCGCGGGCGGGGACGTCGTCGCCGAAGAAGAAGAGCTCCTTGGCCTTCTGGGGTCCGATGAGCCGGGCCAGCAGGTAGGCGCCACCGGCGTCCGGGGCGATGCCCCGCCGGATGAAGACCTCGATGAACTTCGCCTCCTCGGCGGCCAGCACCAGGTCACAGGCGAGGGCCAGGTGCATCCCGCCACCGGCCGCGGTGGCGTTGACCGCGGCGATCACCGGCTTCTCGCAGTCGAGTACCGCACTCACCAGGCGTTGCCACCCGGTGCGGATGAGCCGGGCGGCGTCGCCCACCGCACGGTCGGGCGCGCCCTCGGGCCGGGCCGGCGCCGGGCCCTGCGAGCGGAGGTCGGCACCGGTGCAGAACCCCTTCTCGCCCGCACCCGTGAGCACCACGACCCGCACGGCGAGGTCGGCGGAGGCCTCCTCCAACCACACCACCACCTGGTCTCGCATGGCCGCGGTGATGGCGTTGCCCGCTTCGGGGCGGTTGAGGGTGATCCAGGCGACGCCGTCCTCGATGCGGCGCAGGACGGCGTCCTCGGGTGGTGCCTCTCCGGTGGCGGCCATCAGATGCGGTGGATGATGTTCATGCGCGAGGTGCACACCGGTTCGCCCGTGACGGTGTCGCTCCACGCCGTCTCCACGACCACGAAGGTCATGGTCTTGCCCTTCGACTCCTTCTGGTAGGCGTCGACGACCAGACCCTTGCCCTCGAGCACGTCGCCGGCGAAGACCGGTCGGTGGTAGGTGAACTCCTGCTCGCCGTGGAGGATCAACCCGCCCTTGGCCATCAGCGGTCCGAGCACGGCGCCCATGGGATTGCCCTTCGGGGCGTCCTCGCCCTGCAGCTCCGGGTAGACACCGAAGTTGCCCATCACGAACGGGTAGGTCGGCGGCGCCGGGATCCCGGGTAGCCCGGCGTCGGCCGCCGCCCGCGGGTCCCGGTAGACCGGGCTGTCGTCCTTGACCGCCCCGGCGAACAGCGCCACCTGGCCCCGCTCCACCGTGACCACCGTGGTCCCGGTCGGCGTACCGATGATGGTGCTGAGGATGTCGTCTGCCACCTGGGGCTCCCCTTCGTCGTCGATCGTCGTCCGGTCAGCCGGCACTCGCGTGCCCCACCGGGTGGGCGCTAGGGTGCCCGCTGCGCACGCTACCGCGCAAGCCCGGGGTGTGACCGGGTGCCCGCCGAGCGAGAACGGAGCCCCACCCATGGCCGCCATCCCCTCCTTCGAGACCCTCGGCTACGAGGAGGACGACGGTGTCGCGTGGGTCACCCTGAACCGTCCCGAGGTCTACAACGCCTTCAACGCGGTGATGCAGCGGGAGCTGCGCTCGCTGTGGCGGGCCCTGCGGCGTCACGACGACGTACGCGTGGTGGTGCTGACCGGTGCCGGGGACAAGGCGTTCTGCACGGGGATCGACCGCAACGAGGCCCTCGGTGACGCCACGGGTGACGACACGGTGGGCGAGGACGGCGAGTCGGTCCACGTCGGGGCGGGGACGACCCCGTTCATGTTCGACGACCCGGGCGAGGACCTGGGCCCGAAGACGTGCGACCTGTGGAAGCCGGTCATCGGCGCCGTCAACGGCATGGCGTGCGGCGGCGCCTTCTATCTCCTGGGTGAAGTCGACTTCCTCATCGCCACCGAGCAGGCGACCTTCTTCGACCCGCACGTCACCTACGGCATGGCGGCCGCCTTCGAGCCGCTGCAGATGACCGGTCGCATGCCGTTCGGCGAACTGGCCCGGCTCACCCTGCTGGGGGCCAGCGAGCGGCTCAGCGCCCAGCGCGCCCACCAGATCGGCCTGGTCTCGGAACTGGCCACCGACGTCGAGGACCTCCGCGCCCGGGCCGGATGGGCGGCACGGGCCATCGCCGACTCCCCGCCGTTGGCGGTCCAGGGATCATTGCGGGCGCTGTGGGCCGGACGTGATCTCACCCGGGGACAGGCCCTCGCCCTCGGTTACGCCTTCGTCGGACTCGGCAACAGCGACGAGGCACTGGCGGAGGGCCAGGAGCGGTTCGCCTCGGGCAACCGTCTGGAGTGGCGGCTGCGCTGAGGACCCGGCGGCGGCGCCGGGCCGGGCCTGGCCGCCGCCCGCTCAGGACCCGGAGTCGGCCTGGGAGAGAGACGGCAACGAGTGGGCCGGGCTGCCCCGCCGCTTCCACTCGTCGTAACGATCGAGGAAGTCCTGGCCGAACGGGTCCTCACCGATGAGCGGCATCCCGGCCCGCCACACCGTGAGGTCGTCGGGGGCCAGCTCCCCGGCACGCAGGACGTGCCGGCGGGTGGTCTCGGCGTCGCCCCGGCGATGGGCCTCGGCGGCGATGCGGAAGTGCAGTCGGGCCAGCACCTCGTCCTCGGTGAGGTCGGCCACCGCCTCGCGGATCTCGTCGGTGTCCATCGGGAGGTCGCCGTCGCGCACCCACCGCCTCACCAGGTCCAGGTGGGGAGCGGACTCGGCTCCGGTGAAGTCGGCGAACGTGTCGGTCCCGAACGCCTCGGCGTTGGGTCGGACGATACGGTCGTCCTCGTCGATCCACACCACCGTCGGCACGTTGGAGATGGCGTAGAGCTCGGTGAGCAGGTGCTGGGGGTCGTAGAGCACCGGCATGGTGAGTCCGTCGGTGAAGGGCCGGACGTCGTCGGCGTACTGGTCGATGGCCACGGCGATCACCGAGAACCGGTCGTCGGTCAGCTCGTCGTCGAGCGCCTGCCACCCCGGCAGGTCGTACCGACAGCCGCACCAGCTCGAGAACGTCACGAGCAGGCGCTTGCGGCCGGACCAGTCCGACAGCGAGTGCGGGGCGTCGTCGAGGTCCGGCAGCGTCACGTCGGGCGCATCGAGGTCCCGCAGGGCCCGCCGCCGCAGCTCGGCCGACAGGGCGACGGCCATGATGCCGGCGTCGGGATCGACGACCGACGACTGACGCACGGCGTCCGCCACGGCCACCACGTCCAGCAGCTCGCCGACGCGTAGGCCGTCCATG